>SXGT01351704.1_pt1 | contig 11033 bp, 4 predicted proteins | sample 3176221 | NCBI WGS metagenome assembly SXGT01 (sample SAMN11356862, study PRJNA531348) | freshwater metagenome | isolation source: freshwater sample F1-120 | place: China: Fuxian Lake, Yuxi | collected 2017-12-25
ACCCAGGTGCTGTCGATCGGCGGCGGCGCCAGTGAAGTGCTGGCGGATCTGGCGGCGCGGCAGCTGGGGTTGTAGTCGCCGCGGAGCCTGAGCCTGACCCTGACCCTGAGCCTGACCCTGACCCTGGACGCCTTACCCGGCTCTGGGCCGCTGGGTCAGCCGCCTGCGGCGGGCAGAAACAGGGACAGATGCAGGGACAGGGACAGGAACTGGCACAGCCGCAGAACCAGACCTCCAAGTACCGATGACTGGCCACTGTGCGCCGTTGCCAGCCACACACCGGGACTGGGCACCCGGCCGGCCTGGGACCGCGGACGTCCTCGTCCGCCTGCCTGGGAGCTTCGGAGTACAGGCCTCGTTCACAGGGCCAGGGACAGGTGCACGGGCCTGCATTCGGGCGGGCAACGCTCAGGATCTGGGACGTCTGATAATGAGTATTATGTAAACCAGGTGATCTCTAATATTCGCTCGCCGTGTATTATCAGACGTCGCCCGGAACTGGATGACCGCCCCGGGACGGCTCAGGCGGTTATCGGACGTCACCCCAGGTGCAGTGTCCGCCCACGCGAAACGCGCTACCCTTGGCGCCCGCCGCCCCACATCGGCGCTGGCTCGTCTGTGTATCGACGCCCGTTCCCACACCTGCTGACTCACGTCGTGCTCCTCCTGTGTGCGGTGTGGCCTGCACAGGCCCTCGCGCACCCCATCGATGAGATCCAGTCGCAAGCCCTCATCGACCTGCAGTCCGACGACGCTCGCAGCTTCGATACGCTGGTCTTCCTGACGCGCGCGCACTTGGAGTCCGTTGAGTCACTGCTCGTGGACCTGAACCTGCCAGAGGCTGCCCGCGTGCACGAACTGGCGTCGGCAGTGCGAGCGGCGTTCTCGTTTGCCGACTGCACCCTGGAGCATGTCGATCCAGGCAAACAGCTGGTCGAGCGCGCTGGCGGCACCTGGCTGGGCTTTCGGTTTCGGTTGCGGTGCCCGGCGAAGATGGACCGCCTGGAGCTGCGCCGCGAGCAGTACAACCGCGACAAGACGCGCACCACGCTACTGTGGACCGTGGACATCAAGGGCCGGGACCAGCTGCAAGCCTTGATTCCACCGCATCTTTCGGCGCTGACGCTGGACCTGGGCACCGGCGCCGTGGTTGGACAAACCCGCGGCGGCAAAGCCAATACGCTCAAGGACACGGCGCCCGGACTTTCACCGGCGCAGCCGGTGCCAACAGGCGATTATCCGCAGCCAGGCGAGGCGTATCGGCCGGCACGACCGCCGGACACCGTGCTGTTGGCCTGGGCCGAAGAAGGCGCGCTGCACCTGTTTTTCGGCCCCGACCACCTGATTTTTTTGCTGACGCTGGTGCTGGCCGCGGCGTCGTTTCGCGGGCTGGTGGCGGGCGTGACCGGCTTTTCGCTTGGCCACCTGGCCGCGATGGCAGCGGCGCTGGTCCAGCACTGGCCACCGGTGCCGCTGCTCGATGTGGTCATCGGCGGCACGATTGCGCCGTTGGCGTGGCGCGCTGTTGTTGATCCCGCGGCGCCCGGTTGGCGGCTGGCCTTGCAGTGTGGCGCGTTTGGGCTCATCCACGGCCTGGGCTTTGGCCAGGGTTTGCAGGCGCTGACCGGTGGCACCGATCAACTGTGGTGGCCGCTGCTGAGCTTTGGCATCGGTTTGGATCTCGCGCAGCTGGCATGGGTGACCCTGGCGGCGATGCTGTGGGCCATCTGGCGCGCCCGGCGTCCGCCAAGGGCAGAGCAGGGCGACCGCCGCGTCGCAGGTCTTGTGCTCGGGTCGGCAGGCATCGTCGCAGGCGTAGTGGCGTTCGCGCAGTGATTTGCAAAGACGGCGCTTCGGCGTGCGGTTTTGCGTTGCACGGCCGTCGCGGCCCGCGTACCCTTGCCGGCCATGAAGACCACCTACCGCCCTGCCCTGCCCTTTCGAACCACGACTGCAGCCTTGTGCGCGATCAGCCTCGCCACGGCCGGCTGCGGCAAGGATCCCGTGCCCGCCAGCGACGCCGCGACGGTAACGGCGGACAGCGCCGCCTCCGACACCGGCGCGCCCCCTGCGGACGTGACCGGCGATGCCTCGGTCGATGCCGGCAACGCATTTGCGCTCGACACCAGCACGCCTGGCAAAGCTGGTGATCCGGTGGCCGCCGATCTCAGCCCCTGGCTCGGTTCCGCGGCAGCCAGCGGCGCATACGTTCGCAAGATCACCGACGCCAAGGATCTGATCGGCGGTCAGGCGGCGCAGGGCAAGATCGGCGACTTCGTGTTTGGCAACGGCAGCGTGCGGTACATCATCCAGGGCGACGACCGTCACCAAGGCCCATGTCCTTGGGGCGGCACCGTGCTCGACGGCGACATCGTCCGCAAAACGGGCGAGGCCGGCCACGACAACATCGGCGAGTACTGCCTGCTGTTCCACCTGGGACGCACGCTGCTGCCCAAGCAGTTCGAAGTCCTGTCCGACGGCGGCCAAGGCGGCCCAGCGGTGCTGCGCATCACCGGCACGGACACGGAGAATGACTTCATCCACCTGACCGGCCTTGTCGCGTCGTTCGTGGGCACGGCGATAGAACTACCCTTCAACCCCGACGAGGATCTGCCTCTGACCATCAGCCGCTACTTCATTTTGCGGCCAGACTCGCCGGTGCTGCAGGTCGTCACCGCCATGCGCAACGATGGCACAGCGGACATCTTGACCCACGTCGGCGAATTGGCTGACTCGGGCGGCCAGGTCGAGTTCTTCAACCCGCTATCCAAGATGGCAGGCTTCGGCTACGGCGGATTTGGCTCCGAACCCATGGCATTTCTGGGATTTCGCGGCAAGGAGTCGAGTCACCTGTTGAGCCCGCAAGCGGCCGCGGATGGTGGACCTGGCGGCGCGTATCTGTCGGTGAGCGGCGTGGCCGGCATGCTGTTCGGCGCCAACGACCTGATGGGGCTGTTGCTGACGCCGGCAAAGGAGGTTGCGACCAAGCCGGGCGCCGTCAAGATTGCTGCGGGTCAGACCTACGCTTTCTCGCATAGCATGGTCGTCGGCTCCGGTGACCTCGGCACCTTGACGACACCGCTGTGGGCCGACCGCAAGGTCGCCACTGGCACGGTCGCCGGCAAGGCAGTAGACAGCGATGGCAAGCCGATCGCCGGGGTGCGCATTTCGGCGATTCTCGATGGCAAGCCGCTGCGGGCGATGACCCAGTTCGTCAGCGGCGCGGACGGCTCGTTCGGCGGCGCGCTGCCACCCGGCAGTTACCGTTTCGCCGGCGATGCCGCCGGCCGCACGCTGGTCCATGACGCCAAAGCCACCGTTGAGGTCGGCAAGGCAACGGCAGCCGGCGAGGTCAAGTTCAGCCTGCCGGGTTCTCTGGCCATTACGGTCAAGGACGGCGGCGGCAACCCATCGCCGGCCAAGATCACCGTCGTTTGCGACGGTCCCTGCTCCGTGCCGCAATCGAGCCTGCACCGCGACGTTAGCTTTGACAAGAAGCCCGAGAGCTTGGACACCGATGGCGACGGCAAGGCCGACACCGCGGTGTTTGACATCGCGTTCGTGCCACCCGACGGCAAGCTCGACCTGCCCCTGCCGCCCGGCAAGTACACCGTGACCTTGAGCCGCGGACCGGTCTACTCCCTGTGGCCCGCTGGCGCGGGACCCGGCCCGGCAGGTCAGCCGGTAACCATTTCCGCAGGCGGCACTGCCAAAGTGGACGCGGTGCTGCACAAAGTCGTCGATACCAGCGGCCACCTGTGTGGCGATTTTCACGTGCACGCCATCAACAGCCCCGACGCGCCGGTGCCCAACCTCGACCGCGTGCTGTCGATGACAGCCGAGGGCGTGGACGTGATGGTCTCGACTGACCACGACTACGTCACCGATTTCGGCCCAGCGATTGCCGCTGCCAAGGCAGAAGCGGTCCTCGCCGCCATCCCGGGCGTCGAACTGACGACCTTTGACTACGGCCACTACAACGGCTTTCCGATGCCAGTCAAGGCCGGCGACGTCAATGGCGGCGCGCCTGACTGGGGCAATGGCGAGAAGGCAGGCATGACGCCCCCGCAGATTGCCCAGGCGCTAGGCGCCCCGGATCCGGCACGCGTTGCGCAAATCAACCACCCAGACGGCGGCTACTGGAAGGTCATTGAGCTCGACGCTCTGACCGGTGTCACGCTGGCCGATCCCACCAAATTCCGGATGCCGGCTGTGGTGCCAGATTCCAAGACCGGCGACACCAAATTGTTCACCAGTCAATTCACCGCAGTCGAGATTCTCAACGGTTACAGCGCGGAGAAGTTCGTCACCTGCCTCGGGTGGTGGATGCCGCTGCTTTCGACGGGGACGCGCTTTACCGGCACCGCGGTCAGCGACACCCACAACTGGACGTCGAGCCAGTCGGGCGGGCCGCGCTCGTGGGTGCGCGTCGGCGCGGGCAAGGACAAGGTGCAGGGCCTCGACATTGCACAGTTTGCCAAGGACATCAACGCCGGCAAGGTGGTTGGCTCGTCCGGGCCGTTCGTGGTGGTGCGCGCCACGACCGCAGGCAATGCCGGCATTTTCGGGGTCGGGGACACCGTGCCGCTGCCGGCGGGCATCGCGCTGCCGGCGCTGGTCACCATTGAGGTCGAAATCCAGGCGCCGCAGTGGATGCAGTTCGACACCGTCGAGTTGTACCGCGACGTGACCGACATCGCGCCTCCACCTGGCCAGACCAACAGCAGCGAGCCCAAGGCGCGGCAGAAGGTCAGCTTCCAACTGGGCGCCGACGACTTGAAGAACGGCGCCGACGGCAGCGCCGACGCCAAGCGCTGGGTCAAGAAAGTCGTATTCACTGAGAAGGTCGAGAAAGACGCCTGGCTGGTGGTGTTCGTTCGCGGCAAGGGCAAGCTGCCGGTGGCGCTGGTCTCAGGCCGCGGCGCAACGCCATTTGCCTTCACCAACCCGATCTACATCGACGCCGACGGCAAGGGCTACGACAAGACTGCGTTGCCCAAGCACGCCAACGCCAGCGCAGGCAAGACCCTGAGCCGACTGCCGTGGGCACGCAAAGCGCCAGAGACCAAGCGCGCGCCAACCTGGGCCGACTTCCAAAAGCTGCGCGAAGCCATGGCACACGATGGGGAGTAGCCACCCCACCTGGCCAGTTGTTGACCCCAGCGCTGAAGCATAAACTAAATATTTTTAGAAACTTACTTAGCGTCGAAATCTCCGTCGACGCCGCGCCGGCGCCATTGCCCTGCCCTGCGTGAATTTGTAAAATCTTGCGCCCTCGGACCTGGGGGCCAGGAAGCTGGCTATGAAGAACTGGTTGGAATGGCTGAAATTTATCGCGGGTGGCGGCGCAGCGGCTCCGGCGACCCTGGCGGCATTCGTGGCACTGCAAGCCTGTGCGGTTGATCAAGCGACCGGCACTGCGGAGGATCCGATCTTCGCGACCGCGCAAGGTGCCCTCAGCACTTGGACGCAGCTGTACTTTGGGCAGCAGGCCCAGGCCGGCGGCGCTCCCGGCCAGAAGTCGGTCGAGTATCGCTTTGACGCGGCCAAAGGCGGCACGCTGCTGTTGCAGGTCAGCGCACAGCCGAAGTCGAGCATCGAGGTCAAGCTCTACAAGCAGTCGTCGACAGGGTGGAGCCTGACCAAAAGCGCGGTTAGCAAGTCAGGCGCCACTGAGCTTTCGCTGACGCCCAGCGTGGGCGGCACCTACCGCGCAATCGTCCTGACCAACCCGTGGCCGCAGACGGCCACCGCCAAGCTCAGCTGCAGCGCCGGCACCTGCACCGTTGGCGGCCAGATCGGCGCAGGCTGCGGCAGCCGCGGCATGGGGCCTTGTGCGCCCGGTCTGTTCTGCAACTACCAACCGGGAGCGCTTTGCGGCATGGCCGACGCGCCTGGCACCTGTGCGCAAAAGCCCGAAATCTGCTTGATGGTGTACAAGCCCGTGTGTGGCTGCAACGGCAAGACCTACGGCAATTCGTGCTCTGCCGCGGCCGCTGGCGTCGGCGTGATGAGCACCGGCGCCTGCTGCACCGACAAGGCGTTTGCGCCCAAGGCCATCGTTGTCGACCAACTGGCCGGCGGCTGGGACGACCTCAACGACGGCAAGTACCCGAGCACCTACACCTTTGCGGCGAACGGCACCTTCTCGCGCAGCGATGCCGTGAGCCCTTGCCCGCCGGGCGCGGTCTGTATCTGGAGCGGCATCGTCACCACCGCCGGCACCTGGAAGCTCAACGGCGCCACGGTTGCCCTGACTTGGACCAAACCACAGGCTGCAAACTGGGGCCTGTTGTTCCCCGCGTCGCTGACCGCGAGCGCAAAGTGCAGTTCGTGGCGCTTGACCGAGAATGGCGGCGCCGGCGAGACCTTCGCCAAGTAGAATTGGTCTACAAGCACTGCTGCCCGCCACAACTGGCCGCAGCATAAGCGACGGAGTCGGTGCCGAGCTGTTGCAGACAGCTGTTCAGGCACGGCGCGCAGCCTTTCGCGCACGCCCAGACTTGCGCCAGCTTGAGCATGCACGCAGTGGACGCTTTGCACGCCGCAGCAGCGCCAGGGCACTTCTCTACCATGCACGCGGCACCGGCAGGGGCGCCGGATAGACAGTCCCACGCGCAGCTCGACTTGCTCTCTTGAGCGGTGCAGACGTTGTCACCGCAGACGGGCGGGCCGCAGTCTTTGGCGCACGACGCTGTGGACTCGCCCTGGTCGCACAGCCCATTGCCGCACAGCCCGGACGGAGCGTCGACTTTGCTCAGCTGCGCGTCGCCAGGGCCATCGCCATCGCTGCTGTCGGCTGGGCCGCCGCTGACGGGCGTGCCCGGACCGATGTAGGGCTTGCCGCCGTCTGCGGTCGGACCCGCATCGGTCGCGGTCGCGGCGGTGCAGCCAGCCGCAAAGGCACCCACCGGTGTTGCCCCCGCCGGCAGGACCGCCAGCATGCACTCGGTCCCAGTCGGGCAATAGCCGGTGGTGACCCAGGTCGAGGTCAGCGGGTCGCAAGTCAGGCGGGCGTTGTCGGCAGCGCAGGCGTGCAGGTCGGCGGCGGAGTTGCAACGCTCGGCCTGAAGCACTTTTGGTTTTGGTGCCGTGCATGCCAGCAAGACTGACGCGATGGCGAGCAATTTCGGGCAGCGCAACATGGTGGGCTCGGCCCTGCCTGCGGGCTCGGCCATGCTAGCACTTCGGCGACGGGCCGCCAGCAACCGACGAGGCGCAGACGCCTTGGGCGCATTAGCCCTTTTGCGCGATCCGCGCTTGAGCCGCCACAGCCGCTCGCATACCATGCCAGCGCTCCGCGGCGCTCACGGCCCGCGGCCCTGGGGTCGGTGAGGTGGCGGTGGCACGCATAGCGCCTGGAAGTGATTTACTCAATCATTTCCATGGCCAGTTTGCTTGTTTCGTGGGTTGCCAGCGCGCGGCCTCGAAGGCCGACTTGCGGCTCCGCTGGTTGCCGAGAGCCTTCAACTTATTGTTTTCCAGTCGCTTACAGGGTGTATTCATCATATGCCGGACACGAGGGTCATCAGGCGCCCGGAAGGTGCGGCGCGACGCGGGGACCGACTGAGGCGTGCTTGCGGCACGCCGCAGGGAGGGCACAAGGAGCAACAACGCATGCCGGGATGCATCGTGAGCCGTAGTCGGCGTTCTTTTGAATACACCCTCTTAGCGCTGCGAAAGGCGGCCGCTGCCCGATGGGTGGTCGGCCCAGGCCTTGCGTTTGCCGCGCTTTGGGGTTGCGGCGACCCCGTCGACACTGGCGATGTTGCAAGCGGCAGCGATGCGGCCAACGACAGCGGGGCTCCGGAAATCAAGACCAGCTGCCCCGGCGGCTATGGTTGCCCGTGCCAGGGCGACGACCAGTGCCCCGACGACAGCCAATGCGCGGACACGCTCGATGGCCTGCGCTGTGCCGAACGTTGCAACAAGGGCGTCTGCCCCGCAGGCAGCGTTTGCACGACCGTGTTCAAGACAGACAGCGCCGGCAATCCCAAAAAGACAGTCGAACTGTGCATCGCCAAGTGGCCGCGTCTTTGCGATCCGTGCACCAAGTCGGCGCAGTGCCGGCCGCTCGGCGACCAGACCAGCCATTGCGTCGACATCGACGGCTCGGGCGGTGCCAGCGGCTGGTTTTGCGCCAGCGCGTGCGCGGCCGACAGCGAGTGCCCACCGGCATATGGCTGCAAAACCGTCAACAGCGCCGATGGGCAGAGCACCAAGCAGTGTGTGCCCAACAGCTTGCAGTGCACATGCAGCGTCGCGGCGGGCGCCAGCAAGCTGCAAACGACCTGCCTCGCCACCGCGGTCGGGGCGGACAAGGCCACCTGCAAAGGCACGCGTGCCTGCGTTGCGGGCGGCTTGGGTGCGTGCTTGCCGCTACCTGCAACTTCTGAGGTCTGCAACGGCTTGGACGACGATTGCGACGGCAAGATCGACAATCCAAAGGACAAGGATGGCAATGCTACGCTCGCCGCCTGTCTAGACAGCGACCCGTGTACCGATGACGGCTGCGATCCCAAGGTCGGCTGCTCGCACGTGTTGTCGGCGGCGCCGTGCAGTGACAACGACGCGTGCACCCAAGCTGATGTGTGCGACGTGACCGGTGCCTGTGTCGGTACGGCCATCGATTGCACGGACAAGAGCCCTTGCACAAACGACAGTTGCGACAAGGCCAAGGGCTGCCAGTACACCGCCAACGCTGCGCCTTGCGAGGACGGCGACGCCTGCACCAACGACGACGCCTGTGCGGTCGGCAAGTGCGCGGGCCAGTCCATCGTGTGCGACGACGCCAATCCGTGCACCAATGACAGCTGCGACTCCAAGGCCGGCTGCGCTTCGACGCCTGCTGCCCTGCCCTGTGACGACGGCAATGCCTGCACCGAAGCCGACGGCTGTGCTGACGCCAAGTGTGCTGGCGCGCCCAAGCTGTGCAACGACGGTTTGCCGTGCACAGAAGACGTCTGCGACCCCACCAGCGGTTGCGCCACCAAGCCCAGTGAAAACCCCTTCTGCAAGCCGGTCAAGCTGCCCGTAGCGCTCAAGTTCGCTTGCGGCGAGCCGGCGTTGGTGGCGTGGACCATGGCCGTCGAAGAGGCCGCTGACCCGACGGCCGTGGGGCTGGTTCAATTCAAGGTCGACAAGACCGCAGTGGGTCTGCCTGTGCCCGCAACCGTCTGCTCGCTCAACGTCAACAACGGCAAGGACCTCGCCTGTGGTTCGGGCCAGACCGCTCTGCAAGCTCATGCCACTTCACCGCCTTACGACCTAACCGACACGGCGCCCGGCACGCCGCTCATCCTGCAATTCGAGGCGGCCGGAAGTTGGACCGACGCCAAGGCGACCGTGCAGTGGCGCACCGGCACCCTGCCCTGGACCGACCTGACCACCGTGCCGTCCGCGGCCAGCAACTTTGCCAAGGTCAAGCTCAATGCCGCGCCCATGGCAGGCAAGGTCGTGCAGTTGCGTTTTCGGTTCAATGGTCCGTGCGGCGCGACGGGCACGGGCTGGTTCGTCAAAAACCTCGCGCTTTTTGTCGACGCCTGCGCTGTCGCCGCCGGGGGCGGACCTTCAGCCTGCAACGTACAAGCCAGTTGTGCGATGGGCGAGGCGGGTCAGACGCTGTGCACCTGCAACGCGGGCTATACGGGCGACGGCCTGAGCTGCGTCGACAACGACGAGTGTTCGAACAACGCTGCGGGCTGCCACAAGAACGCCGCGTGCACCAATCTGCCGGGCTCGTTCGCCTGCGCCTGCAAGACCGGGTGGTCAGGGGACGGCAAGACCTGCGTCGATATCGACGAGTGCAAGCTGGGCACTTCGGGCTGCTCAGTCAACGCCAAGTGCATCAATGCGCTAGGTTCTTTCGCTTGCGACTGCTTGCCGGGCTATTCCGGCGATGGCAAGACCTGCAACGACGACGACGAGTGCGGCTCGGGCATCGCGGGCTGCCACAAAGACGCGGTCTGCCAGAACGCCCAGGGCGGCTTCGTCTGCAAGTGCAAGGCTGGCTTTGCAGGCGACGGCAAAGCGTGCACCGATGTCGACGAGTGCGTCACCGGCGCGGCCGGCTGCAGCAAAGATGCCCTGTGTACCAACAACCCCGGCACCTTTGCGTGCGCCTGCAAGGCGGGCTTCAAAGGCGACGGCAAGGTCTGTGCGGACATTGACGAATGCGCGGCCGGGACCGCCGGCTGCCACAAAGACGCCACCTGCCTGAACAGCCCCGGCGGCGCTGTCTGCACCTGCAAGACCGGCTTTGTCGGCGACGGCAAAGTGTGCGTCGATGTGGACGAATGTAAAAACAACACGGCCGGCTGCGACAAGAACGCGGCGTGTGCCAATACGCCCGGCGCCTTCCTGTGCACCTGCAAACCCGGCTACGCCGGAACCGGCAAGGTCTGCGCCGACGTCGACGAGTGCGCCAACGGCAGCGCCGGATGCGACAAGAACGCAAGCTGCACCAACACCATCGGCAGCGCCACCTGCGTTTGCAATGCCGGCTTCGCTGGCAATGGCAAGTCGTGCGTCGACGTCGACGAGTGCGCGGCGGGCACGGCCGGCTGCGCGCCAAGCGCTGTCTGTGCCAACACGCCGGGCGGCTTCACCTGCACCTGCAAGCCAGGCTACACCGGCGATGGCAAGAGCTGCGTCACGCTCAAGTCCGTGACTTACGGTTACGTCGGTGGCGTCGTCCAGGCCTTTACCGTACCGCCTGGCGTCAAGGAACTGGCGACCTTGGAAGTGGCCGGCGCCGGCGGCGGCGGCGGCGGCAATGACTGCCAAGCCGGTGCGGTCAGCGGCGCGGGTGGCTACGTGTTGGCCACCAAAGTGGCGGTGACGCCGGGCGCAACCTACAACATTGTCGTCGGCGGCGGTGGCGGACCGGGCGTGGGCTGCGTGACCAGTGCGGGCCAGGGCGGCGGCGGCTGGCCTGGCGGTGCCGCAGGCGGGCCTTCTGGCGCTCAAGGCTGCTCTGGTGGCGGCGGCGGCGGCGGCGGCTTGTCCGGGTTGTTCAAGGTCGGTGGCATCAC
>SXGT01245398.1_pt1 | contig 11032 bp, 13 predicted proteins | sample 3176221 | NCBI WGS metagenome assembly SXGT01 (sample SAMN11356862, study PRJNA531348) | freshwater metagenome | isolation source: freshwater sample F1-120 | place: China: Fuxian Lake, Yuxi | collected 2017-12-25
GCCAGTATTTGGACGGTGTTTGTGAAGATGGACCCGGCCGCCTTCGATGACCTGTTCAGCAGTAATTCCGCCTATTTCGACGACGGCGCCGCCGGCCAATACCTCAGCAACGCCAGCCGCTGGGATGGCAGCATCCCCACCACCGTCGACGATCCCGGCAAAGCCGTCAACCTACTCCCCGGCGAATCCATCGAAAGCCCGCCCCCCGGCCGGCCCAATGACCAGTTCGACCCGTTCGTGCGCGCCATCGTGGCGCAAATCGGCAGCCGCCTCGGCATCCCGTTCCAGATGCTGCTGAAAATGTACGACCAAAGCTACACCGCCGCCCGCGCCAGCTTCCTCGATGCCTGGCGCTTTTTCTACGCCGAGCGCGGCGGTCTCGCCTCTGATTTCTGCCAGCCGATCTATGAACTCTGGCTCGATGAAGCCATCAGCCTCGGCCGCATCCGCGCCCCTGGCTACTATGCCGACCCCGCCTATCGCCGCGCCTGGTCAGGCGCCCAATGGGTCGGCGACGGCCCAGGCAGTATCGACCCCGTCAAAGACATCGAAGCCGCCAGCCGCCGCATCGAACTCGGCATCAGCACCCGCGCCGCCGAATCCATCGCCCACGACGGCGGCGACTGGCTCACCAAACACCGGCAACTTGCCAAGGAAGAAGCCGCGCGCAAACGCGACGGCCTCACCATCCCGGCGCCCGCCCCGGCCAGCGACAGCGACAGCGAAGACGACCCCGCACCCGGCCCCAATTCGCCACCGGGCATCCCGCCCGGCCGCCCAAACAACCAGCGCGCCCTCGCCATGGCCGACCTGCGCCGGGCCACCCTGGACGCGGAAAACGCCCTGCTCAACCTCGCCGCCACCCGGCAGCTCGCCGACAGCGCCGCCAGCTTCGCCGCCGCCGCCCAGGCATCCGCCGTGCCGCCGGTGGTGCAAAACCACGTTCACGTCGCGTCGCCGGATGTCCATGTCGCTGCCCCCAATGTCACGGTCGACAATCACATCGACCCGACCCCGATCACCTTTGAAGCCGTCCTCCCCGAGCAAGCCGCGCCGGTCGTCAATGTCGCCGCGCCCAATGTATCGGTCACCGCCCCGGCGGTGAATGTCGCCGCACCCAATGTCACCATCGAAAACGCCGCCCCGGCCGTGACCGTGCAGCCCGCCGAGATCCGCGAGGTCCGCATCGTCGGCATGACCGAACGGCAGACCACCAGCACCGTCACCCGCGACAGCGCCGGCAACATCACCCGCACCACGCAGACAGAGCGCGACGCCACCTAAACAGGAGTAAAAAATGCCACTCTACCCATCGAATGATCGAATTATCTCAACTGTATCTATTGCAAATGGTGAGTCAGTCTCTGCTGCGGTCGACCTGGAAGAACGATCATTACTCGCTCTCATCATGCCCGCCGCCTGGACCGCCGCCGCACTTACTGTTGAGGTCAGCCACGACGGAACGACCTGGATCGGTATCGTCTACGACAGCCTCGGTGTGCAGGCCAACGTCATCGCCAGCCCGGCAGTCAGCACGGCCTACACGCTCGACGCGCTGGGCCTGCTGCCCTACCGCTATATGCGGCTACGCTCGGGTACGACCGCCAGCGCGGTCAACCAACTCGGTGCGCGCAGCATCACTGCCATCACGCCCCCGCTGGCCTGATCCATGACGATTGCGCTTTCCCGCGAGATTGTTGGCAAGGTCGCGCAGGACATCCTACGCCGCCATGGCGGGGCGTTGCTGGCCCCGTCCGTGACTACCTGCTACTCGGACACGCTCGGCACCACGCCGGCCACCCGTGACGGGACCATCGGTCGCATTAATTGTGCCCTTGGCAGTGCGATTTTCGCCACCCAGACCACCGCTGGACTTCAGCCGAGATTGCGCCAAGGGGCGAAAAACCTGCTCACCTACAGCGCCGATTTCTCCAATGCGGCGTGGACAAAAATCAAGGGCGGCACGGGATCAACCCCAACGGCCACCAGTGGGTTTACCGACCCGGATGGCGGTTCGACCGCGTGGCGCATCCTGGCGAATTCCGGTGCCAGTGCGACTGGCGCTGATTACTCCGTGGTAAGGCAGGTTGCGGCACTCACTCCCAATGCTTCGAGGTCGATATTCGCAAAATCGAACACTGGTGCGTCGCACGCCATATATTTTGGCACGCCGACCACTGGCAGCGTCATCACGGCTACCACCGAGTGGCAGCGGTTCCAGATTCAGCGGACTGCGGCGAACGCGAATTTCGATATTGGCGCATTCCCGAGCGCAAGTAATAGCGGCGCAAGCTGCGACATTTTGGTTTGGAAACCGCAATTCGAAGCGGGACTGTTTATGCGTGACTACGCCGCGACAGTAGCCGCGCAAACATCAAACGGCGTCGGAAATTACTGGATCGATACCGATGCCATTGACGACGTGATTGGCATCGCAGGAACAGAGCTTATCGGGGCTACCTCGGCGACACTGGTTTACTCGGTGCGCGCGGTCGGGCAGACGACCCTGCAAGCGCAAAACATCAGCGCCGGGCTCAACATCAGCCAGGACAACATGGCCGCGCTGATGATCGTCCCTGACGATACGACCCTCCTGGCGTCGGAACTGGCGATGCTGAAGCGATACGCCATTCAGCTATCTAGGGGTATGTGATGACCCCCGCCATCCTCTTCGTCGTCGATGAAATTGACGATTGCCCTACCTGCTCTGGCCGCTCGGCTGGCCCCGTCGTGTGGCTACGTGCCGATGCGCCGCATCTACGCGGGGTCAAGGCTCACGAACTTGAACACGTCCGCCAGTGGTGGATCGTGGTTGTGGTCGGTGCGCTTGCGGCTGGTGTCGCCGCCCTCCTGGCTGTGCCGTGGTGGCCGGCCCTGCTGCTGCTCGGCGGCCTCGCGCACGGCGTCGCGTACAAACTCGTCCGCCCATACCGCCAGTGGGCCGAGGTCCGCGCAACCGTCGCCAAGCTTACCGCCGAAGGCTGGCCAACCGAACTCATCCGCGCTGAAGCGGCGGATCTGGCGGCGGGCTATGACCTCAAAATCACCATTACCGAAGCCCTCGGCCTAATCAATAAGGGGCGTCTCCGTGGCAACTGATTTTCCCACCAGCCTTGACGAGCTGACCAACCCCACACCAACCGACGCGCTCAACAGCGCCACGGTCCCGCACAGCTCCCAGCATGCCAACGCCAACGACGCCATCGAGGCGCTGCAGGCAAAAGTCGGCGTGGACGGCAGTGCCGAGCCAACGAGCCTTGACTACCGGGTCGGGCAGCTTGAGGACAACCCGGTTGGTGCCGCCTGGGGCGGGATCACCGGCACGCTGGCTGACCAGACCGATTTGAATAGTGCGCTCTCTGGCAAGGCCGCGAGCAGCCACAGCCACGCCATCAGCGCGGTCACCGGGCTGCAAACTGCACTCGACGGCAAGACCGACATGACCGGCTTTCCAGTGGATGCCAATGGCGACTACCTCTGTACCCTGACCTACAACGAAACGACCCGCACGGTGACTGTGACGCCAACCGGCGCGAGCTTCGACGTGTGGGTAGGTGGCGCGAAATACACCTTCACCGGGGCGCAAAGCATCCAGCATGGAGCGCAGCAGGGCGGGCACTTCGTCTACGTCAACGCAGCCGGGACCATCGTCACTGGGCAGACACCGTGGGACATCCTGCTCCACGCGCCGATCTGCTATGTGTTTTGGGACGCGACCAACTCGCGCGGCATCCCGTGGGAAGAACGGCACCACGCCGGGCGCGACCTCTACTGGCATCGCAACCAGCACTTTGCCGAAGGCACGAAGGCGACATCGGGCTTTACCGCAAGCGGGTGGACGGAGGATGACGGTTCGACCGATGCCGCTGTGACATTCGCCATTGCAACGGGCCGGGTCGAGGACGAGGACATCCGGGTCGATACGCAAGCCCTGCCGGATGCCGGCCCGTACACCATCATGCACCGGAGCGGCGCGTCGGGCGACTGGCTCATCGAGCGCAGTTCCGTGCTGCCGTTCTTATACACAGGCAACCAGCTTCAGTACAACCGGCTCAACACCGGCGTGTGGGAGAAGGCCAGCGTCACTGAGGACAACTTCGTCAATTACTGGGTTTTGGCCGCGTCGGCGCTTCCGACGACGGACGTCACGCCAAGCCCGACCGCGACGCAGCAGATCATTATCCTGCCAGGTCAGGCGCTGCACACGACCGAGGCGCTGGCGCACGCAGAGACCATCAGCAGCATCTCCTGGGGCTCTATGCCGTTTCAGGAGGTCGCGCCGCTCTATCAGGTGACACTCCGGTTCAATGCAACGAATCCGGCGGCTTATGCCAACACGGCGCGAACGGCCATTGTCAGGATGGTGCGGGTGGTTGGGGCCGCGATGACGCTCTCATCCCCAGTAGCTGCGCAGGACCACGGCGGCCAAACGGGCCTGACTGACGACGATCACCCCCAGTACACCCTCACGACCTCCGGGTCCGCCCGGGCTGAAATCAATCTCGGGGCGAGTCCGACCGACAATCATGTCCTCACCTACGACAGTGCGACCGGCAAGGTGATACTGGAAGCCGCGCCGTGGGCTATGCAGGAAAGCGGCGACTGGACGCCACGCATGGATGGCGCTACCACGCAGGGCACTGGGACGTACAGCATTCAGGTGGGGCGATACGTCAAAATCGGCACCCTCGTCTACTGCTTTGCCCGTCTGGTCTGGTCTGCCCACACCGGGGCAGGCGTGATGCGACTGGCGAATCTCCCCTTCACGGTAAAAAACCTCACGAACTACTTTCCCACGTTTTTCAACAACGCGAGCGGCCTGACGGTCAACGCCAACCCGGCCTCGCCGTACATCATGCTACAGCCCAACACCACCTACGCCAACGTCGGCCACATGTACGAGGCGGCAGGTCCGTCCATCGGGCGGGCAAACGGCACGTTCGACACGGCGGCGGAATTTCTGGTCAGCTTTTGGTATGAGGTGGAAGCATGAGCGAGGTCTATGTACGGCACGCCGGGGATGCCCTGAATGTGGCGCTGGTGCGCGACGACGGCAGTATTCACCGAGAGAGCTACCTGCCTTGGGAGCAGGAGCGGTTTGTGGCGACCTACGGGGTTGAGCAGACCGTACCTGACACCTGGACTTGGGGGGAATTTGTGCCGGCTCCGGTCGAGCCTCCGCTACCCCCGGTAGTCCCTACCTCGGTATCCCGTTTCCAGGCCCGTGCGGCGTTGCATTTGTCGGGCATGCTGGAGACTGTGGAATCAATGATGGCCCACCCGGACACGCCGATGCTGGCCAAGCTCGCATGGCAGGACGCTACGGAGTTTCGCCGCGATTCACCGACCGTTGCGGCGATGGCGGCGGCGCTTGGCCTGACCGACGAGGTGCTCGATCAGTTATTCGTCCAGGCCGGGACAATTCAGGCGTGACATGATTGTCACTTATGAGCCGATCAATCAGATCGGGTACGACCAACCTGGAATACTGTATGAAACCGGAGTCGACTACGAGTCACTAGTGTCATACAACGCAGATTACCAGTATGACGACCCGGCACTTGGCTACGATGGTGACAGCATCGAAACGACTGAAATCGCCCCTCGTGGCCCCATATACATCCGCAAAAGACGGCCCCGCGATGATGACGCATTGTTGTTGCTCGGCCTGATCTAATCAGTGTCTCACCCCTCCCCTAATCGTTGAGACAGCACCGCCGCTAATCTGGCGGCATGGATACCTCCACCAACACCCGCCGCGCCTCGGCCTTCGACCTGGTTGCCAGCCAGCCGTGGGCTATCCAGCCCGACATGCTGTAAACCATCGCCCTGATCGCCCGGCGCGAAAACGACTCTATCGACACCGTCGAAGCTCGCCTCGGCCGGCCGTTGCAGAATGCCCGCAAAGTCAGCCAGCGCGACGGCATTGCCATCGTCCCGATCACCGGGCCGGTGTTCCGATACGCCAATATGTTCACCGAGATTTCCGGCGCCACGTCGCTGGAAGTCCTGGCCCGTGACTTCACCGCCGCCGTCGACGATCCGGCCATCACATCGATCATCCTGAACATTGACAGCCCCGGCGGACAGGCCAACGGCATCGCCGAATTCGCCGCCCTGGTGCGCGCCGCCAACAAACCCGTCACCGCCTACGTCGACGGCATGGCCGCCAGTGCCGCCTATTGGATCGCCGCCGCCGCCGACCGCATCGTCATGGGAAAAACGGCCATGGCCGGCAGCATCGGCGCCGTGCTGTCGCTCGATGCCAAGAAGTCGGCGACCACCATCGAAATTGTCTCCAGCCAATCCCCCGCCAAGCGGCCCGATGTCAGCACCGACGCCGGCCGCGCGCAAATCCAGCGTCTGGTCGACAGCCTCGCCCAAGTGTTTGTCGATGACGTTGCCGCCTATCGCGGCGTCGATGCCGCCACGGTCCTGGCCCAATTCGGCCAGGGCGAGGTGTTCATCGCCGCCGACGCCCTGGCGCGCGGCATGGCCGACGAAATCAGCACCCTCGAAACTTTGATCGCCGGCCTGTCCGGTGCCACCCGTTCACCCCAAGGAGGTCGCCCCATGACCCACGAAGCAAACGGCACGCCGGCCGCCGCAACCCCGGCAATCGACCGCGCCTATCTGGCCGCGAACCATGCGGATCTGCTGGCTGCCCTGCACACCGAAGGCGCCGCCGCCGAGCGCACCCGCATTCTCGGCATCCAGGCCCAAGCCAAGGGCTTCCCCGGCCATGATGCCTTGGTCGCCAGCCTAATCGCTGACGGCCAGACCACCGCCGCCGACGCCGCCGTCCAGATCCTTGCCGCCGAGCGCGGCCGTGGCGAAGCCCGCGCCGACGCCCTGCGCGCCGATGCCCCGGCCCCGCTTGCCCCGGCCATCCAGCCGGGCGCCGACTCGACCTCTGGCGAGGACGTTGAACACCGCGCCGCGCTGGCTTGGGAGAACGACCCCAACCTGCGCAGCGAATTCACCAGCCTGGGCGCGTACACCGCCTATTTGCGCAACTCCGAAGCGGGCCGCGCCCGCGTCCTCGGCAAAAAGTAAGGAGATTCAATCATGGTTACGCTTGCCGTCAATACCCCGCGCGACTACGAACTCGGTAGCCGCAACGCCATCCCGGTCATTGCCTCAGACATCATCTATGAAGGCGCTGCGGTCGGCGTCGTTGATGCGTCCGGTCATGCCCGTCCCCTGGTCGGTGGCGACCGTTTCGCCGGTTTCGCCGAGCGCGCCGCCGATAACTCGGCCGGTGTCGCTGCCGCCATCAATGTCAACGTCATCAAGTCAGGCGAAATCTCGTTGCCTGTTTCCGGCGCGGTAATTACCGACGTTGGCCAGCCGGTTTATGCCACCGATGACAACACTTTCGTGTTTAACCCGGTCGGCGCCAGCTTCATCGGCTTCGTCAAGCGGTTCGTTTCCAGCGGCGTGGTCATCGTCGACTTTGATGCCTTGGCCTACAACGACCCGTGGGGCCACAAGACGGTCCGCGAAACCCTCACCCGCACCAAGACCGTCGACGCCCAGGACCGCGGCCAGCTGTTCGCCGTCACCGACGCCGGTGACGCCGACGCCCTGACCCTGCCGGCCATCGCCGACGGTCTGTCCGGCATCACCATCCTGGCCGTGGGCGCCTTCGGGACGACCGCCGTGACCATCGACCCGGCGGCTGCCGACATGATTCTCGGCCCGGACCTCACCGGCGCCGACAACAAAGACCTGATTTGCACCAAAGCAACCCAGCGCCGTGGCGATTTTGTGACCCTGATCGGCGGCGATGCCGATGGTTATTTGGTCTCCGAAATGCGCGGCACTTGGGCGCGCGAAGGCTAACCCCTCACTTACGTCTAATAGGAGACCGACATCATGGGCGCTCAATCTCTTTCCTCCCGCGCGATCATCGGCGAGTTTTACAATCGGCTGGAACAAAACACTGGCGCCCTGTGGGTTCCGCAGGTTTCGGCCATGTTCGAATCCAACCAGGAATCCGAAACCTACAAATGGCTTGGCATGGCCCCCGCCATGCGCGAGTGGGTCGGCGGCCGTCTGGCCAAGGGTTTCCGTGAAAACGGCATCACCATCACCAACAAGCAGTTCGAAGCCACGCTGGAAGTGCTGGTGGACGAAATCCGCCGCGACAAGACCGGCCAGGTGATGACCCGCGTGCGGGAAATGGCCGACCGCGCCAACGCGCACTGGTCCAAGCTGTTGTCCGCGCTCATCGTCGGCGGTGAATCTGGTGTGTGCTACGACGGTCAGTATTTTTTCGATACCGATCACAGCGAAGGCGACAGCGGCACGCAGGACAACGACATCACCAACAACATTGGCACGACAACCGCACCGACGGCCGCCGAAATGGAGTCGTCCATTCTGCTGGCCACCCAGAAAATCCTTGGTTTCCTGGATGATCAGGGCGAGCCGATGAACGAGGACGCAACCAAATTCATCGTCATGGTCCCGGTGCCCTACATGTCCGCCGCCACCGCCGCGCTGAAAAACCCGGTGATTGTCGACGGTTCCGGGTCGCGCACCAACACCATCGCCAGCATGGGCGGGTTCACCTACGAGCTGGCCGTCAATCCTCGCCTGTCGTGGACGACCAAGTTCGCCCTGTTCCGCGCCGACGGTCAGACCAAGCCTTTCATTCGCCAGGAAGAGGCCGGGCTACAGGTCGATGCCATCGCCGAGGGGTCCGAGCTGGAGTTCAAGGAAAACAAGCACCATTACGGCGTCAAGGCGCTGCGGAATGTCGGCTACGGCTACTGGCAGCACGCCTGCCTGGTCACGCATACCTGATCCGCGATGCGCTACCGCCTGACATCGCTGGTTGTCCTGCCTGCTGGCTCGCCTCTCACTCTCACCGAGTCGCAGGCCAGCGCGCGGGAACATGCCCTTCGGAGCATGGGCGGCGGCGAGTACATCGCCATGGCACCAGTGAGCTTCAAGGTCGGGGAAATCATCGGTTATCCCGGCGATCTTCCCGCGTCTTGGGGGGCTGTCCTCTGCGACGATGACGCGCCGCCGGTCGCTGTGCCGGCTGTTGTTCAGGATGCCGCCCCCCAGGCCGCACCCGTTATCACCCCAAATAAACCCCGGCGCGGTCGTGCCAGCAAGGTCGATAAATGACCGCCTTGACCGACCACGCCGCCCTCGAAAACACCCTGGCTGATCATGCCATGGCGACATTCGGCAATGCGACGATTACGCTCAACGCCGCCTCGGCGGTCGGCATCATGGACCGCGAAACCCCCGACGCCCTGATCGGGTCGAGGACCAATCGCTGGATCATGCAACTCCGCGCCGGCAGCCTATCGCTGGCGGTCGGTGACGAAACAACGGTGACCGGGCAGCACGCCGGGGATTACCGTGTGCTGGATGTCGACGAGGGCGATGGGCTGGTCTATGCGGTCACGCTCGGGCTGATCGTGTCGTGATCACCGAATTCGACACCGCCCTGAAAACCCTGGTCGAGGACACGCTGGCCAGCGTCACCGTTTTCGGCAATTTCGAGCCGCGATCCAATCTGACCGGCGCGATCATCGCCCGCCTCCGGTTTCTCGGTTTCGCCAAAGCCGATCATCGGGTCAGTCAATCCAGCGTCGTTCAGCAATGGGCGGTCGATCTACAGGCGGACCAAGCCCTGGCCGACAGCACCGCCCCGGCGACCATGGACGGGTATCTGGATGACCTGATCGGCGCGCTGCTGGGGGAGCCAATCGAAGGCACCTTTGACGGCGTCAAGATCGACGGCCTGGCCGCCGGCATCAACGACGCCGAGGCCGCGCTGCAATTCACCATTTCGTTTTCATTCAGCGCCGTCATCCGGCGCGCTTAACGGGAGTTTCTATCATGGCCCTGACCTACGCTTCCAACCAATACCAAATCCCGCGCGGCCGGGTCTTTTTCGACCCGTATGACACCAATGACGCTTTGACCGGCGAACGCTACCTGGGCAACTGCCCCGGCTTCACGGTGGCCGTCGAGACCGAAAAAGCCGAGCATTTCAGCAGCGAGAGCGGCCTGAAGCAGAAGGACGCGTCCATCCTCCTGCAAGTGACGCGCACGGGCACGCTGACCTGCGACAATATGTCGACCACCAATGTCGGCCTGTTCCTGTCCGGCGCCGAAGCCACCTTTTCCCAAAGCGGCGCAAACGTCAGCAATGAGGCCATTTCTGTTATTGCGGGCCGCTACTATCAACTTGGCTACGGCACCTCCACCCCCGCCGGCGCGCGCAATATCAGTTCTGTCGTGGTCGAAGCCGCCGCCGCCACCTGGGTGATCGGCACTGCCTATAGTGTGGGTGACCTGGTCAAACCCACGACGCCCAATAGCCACTATTACCGCTGCACCGTGGCCGGCACGAGTCACGCCGCCACGGAACCGACCTGGCCGACCAACGGCAGCACCGTGACCGACGGCACGGCAACCTGGGACGATGCGGGTACCCTGGTCCTGGCGGCCGGCACCGACTACAACGTCGACACCGACCTCGGCCGGCTGCAGATCCTGACCCCGGTTGGCGTCGTCCCCACCGACATCGTGGTGGATTACACCCGTGCCGCCAAAACCTGGACGGAAGTAGCGACCGGCGCGGAATCCGAGCTTTTTGGCGCCCTGCGGATCGTCGCCGACAACGCCTCGGGCGACAACCGCGATTTCTACATGCCCTATGTCAGCCTGCAGCCGTCGGGCGAAATGCCCGTCATCGCCGACGGCACCGATTTTGCCAGCATGCAGTTCACGGTGGACGTCCTGAAGCACGCCAACATGGAAGCCATCTATATCGACGGCCGTCCCGCCTGATCCATTGACCTGATCCATGCGCCTGGGCCACCGGGCGCATCCGTCAGACCAACGGACAAGGGGACCCACCTGACGAGGAACGTAGGCGGGGCCTTGGCCGCGCTCACCATCCTGGCCGGCTGTGCCACCGATCCGGCCACGGTCGGCCACCTGGCCCGCGCCCACGCCGAGGCCGCGAAGGTACAAACCCTCACGCTGGAATGCAGCGGCC
>SXGT01359575.1_pt1 | contig 11032 bp, 10 predicted proteins | sample 3176221 | NCBI WGS metagenome assembly SXGT01 (sample SAMN11356862, study PRJNA531348) | freshwater metagenome | isolation source: freshwater sample F1-120 | place: China: Fuxian Lake, Yuxi | collected 2017-12-25
GCATTTACGATCTTAGCCACCGCATCATTTCCAAGTCCGCGATCCTTGAGGGCAGCTGCTATAGTAGCTTGGCGTTCCTTTGTGAATAATGCAAGCTCATCCAGCGAACGCAGTTCCAGGGTGCCTACATTCACTTGAGTAGCACCATCTGCTATAGCTTTTTGCAGTTTCGGAATATCATTCTCAGCTATTACATGAACCTTCTGTGGATCGAGTTTAGGTAGCTTCTCCATCCAAGCATAGCGAGCCTCAGCTTCTAGGTGCCCCATTGCAGCAACATCTGCGGTAGCTGCCCCTTGATAGAAACGGGAACCTACCTTCACTCCACCATTGGAGATAACAGGGGTGCCATGATCTGCCAAGTTTAACAGTGTAGGTTCATCAGCAACTGCTGTCATGGTGCGGAGGTTAATATAGCTAGTGTGGTATTTCTTAGCTACTGCCTCAACCGCATCCATGTCCAGCTTATCGGTTGCCCGCCACACCTTAGCAACTTCCTTTTCGAGAGCAGTCTTAACTGGCACCCGCACGATATTCTGGGAGTGGAGAAGATTAGCTAGATTCTTGCTGAAGTCATTCTTACCTATGAACTGATTTACAAGTGTCGCTAGCTCTTGATCACCATCGGTAAGTTCAGCAGCTAGTGTACGTATCTCCTGCTGTAATGTAGTGGTAGTCTGCTGACCCACGCGGCCAGCTCGCTGTGCAAGTTCGAATTCAGGAGAGATAGGAGGAAGCGCATCCAGCTGACGGAGCTTCCACAGAATCTTATCGGATGCGCTGCCAGCTTCAATTGAGCCGCCGAGGCCAGCTATCGTCCAAGGAAATACTTCTTTCTCAGAGGCAGCCACAACTCCCTTTACTTTCCAAGCTGCTCCAACCCCAGAAAATACTCCACCTACTGCGCCCCCGATACCAGCTCCAGTCAGTACATCCCAAGCTAAATCAGAAGCAGTGCGCTGATCTAGTATTGGAGACTGATTCATTGTGGCATTTACTGCCAGTGTCCAAGCTGCACCCTCCAGTGCATTTTGCCCTACACCAGATGCCATAGCCCGCAGTAAGTTAGATTGGGTAAGAGAGAATACATCACCAGATTCAGCAAAGTGTTTCACAGCTGCTGCGATATGCGTCTCACGGGAGGGGACTAGAAGGCCTAGAGCAGATGCAGTAGTTGAGCCCATTTTGCCAGTAGCAATCGCATTACCTAGTACTACCTGCCCAGCTCGCAGCACCTTAGTACCGGCCATCCCAGGAACAAGACTGCCGACGATAAAGCCAGCTGTATCCACTCCGAGTTTGTGATCCTCGTAGTACTGCGCTAGATCGGAATCAATGTCAGAGAGCCTAGTGGCAGTGGAGGTGATATCATAAGTGCCTTCCCCTACAAGGAAGTTACCTACGGTCGCTGGGATATTGGCGATCTCATTTCCAGCTGCTACCAAAGTAGCTGGGATTCCTTTAGTAACTAGATCAAGAGAGGACTCGATAATACCTTTGTCTGCTGCTCCTCCATTAAGTTGCGTATGAATGGAGGATGCGATCAGATATGAGGGTAGAGCACTAAGCCCGACGTCTTCAGTTTCAATCGCCATTATTGTGCGCTCCCAGCTGCCTTAGTCATTAGTTTCCCAGATAGTCCAAACTCAGCCACTATCATTCCTTGTAACGCAGCTTCAACTTGCACTCTATCCGTGAGGTCGTAAGCTGTCTTTCCTGGCATCAATCCAGTAGCTATGCGAACACCGTACTTGGTCTGCTTACGTCCAGCGATTTTTTCAAAGTCTAAGGAGGTGTTATTGATCGCTACTGCCTGCTGAAACACTGACTGTACAAATGCAGAGGCCTCACTAGTCCTAATCTCCCCCGCTAGAATAGCGTTCTTGGCTGCTCCAAGCACAAGCTTCTCATCAAGCGGAGCCGCTCCACTAACTTCATTGAGTGTTGGAGTGATGTACTTCTGCCAGATTGGATGCTTTGCTAGCTCAGATTGTGCATTGAAGATAATAGCGGAAGGCGCCTTGAATGGAGATCCTTCCCTAATCTCCTGCTGCTCTTTAGTAAAACGCTTGTTGAATTCAGAGTCAGCATTAACCTGTACAACGCTCTTGTTTTTAGAGGCTTCAGCGGCTGCAGTAAATGCCTGTCCCTGCCAAGCCATGATAGTCTCCTGCTGTGGCTTAGCTGCATCTGGCTGCCATCCGACAGTTTTCTGGTAAGCAAAACGGTCAGCAATGGTAGCTCCATGAGTGTACTTATCTCGGCCGGCAAGCGCAAGCTCCATACCTTTCTTGGTAAGGGCGTCAAGCATAGCTGCGCTAGTCTGTTTATACACAGAGAAGCGATCTACAGTAAGAGGATTCTTACCTTCAGCCATCAGAGCTGCATTCACAAATGCTAGATGCTGCTGCTCCGCTTTCTCTACATCTCCTACCTTTTTCAGCTGCATATCCAGCAGAGTCATATCTTTATCGAACTTCTTACGCCGCATCTCCCTATTCTCAGCCGCATCATCCAATGCCTGCTGCTTCATATAGGCATCTAGCTGATGTGCTTTCATCTGCATAACTTGAGTAAGTGCGGCTCCTCTAGTTTTAGCCGATTCAATCTTAGCTGCTTCTAGCTTTTGCGCCATCAATGACTCAGCAGCAGCTGCGGTAGATGCTATAGATTCAGCTGTAACACTCTCCTTAATGGCTTCAGCAGTTTTAGCTGACTGCTGTACATGTGCATTTACAGCTGCCATAGATTTCTGTGTGGATTCGAGTTGCTGCTGGGTTCCCTCAAGCGCCTGCTCATCCCAAGGGATAGTGAAAGCATTTAGCAGCGCGTGTCCAGGGTCTTGCCACAGCGAGACTGCTTTATCTTCAGCCAGTTTCTGCGCTTGGCCTCGTTGTTGATGGGCGAGTGCTGCCACATCCTGACCTAGAAGGATAGAAAGATTCTCCCAGTCAGCTGCCTTTGCAACTTTATTAGCACGCTGCTGTGCTTCCAGTTCAGCTAGTTGCTTAGTCTGAAGGGTGAGAACAGTCTCAGATGTTCCAGGAATGAACTGCTGCTGAGAGGATGCAGCTGCAACCATGGCGCGACTAGCTGCATCTATCTCAGCCTGAAGTGCCTGTAGATCTTGTGAGGATTCCTTAGCCTCTGTTGCATAAGAGGAGGGGGTCATGAAAGCTGTATTAGCCATGAGCACATTCTCCAGTAGTAGCGGTAATCAGCTTACCTAGCAACTTACAGATCGGCAGGCCAGTAGTCATTAGGACTTTACCGAGCAGACTATCTTCCTTGCTGACTCCCATTTGGTAGGACATGTGCCGCGCCCAAGGCAATGCAAGCAGGCTGACAAGATATGTAATAGCTGAAGACTTCCGCATCAATGCTACTACTGGGGAGGCCCACAGATGATAACCTCTCATTACATCAGCAGATTGCAGCAGTCCGAATTTCTGATCTGCCATGTATGTAACCTGATCCATCTTACCTTGGCGATAGAGTTCAGTGCAGATAATCTTTCCTCCGAATAGCATGGAAGCTATTGCTCCTGAGCCGGGAACTACTGCGTCAGCAGCAAAGTAAACAGCAGCAGATTGTGCCGCACCTTCCACATCTCCACTAGCTGCCCTAGCTACCGCCCCATACGGAGTTCCACCAGCGCCGTCAAAGAAGCTAACTCCATCAGCGGAGAATTGACCAACGTCAGCAGCAGTCCCTACTGTATCCCACATATCTACTACATCGGCTGACTCAAACATTGTACCAGCATCTAGGAACTCAGGGGAGAACATAGCTGCCCCTCCGAAATCAGCGCCAGAGTATCCAGAAGCTGCTGCAGCTAGCTGATCCACGCTAGAGATACCTGGAGCATAGTTAGTGCCAAGTCCAGCAAATCCATCATTAGTAGCAAAGCCACTGGGGATGCCGGTCATGGAGTCAGTGATACCAGTGAGGCCAGCCTCTGAGGTAAATGCTCCCTTGATATCGTCAAATACTCCATCAATGCCTAGTTTCTCTCTCGCCTTTTTCGATGCAAGTACAAGGGCGCCCGCTCCAAGTAGGCCGCCACCGCCCAATGTAGCTGGAGTAGCGATCTGCCTAGTTTCATTTGCTTTAGTGGTGACAGTTGGTGAACGCAGCTTTTCTACCTCAGCTGTGCTCCTAGCCAGCAAGTCATTCATCAACAGAGTGCGAGAAGTGGAATTGTACAGCCCTGGAGCCTTCTGTCCACTGGCAACCCTAGCTAGCCCCTTGTTATCATTCTCCATTAGATCCTTCAGCAAAGCATTCACAGCTTCCTGTGAGAGCATAGTCTGCTGAGTGGAGCCGCCGCCTGAGATAGTTTCTTGCTTTTTCGAGCCAGAGAACAGCCCAAGAAGTGAAGTCAGGGTGCCTACATTAGAGGCGAGAGCGTCGGTAGCCATTGTTTATTTCCTTTTCTCTAACGTGGCGGATATCGTAGATGCAACCTTTTCCAGGGTGCGGCCACCAAAGTAAAACATAAGTCCATATGTTGTGAACTCTTTAATCATTCCAGTGAAGAATTCGCTAGCTGACACAAGTCCGAATGCCATGAGAGTTACTAGCACAAGGAGATAAATCATAATCAGAGGGCGAATGTTACGAGCTAGCCATGAATCTGATGCGGCATCAGCTAGCGCTCGCTTAGTGAGTTCCTGCTCCAGCAGCAGAGTGGCCTCAATATGCTTAAACTCTCCAGACTGTTTAAGCTTCTCAGCTTCCAGTGCGGCGGCAGCTCTGGCAGCAGGGTCTGGAATTAGCTTATTAGCTATCTGGAGGCCAGCTCCAATGATGTCATCTATTCCAAATGCCATGCTAGTGACCCCCGATTCCGAATATGGCTTTAATCTTCAGCTCCAGTCCCATCCACAGTAGTCCAAGGATGAACATCACAAATAGGAATGTTCCTTTCTTGGCCATATCTAGCTTCATCTCTCTCATGAAGTTTTTATCTGACATGGCGGCAGAGATCATTTCCTCGTGGGCTCTACGATGATTAACAGGCCCATCAGGGAATGCGCCCTTTAGGGCTTCCACATCTGCTTTCAATTCCGCTATCGTCTGAGTATGCTGTATGCAGAAGTCAGGCAAATCTGGAGTACTCATGCTAGTAACCTTCCGTATGGGTCAGTGATCCCAGTGGCGTAACCACCAGCTGCGAGCAATGTTAGAACTTCCCTGCGCGGTACTCTAGGAGGGGTAATCGCAAAGCTGGTATGAATCCATTGATGCTCTAGTATCATCTGATCTATCCCCAACTGCCTACACCTAGGAGCTAGGAACTGCACTATCTCAGCAGGAGTTCCATAGCTAGGACAACGCCAATCTACTGCTTCTCCCTTAGTGTGTTGCGATGTGCGCTTGGAGCCAATAGCAACACAAAGGGGAGGAGAACGATACCAAGAACTAACAAGGACAGGCTCGCCAAGAAGCTCGCGAATACCATCCATATATTCTGCACAAGTGATGAGTGTTTTCGCAGTATGTTCATCTGGCACATTGCCTAGCCCAAGTTCCTCAGCTTTGTCTGAGTGCACAGTTTCATGGATGGAGAAGTAGCGAGAGATCATTTCCACGGTCAATTATCCGGATTGAAAAAGAGTTGAGTATCTGAGAGTGCAAAACCAACAGCTTGAAAACCTGCATTACCTATTGCTCCAGCAGTTACACTCTGATAATAGGTATTACCGGGCGTAAGAGTAGCAGCTGGAAATGAGGGATAAAGCCCGATCAGTGTGACTTCTACTACTTCTCCAGTAAGTCCGGCTATGGAGCAGAACCCACGAGCCTTAGCTGTAGCCGATACAGCTTTTCTTGCTTTAACCGTTCCTGCATCATCGAAGAAATAGACTGTGTTACCTACTACAAGATCCTCATATGCAGGTAGATACACCTTACACATCCCATTTACTTTTATTCCACTATTCGCTACTTCAGCGAAGTCATCAGTAGGGGGAGGGATAGCGCCGGTATAGGAATCTAGTTTGTATGCTACTGTGCGAATAGCATTGTATACCCGCAGGAGTTCCTGGAATAGCTCTTGGTTCTCAGTTAGTGGAGACTGAGGGAGAGGTAGCTGGAATGAAAGTTCTCGATCTAAACTCATATTAACGGGAACCTGAGATTACAAAATCAAGCTGGAAACTGACAGCATTGAATTTTCCTACAGCTAGCAGAGTATGATTCAATGCTACAGTGTGGAAGTTATAGGTGCGTAGTTTACCAGTAGATGAAGCGAGATAGCCAGTTACTGCTGTCTGGAAGTTCTTACCATCTAGTGAGGGCAGATCATACAATGCAAACGTGTCCCCTTGATTCACATTCTCAAATTCAGCAGCTTCTAGTTGTAACCAGCGGGAACGCACATACTGGAACTTACCTAGAAGTACAACTCCAGTATGAGTGGCAGCACTGTTGATGTCTGATTCCAGAACTTGAATTGCTCCCGTATCCTGGAGGAATGCAATAGAGCGCTTAGGCACTTCAGCTGTACCAGCGGTATATGCTATGAACTCAAAACAGTCAACATGAGATAGCTTGAGCCGCCCGAATTGTTTATAAGCAGTGTCGTAGTAGAGCGCATGAGTGAGGGCGCCCACCCCGTAACTTATGATTAGATAGCGATCAGCTACTAGCGCAATCCGTTTCTCCAGCTCATCTCCTGAAGCATCTATAAGGGAGAGAGTAAGAGTGTTTGTGTCAAAATCTTCTAGCAGAGAGCCACTGATGAAGTCTGTCAACTCAGGAAATACATTAGCAGCAGCCCTTAATGACACCTGCTGCATGCCAGATGTGGTGTATGCGTAAATGGAACCTGCGCCTGTATCCTGCGATACGTGGTTAGGGGAAGTGAGGCCACCACAACCCGTGATGGGTACGAAATTGTATGGATAGCGAGGATTGCCGCTATACTGAGCTGCTACCGCATTCGCCGCTGCAAAGATAATCAGGCCACCATACACTTCCTCAACAGTAACTATGGCCCCACGCACACCTTCTACTGCTCCGCCTCCAGCTCCAGTAGTGAGCGAGGGAGCGAAATCAGTAGCATCAATAGTGGATGACCAGGCGATAGCATCTGTTGAATATGCTAGCAAATAGCCGGTGCTCCCTACGATACCAAGGATATCAGCTACCACAAGTCCATCAAGTGTGACTGAGGACATTGTATTAGTGCCCCAGTCGTAGGTATAGCAACCTACTCCAGCAGAGAACCAGATGTAGGTGACACCTGAGACGAAAGCAACAGTCATACGGGAGCCTGCCGCACCTGGTGAGCCAACAGGTACCTGCCAGCTATTAGATCCTGCAGGTAGGATATATAGTAAGCCAGCTGAAGTAAGAGCTAATTGGGCGCTATTACCTGACCCATCCCTGATTGTAACTACTTGGGAGAATCCGCTGCCAACTCCTGCTGTCTGCTGCACATATCCTACGCTTGCATATCCGTGGTCTGTAGGGATCACATTTTGTGCGAAGTAGATTTGCGGAACACCTACGGATGAATCAAGTGATTCCTTAGCTGCTAGACCTCCGACGAAATTCTGATCCTGACCACGTACAACTACCGTACGACCAAAGAGTTCAGATAGAAATGGAAAAGATGCAGCTTTTAGGTTCCCTCGATATGAAAGCTGTGCCATGATATTAGGCCTTAATTTCAGTAACTCGCATACGGGCAGCACTCGCTCCACCAAGCCTTCGATTGCCAGCAGCTCCTTCTCCGTTCACATAAGCAGTGCCGCTATTTGGGCCTAGCCTAGCCTTGAATGTTATAGCTGAAGTGGTGCCAGCTGCCATCTCATAGGTGAGATGCATCTGTGCTCCATTCTGTGTTACTTGTGTAGCAGATGCGGCCAGTGCTCCAGCTATCGCATCCTGAAACAAAGCTAAGATGACTGGATCGGCGGCGCTAATTCCTACAAGTGGTACATCAATGTCAACTCGCAATCTATTTGAAGCATTAGTCGGAGTTATACTCACGGTCAGAATCTGTGTTCCCTCCGTGTTCTGTGGAATACTGTCATCATAGAGGATGACCACTGCACAGTCAGTTTTAGTAGTTAGCGGAGTAGCCTCAACTACCTGAACAACAGCGGAGGGAGGAAGTGCCCATTGAGGGTTAGCTCCGGCCCCCATTGTTTTCAGAAAATTACCTGATGTACCCGCATTAAGTGCTACCCAATCCGCCCCGTCGTAGTAGATAATATCTCCTTGGGCAGGAACAATAGCAGCCAGCTCAGCAAGTTGAGCGTCAAATGCTTGAACGCTGGTTCCTATGTCAGCAGCCTTAATGATAGTGCCATCAGCTGGCTCCGCCCCAATATCTGATAGAACTTGAGCAGCTGTGCGCCCTTCAAATGCAGTAGCCCCAGCGTCAACCTTGACAAATTTGGAGGCTCCAATCGTAGCTGGAACTATATCAACAACTGGGATCGTACCTACGACCTCAGTAAAACCTACAGCTACCACCTTGTCATTAAGCGTGGCCCCAGTTGCTAGAGTAAACGAGGAGGAAGAAGTTTCAGCTACCTCAGTCTGATCCAAAAGTACTCCATTCTGGAATACCAGAAGTGATTCAGTACCTATCTCATAGGCGAACTGAGTGAGGGTAAATAGTGTCTGAGCAGCCGTCGCCGTAAATTCCTGCCGAACCATTGCTCCATTCACACTCGCCAGTGGTGTAGTACCTGGGCTCCAAATGCTTGCACTCATTTCTAATAACCTCCAGCCACAATGTTAGACATCTTAAGCTCTCCATACTGCACAGCCAGTTCCTCTCTCATCTGTGCAGCTTCTTCCTTATTCCCTGTCTCGTTGAATATACGAGCAGTTGCTTCCATCACCAGCAGATACGGATTATCCAGTGCGATCCAAGAATCATAGGATGCTTCTGTAATATCTGGATGCCGATAGCAACCAAGCAACATATAGGTATCTTCAGTATCTGAACGAATCTCAAGGTGTTCACCTGCGAGATAACAGATATTCTCTCTATTCACATTGTATTCATCCACTGTCTGTTCGGGGGTCAGTAGATTGAAGAAGTCCCCCGGAGTGGAACCAGTGCTGTCGTATTTACGGAGGAACTTGAAGGATCTCCAGCGAGGTACCAGTGCCCGATACTCAAGCGACTGGAAGTAACTGACTGGAGACCACTGGATTCCTACCTCATACAAATCTTTCGGGTAGAAATCAGAATGGTGTGCCTTGAGAGTTGCCTGCTTAAGCGCACTCTTTGTCTGATCTACCAGATCGGGACGCTTGGTTTTGATGTAGATTTCAGCTAAAAGTTCAGCGAATGTCATGGCAATCTCTCAAGGACTTATGGTTACTTAGTGACGCTGGCTACTTTGATGGAACCAGCAGCGATACCGCCAGTTGCTCCGGAGGCAGAGCCAGCTGCTACATCACCAATGGTACGAGTCGTGGCATGATTGGTAGCAGCTTGCGTGCTCATTCCCATGTCACGGTCTGGATTCTGTGTCTTAACCTGCATCTCAGCAAGTATTTCAGCTTTTAGTTTCTTCTTGAGAACTGATACTGGATCGAGTTCATCGGCTGCTACTTTCTCACGGCCAACTTCGATTGAAAGATGCGGATGATCTTTCTTGATTTCATTCTGCAGCTGCGCCGCCTTCTCATCGTCAGAGGTAGTGTAGATACCATTAGTGAAGTATGCAACACTGCCATCTTTGAAAATATATTGGCAGGATTTCAGATTGCTCTTAAACAGATATACAGAGGCAGGGGATTGTGTTTCCATGATATGCTACCTTTCAGTGATAGTGCTAGGTGGAAAAATACCTCCAGCCCTTTGGAGACTGGAGGTATAAGTTGCCATTGCGGCAACAGGAGAAGTCTGAGATTAACCAGCGGCGCCGGCAGTCAGGTTGTAGATGATAGCATTCGCTGGCGGATTCTTGATGAGGGTAGTCATCTCGGTAGTCAGCGAACCACCAGTAGCATCCTGGCCTTCTTCAATGCCGTATTCTTCGGATTTCGTTTTGCGATCTCCCAGATATGCGACGTTGAAGGTGCTCATATCTACAGCGATTGCCATCTTGCTCCAGGTGCTGTTGGTGTTGAACAGGGGATGCTCAATTACACGGAAGGTGCCACGAGCAGTTTTGAAGGTGCTGAACTGCAAGCCCCAGCTGGTCTGCCCATCCATCAGCTGATACGTACCATTCAGGCGACCGATGTTATTCAACACCAGTTTGGCAGTACCGCCAACGAACATCACGCGCTCATTCGCTACTTTCGGGTCGGTTGCTTGATTAAATACTGGATCAAGCGCCGCTTCAAGCTGCGTATAAGTCGTGGTTGCACCAGCGGTAGTCACGTTAGCGGCCGCATAGCTGGAGGGGTAGTAAGTCAGATCACTTACGATGGAGATGAGGCCATCCATAGTACGGAACGGCTTACCGTTGCGAGTACCAGAAGATTTCTGCCCGAAGAACAGAGCCTTCTCGATAGCAGCTGCATGAAATGCTGCACAATCCTGCTTGCTTTCACTGACAGTATCATTGCCAGCAATTACTTGCGTAGCACGAGCAGTATCAGTCAGTGCCCACGCATCACGGAAGATCTGCGTGTAGTTGGTGATACGCACCGGAGTGATGTTCAGAGCGTTAGGACGCTGCGAACCTTCTTCGAACGCGTTACCAACTTGGAACAGCTTGACGTTGTCAGCAATGGCAGCAGCAGCCGTAGTACCAACACCACGAGTCACAGTAATCACAGTAGCGGAAACTACCTGATTCACAATGACGTTCTCACCAGTGGTATTCACACGCAGGATCATGCCGGGCAGCATATTCGTGGTGCTATCACAAGTGAAAGCAGTGGTGGTGCCATCAGCGATAGCGCCATCCAGTTGTACCTCAGGGAAGATCATGGTCTTGGTGAAGAAGCCATGCTCTACAGCAGCGGCTACTTCAGTTGAGAGCATGGACGTGAGGCCAAACAGCGGAGCTGCACCATTCGGCATCAGGCGAGTAATCATACCAGC
>SXGT01658610.1_pt1 | contig 11032 bp, 8 predicted proteins | sample 3176221 | NCBI WGS metagenome assembly SXGT01 (sample SAMN11356862, study PRJNA531348) | freshwater metagenome | isolation source: freshwater sample F1-120 | place: China: Fuxian Lake, Yuxi | collected 2017-12-25
ACCCGTTTTACCTGACCTGGAAGGCGCGTGAGTCCGGTCTCAATACCCGCTTCATCGAGCTGGCCGGGCAGATCAACGGCGACATGCCCGGCTGGGTCATGGGTAAAATCACGGAGGCCCTGAACCAGCGGCAGCAGTCGATACGGGGTAGCCGTATCCTGATCCTGGGCATCGCCTACAAGAAAAACGTCGATGACCTGCGTGAATCCCCCGCCATTCGTTTGATGACGATGCTACAGGAACGGGGGGCCGATATTGCCTATTCGGATCCCTGGATTCCCCGCCTGAACGGGTCAGGCGAGCATAAATTCGAACTTCAGAGTATCCCGCTGACAGCGGAATCCATTGCCGCCTTCGATCTGCTGTTGCTGGCCACCAATCATGATGCCTTCGATTATGAACGGATACGGCAACAGGCCCGCTTGATCGTGGATACCCGGGGGGTGTACCGGGAGTCGTACCCGAATGTGGTGAGGGCATAAACCATGAAAATCGTCAGTGTGGTCGGTACCCGGCCCAATCTGGTCAAAATCGCTCCGCTGTGTCAGTCGTTTGATCATCAACAGGGACGCGCCTGGCAGCATGTGCTGGTTCACACCGGCCAACATTACGATGACGCGCTCTCGGGGGCTTTCTTCCGTGACCTGCAAATCCCGCCCCCGGATATACAACTGAATACCGGTTCCGGCAGCCATGCCGAACAAACTGCCCGGATCATGCAGGCGATCGAACCGGTGTTGTGCCGGGAACGCCCCGATTGGGTTATCGTGCCGGGTGATGTCAACTCTACCCTGGCGGCAACCCTGGTCGCCGTCAAGTTGTCGATGAAGGTGGCGCATCTCGAAGCCGGGTTACGCAGTTTCGATCGTCGCATGCCGGAGGAAATCAACCGGGTGTTGACCGATTCGGTGGCCGATCTGCTGCTGACCCCCTCGGCCGATGCCGATGACAATCTGGCGCGGGAAGGTATTCCGCCCGAGCGTATCCGGCGGGTAGGCAACATCATGGTGGATACGCTGGTCAGGCACCTGGATCGCGCCCGGCAATCGGCTATCCTGACCCGGCTCGGGCTGGAGACGCAGGGTTATTGTTACGTTACGCTGCACCGGCCTTCCAATGTGGATGATCCCGCGACCCTGGGGCGGATAATGGACAGCCTGAGCGATCTGAGCCAGCAGTTGCCGGTGATTTTTCCGTTACACCCAAGAACCCGAACCCGGCTTGAGCAACCGCCGATGACCCCTGCGGCGACGGCCCGGTTGCGGTTGCTGCCGCCGGTGGGTTATCTCGACTCCATCCAGTTGCTGGATTCGGCCCGTTTCGTGGTGACTGATTCGGGCGGCTTGCAGGAGGAATCGACCTTCCTCGGCATTCCCTGTCTGACCCTGCGCGACAACACCGAACGGCCCGTAACCCTGACAGAGGGCACCAACCGGCTCACCCGGCCCGAGTGGTTGGCGCGGGATCTGGCGACCTTGCTGAACCAACCGCCCAAACGGGGTATTCCACCGGAATACTGGGATGGCAACACGGCCGATCGTATCGTCAGGGTTTTGCTGGAACGTTGACTGAAGCACGCCAACAAACACATCCCCACAGTCACACACGGAAAGGAGACCCCATGTCGGCAACGACCCAACACTTTTTCAGGCGTAATATCCGATCCGGCAGCCCGGCTTTTCCGCCGCCCCGGCTGTGGATCGATCTCGATAATTCACCCCACGTCCCGTTCTTCGCGCCGCTCATCAAGGCCCTCGAAGCCCGCCACCTGACGGTTTGCCTGACCGCACGGGATGCTTATCAGGTGCAGGCGTTACTGGCCCTGCATCACTTGCGCTGTCCTTGCATTGGCCGTCATTATGGTCAAAACCGGGTGATGAAACTGGCAGGATTGCTGATCCGCAGTGTGCAACTGATACAGGTGGCCCGCCGCCTGAAACCGACGCTGGCGGTTTCCCACGGGTCCCGGGCGCAGATGCTGGCAGCCCGCTGGCTGGGCATCCCCACGGTCGTGATCGAAGATTATGAGCATGTGGTACACCTGACCCATCCCGATGTGTTGATCCGGCCGGATCGTCTCACCAGCGATCGTCATGTCGGCCACCAGACCCGTGTGCTGGGTTATCCCGGCATGAAGGAATATGTCTACGTCGATGATTTCGAACCGAACCCCGCCTTTCTCAGGGAGTTTGGCATTGCCGCCGACGAGATCGTGGTCACCCTGCGCCCACCGGCTTCCGAAGCCCATTACCACGCACCTGCCGGGGATCATCTGTTTGAGGTGGCCGTCGATACCCTGCTGGCGCAGGAAGGCGTGCGACTGTTCGTTCTGCCCCGAAACGCCAGACAGGAAACCCGGATCAGGCAACGCTGGCCGGAGGCCGTCACTGCGCGGCGTATGCTCATGCCATCCGGAGCGGTGTCCGGTCTCGACCTGATCTGGCATTCCGATCTGGTGATCGGCGGTGGCGGTACCATGAACCGGGAGGCTGCCGCCCTGGGTGTCCCGGTGATCAGCCTGTTTCAGGGCAAGCCGGGGGCACTCGATCAATCCCTGCTCAAAAGCGGAAAACTGGCCCTGCTGACCCGTCCGGAACAACTGATCTGCCTGACCCACCTAAAAAAGAGAACCCGGGTGCCGCTGGATAAAACCGGTTTCCATCAGACCCGTGAGCGTTTGGTCAACCTGCTCGAAGGTCTCGCCCGGGGAGTGCCGGTGACATGATCCGTATCATCGCCACCCTGGATTATGAGATTCATGGCAACGGACATGGCTGTTCGAAGGCATTGATGCTGAAACCGACCGAACGTCTGCTCAAGCTGTTCAACGACCATGAAGCCCGGTTGACGATCATGGCGGACGTGGCTGAAATCCTGAAGTTCCGGGATTATCACCGGGAGCAGGGCCAGGATCATTACCATGTCGTGGCCATAGAAGCCCAGTTGAAGGACGCGGTAGCCAAGGGGCACGATGTGCAGTTACACCTGCACCCTTCCTATTTCAATGCCCGTCATGTCAATGGCTACTGGCAGCAGGACTGGTCGGAATATGATTTCGCCCGCCTGGATTACGCCCGCATCGACTGGATGATAAAAACCGGAAAAACCTATCTCGAACAACTGTTACAACCGGTGAAACCGGATTATCGCTGTATCGCCTTCAGGGCGGCCAACTGGGCCATGCAGCCCTCGGCAGCGGCCATCCAGGCCCTGGTGGAGAATGGCATCCTCATTGACAGTTCCGTGTTCAAATACGGCCGGAGAAACCACCCGGTCCAGTTTGATTACACCGGGGCCTACAGTCACTTTCTGCCCTGGCCGGTTGCCGGGGATGAGATTTGTCGCCGTGACGGTGCAGGTCGCCTGATCGAACTGCCCATCTACAGTGAACACCGCTCGCTGTGGTCTTTTCTGACGCTGAACCGGCTGTTCCGGGTCTTGCAGGGGTGGCCACATCGCCTGAAGCTGTCGGCCCGCCCTCAACAGGGTATATCGTCCCCGCGCCGTCTGCCGTGGCAGGAACGCCATGCCTGGAAAGCCGATATGAACCAGAGTTCGGGGCAGCAACTGATCAGGGTATTGAACACGCTCAAGGATTATCAAAACACCCATCTCGATGAACTGATTCCGCTGGTGCTGATAGGCCATTCCAAACTGTTCAATACCTGGAATGAATGGTCATTACGCCCTTTTCTGGCCTATTGCCGGGAAGGTCATCATCGGGTGTGTTTCGATACCCTGCAAACGCTGTCGCTGGAACTGGAGACCATGTACAGGAACGGACGCTTATGAAAGACCTGTCGATCATCATCGTCAACTGGAATGCTTGGGAATTTTTGCGGGCCTGCCTGTATTCCATCCGGGAGACCGGCCAGGGCGTCGACCATGAAATCATCGTGGTTGACAATGCCTCCGAAGACGGCAGTCCTGAAGCCGTTCTGCGTGACTTTCCCGAAGTCATACTGATACAGACCGGTGCCAACCTGGGGTTCGCCGCCGCCAACAACCGGGGCCTGGCCCGGGCAGAGGGACGGTATTTTTGTCTGATCAATCCCGATGTCGTGCTGCAGGCAGATTGCCTGCAGGTGTTGCTCAAATACATGGATTGCAACCCGGATACCGGCATGGCCGGTCCCTGCATACTCAATCCCGACCATACCCGGCAGGACTCGACGACGCGGTATCCCGCTCTGCTGGATAGCTGGAAACGCGCCCTGTTTCTACACCGCCTGGAGGGGAGCTTGCCGGCGGATGATTTCAGCATCCGGGATGTGCCGGTGTTGTATGGCATGTTCTGGATCGTTTCCCGCACCGCCTGGTCGAGCGTCGGCGGGCTGGATGAGCGGTTTTTCATGTACGGGGAGGATATCGACTGGTGCAAGCGGTTCCGCGATCACCACTTCAGGGTGGTGTATGTCCCTTATGCGAGAGCGATTCATGTCGGCTCAGGCAGTTCCCGCCGGGTTCCGGTGCAAACCGCGATACGGTTACGCCAGTCGAGACTGTTGTATTTCAACAAGCACCACGGTCGTCTTTCCCGATTGATCGCGCTGTCCGGTCTGATTGCGGAGTCCCTGATTCGTCTGGTGCTGGGTGTTTTACTGGTGCCGCTGGGTATCCGTGACCGGGAGTGGGTCAGCCGCTATCTGACCCGCCACGGTGCCTGCTTGCGGTGGTTATTGTTCAAGGGACATCTACTGGTGTTTCAGCGTTCGGGGTGTCCGCTGCCATGAATATCCGTCCCGCCATGCTCCCCCTGGTTTCCGGGGTTTCCAGCTTGCTCCATCCCCTGACCGTCTGGCGATACCGGGGGCAGCAGGTGATCTGTCCACTGTGTAATGGTCAGTTCAGTACCTTCAAACCTTATGGAACCAAACTCGAACTGGCCCGGCATCATCAGTTGATTTCGCTGGGGTATCGTCAACAGGCCGTCTGCCCGGGGTGTGGCAGCCAGGAGCGGGACAGGGCTGTTGCCCTGTATCTGGCCGGCCGGATGATCTGGCTGCGGAGCCAGCCCCGTCCCCTGCTGCATATCGCACCGGAAAAGGCTTTGGGTCGTTATCTGGCCCGGCTGACCAAACCCCGTTATGTATCGGCTGCCTGCCAACGGATCGACATTACCGCCATTCCCCATGCGGACGATACCTTCGATGTGATCGTCTGCAATCACGTACTGGAACACATTCCCGATGACCGGCAAGCCCTGTCGGAACTGTACCGGGTATTGAAGCCCGCAGGGTTTGCCATCCTGCAAGTCCCTTACGCCCGGGATTTGGCGGAAACCCTGGAATCAGAAGTATCCAAACCGGTGGAGCGATTACGTCATTATGGCCAGCCGGATCATGTACGCCTGTACGGGCTGGATTATGCCCGACGGGTGCGGGCCTGTGGCTTTGAACTGGAGGAAACAACCATGCGCCAACGTTTTGGCTATACCCGGGTGAGCCGTTCCGGATTGATTGCCGAGGAAAAGCTGTTTGTAGCCAGCAAACCGGTGGCGGTATGAGCGACACCGATTATGCGGTTATTACCCCGGCCCGCAATGAGGCGGCCCACATTGCCCGGTTGATCGAGTCGGTGGCCTGCCAGACCGTAAAACCGGTGCGGCATTTCATCGTCAGTGACGGCTCGACGGATCGTACCGAGGCCATTGTCCGGGCATTTTTGCCGGATATTGAACACCTGCGACTACTGACCCGTCCGCATGAGGGTGCCTGCGGATTTGGCTCCAAGGCGGCCGCATTCAATCTGGGCTGGCAGCAGGTTCAGCCGCTGAACCCCGGGTATGTGGCCAACCTCGATGCCGATGTCTCCCTGCCACCAGATTATTTCGAGACATTACTGGCGGTGTTCAGACAGAATCCCCGCCTGGGACTGGCGGGCGGCTGGGTACATGAGAAGATCGACGGGCGATTCATTCCCCAACGTACCCGTGATGAAAGCGTGGCCGGTGCCGCACAGTGTTTCAGAAGCGGCTGTCTGACAGGAATCGGCGGGTATCAGGTATTGCCACGGGGAGGGATCGATACCCTGGCCGAAATCATGGCGAGACAGGCGGGCTGGGAAACCCGTACCCTGCGTTCCCTGATCGTACAGGCTCACCGTCCGGTTCGAACCGGACGGAACTCCGTACTGGGGGTTCGCTTCAACAAGGGTATCGTGCAGTACGGACTGGGTTATCACCCGGTGTATCAACTGGCCTCCTGCCTGTACCGGATACCGGAGAAACCCTACGTTCTGGGTAGTCTGGCTACCTTGCTCGGGTATCTTCGGGCTGCCCTGGGACGCTACCCTCACCCGGTTCCGCCGGAACTGGTGGTCCGGATCAGGCAGGAACAATGGAACCGGTTATGGCGGTTGGGAAACCACGGATAGTCCGGGATCGTGGCCATGCCGGCCCTTCCAAACCAACAGGAGTACAACATGTGCGGACTTTGTGGCATTTATCATCCGGGTGAACGGATGGACGCGGGTCGGCTGCAACGGATGACCGAAGCCTTGCGCCACCGAGGCCCTGATGGCGAGGGGTTGTGGCTGGGCCAGGGTATCGCCCTGGGCCATCGGCGATTGAGCGTCATCGATCCAGGGGGCGGGCAGCAACCCTTTCGGAGTGATGATTTGAGCCTGACGCTGGTTTTCAACGGAGAAATTTATAACTACATCGAGCTGAAACGTGAACTGGCCGGTTATGGCCATCCGTTTCACTCCGCCAGCGATACCGAAGTGCTACTGCGGGCCTACGAACACTGGGGCCTCGATTGTGTGCATCATCTGAATGGCATGTTCGCCTTTGCCCTGTGGGATGAGGGTCGTCAGCGGTTATTGCTGGCCCGTGATCATCTGGGCATCAAACCGCTCTACTACACGCAACAGCAGGACAGCCTGTTGTTTGCCTCCGAGATCAAGAGCCTGTTGCGGGCCGGACTGGATTCGGTCAATCTGGATACCGGCGCTTTGGCCCTGTTGTTCAGTTTTCGCTTTGTGCCCTCTCCCCGTACCCTGTTTTCCGGTATCTACAAGTTACCACCCGGTCATCGACTGGTGGCGACCGCCGCAGGTACGGCCCTTGACCGTTACTGGAATTCCACACCCCTGATCCGTACCCGCTGGAACGAAGCCGACCTGTGCGAAGAATACGCCAGTCTTCTGTCGGAAGTCGTGACCCGGCAATTACGCAGCGATGTGCCGGTCGGGCTGTTTCTCAGTTCGGGTGTGGATTCAGCCACGCTGTTGGCCCTCATGAGTCAGCAGTCCGATCGCCCGGTCAAAACCTATACCCTGGGGTTTGCTGATGGCGAGGATACCTCAGAACTGGCCGATGCCGCCCGACTCGCCGCGCATTACGGTGCCGAACACCATAGCCGGATCATTACCGCCGAGGATTATCTGGATTATTTCGGGCGGTACATGCAGGACATCGAGGAGCCGGTGGCCCACGAACCGGCACCGGCCTTCCATTTTCTGGCCGAACTGGCCGCACGGGATGTCAAGGTGGTATTGAGTGGTCAGGGGGCAGATGAGCCCTGGGCCGGTTATGATCGTTACCGGGGCATGAGCCTGTCCCGCTACTATGCCCGTCTGCCGCCGGCCCTGACCCGCTTCATCGCCACCCTGGCCAGACAGATTCCGCTGCCGCTGGAGCGATTCAAACGGGGGGCTGCTGCCCTGGCTGAACCTGACCTGACCCGGCGACTGGCCGGTATTTATTCGTTTTTCAGCCCGGAGATGAAGCATGAGCTGTATCGCGGTCGGCTACGGCAGCAGTATGAGGCAGATCAGGAGCAACCGCTCCGCGTCATCCGGGGCTGGCAGGCAGGCATTACCCACCTCGATCCGCTGGCGCAGATGCTGTACATCGATACCCGGGCCAGCTTGCCGGATGATTTACTGATGGTGGCGGATAAAACCGCCATGGCGCATTCGCTGGAAGTCAGGGTACCTTATCTGGATTATTCCCTGATCGAGTTTATCGAATCCCTGCCCACCAGCCTCAAACTGCACGGCATGACGGGTAAATACCTGCACAAGAAAACGGTAGCCCGCTGGTTGCCGCAGACCGTCGTTCAGCGTCGTAAAAAGGGCTTTGCCCATCCGGTGGATCGCTGGCTCAAAACCCGTTTTCGTCCCCTGATCGAAGCGTTGGTGCTGGGACCTGATTCCCCGCTGCTACCCTATTTCGACCGAAGTGCCATGCAGACGATGTATCAACGCTACCGGGCTGGTCAGGCCCCCTTGATGCGTCACTTTTACCTGTTGCTGAGCCTGGCACTCTGGTTGCGGGCCTATCAGGGAAGGGATACCGTCCCGTAGCCTTGATGCAGCACAGCAGAATCGAGGCTACGGTTGATGCCACGACGGGCTAGCCCAGTGAACGGGATTCCGTCATGACCCATCGATGCCGGTCGCCTTACCGGATACCTTCTCGTACACCCCCGATCAGTCGTTACGGCCGGCTTGCCTTCCCTGGCCCTGGATTCTGCCCATCCCTGGGGGAATGACGGGATGGGCGGGGTGAGGGGTTGGTGCCGGCAATCGTGCCTTATAACCGTTAAACGTCAGGGAGCCCTTGCATGGAAACTCGCCTTTATACCGATACGGACAGTCTGGCGGCCATCCGGCCGAGCTGGGAACTCTGGCAAAACCAGCCCAATAATGACTTCGATCAGTTTTTGCTGGTGTGTCGCCTGCGACCGGCAGTGCATTATCCCTGGGTCATGGTGATCTACGAACAGGATATCCCGCTGGCGGTGCTGGCCGGTCGGGTTGAGACCCTGCGTTTTAGCCCGGCCATCGGTTATCTGAAACTGCCGGGTATTCCACTCAAAACCCTGACAGTGCTGTATCAGGGCTTTCTCGGTCGTCAGGATGGTGTCACTGCCGAATGCCTGGTCAAGGCCACCCGGCACTGGCTGTCATCCAGTGACGTAGGGGAGGTGATCTTTCCAGCCCTGGAACCCGGTTCTCCCCTGCATCTGGCCGTGATCCGGCAGACATCGGTATGGTTTTGCGAAAAGGGCGGTTTGCCCCAGTGTCACTGGCAGAGTGTTTTACCGGATGCGGGCGATATATTGCCAGGACTCATGAAAGCGAAACATCGGGCTGGCTTGCGGAAACGGCAGCGTACCCTGCAGGCCGACTTTGAGGATCGAATCCGCTGGCAATGGCTGACCCGGTTCGAGGAGCTGTCCGCCCTCTGTCAACAGATCGAAAGACTGGCTGCCAGGACTTATCAACGCGGGCTGGGGGCAGGTTTTCGTGACAATCAGGAATGGCGGGAACGACTGGGCTTATATGCCGCACGGGGTACCCTGCGGGTGGCCTTGTTATGGATCGATGAGACACTGGTCTGTTTTTACATCGGTATGCGGTATGGCGAGACCTTGTTCGGGGCAGAACTGGGCTATGACCAGGCCTTCAAAAGTTATTCACCTGGCATTTTATTGATACTCTGGCTAATGGAGCGAGTGAGGGAAGAAGGGGTGTACCGGATGGACTGGGGTCTGGGCGATGCCCAGTACAAGCAGCAACTGGGCGCAACGACCTGGCCGGAACAAAGCCTGTACCTGTTCAAACCGACCCCCGCCCACTGGATTTTACGCAGTCTGCTGGGCATTACACAGGCGATCGACCAAACAGCCAGGCATGTGCTGGAGAAAACCGATCTCACCCATCGAATCAAGACGGCCTGGCGACGCCGGATGATTCGGTGTGATCAATGAGCAGTCAGCCATTCTCATGATGGCGAAATGCAGCCATGCTTGATCAACCGAAACGGAATAGAACAGAAGCGGCGATGCTCGGGTGCGACTGACGGGGTCGTTCCTCCCGGACTCATCGTTTGGTTCAAACCTTATCAGACTGGCTCAAACAGTCATAATGAGAATGGCTGAATCAGCAGTGGCCAGATTTTCGATGCTTTGTTGCCCGTGCTATGATCCCCGGAGCGTGGGCATCCCGCCCGCTCTTTGTTTGAATTGACCGGCATACGCTTTTCCTGGTGAGGATATCCATTTGCAACCCTCCGCTACCGCCCCAACGGCCCCCCCCGAATACCCCTATCAACGTTTCGCTACCGAACTGGTGGCACGGGGTAAAATCCGTGAACAGGAAGTACATCGCGCCCGCTTGCTGGGTACCAAAACCGGTGATCAAAAACTGCCGGCCCTGTTGATCCGGCTGGGTCTGGTCTCGGAACGGGATGCCGCCGAGATACTGGCCGAGGTCAGTGATGCGCCTTTGGTCTCCCCCCAGGATTTCCCCGACGTTTCGCCGCTACCGGAACACTGGTCTGCCCGCTTCCTCAAGGAAAATCATCTGCTGGGTATTGCGGCCCGTGAGGATTCATTGCTGATTGCCGTAGCCGATCCACTGGATACCGAACTCAGGGATGCCCTGACCCTGGCCAGCGACAAACCGGTGGCACTGTGTGTGGGTCTGCCTTCGGAAATCGATCGCGCCCTGGAACAGCATCTGGGCAGCGGCAAGACCCTGATGGGCGAGATCGTCGATGATTTCGGCAGCGATGAGGAGGTCGATGAAGCCGATGTCGAGCACCTGAAAGATCTGGCTTCGGAAGCACCGGTAATCCGCATGGTCAATCTGATCATGCAGCGGGCGGTGGAATCACGCGCTTCGGATATCCACGTCGAGCCCTTCGAGCAACGGCTCAAGGTGCGGTTTCGCGTCGATGGAGTGCTGCGGGAGGTGGAAGCCCCGCCGGTACGCTCGACGGCGGCGGTCATCTCACGCATCAAGCTGCAAACCCAGGGTAAGGAACTGGATTTGCGGGTCTCCACCGTGCCGACCCTGTACGGCGAGAGTGTGGTCATCCGTCTGCTGCACAAGGAAAGTATCCAGTTTGATTTTTCTGCCCTGGGCTTTGAGGGGGCCGCACTGGAACGGTTTTTGTCCATCCTGAATCTGCCGCACGGCATCTTCCTGATTACCGGGCCGACCGGCAGCGGTAAATCGACAACCCTCTATTCGACCTTGAAAGAGATCGCCACTCCGGAAAAGAACATTGTAACCATAG
>SXGT01787053.1_pt1 | contig 11031 bp, 9 predicted proteins | sample 3176221 | NCBI WGS metagenome assembly SXGT01 (sample SAMN11356862, study PRJNA531348) | freshwater metagenome | isolation source: freshwater sample F1-120 | place: China: Fuxian Lake, Yuxi | collected 2017-12-25
CAGCGGAAAGCGCTCGTTGAAGACTAGGGCGGCAATCGTGCCGAAGATCACCGGCAGGAGTACGGCCAACGCTGTGAAGTAGAGCGTATGGCCGATCGACTCGATGAAGCGCGGATCGTTGGCCAGCTTGGTGAAGTTAGCGAACCCGACGAACTCCCGTGCCTGGCCGATCTTCCAGTCGTAGAAGCTCATATAGATGGTAAAGATCCACGGGAACACGATCACTGCCGCCGTGATCAGCAGCGCAGGATAGGCAAAAGGAAGGTAGTTCCGACCGAAGCCGGGGCCGCGCGCAGGCACCGCTTCGACGGGCGAGGTCTTCTGTCCGAGGGCTGCTTGGGTCATGGCAGTCAGGAGGGAGGCCCCTTCCCGCCGCGGTGGCGGCGGGAAGGGATGTGAAACGCCTGCTCAGCTCGCTTCGGACTTCTGCAGCACCGGGGCGAAGGCTTCGGTCGCCTTCACCAGCTCCGCCTTGGCGTCGGCGCCGCCGATGGTGTTGGTGAGGCCGACGCCGAAGACGTCGCGGAACTCGGTCACCGGCACGATCTCCGGCAGGCCGGGACGTCCGATCGCAGTCGACTCCTGCAGGCAGGTCAGCCACTCGCGTGGCAGCTTGAGGCCGGCGATGACGTCCTTGTCGGTGTAAGAGGAGCCCCGGCATGGTGAGCCGCCGCCCGACTGCAGCAGGCGCGCGCACATCAGCTTGCTGGTCGCCCATTGGCAGTAGAGATAAGCCGCTTCTTTCTTCTTGCTGGCGGCGGCGATGCCGATGCCATCGCCGAAGGTCGCGGAATGCCGCGCCTTCGGGCCGGCGGGCATGATGCCATAGCCGACCTTGCCGACGACCCGGGATTTGGCCGGATCCTCGAGCGGCGGGGCGAAGCCGATGCCGTCGAGCCACATGCCGATCTTGCCCTGGCTGAACGAGGTCTGCGATTCGTTCCAGTTGAAGCCGACGGTGCCCGGCGGGGCGAAATCCTTGTTGAGCTTCTTGTAGTACTCGGCCGCGGCGATCGCCTCCGGCGTCGTGGTCTGGAGGGTGACGGTCTTCGGGTTCACCGGGTCCATGTCGTGGCCGAGCATGAAGCTGGTCCACACCGGCACGTTGGCGTTCTTGAGCCCCCGCGACACCCAGCCGTACTGGCCCGATGCCTTGTCGGTCAGCTTCTCCGCCGCCATCACGATTTCCTCGAAGGTCTTCGGGAAGGCGAGGCCCTTGGCGGCGAACAGCTCTTTGTTCCAGTAGATCATCCAGGGATCGATGTTCAGCGGCAAGGTGTCCATGCGGCCGTCGCCCTGGGTCGCCCAGCGGAGCCCGCCGGCGGTGAAGTCCGCGAAGTCGTAGTCCGGCGCCGTGAGCGAGGCGTCGGCCAGCAGCGGCTTCATGTCGACCAGCCACTTGGATTTGCCGAACAGACGCTTCTGGACGTGCCATGATTCCGTGATCACGTCGAATTGCGGGTTGCCGGAGTTGAACTGGATGACGGCCTGCTGGCGGTGCTGTTGCTCGGGCACCGCCTCGGAGCCCACCTTGATGCCGGTGAGCTCGGTGAATTCCTTCTCGTGTCGGCGGAGGTTGTCCGCGCGCGGCCCGAGCGTCAGCGACACCTCGATGCTCTGGCCGGCGAACTTCTTCCAGTTGAAGCCACCGGTCTGCGCCGTCGCCGTCTTCATGATCGCGGGTGCCGCGAACACGCCGGCCGCGCCGGCGCCGATTTTGAGCGCCGTGCGCCGCGTAAACGTCTTCATCCTGTCGTCCATTTTCGTTTCCTCCTGAGTAGCGTTTCTGTGGTTGAGTTTGCGACGATGCCTGCGACCTGTCGAGATCAGTCGGCCGCCAGCGCCGCCGGTCCGAGCGCCTTCGCCGCCGCGACCAGACGCCGCTGCTCGGCCTCGCTGGCCGCGACCAGCGGCGGGCGGACGTTGAGCCAGCGCCGGTCTCCGGTCTGCTCGGCCAGCATCGCCTTGATCGCCGGCACGAACGGCACGTCCGTCACCAGCGTGCAGATCTTGGTGACGGCCTCGACCAGTCCGGTCTCCTCGGGCTTTCCGGTCGCATCGTAGAGCTGGCGGATCAAGGCGGGTCGGACATTGGCGACGCCGCAGATCGTGCCGACGCCGCCGGCCTTGAGCAGGCGGGGGATGAAGGGCTCATGGCCGACCATGATGGCGAGACCGGGCGTGAGCTTCAGCATCTCGGCCGTGTTCTGCCAGTCGCCGGAGGAGTCCTTCACGCCGGCAATGAGGCCGGGATAGGCCTTCACCAGCCTTGCCACCACCGTCGGGCTGACCGCGACCGCCGACACCTGGGGGATGTGATAGAGGATGATCCGCGTGTCGATGCCCTTCAGCATGTCGCAGAGCTTCGCGAAGGCCGCATAGACGCCGTCGTCGCTCAGCCCCTTGAAGAAGAAGGGCGGCAGGACCAGCACGCCGGCGATGCCGAGAGCGGCGGCGTGCCGGGTGAGCGCCGCCGTCTCCGGCAGGGCTGAGGTCGCCGTGCCGACAGTGACGCGCGAGGCGGGAATGCCGGATGCCAGAAGCTGCTCCAGCGCCTGCCGGCGCTCGTCGATCGAGAAGGACTGGCCCTCGCCGGAGGTGCCGAACAGGGTGACGCCGTCGACGCCCTTGTCGAAGAGGTTGCGGCAATGGGCGACCAGGAGGTCGTAGGCGATACGGTCGTTGGATTCGAGCGGCGTCATCAGCGCAGTCCAGACGCCGCGGAGCGGCGGCCGGGCGGAAGAAGTCGTCATCGGGCAACCTTTGCGGAACGAGGGCGGGAACGGGGAGCGGCGGGTGGAACCAAGGTGTCGACGGTCTGAACGCCCATAGCCCGGTTGCGGGCGCTGGTCAGGTGACGCTCGAGCGCCATGACGGCGCGGGCGGAATCACGGGCGCGAAGCGCGGCGATAATGTCGCCATGCTCCTTCAAAGCCGGCATCAAGTTGTCCGGCGACAGCAGCACGCGGTCGAGGCGGATCAGGCGGATCTTGATGGAGTTGACCCGGTAGATCGCCGACAGGATGTCGTTGCCGAGGGAATCGATCAGTGCGTCGTGAAAGGCCCAGTCGGCCGTCTGCGCCTCTTCCAGGAGCTCGCGGCTGATGCCCTTTCGCGACTTGGCGACGATCCGGTCATAGGCATCGGCCAGCGCCTCGATCTCCTCGGTCCTGGCCTTCACGGCGAAACTGGCGATCGCCTCCTTCTCCAGGATGATGCGGAGCTGGAAGGCATTGCGGACCAGCTTCAGGTCGACTGCGGCGATCTGCATGCCGCGCTGGGGAATGGTGACGATCAGGCCGTCAGCCTTGAGCCTCGGGATCAGCTCACGGATGGCGCCGAGCGGCATGCCCGTCAGCGCCACCAGCTCGCGCTGGGAGACGAACTGACCGGGGCGCAGGTCTAGCGCCATCAGCCGCTGCTGGAAGCTCTCATAGGCCTTTTCGCGAAGCTTCATCGACGCCGAGTGTACGCACTGACATGTCAGTCCGGCAAGGTCCGTTTGCCAGCGCCCAGGGGGCATGCGGTATCGTCGCTCCGCCATGCTGAAGGGCGTCGACCCCCTCCTCTCGCCTGACCTGCTGCACGCGCTGGCCGCCATGGGCCACGGCGACGAGATCGTCGTGGTCGACGCGCATTTCCCCGGTGCCGCGATCGCCCGGCGGCTGATCCGCATGGACGGCGTCGATGCCACCCGCGTCGTCCGCGCCATCGCCTCGGTGATGCCGCTCGACACCTTCGTCGAGGCGCCGGCGGCGGGGATGCAGGTGGTCGGCGATCCGAAGAAGATCCCGGAGGCGGTCGTCGACTTCGGCCGCGTGCTCAAAGCCGCCGAAGGCCGCAAGATCGGGATCGAGATGATCGAACGCCACGCCTTCTATGACCGCAGCCGCGCTGCCTTCGCCATCGTGCAGACGGGCGAGTTGCGCACCTATGCCAACCTGATCCTGAAGAAGGGCGTGGTCGGGCATCCATGACGGACGCCTCGCTGACCACGCGGCGCCTCGGCCGCTCGGGCGTCGAGATCACCCGGCTCGGCTTCGGCGGCGCCCCTCTCGGCAACCTGTTCTCGGTGGTTGCCGAGCGTTCGGCCGAGGAGGCGCTCGACGCCGCCTGGGAGGCCGGATGGCGATACTTCGACACCGCTCCACTCTATGGCCACGGGCTCGGCGAGCGACGCGTCGGCAGCTATCTGAAAGCCAAGCCGCGCGATGCCTATTGCCTGTCGACTAAGGTCGGGCGGCTCCTGGTCGAGCAGGACGCCAAGGTCGACGGCGGCGCCTATGTCGACGTGCCGAACGCAGCTCCCGTCTACGACTATAGCCGCGACGGCGCCTTACGTTCGGTCGAGGCCAGCCTGAACCGGCTCGGAGTCGGACGCATCGACATCCTGCTCATCCACGACATCGACCGCTTCACCCATGGTGACGAGCAGCCGCGGCGCTTTCGGGAAGCGATGGACGGCGCTTATCCCGCTTTGGCCGAACTCCGTTCCCAGGGCGTGGTCGGCGCCATCGGTCTCGGCGTCAACGAGTGGCGGGTCTGCGAGGCCGCCGCCCGCGCGGCCGACCTCGACTGCGTGCTGCTCGCCGGCCGCTATACGCTGCTGGAGCAGGAGCCGCTGGCGAGCTTCCTGCCGCGCTGCCGGGAGAAGGGCATCTCCGTCATCGCCGGGGGGGTCTTCAATTCAGGCATCCTCGCGACCGGACCGAGTGCCGGGGCGTACTACAATTACGCACCGGCCCCGCCGGAGATCCTGGGTCGCGCCGCCGCGATCGAGCGGGTCTGCAGAGCCCATGGTGTTCCGCTCGCCGCCGCCGCGCTCCGCTTCCCGCTCGCCCATCCCGCGGTCGCCGGCGCGGTCGTCGGCGCCCGCACTGCCGGCGAGGTGAAGGCCAACCAGGGCCTCCTCGCGCATCCGATCCCGCCGACCCTCTGGGCCGACCTCAAGGCCGAGGGTCTGATTACCCTGGACGCGCCGACGCCGTGACGGAGCGGATCGACGCTCATCAACACTACTGGCGGCTCGACCGCGGCGACTATGGCTGGCTGACGCCGGCGCTTAGCGCCATCTACAGCGACTTCGGGCCAGCCGATCTCGCTCCGCACCTCGAGGCGTACGGCATCCGGCGGACGGTGCTGGTGCAGGCGGCGCCGACCGAGGCCGAGACCCGCTATCTGCTCGACCTCGCCACGACGACGGCATCGATCGCCGGTGTCGTCGGCTGGGTCGACATGGAGGCGGCGGACGCGCCCGCGAGTATCGAGGCCATCGCCAATATGCCCAAGCTGGTCGGCCTCCGTCCCATGATCCACGACATCGTCGATCCCGGCTGGATGCTGTCCCCGCATCTAGGGCCCGCCTTCGCCGCTATCATCCGGGCCGGGCTGGTATTCGACGCGCTGATCAGGCCGGTGCATCTCCAGCCGCTGCTAACCCTGGTCGGCCGCCACCCGGATCTCCCCGTTGTGATCGACCATGGCGCCAAGCCCGCCATCGCCCGGTGGTCGCCAGGCGACGACGACTTCGCCGACTGGGCAGAGAAGATGCGGCCCCTCGGACGCGGCAGCGCCGTCGCCTGCAAGACCTCCGGCCTCGTGACCGAAGCCGCTCCAGACTGGAAGACGGATGATCTTGCGGCCTATCTCGACGTCCTGCTCGACGCGTTCAGCCCCGACCGCCTGCTGTTCGGCAGCGACTGGCCGGTGGTCGACCTCGCCGGCGGCTATGCGCGCTGGGCAGACGCGCTCCTTGGCTGGCTCGATCGCCGGCTCGATGCGTCGGACCGGGTGGGCATTCTCGGCAGCAATGCAGCAAGAATCTACGGACTGAACGGCCGTTGAATGCGCCGGGCGCAGATCGGTGTACGCCGGCTCATCTCCGGCTCCTCTGCTGTGGATCACACAGGGCCGAGTGTGAGACCGGTCGCGCCGGATTCGTGGGAGCCTAGGCGAGCAGCTTCTTTCTTTCTGGATCGTAGGGTGCCTTGTCGATGCGTGTGGCGCTCACCCGCCGCATGAAGGCCTCGACCTCGTAGCGACCGGCCTTGGCATCCTCAGCCGCCACATAACCGTAAACGACGCTCTTGCCGATGGTGTGACCGTAGCCGCCGCTGGAGGTGACGCCGAGCACGCGGCTGTCGGCCGAGAAGATCGCCTCGCCGCCATAGACCGGCACCGGCTCGTCGAGGAGCAGAGTCACCAGCCGGCGTTTCGATCCTTCGGCCTTGGCCCGCACCAGCGCATCACGACCGATGAAATCGCCCTTGTCCAGGGCCACGGCGAAGCCGAGCCCTGCTTCGTAGGGCGTGTAGTCGGGCGTGATGTCGGCGCCCCAGTAGAGGTAGCGCTTTTCCAGCCGCAACGTCTCGATGGTGCGATAGCCGGCATCGGCGATGCCGAACTCGGCCCCTGCCTCGCTGAGCGCCTCGTAGACATGGGCCGCGTACTCGACCGGCATATGCAGCTCCCAGCCGAGCTCGCCAACATAGGTGATGCGGACGGCCAGCACCGGCGCATAGCCGATGCGGAGCTCGCGGGCGCCGAGATAGGGGAAGACGGCGTTCGAGACGTCACCCTCGGCCACCTTCGCCAGAACGTCGCGTGAGCGCGGGCCGCAGATGTTGATGACGGCACGGGCCGAGGTCACGTCGCGGAAGGCGACCGAGCCGTCGGTCGGCAGGTGCCGCTGGATCCAGCCGCCGTCGCGGACGCCGAAGCCGGACCCGGTGACGACGTAGAAGCGGCTCTCGCCCAGCCGCATGAAGGTGAGGTCGGCCTCGATACCGCCGCGGGCATTGCAGAGCTGGGTGTAGATCGCCATTCCCGCCGGCCTGTCCAGGTCGTTGGCGGCAATCCGCTGCAGCGCCTTGAAGGCGCCGGGGCCGTCGATCTCGAACTTGGAGAACGAGGACTGGTCAAACAGCGTCACCCGCTCGCGCGTCGCCTTGTGCTCGGCCGCCACCGCCTCGAACCAGGAGGGCCGGCCCTCGAAGGACGGCACGTCGACCGGCCTGGTGCCGCCGGTCGCGAACCAATTCGGCCTCTCCCAACCGAAGCGCGACCCGAACACCGCGCCCTTGGCCTTCAGCAGCGGATAGAGCGGGCTCCGCCGCCCGCCCCTGCCCGTCGACAGCTCCTCGACCGGCCAGTGGATCAGGTAATAGCGGTGATAGCTCTCCACCGCGCGCTCGTAACGGTAGCGGCCGCTCATATGGTGCTGGCCGAAGCGGCGGATGTCGAAGGCCCAGAGGTCGCGCTCGGGCTCGCCATGGACGATCCACTGGGCGATGGCGCGCCCCGCACCGCCCGAGGCGGCGATGCCGGAGGTGAAGCCGCAGGCGACGAACATGTTGTCGAGCTCGGGCGCGAGGCCTAGGATCGGCTCGCCGTCCGGCGAGATCGGGATCGCGCCGTTGATCAAAGTCCGGATGCCGAGGGAATTCAGGATCGGCAGGCGCTCGGCCGCCGGCAGCGCGATTTGCTCGAAACGATCGAAGTTCGGTGGCAGCAGCTCGCGGCCAAAGTCGAAGGAAGCACCGCCGCGGCCGAACGGAACCGTGTTCGGTTCCCAGCCGCCGATCACCAGCGCCGCAACGTCGGGCTTCAGGTAGAAGGCCTTGTCCGGGTCGCGTAGCGTCGGCAGGCCCTTGGGGATCTGATCCGACTTCTCGGTCACCATATACTGGTGCTCGACCGCGACCGCCGGCACCTTGACCCCGGCCATGGCACCGATGCGGTCGGCCCACATGCCGGCGGCGTTCACCAGCACCTCGCACTCGACCGCGCCGTGATCGGTGCGCACACGCGTCGCCCGCCGCCCCTTGGTCTCGATCCCGGTCACCAGCACGCCCTCTACCAGCTTCGCCCCGCCGGCGCGCGCCCCCTTGGCCATCGCCATGGTGAGACCGGTCGGGTCGACATAGCCGTCGGTCGGCACGAAGACCGCGCCGACGACACCGTCGAGCGTGATCAACGGGAACATCTTCTGCGCCTCGGTCGGGCCGACCGTATGGATGTCGAAGCCGAAGCTGCGGGCGGTCGAGACCGAGCGCTTGAGCTCGCTCCAGCGGGCCTCGGAGGAGGCCAGCCGGAGGCTGCCCGCCGCCTTCCACTCGGTCGCCTGGCCGGTCTCGGCGGCGAGGCGGCCATAGAGCGCGACCGAGTCCTGCATCAGCCGCGTCAGGTTGCGCTTCGAGCGGAGCTGACCGACGAGGCCGGCGGCATGCCAGGTGGCGCCATGCGTGAGCCCGCTCTTCTCCAAAAGGAGGACGTCCGTCTCGCCCTCCTTCACCAGATGGTAGGCGATCGAGCAGCCGACGGCGCCGCCGCCGATGATGACGATGCGGGCCCGGCTCGGCAGCCTCACAGACGTCACTTCGTCGCCTCTTTCAGATACCAATCGACGAAGTGAGCGACGTTCTGCTCACGCGTCAGCGAGTAGCGGCCGGGGACGTAGCGCGACGACGACACGCCCTGCTGGTTCCACTGGCAGATGTCCCAATCCTGCTCGGAGGTCAGCTTCCAGATCGGCAGCAGACGGTCCAACGTGTAGTCGCGGCCTTCGACCGCCTCGCGGTCGACGAACCAGAGGACGCGAACATGGGTTTCGGCGGGGCCGATCGCGGTCAGCCGGCTGGCGCAGGCGTAGTCGTCGTTGGCGTGCTGCCAGAAGTTCGGGAAGATGGTCATGCGGAGCGTGCCGGCGTCGCGCTCCTTGAAGTCGCCCATCAGCGGCGCCACCGGCCCGCCGTCCAGGCTCTGGGTCGTGAACCCCTTCATCAGCGGCGTCCTGTGGCAGCGCCAATGGGAGCCGGTCATGGTCGACTGCGCGTCGCCCTCATCCAGACCGAGCGAGCGGAAGCGCGCATTGGCCTCGGCGACGATCTGCTCCAACTCCGTCTTGAGCTTGGGATCGAAATAGCCGTTGTCACGATGAACGTCGTAGGTGGCGAGGTTGTACTCCCGATGGTTCGGCGGGCAGTGGTAGCACTCGCGGTTGTTCTCGAATACGAGCGTCCAGTTGGCCTTCACCACGTAGTCGATCTGGTGGGCGACCTTGGCCCGCTCGAGGCCGTGTGGCGCCAGCTTGCGGGCGATGGTGGCGAAGCCGTCCTCGAAGTCGACCGGGTTGTCGGAGAGCGAGATGAAGATGAGACCGGCGACGGCGCGCACCTTGACCGGATGCAGCGACAGCTCGCTGCGATCGACGCCGAAGTCGCCCTTGGTGTCCATCATCAGCTGGCCGTCGAGGCCGTAGGTCCAGGCGTGGTAGGGGCAGACCAGCCGGCGGCTGTTGCCGGTCTCGGCCGGACAGACCCGGCTGCCGCGATGGCGGCAGGTGTTGTGGAAGGCCCGGATCTGACCTTTCTCGTCGCGGACGACGATCACCGAGTCCGAGCCGACGTCGTAGGTCAGCCAGTCGCCGGTCCGCGGAATCTGGCAGGCATGGCCGGCATAGAGCCAATAGCGCCCCCAGATCCGCCGCATGTCCTCCTGGAAGATGTCGGGCGAAGTGTAGAACTCGCGCTGCAGCGGGCCGCCGGCCCGGTGCTGGGCCGCCATCGCCCGGACATAGTCGCGACGGGCCATCTCGGTCGGGGCAAGCAGCGTATCCATGACCTCCTCCTTCGCGCCGGCCCTTGTCCTCGGCCGTCGCGGCTGAGAATCTATCCTCCGGCCCCGCCTCCGACACGAAAGCAATCCTGGGCCTGAGACCCACTCCCGCTTATGCAGAGCCCACGCCGCCGACGCCTTCCGCCGCTGAACTGGCTTCGCGCCTTCGAGGCCGCCGCCCGCCCTCTCTCGTTCACGGAGGCCGGCGAGGAGCTCGGCGTGACCCAGGCCGCGGTCAGCCAGCAGGTGCGCCAGCTCGAGGATTGGCTCGGTGCCCAGCTGTTCAAGCGACTGCCCCGCGCGCTCGCCCTCACCGATGCCGGCATCGCCTATCTGCCGATCGTCCAGGACGGGATCGAGCGCATCGACCTCGGCACCACCGAGATCTTCGGCCGCCCCGAGGGGCGCCCGGTGACGCTGCGAGCCACCGCCACGCTGGCCGCACTCTGGCTGGCGCCGATCCTGGCCCGGTTCCGCGCCGAGCATCCGGAGGTCGCCGTCCGCGTCACCACGCTCTACGCCCCGGTCGACTTCGGCCAGGACGGCATCGACATCGAGATCCGCTACGGCGCCGGCACCTGGCCCGGCGTCAAGGCGCACCGGCTGTTCGACGAGGCTTTCTTTCCAGTGGCGAGCCCTGCCTATCTCGCCGGCGCGCCGGCGCTCGAGTCGCCAGCCGACCTTCCCGGCCATCGGCTCGTTCACGCCATCGGCGAACGCGAAGGCTGGGGCACCTACCTCCGCCTCGCCGGCGTCGCCGGGATGGATCCGTCGGAGGGCATCCAATGCGACAGCCTCGTCGTGGCGCTGCATGCGGCCGCTGCCGGCGCCGGAGTCGCCCTGGCGACGTCGCCGGTCGCCGACGCCCTGGTCGCATCCGGCGCCCTGGCCGACCTGTTCGGCCGCCGCTGGCCAGCCCGACTCGCCCACCACCTCGTCGTGCCCGAGGTCGCGGATCCGTCGCGCGAGGTCGCCCTCGTCGCCGGCTGGCTGCTGGCTCGGAAGTAACCTGCCCGGAGAGTCCCATGTCCCGCGCCGCCGCCATCGCCCGCGCCCATCGCCATTTCGACGAAGGCGCCTTCTTCGCCGACCTGAAGCGGCGCGTCGCCTTCCATACCGAAAGCCAGGTGCCGGAGAGCCGGCCTCACCTCTACAGCTACCTCAAGGACGAGATCGGCCCGAAGCTGAGGACGCTCGGCTACACGGCCAAGGTCCATGAGAACCCCGTCGCCCCCGGCGGGCCTTTCCTCACCGCCGAGCGGCGGGAGGGTGCGGATCTACCGACGGTGCTCACCTACGGCCACGGCGACGTCGTCCGCGGCCAGGAAGGAAGCTGGACGGAAAACCGCGATCCGTGGGTGCTGCAGAAGGTCGGCGAGCGCTGGTATGGCCGCGGCACCGCCGACAACAAGAGCC
>SXGT01225211.1_pt1 | contig 11030 bp, 7 predicted proteins | sample 3176221 | NCBI WGS metagenome assembly SXGT01 (sample SAMN11356862, study PRJNA531348) | freshwater metagenome | isolation source: freshwater sample F1-120 | place: China: Fuxian Lake, Yuxi | collected 2017-12-25
ATGATCGCAAACGTGCGCCGACGCGCGATTTCCTGGGTCAGTTCGGCCATCGGGGGGAAGCAGGTTACGACGGCGTTCGCCAGGGGCAAGGTCGGCCGGATGATCGGTCGATGGCGGATCGAGCCGCGGGCCCAAGCGAAAGCGGTGGGCAGACCGACGGCGCGCGCCCAAGTGCCGTGACTTCCGCCACGGGCGCCAGCATTCTCCTCGCCATGGCTGGACGTGACTTTCGTGACCCGCCCCCGCGTGATCGCAGCGACGACATGTCGCCTGACGCCATCTCGGCGCGCCAGCAGTGGCTTGGCATCCCCCTGCCGCACCTTGCAGGTGAGCCCGTGTCGCCGGGATCTGCTCGCGGCAACATCGAGGCATGTGTCGGTCATGCGCAGATTCCAGTAGGCGTGGTGGGGCCAGTCGTCCTGCGCGGCGACTTCGCCGGTCGCTACGCGGTGCCGATGGCGACTTGCGAAGGCACCATGGTGGCCTCCTATCAACGCGGTCTAAAGGCGTGCGCGTCGGGCTTCGACGTGCGCGTGTTGCGAGACGGCTTGGCGGTCTGGCCGATCCTGTCGTTCGCCTCCGTCGCGTCTGCGTTCGATGCTGGGCGATATGTCGACGCGCATGTGGCTGAGTTGCGCGCAGCGGCGGAAGCGACCACTTCGCACGGCAAGGTCACCGCGATCAGCTGGGAACTGCTCGGCCGTCGCCTGTTGCTTCGCCTCGAAATGACCACCGGGGACGCGCATGGCATCAACATGGTGACGCGGGCAGCAGGCGCGCTTGTCGCCAGGATCCCCGGCGCGACGATGACATTGTTGCACGGCCACGACGTCGAGAAGCGCGCGTCGTTGCGCTGCTGGCGTGGCAAGTGGGTCGTCGCCGAGGCGGTCGTGGCCCGCGAAGTGGTGGCGTCGCAACTCAAGACCACCGCCGCCGCGTTGGCGGAGTTGTGGGCCACCTACCAGCTCGCCTACGCGCGCATGGGCACGGCAAACCACGCGATTCAGATCGCCAATGGACTGGCTGGGATCTATCTCGCGACCGGGCAAGACGTCGCCTACACCGCAGAATGCGCCGTCGGCACGCTTTCACTCGAGGATCGCGGCGGCGATCTCTACGCATCGCTCGACCTCCCCAACCTGCACGCTGCGATTGTCGGCGGCGGCACGCAGAAGGGCACAGCGGCAGAAGGACAGGCGATTGTCGGCGCACGTTCGGCGCGCGAACTCGCCTGCGTCATGGCCGCCACTTTGCTCGCCGGTGAAATCAACCTCGCGGCGTCGTTCCTCGGCGACGATTTCGTCGAGGCGCACGAGCGACTGGGGCGCAATCGACCGTCGTAGCGTGACGTCGGCTCGGTTGGCGCAGTCGTGTTCGTTGACACAGTTGCGACGCGGGGCGCTCGTCGCCGTTGCTAGCATCCTTGCCCCGATGCCGCTCCTAGCCCTCTTCGCATTGGCGATGCTGCTCGCCCCGATCCTCGCGCAAGAGCCGATCCTGTTGCGTCGCGACCATGTGCTCGGCACGTCGCTCGACCTTGCTGTGCGTAGCGATCGAAAGTCAGCGGACCTGTTTCTTTCCGTGGTGCTCGAGGAGATCGAGCGGCTCGACGCGATCTTCTCCAACTGGCGCAAGGACACTCCGGTCGCGGCATTGTCGCGCGGCGAGGTCGTCAAGGATGCGCAGAAGGAGTTGCTCGAAGTCCTCCAATGCGCCGAGCAGATGCGATTGCAGAGCACCGGTGCATTCGATGTGCGCATCGGCGGTGTCATCGAGATCTGGCGACAGGCGTATACGTCAGGCAAAGCCCCGGATCGCGCGTTGCTCGACACAGCCGTCGCTGCCATGCATGGCTCGGGGCTGGCGATCGACGCGGCGCATCGAACGATCGCTCCAAAAGGCAAGCTCACGCTGGTGCTCGATGGGATTGCGAAGGGTTACATCATCGAAGCCGCGGTGAAAAAGGCGCGCGCCGCGTGCCCCGACGTGGCCGGCGCGCTGCTCGACGTCGGTGGTGACCAAGTCGCGTTTACCCTCCCCGGCGGAGTGCCTTGGCAACTCGGCGTGCTCGACCCACGCCGGCCTGAAGACAACGGCCGCGTGATGTTGCGCGTGCCATTCCTGAGCGGCGCGGCGGCGACGAGTGGCGGTTACGCGCGTGGCGGCAAGGTCGATGGGGGATGGCGCTCGCACATCGTCGATCCAGGATTCGGACAGCCTGCGACCGGTGCGTTGCAGGCGACCGTGATGGCCGACGATGCGATGACTGCGGACGCGCTCGCGACCGCATTCTGCGTGCTGCCGCCCGCGGAGTCCCTTCAAGTCGCGCAACGGTTGCCGGGAGTCGAGTGCCTGATCATCGACGACAAAGGCAAGCGCCATGCGACGCGTGGTTTTCAGGAACTGCTCCGCCATGCGACGGAGGCCGTCGGCGGAAGTGGTGACAGCGCCTTCCCGAAGAATCACGAACTCGCGATCGAACTCGCGTTGCCCAAGCTCGACGCGCGCCGCTACGAACGGCCTTACGTCGCAGTCTGGGTCGAAGACCAACAGCGCAAGCACGTCGCGACACTCGCGCTCTGGGGCAAGAACCGGCGTTGGGTCAGTGAACTGACCAATTGGTGGAAGGCTGATCCGGAGTCGGGTGACCAGGTGGATGCGATCGGCCGCGCTTCGCGCGGGCCGGGCGAGTATCGGCTCGCCTGGAACGGAGCGGACGACGCTGGCTCAGCCGTTGCGCCCGGCGAATACACGGTGGTCATCGAAGTGTCGCGCGAGCATGGTGGCCACACGACTTCGCGGCAGAAGATCGTCTGCGGTGACAAGCCGGCAAGCGCGTCGTTCACGGCAAACAGGGAGTTGGCCTCTGCATCGCTCCGCTACGGCCCGCGCGAGGCGGCGCGGTGAGCTCGAACTTCTGGCAGGTCCTGCGCACCGTCCACATCCATCTCTCGCTGGCGAGCTTCGTCATGCTGCTGTTCTTCGGGATCAGCGGCGTGCTGCTCGTTCACGCCGCGGAGTGGGGGCTCGACCTCGCGCGTTCGGAGCATCGCACCGCCACGTTTTCTGCGCCGGAGTTCACAGGGGATCGGCTTGCGCTCGTCGAGGCACTGCGCCGGCACGGGGCGGTGGGGGCGGTCACCGACTTCGACGACGGCGAGGAGGAGATCCGCGTCACATTCGAGCGCCCGAGCCAGCGGTGCGACGCTCGAATCGGCAAGCAGGATGGCGCGATGGAGTTGACGATCGAGTCGCGCGGCGCGTGGGCGCTGTTCCTCGATCTGCACACCGGCAAGGGTGGCGGTGCGTGGTGGATCGCAATCGACCTCGCTGGCGTGCTTTGGGCCTTGGTTGCCGCTACGGGGCTCGCGCTGTGGTTGCAGTTGAAGCGCCGCCGAGTCGTCGGCATCTTCTGGCTCGCGTTCGGCACGATCGCCTCAGTTGCGCTGTTCTTCGTGCTTGCGCCCTAGCGACAGCCGGCAGTTGCGCCGCGCCTGCCGTGCGATGAACTTCTCCGCCTGACGCATGTCGGTTCATCCCCGCCTCGCCCTCGTGCTCGCCGCGACCTTGTTCTCGACCGGCGCTGTTGCGTTGAAGTCGCTGTCGCTCGACGCGCTGGCTCGTGCATGCGTGCGTTCCGGGATCGCCGCGTGCTTTCTGTTTCTGTTGCTGCCCAACGCGCGTCGCTTGCCGCGGCTGCGAACTTGGTGGATCGCATGCGGCTTCGCGATTTCGACGACGTCGACAGTGATGGCCGTGAGTCATGCGACGGCGGCGGCTGCCTTGTTCATGCAAGCGATGTCGCCTGGGCTCGTCTTGCTCGGCGGCGTGCTGTTTCTCGGCGAAGGAATCCGGCGCTCCGATGCCGTGCCGCTATTGCTGATCGCGGCAGGCTTCACGTGTCTGTGGTCGGCGCCGTCGACCGTGTCGCCGACCGCGCCCGACCCGGAGCTCGGGCTCGCATTCGGCGCCGTCAGTTGCGTTGCCTGGGCGTGCACGGTGCTGTCGCTCCGCCGTGCTGCATCGCTCGCGACAGGGGGTGGGGATCCGTCGCAGCAAGCAATCGCCTACGGCAACGCGATCGCGTGTCTTGCGACGATGGCGTTCGCCTGGCCGTTGCCTGCGATCGAGCCGTCCGACTTCGTGGTCCTCAGCTACTTGGGAGTCGTTCAGATCGGGACGGCTTACGCGCTCTTGGTCCGCGGCCTGCGCAAGGTGCCTGCATTCCAGGCGTCATTGTTGCTGCTGCTGGAACCGATCCTGACGCCGGTCTGGACCTACATCGTTCACGGCGAAGAACCGCACGGGCTCGTTCTCGTCGGTGGCATGCTCGTGCTCGCAGGCAGTGCGTTCCACTCTCTGCACAGTTGGTCGCGGGGGACTGGGTCTGTCACCGATCGGTGACACTGCGTTGCGAGGCAAGGAACGGTCGGCGGGTGGTCCGTCGCCGCGATCGACGAAATCTGCGCATGCTCAGGTTGGACGCGGCCTCATGGCTCGGTTCTTGTCTTTGCTTCGCGCCATGGACCTCCTCAGCCCCCGCTCGTTCTTCGAACCGACTCTTTGCGTCGCCTTGGCTCTTCAACTGCCTGGTCAATCTGCGCCGCCCGCCGATGCGCGGCAGGAGCCGAGGTCGGTTGACAGCAAGCAAGACGTTGGCAGCAAGCCATGGCGGCTCCATGCGGCGTTCGGCGGCCCGTCCTGGCTCACCGTCAGCGGCGAGCAGCGATCGCGCTTGGAGTCACTCGATAATCAGTTCCGTGGCGCCGCCAATGGCAACCGAGTCTATGCCGACCACGATGACGTGTTCGCGATGCGCACCGCGCTGAAGTTCGACATGAGCGGGGAGACGCTGGGCGGAGTCCTCGAGATCCTCGACGCTCGCCAGTTCGGACTGCAGGCCGACAGCTACGTCGACACGACGATGGTCAACGCGGCGGATGTGCTTCAGGCCTTTGGCTCGATGCAACTGGGTGAACTCGGCAACGGCAGGCACGAACTGCGTGCAGGTCGGCAGGCTGTCGACCTCGGCAGTCGCCGCTTGGTGGCACGCAACGCCTTTCGCAACTCGATCAACTCGTTCACCGGCGCGGACTGGATATGGAACGGCGAGTCGTCGTCGGTGCGCGCCTTCTGGTTCGTGCCGGTCGACCGGTTGCCGTCCGACTCGAGTTCGCTGCGCAACAACGAATGGGAGCTCGATTCGCAGGACGCCGACACCCAGTTCGCCGGCGCCTACCATGCGCACAAGTTGAGTGAAGCGACCAGCCTCGACACCTACGTGTTCTGGCTCGGGGAGAATGCCGCAGATTCTCGAATGCGGGATCTGCTGACTTTCGGCTTCCGCCTCTGCGACAACTACGGCAACTACCAGCCGACCAAGCGCGAGGGCGCGTGGTTCTACGAGATGGAGGCTGCAGGTCAGCAAGGCGAGTCGAAGACGAACATCGGGGCTGCAACTCCGATCTCCGACCACCAGGCTTGGTTTGCGCACGTGTCGCTCGGCTACGCCTTTGATGCGCCATGGAAGCCCGCGGTGCAGGTCGCATACGACCATGCAACTGGCGACTCGCGCAGCAATGACGGCAAGAACGGTCGCTTCGACACGCTCTTTGGTGCGCGTCGGTTCGAGTACGGACCAACCGGCATCTACGGCGCGATCGCACGCGCCAACCTCGTTTCGCCGGAGTTGCGCCTGTTGCTTCAACCTGTCGCGGAGGTGCAATGCATGATGGCGTGGCGCGGCGCGTGGCTCGCGGAGGAACGGGATGCATGGACTGCGTCCGGGCCAACTCCGCTCCGAGATCCGACCGGTGCATCGGGCACGCACGTCGGGGACCAGATCGAGGGACGCGTTCGCTGGGACGTGATTCCGAAGTCGTTCGACGTCGAGGTTGGCTTTGCCGTGCTCTTCGATGGATCGTTCCAGGAGCAGGCGTCTGGAGGCCAGTCCGACGATGTTTACTACGGCTACCTGCAGACCACTTGGAAGTTCTGATCTGCAGCGGCCTCAGGCGGATTCCAGAGCCTGGCGCAATGCTGCCTCGAAGCCTCCGATCGAAAACGGCTTCTCGAGACGGGCTGCGAAACCAAACTCCTTGTGTCGAGCGAGCACGGGGTCGTCGTGGTAACCGCTGGTCACAATCGCGCGGACAGAATCATCTTCGTGTTGCAGCAACTGCAGCGTCGCGTGGCCGTCGCGGTCGCCGGGCATCGTTAGGTCGAGGATGGCTGCGTCGTAGGGCTTGCCATCGGACTTCGCCTTGCGCCAGGCGGCGAGAGCCTCGTCGCTCGTTGCAACGGTGTCGACTGCGCACGCAAGCCTCGGCGCCATGAGCGTAAACAGCTTTCGTACGCCGGACTCATCGTCGACTACGAGCAGGCGGCGTCCGCGCAGCGACACCTCGACGGGTGCATGCATGTCGGCGCAGGCCGCGCGTTCGACTGCTGGCAGGGTCAAGACGAAGCAGGCGCCGGTCGTGACCGTCGGGTCCAAGTGCAAGTTGCCGCCATGGCGCTTCAGCACCCAGAATGAAGTCGCGAGGCCAAGGCCCGTGCCGCCAGCGCGCGTGGTGAAGAACGGATCAAAGATGCGCGAGCGATGCTGCTCGGGGATGCCAGGACCGTCATCCTGCACGCGCAACTCGACGCTGCCGGGCATGAGGTCTGGGCGGTTCTTGATCTCGACGCGCAGAGAGCCTCCTGCGGGCGACGCCTGCACCGCGTTGATCGCAAGGCTGTGGAACACGTGCGCCATTTGCCCATCGTCAAACGAGACGGGAGCGACGTCGGGCGCGATCTGGAATCGAGCTTGCGTCTTGGTGCCGTGCAACGCGAGTTGGATCGAGTCGCGCGCGACCTTGGTGATGTCGCCAATCTGGCGCACAGGCTCGCCGCCGTGTGCAAAGGTCAGCAGTTGCTTGGTGAGGCCTCGAGCGCGCAGGCAAGCTTCTTCTGCATCGGCGAGGATTGCAGTCGTTTCGCCGGCGGGGAGGTCCATTCGCACCATGCCGATGTTGCCAAGGATGGCTGTCAGCAGGTTGTTGAATTCGTGTGCGATGCCGCCCGCGAGTTTGCCGAGCGCTTCGAGGCGTTCCTCGCGCAGTTGCTGTTCGCGCTCTGTCTGATCCCGTTCTTTCTGCTCGAGTGCTTTGACCGCGTCAGCATGGTCACGCTCCGCGCGCGCCGACGCGATTCGTGGGGCCATCAAGGTTGCGATGGCGACGAACATTGCCTCGTCTTCTGCTGTGTAGGCGTTGGGCTCTCGCGATTCGCTGTCGAGCACGCCGAGCACTGCGTCGCCGTAGAGGATCGGGACCGCCAGCTCGCTGCGCCCAGAATAGGCATCGTGCACGTAGCGCGGGTCCGCTTGCGTATCCGCCACGCGCTCAGGCCTACGTCCCAGAGCCACCGTGCCGACGATGCCTTTGCCGAGCGGCAGGACGATGCGGTTGAAGATCTCGCGTTCCTGCGGGTTCTTGATGCCAAATGCGGCGACTTGCACGAGGCCGTCCGGCTCGTTCAGGTAGATGACGCAATCGTCGAACCCTAGAAGATCGCCTACGTCCTGGGCGATTTCCCAGACCAAGTCGTTGAGGTTGCTGCTGCGCAGCAGGGACTCCGCGAATCGGGTGAGGGTCTTCAGCGCGACCTTGGGATCAGCGAGGATCGGACGCATGGCGAGAGGGACAAATCGAAAGCCAGGATAACGACCTGTCCGCATCCGAGCCCGGGGACCTGTGCGTATTCGTATTGCTGGGAACTGGTACGAAACCGCCTGACGTGCTATGTTCGGCGACGGTTTTCCAGCATTGCGGCGACAAACATTCGACGGCAACGGAGCTTGACAGGAGAATCCACCAAATGCGTAGCACGGTGAACAAATCGGGCCCACCGAAGGCATTTTTGCCCGCAGCCGATCTGCGCAGGCCCGGAAAATCCTCGAAGCCAGACTTCTTGGTCGAGTCCTTGGCGGCGGCACTTGCTTTGCTGGCTCCAGCCAAGCGAGCACCTTCGCTGAGGTCCAAGGCAGACGAAGTCGCCCTTGCAGTCTGCGGAGCACAGGCCGGAATGCCTAGCCCGCGAATAAGAAGGAAGTAGCAGAACCGGCAAGTTTGCCATTGCGAAGGAATCGATACTCCAAGCCAAGCGAGATGCACCTCTTCTCCCAATCCAGCGCGCTGCCGCCTTCGCTGAGGTTTGCGCCGGGCATTTCACTCCGGCAGACCCGAAGCCTGCTGGGGGGAGGAGGCTGCCTTGCCTGAGGTTCCTCGAGATCCGGTCGGCGAATTTCGCGCGGCTGAGTCCTGCCCGACGCAGGCTGGCTCGCAAGACGAAGCCTGCTGGCTTCAAAGCGGCGGGCAGTTCCGCAACGTCAGGTCCGATGCGCCTTCGGTCCTCGTCATCGACGACGATCCGTCGGTCTTGCGATATGTGTCCCGTTGCCTAGTTCGCTACGGCTTCTCGGTCTGTGCCCAGAATAGCGGGGCTGCGGGCGTCGATGCCGCCATACGTTGCCGCCCAGACGTCATCGTCTGCGACGTCACGATGCCCGGCATGGATGGTCATGAGGTGTTGCATCGAGTGCGCAGCGTGCCGAGTTCGCGCGACATCCCATTCATATTCTTGACGGCGAAGCAGGAGCGGAAGGACATCCGCAAGGGCATGCAGCTCGGCGCCGACGACTATCTGCCCAAGCCTTTCTCGATCGAAGAACTTGTTGACGCAGTTCGTTCGCGGCTCGACCGCAAGTGGCAGGTGATCGATGCCGCATCCGTCCGCATTCGCGAGATTGCCCAGCGGATCGAGACCAACGAGCGGATCAACGGCGAAGGGGGCGGCAAGCAAAGACTGCTCGATCTCGGCGCATTCGAGGCTGCGATGCGAGAAAGATCAGAGACGCTGCCGCTGGTGGATCTGCCTGTCGCCGTGTTTCGCTGGAAGGATGCGGACGCGATCTATCAGCAACTCGGAATCGCCGCGGTGGAGGACATGCAGGGCCAGATCGCTGAGCGCCTGCGCGAAGTCGCGGCAAATCGTTCCGAGGTGGTTGCCATCGGCCGCGCTGGCATGCAGCGCTTGGGCGTGCTCTTCGACGCCCCTGCATCGTCAGTTGCCGGAGGCGTCGCGCAGCGGATTCTGGAAGACTTGTCCAAGCCATACCAGGTTGGTGGCAGCGAGGTGTTCATCCAGTTCTGTGCTGGATACACGCGCGGCAAGTCGACTGACGTCCACGCATCAGGCAGCCGCACCGCAGCAGTCATGCACGAAGCTGAGGCTGCGTTGCACATTGCGCGTTCGGCCGCCGGCAGCAAGTTGGTCGTTTACAAGCCGGAGGCCATGGCCGTGCCTGCCGAGCGCCGACGGCTCGAGTCAGACCTGCATCATTCCGTCGAACGCAATCAGCTGCGATTGCACTTCCAGCCGCAAGTGGCCCTGACCACCGATGAGATCGCTAGCTTCGAGGCGCTCGTCCGCTGGCAGCACCACGAGCTAGGAATGGTGTCGCCCGCAGAGTTCATTCCGATCGCTGAGCGCAACGCCTCGATCCGGCCTATCGGTGAATGGGTGCTGCGCGAGTCGTGTCGCCAGATGGCGAGTTGGCGTCGCCAGGGCGCCAGCCTCCGTCATGTCGCGGTGAATCTGTCCGCCGTGCAGATGGACGACGCCCTTCCTGACCTTGTTCGGTCGGCCTTGCAAGACGCGCAGCTCGAGCCCCAGTCCCTCCAGCTCGAGATCACGGAGACAGCGGTGCTCGATGACCTTCAACGGTCGCAAAGGATCTTGCAGGAACTGCGTCAGACCGGCGTGACGATCGCCATCGATGATTTTGGCGTCGGCTACTCGTCGCTTGGCTACCTGCGGCAATTGCAGTTCGACGTGTTGAAGATCGACCGTTCGTTCGTGAACGGCATCGAACGTGAGCCGGAACGCTTCGCAATCTGCGAGATGATCCTCGATCTCGCGCATCGGCTCCGCTTCGAGGTCGTCGCCGAGGGCGTCGAAACACAAGAAGCCGCCGAGCTGCTCGCGTCGCGGGGTTGCCGCTTCGGTCAGGGCTACCATTTCTCGCGGCCGCTGCCGCAAGACGTCGTGACCTCGGCGTTGTGGTCGACGAGTCGCGTAGTGACGTCAGGCGACGCGAATTGCCCTGGTGCAGTCGTGCCACTCACGAGCGCTGCGCTTGCCGCTGCGATCCAGCTTCCTGTGAAGGCGGCTTCAGGTCCTGGCCGCGTCCTCAACGCACTCGATGCCCGACCGCGAACAGCGTGAGGGGCAGCTGCCAGTGACTCCGGCATCGAGGCGACTCGGCCTCGCGCGGATCGCGTTGCAGCCGTGGATTCGATCCCGTTCGCACACCCTGATCGTGACTTGTCTGCTTGGCTCTTGGCGACGCAACTAACGTCCACGGCATGAACGGCGCAGACGGGTTGCCGCGCTTGAGTCGGCGAAAGGAGCGGTTGGCCACGACCTGCAGACCGTCCCAACCCGGTCCATGAATCTCACTGGCGAGGATCAGCGCGCATCGAGCATCTTGCGGATCTTCTGCGCGAGTTCTTGGATGCCGAATGGTTTCTCCAGCAGCTCCACGCCTTCGCGGAGCACGCCGTGCTGCGCGATGATGTCGTCGGTGTAGCCAGAGATGAACAGCACCGGAATGCCTGGCATGCGGGTCCGCACCTGCTCGGCCAGCATCCGACCGTTGACCTTCGGCATCACAACGTCTGTCACCAGCAATGCGGGCACGATGCCGCCATTGAGCGCCTCCATTGCTTCTTCGGCGCCGGGCGCTGTGTGCACGTCGTAGCCGTAGGACCGCAGCGCCTGCGCAGCAAACTCGCGCACTCCACGGTCGTCTTCGACGAGCAGGAGCGTCTCACGCCCAGACTTCGGGCGCGGCGATGCTGCAGGGTTTGCCTGCGCGTCGGCGTCTTGGTGCAGTGGCCAATGGACGATGAACGTCGCGCCTTTTCCACGCACGCTCTGTACTTCGATGCTGCCGTGATTCTGTTGGATGATGCCGAAGACCG
>SXGT01356122.1_pt1 | contig 11030 bp, 10 predicted proteins | sample 3176221 | NCBI WGS metagenome assembly SXGT01 (sample SAMN11356862, study PRJNA531348) | freshwater metagenome | isolation source: freshwater sample F1-120 | place: China: Fuxian Lake, Yuxi | collected 2017-12-25
CTTCAACGAGCTGATTTCGGGTGTGCGTGCGGACGTGGCAGTCAAAGTGTTCGGCGATGACATGGATGTGCTGAACAAAACGGCCCAGGAAATCGCAGAAGTTCTTGGATCTATCAGTGGGGCTAGCGAGGTGAACGTCGAGCAAACCACCGGCCTACCCATGCTCTCCATCAACATCGACAGAAGCAAGGCGGCACGTTATGGCGTCAACGTGGGAGACATTCAAGACACTATCGCCACTGCTATTGGTGGTCGCAATGCTGGAACACTCTTTGAGGGAGACCGGCGATTTGACATCGTTGTAAGACTGCCAGAGAGAATGCGAGGGGACCTGGAATCGATCCGTCGTCTCCCGGTAACACTCCCGGCGGCCACACAGGCGGACGGAAGCACTCGTGTGAGCTTTATCCCGCTTTCAGAACTGGCGACACTTGATTTGGCACCGGGGCCTAACCAGGTCAGTCGAGAGGACGGAAAGCGAAGAATCGTCGTGAGCACCAATGTGCGTGGGCGCGACTTGGGCTCGTTCGTGGAGGAGGCCGGAGCCGCGCTGAAGGAGAAGGTGGTCATTCCCACTGGGTACTGGACCACGTGGGGTGGACAGTTCGAGAATCTTCAGTCTGCGACGAAGCGCTTGCAAATCGTGGTCCCAGTAGCACTTCTCCTGGTGTTCGTTCTGCTATTCGCCATGTTCGGCAACGTGCGAGACGGACTCATCGTGTTTACCGGAATTCCCTTTGCGCTTACGGGCGGCATCCTCGCGCTTTGGCTGAGGGATATTCCCCTATCTATCTCAGCCGCAGTCGGGTTTATCGCGTTGTCTGGCGTGGCCGTGCTGAACGGGCTGGTGATGATTTCGTTTATCCGAAACCTTCGGGAGAGTGGCGCGAGACTAGATGACGCGATTTTCGAAGGCGCTTTGACGCGGCTTCGTCCAGTGCTGATGACAGCCTTGGTGGCTTCGCTTGGCTTCGTCCCCATGGCCATCGCAACCGGCACAGGTGCAGAGGTTCAGCGCCCCCTGGCAACAGTGGTGATTGGAGGCATCTTGTCATCAACTGCACTGACGTTGCTGGTGTTGCCTGTCCTATATCGGCTGGTGTATAGGCGAGAAGAAGATGAAGCTGAAGTTGAGTTGGCTTCTTCCGCCCTGCATCCTTCTTCGACCCAACCAACATGATGCGTCGCTCGTGGTCCTGAGGCTAGTCCGGACCATGAGCGCAGCAGTAAATTTCAACAACGAGTGAACGGCGTTCGCCGCTCAACTTCGGCTTGTCCTTCGAGCCTATAAGTAGTGACGATTGGGGTCCTGACGGCGGTACAGATTTCTTTGTCACGGCATGTCAAAGGTCCTTAGGTTGAAGGGCAGGTCGAAACATGAAAGAAACGTAATCGAAAAGTCGCGGACGCAGCATGCGCGGTGCGTAGACTTTTGTACGGCGGAGGTACGACTGAAACGCCACCATTGACTGTCCTACCAAAGTGGCCAAGCTTGCTTGGCACCGCTACTGGCTTTGCCGAACGTTCATCTTTGGGGATGTGACGGCTCTTCGAGTGAGAATACAAATGGGATTGTTGAAAACCCTTCTTGGCGGTAGCCACCACAGAGGCAAGAGTGACCACAACTATGGGCACAGGCCGACATCCTGCGAAGAAGATCGCGTGGGGAACTACGAATCTGCAGCGGCCCGTCCCCAAGTGCTTGCATGCCCTAGCTGCAGGGGCTCCAATGGGGCAACGGCGCGTTTCTGCCAGAACTGTGGGACATCGCTCGCTCCGAAGTCGTGCAGGCAGTGTGGCACCACTTTGGAAACAGGCGCCAAGTTCTGCGGCCAGTGTGGTACTTCTTCGCTCTAGTTGTTCTGCAGTCGCGTTCTGTCTTCCAGTTGTGCAGGGTCTCGTCATGCTCGATATTCGAGGAGTTACGGACGCCTGAGTATCAAAGTCGTCGCGGTCTCGTGAAGGCCCTGAATGGCGATAGCAGCGGTGCACCTGCGCGAGGCGTTGAACAGTGCTCTCGTCAATCGGTCGCGACTCGACCTGTTCTCCTCGGATGCGGTAGCGGCACCATCAACTTCGCGTAGGAGTACAGCAGTGGTCAACCACCGCCTTGGAAGAGCCGCTTGCTTGCCGCTTGAGCTTCGGCGATGAGAGAGTGCGCAGGATGCCACTAGGTCTAGTGAGAAAAGACGCTATCAATCGCGGAAAGCGTTCACTTGTCCATTGCGGAAGCAGCTTCGAGTTGGGCTCGTGTTTGGCCCTGCGGGGACCGCCCTCTGTCAGCGGAATTACATGTTCGTCACTTCCGGGTTCTGCGCCCTCGAAATGCCAAACTGTCGCCCTTGGAGACAGTTGCAATATGAAGATACTCATAGTGGAAGATGAAGTCCAATCGGGCGAGTACCTAAAGCAGGGTTTGAGAGAGGCCGGCTACTACACTGAATTGGTGCGTGATGGCATCGATGGTTTGATTGAGGCTACTGAGGGTGACTACGATCTCGTGCTCTTGGATGTGAACTTGCCCGGAATCGATGGCTGGTCGGTCCTTCGCTCTTTGCGGCGAAAGAAGCCTCACCTGCCCGTGCTGTACCTGACTGCCAGGGACAGTATTGAGGACCGCGTAAAGGGCCTTGAATTGGGCGCTGATGACTACCTGGCGAAGCCGTTTTCGTTTTCGGAGCTCTTGGCACGCATCAAGACTGTTCTCCGCAGAGGTGCCCAGTCCCAGGAGTCCACCACACTTCAAGTGGCCGACTTGCAGTTGGACCTAGTACGTAGAAAGGCATCGAGGTCTGGTCGTTTGCTGGACCTGACCACTAAGGAGTTCGGGCTTCTCGAGCTGTTTATGAGACGTCGTGGGGAAGTGTTGCCTCGGTCCTTGATTGCTTCGCTCATGTGGGACATCAACTTCGACTGCGAAAGCAACGTGATAGTGGTGGCAGTGGGCCGGTTAAGGTCAAAAATCGACGATGAATTCGACGCGAAGCTGTTGAGAACAGTCCGTGGTATGGGGTACGTGCTTGATGAGCCCGAGCCATGACGCCGGAGCCGCCTGACGAGAGACAAAACCGCGATTCTTTGCAGAGATGTGTGGGGCAGGACTAGCAGCGCGGTTGCTGTTTGCCGGCGCGTCGGCAAACGTCGTGGGGACGGCGCTGAATCTCTTGTCGCGGGGGTAGCAGGTGGACTCGGATGCCAAGCCTTAAAGGGCGGGCCTTGCTTTCGCCAGAGCGGCTCGCTTGCCGAGCTTCATCGCAGCTTGAATTCTTGAGAGCGCGGCAGCGCGAGGTTGCGCCTTTGCCGTCTCCCACTTCCACACTGAAAGCGATGAGGCGTTGACGAGGCGCCCCATTTCCACCTGAGTAATTCCCAGACGTTCGCGATACTCTGCGAAAGCCCGATGGTTGAAGGAGCCCAGTCGACCTACAGGTGAACGCGAAGCAGGTTGTGTTGGAGGTTCAGCGACCGGCAACACCACTGCCGCCGTTTTCTTCGCCACCCGTTCTGCCATTAGAAGACGAGACTGAAGTGCCCTTACGTCGCGCTTGAGCGCGGCTATGTCAGAGCGCTGGCTTGCATTGGTCTTGCGAAGTGCGTCTAACTCTGCCTTCAGCTCCTTGCGAGCCACGCGAGCAATCTCAGCTTTGAGGGAGTTCGCAAAAGTGTTCATGCCGCATAGTACGACATGTATTGCTCTTAGTGGCCTCGCTCCAGTTGACCAAGGCTCTCACTGAATCTGCTTCGACGCATGCAGATTGTGATGGAGACAGACTTCGGCCTCGGTGTTTTTGGGGGCGCGCGCGATGTGACAGCTATGAAGATTGAAACCGCCTTCTGAGCACTGATACGCAACTCATGCCGCTAAGGGGTGAGGAGTACCAGTGGGCCCTATGCCGTGTTGCATGCAAGAAGTACTCCCCGAGCGAGGTCTCCTATGGAGAAATCCATCACGCTCGGAGCCAGTCTGAACGTTTTATGGCGAAAAGGTGCTTACGGGCGAGTTAGAAAGGCATGCTGTGTGCTCGCCTAGGTTTATGGCAGTGAAGCACATTTGGCGTTTGCATCAGTTCGAAAACAATAACAGTGTCAAGGGTGTATGGCATCGACAAAACATGCTCATCTCGACTTGCTTGTAAAGAGCGACAAGGTCTACAAAACGAAAGATGGCCTCGACGTCGAGGTGTATCAGCTAAATCTCGAGGGTGCTACTGAAGAAGTGGTGTCGAACTGGGCGAAGCACTTTCGCCAGCAATACTGCTTGGATGAAAAGATTGACGAGCTAATTGCCGGTACCGGGATGACTCGCAAGAAGTTCTTGCAAGAAATTGTCTTCCCTTCCGGAACCACGAAGCTCGGCCCTGCAGTGCGTTCGGGAGACTTCGCCGAGATTCTGCTGGCCGATGTCCTGGAGCATGTCGAAAGCTACTGGACTCCTAGAACACGATACTCTTCGAAGGCTGTCGCAGACGAATCCACCAAAGGCTCTGATGTTTTGGGTTTGAAGCTCGTCAATTCGCCGGAGCAATGGGAGCCAGATGACGTGCTTTTCATTGGCGAGTCAAAGGCCCAGATGAGCGGGACCAAGCCGAAAGCGCGACTACAAGACTCTGTCAACGACTCATCAAAAGACTCGCTGCGAAAAAGTCAGTCGCTGCATGCAGCGAAACGCAAACTTCTTGAAGAGGGTCGAAACGACGACGCACTCCGCGTGCAGAGATTTCAAGACCCCCTTAGCAGGCCGCACGCTGAACAGTACGGCGCTGTGGCTATTCTGAGCTCCGAGTATTTGAGCGAGGATGTGATTGCTGACACTACCTGTGAGCTCCACGCAAACAAGGGGCAGTTAAGGCTTTTGGTGCTTCACGCAAAAGACCTGATGGCATTTGTCCATTCTCTCTACGAGAGGGCCGCACATGAAGCCTAGTGAGCAGGCACGTCACGCTGCATCGGTGACGCTTTCGAAGGGGAAGATGTATGAGTACAAGATACCGGATGAGTATCACTTGGCCATTCCGGAAGGTTTGCATCTAGAAGACCAATTCCCGCTTGCTGTGGGAACTATTGGTGACGCGGCGGCCGAGGTGGTTGTCGCCGCTCTTTCGAACGGAGCTGGTGGTGACGAGGTTGAAGTCGAAGATCTGACCTTTGCGGCACGTGTGCTTCAAGCGTTTGTGCACTCACGCCAGAACTTGGAGGTGACTGCAGATCTGCTGCTTCTGAGTGCATCAGGACACTATCTTGCAAGCCGACCAGGCGACTCGGTCGTAGTTTCACGCGAGGTTAATCTTGCTGCCATCAGCGAACAGAGCATCGTGTCACAAGCTCTCTTGTGGGCGTTGCGGCGTCCGTGGGAGCCGGGGTCATACACACCCGTTGAATTCAGCCCTGTGGATGACCTCGTTGCCGCTTTGGGTCAGCACTTTGGAGAGGGGGAGGTTTCCAATGTGCTGCATTGTGTCGAAGCATTGCGCCGCTGGGCATATGCACTCGGGTCTGCGACGGATTTGCTCTTCAGCGACCTCCTGGCGGCTATCGCCATCCGACGAGTGTCTCGTTCAGCGTGGACGCTCCTTCCGCACTTCAGTGGATTGAGCAAGGAGCCTTGGAAGGAGTACCTCCAGCGGGAGAACTCCATCCGCGAAATTTGGCCTTCACAGCGAATGCTCGGAGAAGCGGGCGTCTACTCTGGGGGGTCGGCCGTAGTGCAGATGCCGACGAGTGCAGGCAAATCGAAAGCAACGGAACTCGTTATCCGTGCGGCATTTCTAGCATCGCGTACAAATGTGGCGGTTGTTGTTGCACCATTTCGAGCGCTGTGCCAGGAAATCGCGGACTCGCTAAAAGATGCTTTCTCCAAAGACAAGGTCCAGGTCAATCAGCTGACTGACGCTTTGCAGCAGGACTTTCAGTTCGACTTTTCAACTGATGTGAATGGGGCCGTTGAGCCTACTTCGAGAGTTCTCGTTGTGACGCCAGAGAAGCTGCTCTATGTGCTCAGACAGGATGCCGAACTCATTCAAAAAATCGGTCTGATTGTCTACGACGAAGGGCATCAATTCGACACTGGAACACGAGGGGTAAGTTACGAACTGCTTCTGACTTCGCTAAAGCGTCTTCTGCCACAAAACTCCCAGGTGGTACTAATCTCAGCGGTTGTTCAGAACGCGGCCGCGCTTTCTTCATGGCTGCTCAATTCGCCCGACAAGGCTGTGGCGAACTCTCAAGCGCAAACTGACCGAATGGTAGCTTTTACGAGCTGGCCAGTTCCGCACCTCAAAGCTGGTCAGCTTCAGTTCATAAAGAGAACGGCTGATGCGCAAGGCTTCTATGTTCCTAGAGTGATAACCGGCGAAGAGCTGACGTTGTTCGGACGGGAGCGTGCGAAGCGAATATTCCCGACATCTGATAGTGGCCCGATCGCGCTGTACCTAGCCTTGAAGGTTCTCGAGAATGGAGCGGCAGCGATCTACTGTGGGACAAAGCTATCGGCAGCAAAGCTCGTTAGAGACGCCGCTGAGGAGTTCTTCCCTAGGGGTGTTTCACTAGACCCTCCGGCGGTCGTTTCAGACGGAGAAGAAATTCAGCGTATGTACAAGTTGTACGCTCAAAGTTTCGGTGAGAACTCGTATCACGCAAAGGCTGCCAAGCTTGGAATATTTGCGCATCATGGCAGCACGCCCCACGGAATCCGGTTAGCAGTCGAGCACGGCATGAGACGTGGGCTGCTGAAGTTGGTTGTCTGTACTTCGACGTTGGCCCAAGGGGTCAACCTGCCCATTCGATACCTCTTTGTCACTACCACGATGCAGGGGGGTGATGAGCTACCCGCTCGCGACCTGCACAATCTGATGGGGCGCGCCGGCAGAGCAGGAATGCACGGTGAAGGAACAGTGATGTTCACCAACCCGGGGTTTTATGACGAGCGGAACGACCGCAAGACGGGTGGCAATCACCGATGGCGAGAGGTCAATGAGCTCCTAGACCCAGCCCATGCTCAGCCCACGGGTAGTTCGCTACTCGACCTGGCGAGAGGGTGGAGTGAGTTTGACGATGTCGACTTGGGACTTGGCGCAACCCCGACGCAAATCCTCAATCAACTGACATCGGGTGCCACATTCGAGGAGTTCTTCCAGTCGGGCGTTGAAGTGCGGTTGGAACCTGAGCGACGGAGAGATTTGGCCGAACAGTTTGAGCACAAGAAATCCATCATGAACGCTGTAGAGAGCTTCTTGATGGCGCATCGAGAAGGCCTAAGCGAGGAGGAATTTCTGTCCACAGCCAAAGAGCTGGCAACTTCGACGTTCGCGTACTCCATTGCAACAGCGGAAGAGCAGCAAGCGCTCGTAGCGGCCTTCGGCTTGGTCGCGAAGAGAGTCGAGAAGATGGTTCCCGACATCGGCGTCCAGGCCAGGTATGGACGCAGTCTTGTTGGCATTGAGAAAGCGCTTCGCATAGACAGTTGGCTCGCTGCAAGCGTCTTCGAACTTGAACTCGTCACAGATGAGAACGAGCTGTTTGATCTGCTGTGGCCGTTGCTTGTTGAGCTGGTCCCAGAAAAGAGACTCCACGATACGCAGCCCGCTGCGGCGATTCGACATGTCGCGAATGCTTGGCTCCAGGGAGCACCGTACCATCAGCTGCACAACGTTATGTCTGAAGCGGAGTTTCCACATGGTAAGTACATGCGGAAATTCTCAGTGGATATGGTCGTGGAGTTGTGTGAGCAGACCATTGGATATGAGTTTGCCTTTCTAGTGGCTACCATACGGGAAGCTGTGCAACACACGGCGGTGAGCGAGAAGCAGCGTGAGGACCTGAAGGTGTTCGCAGAGCGCCTTCAGAAGCGTCTGAAATATGGTCTCCCGACGCAAGGTGCGATTGCGTTTTATGAAGTTGGTTTCACAGAGCGGACGGTGGCTCAGATGCTCCAGGAACTGCTTGTCGACCATGAGGTGACTACCGCTTACATCGCACGAGCTGCACTTAAAACAAAGAGTGCGCAAGTAGCTGAGTCGTTGAAGGAACTTCCTTCGTTCTTTCAATCGGTACACCAGACCGTTCAGCTATAGAGCGAAGTCGACGAGCGATGTCGTTTTCCCCGAAGGGTGGTCACACTCTCGCCTTGTAGGCGCAAGCGCCAATAGTTTGATTGCAGCAGCCTAGCTCTCACTCAAATCTGCTCATCCGATGACGTGGGCTGTGGAGCCACGGCAGCCCCGCCTAGTATCTGACGCAGCAGCTCAGCATCATCGCTACTGAGAAGCCCGTGAGCTTTGGCGGCCTCGATGCATCGGAGGAGGCCACCAGGTACCGTGTAGACAATAAGACCATAGCAGGCTGCCTCGATGCAGAGGAGCACATCGCGCCTAACTGGACCGTTCAGGCTTTTGAGTTCCGCCAGATTGAAGGTGCCATAGCCGGGAATAGACAAAAGTAAGCTTGCCACTGTTTTGGCCTGGCGTGCATCTGATGTTTCCGCAAAAGAAATCAGTCGCTCTAGCGCTACTTTCACTTTTGGACGCATCTTTTGGAAGCGCACGTAAGTCTGCACACTATCGTCTTTGGCGTTCTCGTACCTCATGTGGCTCCTTTGTGTTGCCTTTCACTGAGAAAACGGGGTCTTACTACGCTGCAAGACCCTGGATACCGGCACATGCTAGAAACATTGAAGAGACGCGGGGTTGAAAGCAGTTCAACCATCACGTACCGTCGTTGGTGCCGTCAATGACGCTCCGCACTGTTGAAGAGCCACTTAACCGATTGAAAGGTGGAACCGGCCCAAAGATCTGTGGGAGTGCTATGTGTGCGAGTTCGATATGAGATAAAGATGGGTAGTGGCGCAGGAGCGCTGCTGCTTCTTCGCGCAGTAGGGGCGAAGCGTGTTGCGTGTCCTGGGCTTCGACTAGCCGCTGAAGGAAATCCTTTGTAAGCACAAGGGCTCGGGTCCTCTCGTATGGAATCGTCATCTGAACTCCTTGGAACTCGGCCGCGTGAGGATGTTGGCCCTGGGTTTATTGAGAGACTCGCGTGTGTTCAACCACTCAACAGTGGCGGCTCACTATGCGATTCGGAACTTGATGCTTCTTCCAATTTGTCACGATGCACTGCCTAGTTCCTCGTGGCCATCCTGGTTCCCGGGCTGCACTGGCGTGGACTCCTCTTCGGAGTCATAAAGAATGTGTTGTCGAAGATGCAGAGCTATCCAGCTCACCTCGGGCACTGAAAGTCGCCAATCGAATCGCCTCTCATTGACCTTGGCGACTACTCCATCAAGCAGAACGGACTTGTCAGCGCAGCTTTTTGAAGCGAGCTTGTTCTTGGTGTACTTGATGAGTTGAAGAAGCAGGTCGTCACAAATCTCGTGTCGTTCGAGAAGCCTGTGACGAGCGTCGTCGAGGTATTGCCCTGCACACTCTTCGACCAACACCTTCTCATGCGACCCTGCCACACAGGCAGCGGGAGCGGGTGTGGGGAAGTCGTGCGCAACTTGATCAGCTTTGGTATCCGTGCTCAATCAAGGCTCCTTCCGAACCCGTCCAAAAGAGGCGCTTGAAGGCACTGAGTGCTCAAGCACGCGAGCTACCACTCGAAAGCGCCTTTGCTGCATGGCGTCTACAGCGGCCTGTATTGAAGAGGGTCTGCAGCGGCGCCTCACGCCCGTTCGTGTCTTGAGACGTGACTTCACTGAGCGCAGCACCTTGTATGACATGAGGCCGGAGCTATTTAGCCCTCGCGCGATGGAAAGTACTTCGAGAATCAATCGCTTCTCCTCACTGGAAGCGAGACCCGTCAGCATGCGCAACCTGCGAGTCATGCGGCTTCGCCTATGTTGTTCATACGCACACGCAGTCGCGAGCATGTGAACAAACTTCTCGCTCCTGCCTAGAGCGCAAGGTGCAAGCAGCGTTATTGGTATGCATGAACTACGCGCCTTAGTCTTGGAATAGCTATTTGTATTGCGAGTCGTCTGGCAGCGCCCAGATGTTTGGTAGCTGAGCGGACGACAGGGCGATGTCTCCTGCCCTAGGAAAGTGTTCAAGGATGACTTTGGCCTCACGGCGCAGCAGTTGCAAATTCAGTTCTTCATCCTCGGGGACTGCGACGACCGCGCAGAGGAATAGCTCTGCCCTCAATACAGCATGGGTCCTGTGCCTCGCCGGACTCCAGTCTGACGACTCTGGAGTCTCGTCAGGAAGGGTCTTCGAGATAGACGCAGCTGGCCGTTTCGCATTGGTCATGCCGATATTGTGCCTTATATGACGGTGTCGTAAAAGAGGGTGCCGTAAATAGTGGTGCCGTATGCGCTGGTGACATATATGTTTGAAGCTGGAACACTTCGCGGGTGCAAAACGGTAAAAAGAATCTTTCCATGAGGGAGCTGGTCGCCCTCAACCTCGTCCGACTACGCCGAGATCTCGGCATATCTCAAGATGACTTGGCGGCAAAAGCCGAGCTTCACAGAACACTTGTCGCAAAAGTTGAGCGGCAGCATCGAAATATCACCATCGACAACCTGGAGAAGCTTGCGCAGGGGTTGAACGTGCATCCTGCTGAGTTGTTCAGAGATCCTCTGGAAGAGGTACGCTAGGTACGCTTGAACTCGCGCCGTCGGGGCACGCCATCTAGATGAGTAGCTGTGTCTCTCACCTCAGAATCTCTCTTCCTGTTCCCGGGGATTGGAAGCTCTAACGTGTCCAAGAGCTTCTCGGGTGTTGCAGCACCTTGATTCGCTGCTAGCGTTGTCCAATGCATGCCCGCCTAGAGCATTTAGATGTTGAGCGCCGATTTCAGTATCCGAGCTCCAATTTGCCGTTTCGCGCATGGGGCTCCATCTGAGACCATCCAGCTTTGCTCGATAGGAACCCCTCACTAAGAACGGTTTTCTGCTCAACTGAGCTTCGCAGGGTAAGGACTTTTTTGACCCCTTGCTCGAGCCCCAAACACCAGTGCTAGCAAACAGAGCGCCGACATCGATGGAGGAAATTAGCTAGCAGGAAAGGACTCCGGGCGCTTCGACCTGCCCATCGCCC
>SXGT01441126.1_pt1 | contig 11030 bp, 9 predicted proteins | sample 3176221 | NCBI WGS metagenome assembly SXGT01 (sample SAMN11356862, study PRJNA531348) | freshwater metagenome | isolation source: freshwater sample F1-120 | place: China: Fuxian Lake, Yuxi | collected 2017-12-25
GAGATCTTGGACCAGCGCTCTTGGTTTTAATCATATTTACTGGGGTGTTATTTATCTCTGGTGCCCCAATCAAACATTTTGCTGCGATTGGTGTTTTAGGAGTAGTTTTTGGAACTGCCTTTGTATTAAGCAGTAATTACCGAATGGGTAGATTTGCCGCCCTTTTTGATCCATTTGATGAACGATATTACAAGTTTGCAGGTTGGCAGCCAGCACACAGCATTATGGGACTTGCAAGTGGTGGCTTGTGGGGTAGCGGGTTGGGTGCAAGTAAACAAAAATGGGCGAACCTAGCTGAAGCACATACAGATTTCATTTTCTCAGTAATTGGTGAAGAGCTTGGTTTACTTGGCACATTACTGGTGTTGGCACTTTATGTGGCACTGATTTATTCAATCCTTCGAGTGGCACTTAAAACTAAGGATCATTTTTCTAGATATGTAACAGCCGGCATTGCATGCTGGCTTATTGCACAGATTACAATAAACGTTGGCTCTGCTACCTCGTTGTTGCCAGTAATCGGTGTAACGCTGCCATTAATCTCCTACGGCGGCTCATCTTTGTTAGCTAATTTAATCGCAATAGGTTATGTCCTGGGTGTAGCTAGGCGCACACCTGAGATTACAGATGGTATTAAGGCAAGCAGATTGCGAAAAATGAATCAATGAGAGCCAAAATACTATTTGCTGGTGGTGGAACAGCAGGTCATGTTGAACCAGCATTAGCGGTTGCTAATTGGCTGCATGCTAATAAACCAGAGTGGGAAATAACCTTTGTCGGTACTAAATCTGGCCTTGAGAACCAATTGGTTCCACAAGCAGGTTTTGATTTAATCCATATCCCTAAAGTCCTAATGCCAAGGCAGATCACGCCAGCCACATTTATATGGCCAATAAAAATAGTTTATGCCACGATTAAAGCTTTTAAAATTTGTCGGCAGTCAGATTTAGTAATTGGATTTGGCGGATACGCCTGTCCTCCGATGTATTTATCTGCTGCTATTTTACGCAAACCAATTTTTATTCATGAGGCAAATGCCATCCCAGGTTGGGCAAACAGGCTAGGTGTGCCATTCGCTGATCAAATTTTTATCGCTTTTTCTAGGGCTGGACAAAAGCTAGGAAGATGGCGCAAAGCTAAATTAAGTGGCATGCCGATCAGGGCTGAGATAATTGCAGCAGCGTATCTTTCAAGTGATGAGTCGGCAAAAATAAAACAAGCGCAGATAGAGAAATGGAAACTATCTCTAACCAAACCAACAATTTTAGTCTTTGGTGGCTCCCAAGGATCTCGGCATATTAATGAAGCAATACTGCAATCGTTATCAGTATTTGCTGAAAAGGGTGTACAGGTTGTTCATTCAGTTGGGCGTAATAACCCGATACCAACCTCAACTGAAAATTACCTACCAGTTTCCTATATCGATGACATGTCCGCCGCCTATCATGCGGCTGATCTGGTGATTGCACGAAGTGGCGCTCTGACCTGCGCTGAATTGGCTGCAGTAGGCAAGTTTGCGATTTTAATTCCACTGCCAATTGGAAATGGCGAGCAGGCGGCGAATGCCGCTGACTTACAGATGGCTGGTGCGGCTGAGGTAGTTGATGACAATAAATTTAATGCTGACTGGTTAATTAGTAACTGGGATCAAATATGGCAAAAAGTAAGCAATTACCAACCAAGTGTGCGCGGTGAATTTTCAGCTAGCCAGATAATTGGTCAGGCAATAATTGACCGAGTTGGCAGTGGTAAATGATTTCTAATCAGGGATATAAATTAAGTGAGTTAGCAAAATTAAAGATTCATTTCATTGGTATTGGCGGGGCTGGAATGAGTGGAATTGCACGAATCATGTTGGCAAAAGGTTTTAGCATATCTGGCTCCGATAAAAATGATTCTTCACTACTAACCTCCCTTAAAGCATTAGGTGCTGAGATATTTATCGGTCATGATGCTCAAAATTTAGGCCAAGCAGAGTTGGTAATAGTTTCTTCCGCAATTGCAGATAGTAATCCAGAATTAACTGCAGCAAAAGCAAAAAGTATTCCAGTAGTTCAACGGGCTAATGCGTTGGCTTGGTTAATGTCTGAGTCCACTTCTATTGCAGTGGCAGGCACACATGGGAAGACCACAACCACCGCCATGTTGACTGTGGCCTTGCAATCTGCCGGCCTTGACCCATCTTTTGCAATCGGTGGAACAATTAATACCGCCGGTACAAATGCTCACAGTGGCAGTGGCTCAATATTTATCGCCGAAGCAGATGAATCAGATGGATCATTTCTGGCATACCAGCCAACTGGCGCCATTATTACCAACATTGAATTGGATCATGTTGATCACTTTGCCAATGAAGCAGCGGTCTTTGAGGTGTTTGAGCAGTTTGTTTCATCGATCAAGAGGGATGGTTTCTTAGTCGCCTGTGGTGATGATCCGGGTGTCAAAACTCTTTTAAAACGGATTAACAGATCAGATTTAAGAATTTTCCTTTATGGCAAAGATGAAAATAACGATTTTAGAATTAGTAAAATTGCCTTAGCACCAACCACCTCTACCGCATCAATTTCGAGCACTGGCAAAAAACTAGGCGAGCTACAACTTTCACTTCCGGGGGAGCACAATCTGCTCAATTCCTTAGCGGCTTTTGCAGCAGCAACTGCGGTGGGGGCGGCTGAGGATAAGTTGATATTAGGTCTTAAAAGCTTCACTGGCACCAGGCGCCGCTTTGAATTAAAAGGAGAGGTTGGTGGAGTTAAGGTAATTGATGATTATGGTCATCATCCAACAGAGTTAACTGTCACATTGATCGCTGCAAAAAATTTAGCACAAAGTGGCAGGGTATTAGTAGTTTTTCAACCCCACCGTTACTCAAGAACTGCCGCTTTTGCTCCTGCCTTTGCTACCGCTCTACAAATAGCTGACTTTACTTTTTTGCTTGAAGTTTATGCAGCAAGTGAAAAGCCCATATCTGGAGTCTCATCACTATTAATTGCTAAAAACATGACAGATGCCCAGGTGAAATTTGAACCATCCATGTTGACGGTGGTCAGTGAGGTGGCGGCCATGGCAAAGAACGGTGATGTGATTATTACCCTTGGAGCTGGTGATGTTAACTCCCTTGGTGAGCCGATCCTGCGGGCACTATCTAGTCGCTAAATTATCCATGGCGTATAAAGTAAAAAAGCGATTCAAACGCTTGGTAATAACTACTACCACCATTACTGTGTTTGCAGCAGTGGCTTATTTGTTGGGGTGGTCATCGGTATTAACGGTTAAGAGTATTGAAGTAACTGGCACGTCTGCGACCCAAGTGATTCTTGATCAACTACAAAATGATGAGATTTCACTGCAGATGGGGCAAAAGTTTGCAAGGGTGGATCCAAGAGCTATTGAGAGGTCAGTCAGTAAATTGGATTGGCTAGCAGCAGTCACTGTTTCAAGGAATTGGATTAGCAAGAAGGTATCGATAGCAGTAATTGAAAGAGTCGCAGTTGCGAAGGCGTTGACATCGGAAAACAGTATGGTCAATTTTGATATTAGCGGTGTTATATTCAAGCCAATTTCAAAGGCTCAAATAATGGGTCAAGATTTACTCCCAATAGTTTCAACTGCTGGTGATAGCAAGGCTGATCTTTCTGGGGTAGTTAAACTTTTGCAGCAATTACCTGAAAATCTGCAGTATTTAGTCGAGGATCTGCAGCAAATATCAGTTACAAAAAGTGGAGATATTTTGATGAAAACCCAGATCAATCAACTACCCGTTCAGATCAATTGGGGAGGTGTGCAGCAGCTAGAGCAGAAGTACTCAATCCTGATTGCATTGCTGAAATTGCCGGAAAATAATGAGATTAGGCAGATTGATTTATCTGAAACATCTGCGCCAGTGGTCAAATAACCCAGCATTTTTTACTATGTTTTAGGGAAAAAATCCAAACCCAAAAAATCCATAAATGTTTCAAATTTATCTAAAATATTTAAAGCCGAATACTTCGTGTCGGTTGTTGATTGAGTGCGCGGTAGTGCCTACTTTTACGTAATCGGATCGGGATAACCTAAACTCTCAACTTGAGATTTAGGGCTAGGGATGGGGCGCAAATTGGCAACACCGCAAAATTATTTAGCTATAATTAAAGTTGTTGGTATTGGCGGTGGCGGAGTTAATGCTGTTAACAGAATGATTGATGTTGGATTAAAAGGCGTGGAGTTCATTGCAATAAATACTGACGCACAAGCATTGTTAATGTCAGATGCAGATGTGAAGTTAGATATTGGCAGGAAATTGACTAGAGGATTAGGTGCAGGAGCTGCGCCAGAGATTGGTCGACAAGCAGCACTTGATCACATTGATGAAATAGAGGAAGTACTTCGGGGCGCCGATATGGTTTTCATTACTGCTGGCGAAGGTGGCGGAACTGGTACCGGTGGTGCACCAATAGTTGCCAAGGTTGCGAAAGATCTAGGTGCGTTAACAGTTGGAGTAGTGACTAAGCCATTTACATTTGAAGGAAAGCGTAGAACAGCCCAAGCAGATGAAGGAATTGAAAATTTGCGAACTGAGGTTGATACCTTAATTGTGATCCCAAATGATCGGCTTCTTGCGATATCAGATCGTTCGATTAGTGCACTGGAGGCCTTTAGAACCGCTGATCAAGTTCTACTCTCTGGTGTTCAAGGAATTACCGATTTGATTACTACACCTGGTCTGATCAATTTAGATTTTGCGGATGTGAAAAGTGTGATGGCTGGAGCAGGCTCTGCTTTAATGGGAATTGGATCAGCACGTGGTGAGGCGCGATCAATAAGAGCGGCTGAACTTGCAATTTCAAGTCCACTGCTTGAGGCATCAATCGATGGCGCGCATGGAGTTTTGCTTTCCATCGCTGGTGGCTCTGATTTAGGTTTGTTTGAGATCTCTGAAGCTGCAGAGTTGGTTGCAAAATCTGCTCACCCAGATGCAAATATAATTTATGGAACTGTTATTGATGACGCGCTGGGTGATGAAGTCAGAGTCACTGTAATCGCTGCAGGTTTTGATGGTGGCCAACCAAAACGAGTTTTGATGCCAGTGATCAACGCCGCCACAATCAGTGGTGAAGCAGATCCAATTGCTGCCAATGATCCACTAGCTGTTGCCTTGGATTTAAATGTGGGTGCTGGGGATCGACCACGTAAGCGAATTACTTTTGAAGAGTTAGTTGCAGAAGATGAGATCGATATTCCTGATTTCATGCGGTAGAAGCCGAAATGGCTCGGCTGCTTTTTACCTCCCGAAGGTTTGGTTCGTTAGCAGATCCAGTTGATCAAACTGAGAGATTAAAGCTAGCAAAGTTCTTAAATAAGCAGGTTGAATTTATGGCGCAATCACATAGCAACGAGATCGCAGTGGTGAATCAGCATGGAACAACACCGAGCGCAGATGGTTTAGTGACTACAAATAAAGATATTGCCTTAGCAGTCAGAGTGGCAGATTGCCTGCCATTACTTTTATTCTCAAAGCAGGCTGTGGCTGCAGTGCATGTTGGCAGAAAAGGTTTACTCAACAAGGTAGCGGTCAATGCGGTGAAAAAAATGCAGGAGCTAGGAGCTAGCAATATAGCGGGTGTAGTTGGTCCGCATATATGTGGTGACTGCTATGAAGTCGACGCCCAAATGTATGTAGATATAACCAAACTCCACCCAGCAACCGGTGGAAAGCAAAATCATTTAAATCTATATGCCGGGTTGGTAGCACAGCTATCTGATCTGCCACTTTCAAATCTTGATATTTGTACTAAAGAAGATTCAGCCTACTTCTCACACCGGGCATCTGGTGAAGCTGGCCGCCAAGTTGGTGTAATTAGCCTATGACGCGAGTGGAGGAAATATCAAAAAATCTCACCCAAGTTAAGGAACGTATTGCTGATGCTGCAAATAAATCTAATAGAAGTATTGATGAAATTACCTTAATAGTTGTCACAAAAACATTCCCACTTTCAGACTTAGAAATTTTATATTCACTTGGTGTGCGAGAGTTTGGTGAAAATCGTGACCAGGAAGCTGCAACAAAGGTTGGTCAACTGCCAGTAGATATCAATTGGCATTTTCAAGGCGGAATTCAAAGCAATAAATTGAAATCAATCACCGCTTGGGCTAGCTGTATTCACTCCGTAGATCAATTTAAATACGCCAAAATCATTTCGGAAAATTCTGCCGGTAGATCTAAGTCAGTTTTTATCCAAGTCTCCCTAGATCAGCCGCCAGAATCTCGTGGTGGAGTTGATCCCCAAAAGTTAATTGATTTGGCTAAGCAAATTGAGCACTTACCTAATATTTCAATAATGGGTTTGATGGCGGTAGCACCGGTAGCTGGTGATCTGCGGGAGGATTTCATCAGGTTGCAGGGGATTAACAATGATTTTAAGGCGAGTATTAGCACCGCAAAATCCCTTTCGGCGGGGATGAGTGGCGACTTTGAAATGGCTCTTGAATATGGTGCGACACATCTTCGAATTGGCAGTTCAATCCTCGGTAATCGAGCGCAGATCACCTAGATTTAATCCATGGCTAATGCATTTAAGAAGGTTGCTGGTTACCTCGGATTAATGGATGAGGAAGAGTTGGATCATGGAACAGACCAACTTACCCAAAGGGCACCAAGGTTAGTTCGTGCAAATAGTAAGCCAGCTGCTAAATCTAATGTTGAGTTGTTACCACATGTAGATGCAGACAAAGTTGTGGACCACATCATTTCGCTAACACCACGCACCTATAGCGAGGTTCGATTAATTGGTGAGCATTATCGTGAAGGCAAGCCAGTAATTATGAATCTAAGTGAAGCCGAAGATACAGAGCGCAAACGGTTAATTGATTTTGCCTCCGGTTTAGTATTTGGTCACAACGGGAAAATTGAAAAAGTTACCCATAAGGTATTTTTATTAACACCACCAAATGTTTCTGTAAGTGTTGAAGATAGAAATTCTGCGGCGCAAGCAAGTTTCTTTAATCAAAGCTGATCCAACTTAAAGGTAATGGGCGCAGTAGTAGGTTTAATTTACTGGGCGCTTAATCTATTTTTAATTGCTCTAATTGCAAGGCTAGTTTTGGATTACATTCGAATATTCTCACCTAATTTTAGGCCACGAGGTGTTTTTCTTGCATTAGCTGAGTTGGTTTATACCATCACTGATAAGCCGCTTAGTTTTGTAAGGCAGTTTGTTCCGCCACTTAGGTTAGGTGGAATCTCACTTGATTTATCCTTCATCGTAGTATTTTTTGTGGTGCAACTGCTTATGCGATTAGTAATAATTCTTTAATTCTTAATTAGATTCAACCACAGCCCTAATTCATTACTGCTGTTGTTTTCAGATTTGACCTGAACCATAGAGGTTGCAAGCACCTCAGCGCTGATTTCATCAACCGCTTGTGAGATAGCAGATGCTGTGGCGCTGGGTGCATTCCAATTAACCGTAATTCGATCACTTATATCAAGGCCGATATTCTTTCGCTCCTCTTGAATTGCTCTTATAACCTCACGCACTAAGCCAGCATTTATTAACTCTGGTGTCAGGGTTAGATCTAGCGCCAAATTCTCACCAGCGTGTGAAGCAACAGACCAGCCACTTCGCGGAGTTTCAGTAATTACTAGATCATCCAATGTGATCTTGGCAGATTTATCACCTGAGGATAAATTAACCACAAGCGTGTGAGATGCATTTTTACGTAGCCCCTTTACCAGCGAGTTGTGGTCGGTGGTAGCGATGGCTTTGGCAATTACCTGTACATCCGCGCCAAACTTTTCACCAAGTGTTCTAAAGTTAGCTTTCACCGATATATCAACTAAATCAGTGCCTGCTACATGGATGTCATCAAGAGTTAAGATATTTAACTCTTCAGCGATATGAGATTTGATTTCAGCTGAGAGTTTTTCCCAGCCAGGTGCAGAGACCAGCGCCCTGGATAATGGTTGGCGAATCTTTAGACCAGATTCAGCCCGGGCAGATCGACCAAGCTCCACTAGGCGACGAGAGAGTGAAACGGCAGACGAAAGAGATTCATCAATCATTGATTTATTAGCAACTGGGAAGTTGGCCAAATGAATAGATTCAACTTGATCTGCTTGTGCAACCTTGATCAAGCTTTGCCAGACATGCTCTGAAATGAAGGGCACCATTGGTGCTAGCAGCAAGGTAAGGTTTTTTAAACAGTAGTAAAGCGTATTAAGTGCAACATCATCACCATCCCAAAACCTTCGACGAGAGCGTCTTACATACCAGTTTGATAGGTCATCAATGAAGGTGGCGATAAGTGAACCAGCAGTTTGTGAATCAAAGTTTTCAAGGGCGTGGCCAACAGCAACAATTAACTTATTTACCTCTGAAATTATCCACTTATCCATCAGAGTTAAATCCTTGGGCAGATCATTAACTTTGAAGTTCGCAGCTTTGGCATAAAGTGTGAAGAAAGAGACGGTGTTCCAGTAGGTTAGAAGAGTCTTCCTAACAACATCTGTGATTGCATCATGGCCAACTCGCCTTGCACTCCATGGTGAGCCAGCAGCCAACATGTACCAACGCACTGCATCAGCGCCATGTTGATTCAGTAGTGGCATTGGCTCAAGCACATTTCCCAGGTGCTTGCTCATCTTTCTACCGTCTTTATCTAATATATGACCAAGGCATAAAACTGTTTTGTAGGCAGATTTGTCAAAAACTAATGTGCCAATTGTCATTAGTGTGTAAAACCAACCACGGGTCTGGTCGATGGCTTCGCAAATAAAATCAGCTGGATACGCTGATTCAAATTGCTGGGTGGATCCTGGTTTGTGTGGATACCCCCACTGTGCAAATGGCATCGCACCTGAGTCATACCAGCAATCGATGACCTCTGCTACCCGTTGCATAGTCGCCGAGCATTGATTGCATTTGAATTTAATATCATCAACAAATGGTCGATGTGGATCCAGTTTGCTTAGCTCTGTTCCAGATAATTTACTCAATTCAGCCAGAGAACCCACGCAAATGTCATGCTTGTTTTCACATTGCCAAATTGGCAGTGGTGTTCCCCAGTAACGATTGCGAGAAACTGCCCAGTCAATGTTGTTATTTAACCAATCACCAAATCTGCCATTCTTAATTGTTTCTGGATGCCAATCGGTTTTTGCATTCTCTCGCAGCAATTCACCTTTAATTTCAGTTGTTCTTACATACCATGATGGTTGGGCGTAATACATCAATGCAGTGTGACAGCGCCAGCAGTGGGGGTAAGAGTGCTCAAACTGGGTATTTTTAAAGAGCAATCCTCGGCTCTTTAAATCTTTGATTAATGCCTTATCGGATTCCTTAAAAAATACGCCACCGATTAATGGCACATCCTTTTGAAAATGACCATCAGGGTTTACTGGATTTACCACCGGCAAGTTGTATTTACGACAAACCTCTAGATCATCAGCACCGAAGGCTGGTGACTGATGCACTAAACCTGTGCCATCTTCAACTGTCACATAATCTGCCAAAACTACAAAGTGTGAATCCTTGATCTCGACAAAATCAAATGGTCTGGCATATTTGGTGTGTTCAAGCTCCTTGCCCATAAATGTGGCAATAACTTTTCTATCTTCACCCAGTACGGCAGCCAAATCACTAGCAACTACCAATCTTTCACTTTTTTCATCGGTACTTATTTCAATAACTTGGTACTCCACCTTTGGATTTACTGCAACTGCAGTATTTGAAACTAAGGTCCAAGGCGTAGTTGTCCAGACCAATAGACTGGCGTTTAACTCCGCTAATTTTCCAGAGGTTGCTGGCATACGAACATAAACTGAAGGGTCTTTAATAGTTTCATAACCTTGGGCTAATTCATGATCTGATAATCCTGTTCCACACCTTGGGCAATAAGGCGCCACGCGATGATCTTCTACCAACAGTCCTTTATTCCAGATCTGTTGCAAGGACCACCAAACGCTTTCAATATACTGTGGGGACATGGTCCAGTAGGCATCATCAAAATCAACCCAGAAACCCATTCGCTTAGTCATATCAGTAAATTCATTTACGTGGCGTTGCACTGATTCTCTACATTTTTCATTAAATGCTGCAACACCAAACTTTTCAATATCTGTCTTACCGGTAAAGCCCAACTCTTTTTCAACTGCAATTTCTACTGGCAAGCCATGACAGTCCCAACCAGCTTTACGAATTACTTGCTTACCCTTCATGGTTTGAAATCTCGGGAATAAATCTTTAAATACTCTTGCTTCAATGTGATGTGTACCAGGCATGCCATTGGCAGTTGGTGGACCTTCATAAAAACTCCAACGAGGTGAACCATCTCGATTTGTCACCGACTTCTCGAAAATTTGATTCTGAGCCCAGAAATCTAAGATCTCTGCTTCCATGGCAGGGAGATCGATTTGCGCAGATAAACTATTGATTTCGCGCTTCTTATTCATATCCACCCCACATTCTAACGCGGGGCTTACCTTTTATTGGTCTCCAAAATTTTCACACGGGGGTGGCGGTTGGTAATTACTTCAGCCAAGCCATAACCTTTGCCCCTCCAGGGGGTATTGTGGCTATCAGGAAGTTATTTAAGAAATCAGCAAAGAAAAGTTCGAAATCTTCGGCTAAAAAACCGGCTAAATCAACTGCCAAAAAAGGCACTCAAAAGAGTTCTGTAAAAAAACCTGCTGCTAAAAAAAGTGCAAAGAAGATTGCCAAACGATCACCAAACATCGTGAAGCCATCACTCTCGAAAAAATCAACTTTTAAAAAGGGACCAGGCAAGCCATTCCCAGCAAAATTGCAGACATCAATCTCCGGATCCTCTACAACAATTTCAGTTACCTCAACAATGCCAAACGCCAATGCGCAAGCGGCAGTTGTAGAAAAAAGATTGATGATGCCGCCTCCGCCAAGTCCAGTATTGAAATCAAAAAAGGCAGCAGCTCTTAAGCCAATAAAAAGCGCTCCAGCCCCATTAGTGGCAGCCTCGACTGAAAACGCTTGGAATGCAACAGAGCTTCGAAGTATCAAAGCTGAACTCTCCAAAGA
>SXGT01682828.1_pt1 | contig 11030 bp, 7 predicted proteins | sample 3176221 | NCBI WGS metagenome assembly SXGT01 (sample SAMN11356862, study PRJNA531348) | freshwater metagenome | isolation source: freshwater sample F1-120 | place: China: Fuxian Lake, Yuxi | collected 2017-12-25
GACGCGCTGCCGCTGCCCGCCGGAGAGCTCGTTGGGCCGCTGCCCCATCTGCTTGGTGAGCCCGACCTTCTCGACCATCTGGTGCACCCGCTCCTTGCGCGCCTTGCCGCCGAGGGTGCCCTGGAGCAGGAGCGGGAACTCGACGTTCTGGTACACGTCGAGCACGTTGATCAGGTTGAAGGTCTGGAAGATGAACCCGATGCGGTTCAGGCGCAGGTCGGTCAGCGCGTGGTCGCCCAGGTTGTTGGTGCGGGTGCCGGCGATGCTGACCGTGCCCTGCGTCGGCACGTCCATGCAGCCGATCATGTTGAGGATCGTGGTCTTTCCGCTGCCCGACGGCCCAGCGATCGCGGTGAATTCGCCGCTGTCGATGGTGATGTTGATGTCGTGCAGCGCCCGCACGGTCAGTTTTCCGAGCGGGTAGTCCTTGGTGACGTTCTGGAGCTCTACGATGCCGGGCATCCGGGGGGTCCTCCTCGGCGGAGCTGGGTGGTGACGAGTTCGATGAGCGGGGAGAGCCGATCGCGCAGCTCGGGCTCGATCTGGCTGACGGTGAGACGGATCTGCTCGGTGCGCTCGGCCGCCAGGCGGGCGGTGAGCTCGAGCCCGGCGGCGGTGATGTCGACGTTCTTCTGGCGACGGTCCACCACATCCTCCACGCGCGTGACCAACCCCTTCTCGACCAGGCGGTCGACCAGGTGGCTGGTGGCGCTCGGCGAGAGGTTGAGGATCTGCCCGATGGCGCCGAGGTTTCTGGCGCCTACTTCGCGCAACAGGTGCAGGCACACCATCTGCGGCAGGGTGATGTTCGCCTCGGCCAGGATCTGCATCGCGTCGCCGGCCATGCGCGAGTGCAGCACGTTCATCAGCTCGATGAGCCGGGTGGTCAGCGTGTCGATGGAGACTTCGTCGCCCATGGTACCTTTCGAACCCTCGAACTATTCGTGGGTCCGGAAGGCGTCAACGTAAAGAATGATGAAGTGGACTACGGGGGGGTGGGGGACGCGCCGCGACCGTCCCGAAGCGCGGCGGGGCGGCCGCGCGTCCCGGCGGAGGCCGGGAAGTGTCGGACGCGCGGGAGTCGGCGCGAGGGGGGAGCGGCGGGACACGATCTGCATGGCTGTTCAGGTAACCGCATGGCTGAGCAGGTGTCAAGGCGGCGCGGCGCCGTCGAGACCCGGCGCGCTTCGGGACGGGCCGCCGGCGCCGCCCATGATAGCGGCGGCCATGCGGTTCCGCCCCCGGGTCGTGCTCCTCCTGTCGCTCACCTTCCTCGTCGGCCTCTTCGGTTGGTGGTCGGTGCTCCTGCACCGATTGGTGACCGAGAGCTACCAACACTCGGTGCTCCTGGTCGGCGAGGAAGACCAGGCAAGTCGGCTGCTCGCACGCCGAAAGACGATGATCGCCGGCGAGTCGTTGGCGCTGATGGCGGCCACGGTGGTGCTGCTCGGGTTGGGTTGGCGTTCGATGGTGGTCGAGGATCGTCAGGCCCAGCGTCTCCGCGTGCTCTTCGCCGCGAGCACGCACGAATTGAAGACGCCGATCGCGGGCTTGCGGGCGCTGCTCGAGAGCCTCGATTCGGGCGTGCTCAGCGGGGAGGCGGCGCGGCCGCACCTCGCGCGTGGCCTCGAGAGTTGCGACCGGCTGGAGCGGCTCGCGGAGGGCATGCTGGTCCGCCAGGCGGTCCTGTCGGGCGAGTCGCCGGCCGAACGCCGTACGTTGGGGGAGTGGCTGGAGCCGATCCTCGCGCGACGCCCCCCGAGCCAGGTGCTCCACGTCGACCTTGGCGAATGTGCGGCGGTGCCGCTGCGCCTGCCGGCCGAAGCCTTGCGCGTGGTGCTCGACAACCTGCTCGACAACGCCGCGAAGTATGCGCCGCAGAGCCCCGTCCACCTGCGCGTGGCGGCGGACGCGGGGCGCCTGCGCCTGGAAGTCCAGGACCACGGGTCGGGCTTCGCCCCGGACGATGCCGAGCGCATCTTCAAGCCGTGGGAGCGCGGCGGCCACGCCGGCCGGGCGCAGGGCACCGGCCTCGGGCTGTACCTGGCGCGCTCGATTGCGCTCGAAGCGGGCGGTGAGCTGCGCGCCGCCAGCGCGGGACCGGGTCGGGGTGCTACGTTCACGCTGACCCTCCCGGTCGATGAGGCACAAGCATGAGCAAGGTCTGTCTGGTCGAAGACGAACGCCTGGTGGCCGACATGGTTCGGCTCAACCTGGAGCACGCCGGCTTCTCCGTCACCCACCACGGCGACGGCGAGGCGGGCCTCGCCGCGGCGCTGAGCGAACGGTTCGACGTCCTGGTTCTCGACCTGATGCTCCCGGGCATCGACGGCATGGAGATCGCCCGGCGTGTGCGCGCGGCGGGCCAGTCCACGCCGATCCTGATGCTGACCGCACGCGGCGAGGTGCAGAGCCGTGTCGCGGGCCTCGAAGCCGGCGCCGACGACTCCCTCACCAAGCCGTTCGCGAGGGCCGAGCTGGTGGCGCGGGTCAAGGCCCTCGAGCGTCGCAGCGCGGCCGCGCCGGTGCCTCCCCCGGCGCCGGCCCACGGCAAGGAGCTGCGGGTGGGCGCGTGGACGGTCCAGGTCGACACCCGCGAGGCGTCGCGCCCCGGCTACGGGCGGGTGGTCCTGACCGAGACCGAGGTGGCGCTGCTCGTGCTCCTGGTGGCCCACCCCGGCGAGGTGCTCTCGCGCGCCGACATCCTCGAGAGCGCCTGGGGCATGGACCGCTCCCCGACCGAGCGCACGGTCGACAACTACGTGATGCGCCTGCGAAAGCTCCTCGAGGAAGACCCGAACGAGCCCAAGCACTTCCTCACGTTGCGCGGCACCGGGTACCGCTTCGAGCCGTAGGCGCCGGGCACGACGCGGCGCCCCGGGGCGCGGGTCGGCGTCTTCGGGGCGGGGCAAACGGTGGCGGGGGCGTCCGCGGACGCAGAACGACGTCACCACCGGGTCCTGCCGGGCCGGGTGTAGTGGCGCTCGCTCCACCACAGGTTCGCAAGCGAACCTGGGCTACGCTCGGCCAATTCCCCCCGACCCGTCACCCGCCGCGTCACCGAGCCGCACCACGGCGGCGACGTTTGGTACAACGGAGGTCGGACGCCGAACCGCGAGGAGCTTGCTGCACCGGCTCCGGTCGGTGGGCGTGGCGGCGTCGAACGTCGAGCGGATTTTGGTGGCGGTGGCGCCGGCACCGCAGCGCACCGGGGCGCGGCGACGCCAGCCTGCCTACGGCGTCCCGATTGTTCCCGCGTCCGGCTCGCAGGCCGCGTTGGCCTGCGTGGTCGAGGCGCTCGCGGTGCTGGCGTACCCGTTGATCTCGTTGAAATCGAGCCGGATGCGGCCGTAGCCGCCGTCGCCGCCCTCGCGGACGTGGCTGGTCTCGCCGTCGCCGCCGCCCGCGTCGATGCCGTCGGTGGTGACCGTCAGCGTGTCCGCGATCACCCAGATCGTCCCGCCGGCGCCGCCGCCGGCGCCGTAGGTCCACGTGCCCGTGGACCAGGCGCTGGTCGAGCCGCCCAGGGCGGTCAACGACGCTGCACTGACCGAGGTCAGGTCCTGCGCGCCGATGAACAGGATGCCGGCGCCATCGCCGCCGGCGCCCGGAGAGCTGCCGCCGTACCACACACCGGCGCCACCCGACCCGAGGAACATCTGGTCGAGCGCGACGTCGCCGTAGGTGCCGCCCGCCTCGGGCGCCGGGTAGTACGTGGGGTACCACGAGTCGCCATCGGTGGCGCCGCCCGCGTGGTTGCCGCCGCCGCCGGTGATCATCGCGCCGCCGCCGCCGTAGTTCGCCAGGTAGTAGCCCGCGGCGTAGTTGCCGTACCAGCCGGCGACCGGGGGCAGGTTGCCGTCGCCGTCGCCCGCGTAGCTCTCGCCCTGGAACGCGTCGTTGTTGTAGGCGGTGCCGGTTTCGCCGCCCGCGTAGCCGAGCTCGTCGACCACGATCGCGGCGCCGCTGGCGATGCTGACCGTGCCGGTGGCGCGGAACGCAAGGACACCGCCGACTTCGCCGTCCCACGCTTCGGTGGTGAGGACGGCGTCGGCCCCGAGCGTCACGTCGGTGTACTGCGGCACCCGCACCATCTGGATGGTCTGGCCGACCAGGCTGTTGTTGTTGGACTCGCCGAAGGTGACACTCGGCGCCGCGGTCATCGTGACGACGCTGCCGGACACGCTGTCCACCGTGAGGAACTCGTAGTTGCCGACGTGGGTGTACTTGGTGTCGGAGCCGTGCATGTTGATGACGAGCACCTCGTCCCCCGCCGCGAGCGTGGGCGTCCCGTCCACCGTGATGTCGGCGCTCGAGATTCCGGTCACCGGGTAGCTCCCCGACAACGTCAGCGTGGAGCTGGCCGGCACGGTGAGCGCACCGTCCGCGCCGGTGCCCACCCACCACGCCTCGTCGACCGTCCCGTCGCAGTCGTTGTCCACGCCGTCGTTGGTCTCCAGGCCGCCCGGGTAGGCGTTGGCGTCGGTGTCGTCGCAATCGTCGTCGTTGTCGGCATACCCGGCGGGCTCGGTGCAGGCTTCGCTCGTGGGGCTCGACACGCCGTACCCGTCGAGGTCGGCGTCGCGGTACCAGGTGAGCTTCACCCCGTCGTCGACCGTGCCGTCGCAGTCGTCGTCCACGCCGTCGCACACCTCGGTGGCCGCGGGGTTGATCGTGGCGTCGCCGTCGTCGCAGTCGTCGGCGTCCGCGACGTAGCCGGCCGGCGTGCTGCACGCGTCGGTGGTGGTGCTGGCGTCGCCGTAGGTGTCGCCGTCGGCGTCGGCGTACCAGGTGGCCGTCCCGGGCGCGCCGTCGTCCACCACGCCGTCGCAGTCGTCGTCTTCCCCGTCGCACGCTTCGGGCGCGCCCGGGAAGATCGTCGGGTCGGTGTCGTCGCAGTCGTCGGTCGTCGACGCGTACCCGGCGGGCTGGTCACAATCGACCGCCGAGGCCGCCGAAACCCCGCCGTACCCATCGCTGTCGTCGTCGGCGTACCAGGTGCTCGCGTCGGCGGCCGCGTCTTCGTCCACCCCGTCGACGCAGTTGTTGTCCACGCCGTCGCAGCGCTCGGTGGCGTCGGGGTTCACGGCCGCGTCGGCGTCGTCACAGTCGGTGTCGTCGGCGGTGTACCCGCTCGGCGCCGTGCAGTCGGTGGTGGTGCTGCCGGCATCGCCGAACCCGTCGCTGTCGGCGTCGGCGTACCAGGTGGCGCCGTCCACCGCCCCTTCGTCCACGTCGCCGTCGCAGTCTTCGTCGACGCCGTCGCACGTCTCCAGCGCGCCGGGGTGGACGCCGCCATCGCCGTCGTCGCAGTCGGTGGTGTCTGCCACGTAGCCGGACGGTGCGGCGCACGCCGAGGTCGTGGAGGCGGCGTCTCCGTAGCCGTCGGCATCGGCGTCGGCGTACCAGGTGGCGCCGTCGACCGCGTCCGCTTCGTCCACCTCGGCGTCGCAGTCGTTGTCCACGCCGTCGCAACGCTCGGTTGCGCCGGGGTAGTTGGCGGCATCGGTGTCGTCGCACTCCTCGCACGCGGCCCACCCGTCGGCATCGTCGTCGGCATAGCCGGTGCTGCCGTCGCAGTTGTAGTCGGCCGGATCGGCGCAGTCGGACTCGACCGCGCCGGGGTTGTACGCGGCGTCGCCGTCGTCACAGTCGCCGCCGCCCGCCGCCGTCCCCGCCGGGGCGTCGCACGCCCACACGACGGCCGCGTCTTCCCCGTAGCCGTCGCCGTCGGCGTCGCCGTAGAAGACGGTACCGGTCGAGACGTCCACCGAGTCGTCGGCATCGTCGACGAGGGTGTCACAATCGTCGTCGAACCCGTTGCACACCTCGCTGGCCGCGGGGTTCACGGCCGGATCGAGGTCGTCGCAGTCGGTGGCGTCGAGCACCCAGCCCGGGCCGGGCTCGCACACCCCCACAGAGACCGCGGGATCGCCGTACCCGTCGAAGTCGAGGTCCTGGTACACCACCACGCCCGCGGCCGCGTCCAGCGAGTCGTCGTCGTCGTCGACGAGGGTGTCACAATCGTCGTCGGCGCCGTTGCACACCTCGATGGCGTCGGGGTTCACCGCCGGATCTGCGTCGTCACACTCGGTGCACGCCGCGAACCCGTCGCCGTCGTCGTCGGCGTAGCCGACACTCCCGTCGCAGTTGTAGTCCGCCGGGTCTTCGCAGTCCTCCTCGACCGCGCCGGGGTTGTACGCTTCGTCGGTGTCGTCACAATCGCCGCCCACGTCGACGGTGCCCGACGGCTGGGTACAGTCCCACACGGTCTGGGCGTCGTCGCCGTAGCCGTCGTCGTCGCCGTCGACGTAGTACATCACCGACTCGAGCCCGTTGTCGACGATGCCGTCGCAGTCGTTGTCCACCTTGTCGCACACGTCGTCGGCACCAGGGTACACGCCGGGATCGGCGTCGTTGCAGTCGTCGCCCACGTCGCTGTAGCCCTCGGGCCGCTCGCAATACCCCTCGCCGCGACCGGGGTCGCCGTGCCCGTCCTTGTCGTTGTCGTAGTACCAGGTGTCGGCCATCCCGACCGTGTCGTCGTTGTCGTCGCAGTCCTCGTCCTCGTTCAATCCGTCGCCGTCGCGATCGGGGATGTACTTGGTCTCGCCGTCGCTCCGACACGCGAAGAGGCTCAGGGGAAGGAAGGCGAGCAGGAGGGTGCGCATCGAGGCTCCGGGCGCGGGGATGGTAGCAGATTTTCCGGGCCAATTGGCGGGCGCGCCGCGACCGTCCCGAGCTCGGCCGGGCCGCCGCGCGCCCGATCGCCCGGTCGGCGCCCGCCGAGCTGGTTAGCTCGCCGCACCATGGACGGATTCTGGACCCCCCTCGGCGCACCGGCCCTCGTGGATTGGTGCGAGCCGAACTACCTCGTCTCGCCCTACGTCGCCGAGTTCTGGAACACGGCGTCGAGCTTCGGCATGGTCGTGCTCGGCGCGGTCGGCGCGTGGCGCGTCCGCGACGCGGCGCTGCGCTTCCGGCTCGGGATGCTCGGCACCTGCGCGGTTGGGCTGGGCTCCGCGGCGTTTCACGGGACGCTGTTGCGCGTGGCGCAAGCGGCCGACGAGCTCCCGATGGTGTGGCTGGGCCTCGCCTGCGTGTGGACGCTCGCGGACCGTGCCCGGCCCGCGGGGGCGGGTCGGCGCCTCGCGGCGGCGTTCGCGGTCTTCGGCGCGTGCTTCTGCGCCGCGTACGCGTTGGTGCCCTGGGCGTTCGTCCTCTTCCTGATCGTCTACGCCTGCCTGGTCGCGTGGTTGGCGATCCGTACCGTGCAGGTGTCGTTCTTCCCGCCGGCGCCGCCCCGGGTGCGCTTCGCCGCGGTCACCGTGATCCTCGCCTACATCGGTTCGTTCTTCGCCGCGTGGGTGCCAGAGCACGTGCTGCTCGGATGTGCACACCCCCTGCAGGGCCTCCAGCTCCACAGCGTGTGGCATCTTGGTGCCGGGGTGGGAACGATCGCGTGGTGGGAGTGGGCGCGGCTGGACCGCGACCGGGTCTGGGCGGGGTAGCTACCCCACCAGCGCCAGGCCTTCGCGCTGCACGAACTCCAGGAACGCCGCACGGAATCCGTCGAGGTCGACCTGGGTGGGCGTGCGGTCGGTGATGCCGAGCAGGTAGCGGAAGCTGTAGTTGGCCGTGGGGCTCTGCTTGCCCTGCCACACGGTGACGAACTCGCGCGTGGTGGCCATCGGGTGCTCGAACCGGTCGAGCACGTCGACCAGGCCGGCGTAGCCTCGCGCAACGGGCCACACGAAGGTGAAGTCCTGCCACGACCCGGGGAACTGGGCCGGAGCCACGTAGCGCGGGGCGGGGAAGACCTCGCCCGCCAAGGCGGCCGCGTCGAGCACCAGGAACGCGGCATGGCCCGCGTTGAGCAGCTTGCGGCTCACGTCTTCCGGCAAGAGGCCGAGCTCTCCCACCCGCGCGCCACCGATCGACACCGCGAGGCACCGCCCCTTCCGGGCCCAGGGCTGGCCGGGCACCGAGTCGCACGGCGTGAGCGTGGGCTCGGCGAGGCTCGCGGCCGCGGCGAGGTCGGACAGCGCCGACCGGAGCGCCCGGATCGCGCCCTCGGGTGCCCCCCCGGACTGGTCGACGACCACCGCGCAGAGCTGGTCGCCCTCGCGCTTTTCGCCGACGCCGTCGATCCAGAAGGTGCGGCCGAGCTCGAAATAGCGGTATTGCTCCGCGTGGTTGCGGTTCTGGTGGGCCGCCGCCAGCAGGTTCGGCACGAGCGTGTCGCGCATCTGGCGCCGGGTCGGCGTGATGGGGTTGCGTACGAGGAGGGGCGACGGCGGCGTGTACCCCAGCTCGGCCAACCAGTCGTCGGCGTGCCAGGAGTACGTCATCACCTCGACGAAGCCGTGGGCCTGCGCGAGCACCCGCCGGCTGCGGTGCTGGTTGCGGCTCGAGGCGTGCGGCGGGACCGGCCGGAGCGGGGCGTCCGGCGGGCGTGGGGCGAAGTTGTCATACCCGTACAGGCGGAACACCTCCTCCGAGATGTCCTCCTTGGTGGCGAGGTCGGACACCGCGCGGAACGCGGGCACCGTGACGTCGAGGCCGCCCGCGGGCGTACGTTGCACCGTGAGCCCGATCCCGTGCAGGATGCCGGTGGCGACGTCGTCTCCGAGGGCGATGCCGGCACGGCCGGCGAGCCAACCCGGGGCGAGCGAGATCGTGCGTGGCGCGTCCTTGAAGTCGCCGACCGCCGTGTACCGGCTCTCGACCTGCGGACCGAGCCCGGCCTCGCGCAACAGGCGCAAGATCCGGCCCGCCGCCATCCGGGTGTACACCGGCGGCGGCTTCTTCTCGAAGCGCAGGCTCGAATCGGTGCGCAGCCCGAGCCGCACCGAGGTCGTGCGCACCCGCGAAGCCTTGAACGTGGCGCTCTCGAGGACCAGGCGGGTGGTGTCGGGGCGGATCTTGCTGTCCTGGCCCCCCATGATGCCCGCGAGCGCGACCGGCTCGTCGCCGTTGAGGATGAGCAGGTCGTGCGGGAGGAGCGTGTGACACTTTCCGTCGAGCGTGGTGAACTCCCGGACGGTGCTCCCCGCGTGGGCCACCCGCACCCGCTCGAGCGAGCGCGCGTCGAACGCGTGCGTGGGCTGCCCGAGCTCGAACTGCACGTAGTTGGTGACGTCGACCAGGGCGCTCTGCGGCGTCGTGCCGAGCGCGTACAGGCGGGACTGCATGCGCAGCGGGGACACCCGGTTGCCGCGGACCGAAAACGCCAGGGCGGTGTACAGCGGACAGTCGTCCGGCTCGTCCACCTGGACCGGCCACGCGGGCAGGTCGTCCCCCGCGGGGAGCTCGTCGGCCTGCCACGGCCCGAACGGACGCCCGAGGATCGCGGCCACCTCGCGGGCGAACCCGTAGTGGCCCCACAGGTCGGGGCGGTGCGTGAGGCTCTTGTTGTCGATCTCGATGATGGTGTCGGTCGCGGCGACGAGCGTGTCGAGCGCGGTGCCCGCGGGCACGTCGGCCGGCACCTCGACCAGGCCCTCCTTGCCGCTTCCGAGGCCGATCTCCCCCGGTGCGCACAGCACACCCTCGCTGCGGCGCCCGTACAGCTCGGCCACCTGGACCGCGGCCCCGCCGAAGAGGTGGGTGCCGGGCGGGGCGAAGATCGACTTGAGGCCCACGCGGACGTTGGGGGCGCCGCACACCGTACGGAAGGCGCCATGCGGGCCGCCGTCGACGGTGACGTGGTGGCGGAGGCGTCCCTGTGCGTCGAACGGCTCGGCGGCGACGATCTCGCCGACGAAGAGCCCGCGCACCGCGCGTTCGACGACCTCGAAGCCTTCGACCTCGGCGGTGCGCACGGTCAGGTTCTCGGCGAGCTCGGCCGGAGAGACGCCGTCGAGCGCGACGTAGTCGGCCAACCAGTCAGCGGAAATCTTCATGGGGCCTCCTCAGAGCGCGGCGGGAAACTGCTGGTTGAACCGGAGGTCGGCCTTGTTGAGCAGGCGGATGTCGGGGATTCCGTGGCGCAGCATCGCCAGCCGCGTCAGCCCGAGGCCGAACGCGAAGCCGCTGTACACCTCGGGATCGATCCCGGCGTTGCGCAGCACGACGGGGTGGATCATGCCGCACGGCATCAGCTCGACCCAGCGCCGCACGCCGTTGAGCGTGGTCTTGAAGTCCAGCTCGAACCCCGGCTCGACGAAGGGGAAGAACCCCGGACGCAGGCGCACTTCGATGTCGCGACGGAAGACCGCGCTCAAGAAGTCGCGCATCACCGCGATCAGGTTGGCGACGGACACGTCCTTGTCCACCATCATCCCTTCGAGCTGGTAGAACGTGTTCTCGTGGGTGATGTCGAGCGCTTCGTTGCGGAAGCACCGACCCGGAAAGATGGCGCGCATCGGCACGCCGAGCTGCCGCAACGCCCGGTTCTGCATGGAGCTGGTGTGGGTGCGCAGCACCATCCCGTTCTCCATCCAGAAGGTGTCCTGCATGTCGCGGGCCGGGTGGTCGCCAGGGATGTTGAGGGCGTCGAAGTTCTCGAACTCGGACACGGCCTCGTCCCCGTGGTACACCGAGAAGCCCATCGAGCGGAAGATGTCCTCGACCTCGAGGGTGGTCGCGACGATCGGATGGATGGCCCCCATCCGGCGGTCGTTGCCGGGCAGGGTGTAGTCGAACTCCACCGCGTCGCGGACGCCCGACGCGGCGATGCGCACCTTGGCGGCCTCGAGCTCGGCCTCGGCCTGATCCTTCAGCGTGTTGAAGCCCGTGCCGAACGCCTTGCGCTCCTCGGGGGACAACTTCGAGAAGTCGACGTTCTTGCGGAGGTTGGTGATGACGCCGTCCTTCCCCAGGTACCGGGCGCGCACCTGGGCGAGCGCCGCGTCGGTGGAGGCGGAGGCGAGTTCGGCCACCAGGGCCAGTCGGATGTCGTCCAGGTTCATCGCCGGCGCGGCTATCCCGCCCGAGGGGGCTGCGCCGCGACCGGCGGAGTGGAATCGGGGCCCGCCGCGCGGCCCGCGCCGGGGTCGACGGCGCGCGCTGCGCGGCGGTCGGCATCC
>SXGT01535853.1_pt1 | contig 11029 bp, 10 predicted proteins | sample 3176221 | NCBI WGS metagenome assembly SXGT01 (sample SAMN11356862, study PRJNA531348) | freshwater metagenome | isolation source: freshwater sample F1-120 | place: China: Fuxian Lake, Yuxi | collected 2017-12-25
CTCGTCGACGACTTCGTTGGTCGTGTTGTCGATTCTGTAGACGAAGCTGCTGTGCGCGTCGTTGACGTAGGTATAGCGGCCGTCGGACGTGTGCGCCATGCCGATCGGGTTGTCGCCGACGAACGGGATGATCCGAACGGCGCCGGTCTCCAGATTGAGCTTCGCGATGCCCCCCGTGTTGTGCAGCTCGCCCTGCCACGGCGGGTTGTGAACGCCGATGTACAGGAAGCGGCCGGTCGGATCGACGGTCGGATAGGGATGGCCGATCCGATAGCCGACGTCCTCGATTGAGATCGTTCGGACGACACGATTGTCGTCGTTGGGATCGAGGAGGTAGATCGGACCGCCGCCGGCGTTGCGCCCGAATGCCGCGATGACCCGGTCCCGTCCCTGCCAGTCCTTGAACGCGGTGTTGTGATGGAACCAGTCGGCGCGCGGGCCCTCCAGGACCTGGTGCAGCTTCAGCGTCCTGGCGTTGATGATCAGCAGGACGCTTCTGACCTGTCGCGTGGCGGCCACGCGGTGCATCTGCCCGATGTAGAGCCATCGCCCGTCAGGTGAGATGCCGACGCCGTGGGGATTTTCGACGACTTCCTCGCCGAGGTCGAAGAGGGCCGACGCGATCACCCGCTTTTCGGACGCATCGATGACCTGCACGCCCGATCTGAGCGGAGGCCGCTCGACGCCTTCGCTGGTGAAGTAGACGAGTGGATGCGCCCGGACGTCCCAGGCGTCGGGGCCGCTCGAGTCGTAGGTCGCGAACAGCCTGATCCGGCCGCGAATCGACTCCTCGGTGTCCCATGCCGTCAGCGGCGGCGTGCGGGGAGGGGGCGCCAGCTGTCCGGCCTGCACCACCTGCGTGGGCGCCATGGACGCGAGCTGCTGTTGCAACGCGGCGTTGGCCGCGCGAAGCGTATCGGCGTCAGAAGGCGACGCCCCCTGGGCCGAGCAGCCGGCGGTCACCAGCGCGGCCGCCGCCGCCCACATGCCGCCGGTCATCCATCGTGTACGAGCTGACGCTCTCATGTAACCTTCCTTCGTGGACTGGCCATTCTAATGGATGCCGCACGCCGAAGCCTGGCGTCGCTGCTTGCGGCCATGTTGCTCGCCTGGGTGTGGATCGTGCTCATGGCGCAGGACATGTACGGCTCCATGCGCGGGGCCGCCGCCTGGATGATGACGCCCGTCTGGGACACGCCGCATCTGCTGCTCCTCTGGGCGATGTGGGCGGTGATGATGGCGGCGATGATGCTGCCGTCGGCCTCGCCGCTCGTGCTCCTGTACGCCGGCGCGGTTCGCCGGCGGGCCGGACCCCAGCGTCCGATGCTGCAGGTCGCTGCGCTGACCGCCGGATACGTGCTCGTCTGGGCCGGCTTCAGCGTGGGCGCGACGCTGCTGCAGCGGGCGCTGTCGTCACGGTTGCTGTTGACGCCGATGATGGAGCCGTCAACGCCGGCGGTCTCGGCGTCGATTCTCCTCGTCGCGGGGATCTATCAATGGACGCCGCTGAAGCTGGCATGCCTGCGCGCGTGCCGTTCGCCGCTGTCGTTTGTCATGCAGCGCTGGCGGCAGGGAAGCTGGGGCGCGCTCCGCATGGGCGTCGAGCACGGCATCGACTGCCTGGGCTGCTGCTGGGCGCTGATGCTGATCATGTTCGGGGGCGGGGTGATGACCCTGCTGGTGATCGTCGCGCTGACCGCCTGGGTCATGGTCGAAAAACTGGCGCCGTTCGGCGGGCAGAGCGCGCGCGCCAGCGGCGCCCTGCTGATCGTCACGGCCGGCTGGCTGCTGCTGCGCTGAGCGCTAAGCGTTCGACCAGTCGAAGTCGTAGAGGATCCCGTGGGTCTTGTCGTAGTTCAGCGACACCGGGCCTGCCTTGGCCTGGAAGGATCCCTGGCCGCACTGGCCGCGCTTCCAGATGAAGCCGTCGGGCAGTTCGACGTTGGCCAGATGCTCGTCGCCGGTGACGGGGTTCTTGAACGTGTCGCCGCGCGCCTCGCCGAATCCCTCCATCCTGAACACACTCTTCAGCCCGTGTCCCTCGATCGAGATCTTCGCCTTTTCCAGGCCCACGACCTCGAAGGTCGGTCCGAGCAGCTCCCAGGGGAGCCCGCCGAGCTTGCCGGTGAAAATCTGCGCGAGCGCGTTGATCTGCGCCTCGGTCGTCGACGGGTCGACGATGAACACGCATTGTCCGTTCCCCTCGTGGATGGCCTTCGGCCACGCGATGAGCGCGGCGCACTTCACGCCGCCGAGCTTCACCTCCCCGCACATCCCGTCCGCGATGTGGACGCCGACGAGCGCGCGGCAGCTGCCGTCCTTGGAGTTCGGAAAACCGCCGAAGTTGCACCCGCAGCCGAAATCGCAGTTGCAGAACTCATAGCCGACGCCGCGCATCTTCCAGGCGGTTGCTGTCGCAGTGGCCATCGCGTCTCCTTCGCTTACGCCAGCGTGGTGCCGGCGGCTTTCTCGAGCAGGTCCCAGCACCGGGTGCCGAGCGTCTTCTTCCAGCTCGCATAGAAGCCGGAGAGCGCCTTGCGGAACGGGGCGGCGTCGACGTCGTTGAACAGCAGGCCGCGGCGCGCCAGGTCGGCGCGCATGCGGGTGTTGGCCGCTTCCTGGTCCTGCCGCTGCAGGCGGACAAACTGGGTGATGTTGCGGTCGATGGTCGCCTTGATGTCCGCCGGCAGCTTCTCCCACGTGGGGAGATGGGCCATCTGGTTGAACCCCGACCACATGTGGTTCGTCATGCTGACGAACTTCACGACCTCGTCCAGCTTGAACAGGTCGACGAGCGCGAGCGGGTTCTCCTGCGCGTCGGCCTTGCCGGTCTTGAGCGCCTCGTAGATCGCGTTGCTGTTGATCGTCACCGGCTCGGCGCCGAACGCCTTGAAGCAGTCGGCGACCATCTGCCCGGCCGGCACGCGCATCCGCATCCCCATCAGGTCGGCGGGGACGCGCACCGGCTTGGTGACGGCGGTGATCTGGCGCATGCCGTTGTCGAAGCCGCCAACCTGGAAGCCGTGGATCCCTTTGGCGGCCATCTCTCCGCGCACGTAGGCGCCGAGCGCGCCGTCGATCGCCTGGTGCGCGTGCGGCGCGGACCGGAACGCGAACGGCACCTGCTGCACTTCCGCGACCGGGACGACCGTGCCGAGGATGCCGCCCATCAGCGTGAAGAACTGGATCTCGCCGGCGACGAGCAGCTTCAGCGCGCCCGGGTCGCTGCCGGTGATGTTGTTGTTCATCGGGAAGACCTGGGTCTTCACGCGCCCGCCGGTCTCCTGGCCGATCTCGGCCCACATCTGGGTCAGCCGCTTGTGCAGCGAGCTCTCGGCGATCTGGTTGTGGTACTGCGTGAAGGTGAAGTCGGGGGCGCGCTGCGCCCGCGCGAACACCGTCAGCGAGCCGAAGGCCGCGCCCGTCACGAACGCGCGCCGAGTCAGAGGGGATGAGGACAGTGGCTGCTGGGACATCGCCGAAAACCTTACCACGTCACGCGATCGGGCCAGTCGTCGCCTCGAGCCGCGACCAGCACCGCGCGCCGAGCGCCTGCTTCCACTGGCCATAGAAGCCGGACAGCGCGGTCCGGAAGGGCGCCGGATCCACGTCGTTGAAGGCGATCCCGCGCCGGCTGAGCTCGACGCGCAGCCGCGCGTTCGCGGCCTCCTGATCCTGCCGCTGCCGCCGGGCGTGCGCGGTGACGTTGCGGTCGATGATCGTCCGGATGTCTGCCGGCAGCCGCAGCCATGTCGGCCGGTGCGCCAGCAGGTTGAACCCTGACCACATGTGGTTCGTCACGCTGATGAACTTCACCAGCTCGTACACCCGAAACAGGCTGACGACGGCGAGGGGGTTCTCCTGGCCGTCGACACGGCCGCTCTTGATCCCGTCGTAGATGCCGCTGCTGTTGATCGTCACGGGCTCGGCGCCGAAGGTCGTGAAGAAGCCGGCGAGCATCGTCGACTCGGGCACGCGCATCCGGATTCCCGCCAGATCGCCTGGCGCCCGAATCGCCCTCGGCACCATCGTCATCTGGCGCAGCCCGTTGTCGAAGGCGCCGGTGGCAAAGCCCTGGATGCCTTTGGCCGCGAGCTCCTCGCGGAGGTACGCGCCGAGCGCGCCGTCCATCGCCTGATGCGCGTGCGCCGCCGACCGGAAGACGAACGGCACCTGCTGCACCTCGGCGGCGGGGACGACGGTGCCGATGACGCCGCCCATCAGCGTGAAGAACTCGATCTCGCCGGAGACGAGCATGCGCAGCGCGGCGGGATCGCTGCCCGCGATGTTGTTGTTGAGCGGAAAGACGCGCGCCTCGACGCGGCCGCCGGTCTCGCGGCCGATGGCCGTCCACATCGCCGTGAGGTGCCGGTGCAGCGTGCTTTCGGCGGTCTGGTTGTGGAACTGCGAGAACGTGACATCGGCCGCGCGGAGCGACCGTGCAAAGACGGTCAGCGATCCAGCCGTGCCCGCCACAAATGCCCGCCGCGTGAGGCGGTGTGAGCCCATTTCCGGCACGATAACACGAGTTTTCCTGCGATATACTCGCCGCCACCATGTTGCAGCAGTGCCTGTGCGCCGGCGCGCTCGTCCTGGCGGTGGCCTCGATGTCGGCTCCCGCCTTCACGCAAGGTGTCGGCGGGGCAGGCCAGCCGCCGGCGGCTGACGTGATCCTGTCGAACGGGAAGATCATCACCGTCGACGATCGCTTCACGATCGCGCAGGCGGTCGCGGTCCGCGGCGACCGCATCGTCGCCGTCGGGACCAACCAGGAGATCGCGCGCCTGGCGGGTCCCGCGACGCGGCGGATCGATCTGCGCGGCCGCGCGGTGACGCCCGGGATCATCGACAACCACATGCACCTGCTGCGCTACGGCACGACGTGGCAGTACGAGGTGCGGTGGGACGGCATCGGCACGCGCAAGGAAGCGCTGGAGAAGCTGCGCGCGCGGGCGGAGCGAACCAGGCCGGGTGAGTGGATCTACACGCTCGGCGGCTGGGCCATCGAGCAGTTCGCCGACGACCCGAAGCCGTTCACGCGCCAGGAGCTCGATCGCGTGGCGCCGAACAACCCGGTGCTGCTGCAGGCGTCGTACTACGAGGCCTATCTGAACAGCGCCGGCCTGAAGGCCGTCGGCCAGCCCGATCATCCGACCGGCCGCTTTCCCGAGGACGGCTTCCGTGGGCTCGTCGGCAAGCTGCCGACGGCCGAAGGTGCGGAGCTCGAAGCCAGCACGCTGGGGATGATCCGCGACGTCAATCGCTCGGGCGTCACGGCCTTCGGCAGCGCCGGCTGCGAAGCGGACGTGCTGCCGCTGTACCAGAAGTGGGCGGCGGCCGGGCAGCTGAACGTCCGCGTCTTCTGCATCACGGGCCAGGGCGCGGGGAGCCCGCAGCAGGTGGACCAGGCGCTGCCGCGCATCGCCCAGATGAAGCTGTTCCAGGGCCACGCGTACGTGAATCACGTCACCTACGGCGAGAGCGTCTACGGGCCGCTGCACGACCCGATGTTCATTCCGCGCTCGAACCCGACGCCGGAGCAATTGGCCCAGTGGCGGCGGCTGGCGACCGAGATTGCGAAGGCGCGGCTGCCGCTGCACGTGCACGCAAACCTGACGAACACCATCGACGCGTTTCTCGACCAGATCGAGCAGGTGCACAAGGAGTATCCGATTACGAACCTGCGCTGGGTCTTCGCGCATGCCAACCAGCTCAACGCGTCGCATCTGGAGCGCATGAAGAAGCTGGGGATGTACGCGGCCGTGCATCCGTGGGCGGTCATCAACGGCGGGATCAACCAGCGCGTGTTCGGCGACAGCGCCCTCGACATGGCGCCGCTCGCGACCATTCAGAACAGCGGCATCATCTGGGGCTTCGGCAGCGACGGCAGCCGCGCCAACCAGATCCTGCCGTTCCAGACGCTCGGCTGGGCGGTGACGGGCAAGATGGTCGGCGGCGCAAAGGTCCTGCGCCAGACGATCAGCCGCGAGGACGCGCTCATCGCCCACACCCGCAAGAATGCCTTCCTGGTGTTTCAGGAGAACAACCTCGGATCGATTCAGCCCGGCAAGTTCGCTGACCTGCTGGTGCTGGATCGCGACTACCTGACGGTGCCGGCCGATCAGATCAAGGACATCAAGCCGGTCATGACCATGGTGGGCGGCCGCGTCGTGCATGACGCGGAGGCCCCGCCTTCGCCTTCGGCGACGGCGAGGCGCTAACGCGGGCATCCTATGAAAACAGGTCTCATACTCGCATCGCTGGTGGTGCTGGCGTCGCTGACGGCAGCCGCACAGGAACCGCAGGCGGCCCCTCGACCAGGCTCGGGGCAAGGCGATCCTCCGAAACCGGTCTGCACGACCGACTACAACCCGGTCGAGATTCTCAGGTGCGGCCGCGAGGCGGCCAAATCGTTCAACCCGCCGAAGACCGCCGACGGGACGCCGGACTTCTCCGGCTACTGGGGCGGCTCGCAGGTTCCGCACGAAGATCTGCACGCCCATCCGCGGACGCCGGATGACAACGGCGGCCCCAGCGCGCTCGTCGATCCGCCAGACGGCAGGGTGCCGATGCAGGCGTGGGCCGAGGAGAAGCGCGCCGAGAACCGCAAGCGGTACATCGATCAGAACGCCCAGTGCTTCATGTCCGGCGTGCCGCGGCACCTCTACATGGGCGCCTATCAGTTCATCCAGACGCCCACGCGGCTGGTCATGCTCTCCGAGGAGGCCAACGCCTACCGGGTGGTCTATCTGGATAATCGCCCGCCGCTCGGCAGCGGCATCACCCTCTGGCAGGGCGACTCGCGCGGCCGCTGGGAAGGCAACACGCTGGTCGTCGTGACGAAGAACCAGAATGGCAATCCCTGGCTCGATCAGCAGGGGCGCTTCATCACCGACGCGGCCACGGTGACCGAACGCTTCACGATGTTCGAAGCCACCGGCATCCTCTACGAGATCACGATTGACGATCCGCTGGTCTACACCCGGCCGTTCACCATGGCGCTCGGGCTCCGGAAGAACACGCAGCAGGGACGGGAGATCTGGGAGGAGTCCTGTTACGAAGGCGAGTCGAACACGCAGTATCTGCGGAAGCTGGGCTACCGCACGTATCCCGGGTTTACCGCTGCCCAGGCGAGGGCGGCGAAGGACGCGTACGAACGGAGGCAGGGTCGATGAAGTACGGAACCGTCGCAATCATTCTGGCGCTGCTCAGCGCCTCGACGTTCGCGCATCATTCGCTCACCGTGGAATTCGACATCACGCGCACGGTGACGGTGACCGGCACCATCACGGAGATGAAGTGGAGCAATCCGCACTGCTGGCTGTCGCTCGACGTGAAGGATGCGCAGGGCCGGGTGACGAAGTGGCAGATTGAGTTCGCCAGCCCGAACTCGCTGTACCGCCGCGGCTGGCGGCGCAGCGACCTCGCCAGCAACCTGAGCGTGACGATCGTGGGCTATCCGAGCCGCGACACCTCATCCAACGTGATGACCGCCAACGACGTGAAGCTGCCGGACGGGCGGACGCTGTTTGCCGGACAGGCCCCGAACGATGCGCGTTAGGCTCCCGGCGCTCCTCGCGCTGATGGTGCTGGTGGCCGGACACTTTCAGGTTTCCGGATTGGCGCAGGCGCGCTATCAGCCGCCGCGGACGGCCGACGGCAAACCCGATCTCCAGGGGCTCTGGCAGGCGCTGAACACCGCCGTCTGGGATATCCAGGACCATCACGCCACGCTCGGCGTGCCGGCGGGGCAGGGCATCGTCGAGGGCAACGAGATTCCGTACCGGCCCGAGGCGCTCACGCAGCGCGAGGCAAACAGGAAGAACCGCGCGGCCGACCCCGAGACGAAGTGCTGGATGGTGGGCGTCCCGCGCATCATGTACATGCCGTTTCCGATCGAGATCGTGCAGACGCCGGCGCAGGTCACCATCCTGTCCGAGTACGCGCACACCGTCCGCCGCATCTACCTGAACAGCCAGCATCCTGACGGCGAGGCGGGCGAGATCGAGTGGTTCATGGGCGACTCCCGCGCGACGTGGGACGGCGACACGCTCGTCGTGGACGTCGTGCACTTCACCGGCGAGACCTGGTTCGACCGCTCCGGCAATTTCCACAGCAACGCGCTCCACGTCGTCGAGCGCTTCACCCGCACTGGTCCCGACCACCTGCTGTACGAGGCGACGATCGAGGACCCGAAGACGTTCACGCGACCGTGGACGATCAGCATGCCGCTCTATCGGCGCGTCGAGCCGGACGCGCGGCTGCTCGAGTACGAGTGCCCGGCCATGCTGGAGCTCCAGAAGGACACCAACCGGTAGGAGGAATCATGCGCAGACAGCCGATCTTCATCCTCATCCTGATCCTGGGGCTCGCCGCCGCCTGGGCCGTCCAGGCGCAGATTGCCGATCCGATCCAGGCGCCGGTGTCCAAGCGCGGCCTGGCCGTCGAAGTCCGCGACGTCGTCCGCCTGCCGCGGACGCTCGGCATGCGGCCGGCGGACCAGGATGTGAACCCGGCCGGCTGGGCGCGCGTCAGCTTCGTCCGCGATGCGCCGGACGGCCGGCGCTTCGCCAACGACTCGCGCGGTCTCCTCTATCTCCTCGACCGCGACAACCAGACGAGCGTGTACGCCAACGTCGGCGAGGCGTTCCCGCTCGCGATCTACAACCGGCTGGAGAGCGGCTTCATCGGCTTCGACTTCCACCCCGAGTTCGCGAAGAACGGGCTCTTCTACACGGTGCACGCCGAGCGCGCCATGGGGAACCCCGCGGAGCTGAATTTCATCCCGCCGGGCTTCACCCGCGCCGACGTCACGGCCCACAACGTCTTCACCGAGTGGCGCGCCGCCAACCCCGCGGCCGCGACCTTCTCGGGCACGCGCCGCGAGCTGTTGCGTGTCGGGCATATCGTCGCGAACCTGACGCATCCGTTCGGCAACGTGGAGTTCAATCCGACCGCGAAGCCCGGCTCGCCCGACTACGGCCTGCTCTACACCAGCGGCAGCGATCTCGGCTTCAGCAACGGCGGCGGCCCCCACGCGAACAATCCCGGACAGACGCCGCGTCTGGAAAGCGTGGTCACCGCCATCCTCCGGATCGATCCGCGCAGTCCTGCCGAGTCGAAGGGCGTGAAGGGGCTCGGCGACTACACGATTCCGCAGGCGAACAGGTTCGCCGCCGACGGCGACCCGAAGACGCTCGGCGAGATCTACGCGTACGGATTCCGCAACGCGCATCGCCTCTCCTGGGACCTCGCCGACGGGACGATGGTCGCCTCCGACATCGGCATGAACCACATCGAGGAGATCAACATCGTCCACAACGGCGGCAACTATGGCTGGATGAAGCGTGAGGGGATCTGGGAGAACGGGATGACGCGGCCGGGCGGCGCTCTGAACCAGCTGTTCGCCCTGCCGGCCGACGTTCTCAGCGGCCGCACGAAGGACGAGTTCATCTATCCGGTGGCGATCTACGACCACAACGACGGCCAGGCGGTCACGGCGGGATTCGCGTACAACGGCCGCATCCCGGCGCTGCGCGGCAAGTTCGTGTTCGGCGACATTCCGCGCGGGCGCCTCTTCGCTGCCGACACGGCCGCCATGAAGATGGCGGACGACGGCATTCCGCAGACGATGGCCCCGGTGGAGGAGATCCAGCTCTACACCCGCGACGCCGCCGGCAACCGCGCCTACACCTCGTTCCGCGAGCTGGCCGAGCGGACGATGGGCGCAACGCTCGCGCGGGCGGACCTGCACATCAGCCGCAGCCGCGACGGCGAGCTGTTCCTGACCTCGCGGCAGGACGGCATGATCCGGATGCTGGTGCCAGACTCCAGCAGCCCCGCAACTCGTTAGGAGGCATTGATGAAACTGCTCGGACGGCTGGTTCTGCTCGGCGTGATCCTCGTGCTTCCGGGCGTCAGTCACGCCCAGGAAGCCACCATCAGTGGCGCGGTGAGCGATGCCACGGGCGGCGTGCTGCCGGGGGTCACGATCACGGCCGTGCACGAAGCCACCGGCAACCGGTTCGTGGCGGTGACCGACGAACGCGGGATCTTCCGCATTCCGGCGCGCGTCGGCGCCTACCAGCTCGTCGCCGAGCTCCAGGGCTTCACGACCGTCACCCGCGCCGGCATGCAGCTGCTCGTCGGTCAGGTCGTGTCGCTCGACCTGCAGATGTCGCCGTCGGGCGTGGCCGAGTCGGTCACGGTGACCGGTGAGGCGCCTCTCCTCAACGTGAGCACGTCGAGCCTTGGCGGCAACATCGACCCGCAGCAGGTGCAGGAGCTGCCGGTCCAGGGACGGAACTGGATGTCGCTGGCGATGCTGGCGCCCGGCAGCCGCATGACGTCGCCGACCGGGACGACGCCGCTTCCGGACCGGAATGCCGGCGAGCAGCGCGAGTTCCAGTTCAGCATCGACGGCCAGCAGGTCGCCTCCGAAATGGGCTTCGGCAACCAGCCGCGCTACAGCCAGGACTCGATCGCCGAGTTCCAGTTCATCTCCAACCGCTTCGACGCCACGCAGGGACGCTCGTCCGGCGTGCAGGTGCGCGCGGTCACGCGGTCCGGTACCAACCGTCTCTCGGGTTCCGTCCGCGGCAACTTCCGCGACAGCCGCTTCAACGCGTAAAACCCGGTCCTGAACCGCGTCGTCCCGATCGACAACCAGCAGCTCGCCTTCACGCTGGGCGGCCCGATCCGGCGCGACCGCCTCCATTTCTTCGGCCACTTCGAATACGAGCGGGAGCCGCGTACCAGCGTGTGGAATACGCCGTTCCCACGGTTCAATATCTCGGTCGAGGGCAAGGAAACGATCAAGCTCGGCGGCATCCGCGCGGACTACCAGATCTCGCCGGCGATTCGCCTGATGGCGAAGGCCTCGGAAGGACGCCGCTGGCGGCCGTTCGATCCGGGCAACAACTCGCATCCGGCGGCCACGGGTTCCACCGGTGAGACCAACAGCGAGGACCTACTGCAGCTGACACAGGTCCTCAGCAACCGGGCGCTGAACGAGGTGAAGGTCGGCTAC
>SXGT01480941.1_pt1 | contig 11028 bp, 10 predicted proteins | sample 3176221 | NCBI WGS metagenome assembly SXGT01 (sample SAMN11356862, study PRJNA531348) | freshwater metagenome | isolation source: freshwater sample F1-120 | place: China: Fuxian Lake, Yuxi | collected 2017-12-25
CTGCGCCACGTTGCAGAAGTCGCCGAACTGCGCCTCCCACAGCACGAGGCGATCGGGCCAGTCGAGGCTTACACCGTACTCGAATCCCAGAACGCCGGTCTCGGTCAGCGGGCTGTCGTAGACCTCGAAGCCGGCCTGCGTGTCGGTGACGTGTTGGAGCGGCACATACCGCCCCCCGGTCGCGTAGTCGTGCAGCACGGCATGACGGTGGCTGAAGGTCCCGCGACCGGCGTCCTGACCCGCAAGCCGCACGTGCGTGCCCTGCGCGACCAGAGAGGCGTACGCGGCGGCCTCGCCTGCGCCCCAGTCCAGAGGCCGCCGACCGTCGGCCATCTCGGCGCGCGTGTCGAGGAGCTTCACGATCTTGGGGTGCAGATGGAAGTGCTTGGGGACGGTCGTCTGAACACGGAGCAGCCCGGACAGCGCCTCGGGCGGGACGGTCGTAGGCACCTCCGGCACGTCCTTGTCCGCACCGCCGACATAGCCGGTCCAGATGCCGGGGCTGAGCTCGCGCGGCTTGAACTCGTCGCTGCGCGCGGCGGAGAGCTCGTCCTCGAGGTGCGCCTTGCGTGCGATGACGATGTCGTGCGCGTCGTCGGCGTCCAGCCCGCCGATACGGCGCAGGCTCTCGACGTAGCCCTCACGCACCGACTTGCGCTGTCGAATCGCGGCGTACATGACCGGCTGCGTGAAACTCGGGTCGTCTCCCTCGTTGTGGCCGTATCGGCGGTAGCAGTACATGTCGATGACGACGTCTTTCTTGAACTCCTGCCGGAAGTCCATTGCCACCTGGATGACCTGCGCGACCGCCGCCGGATCCTCGCCGTTGACGTGAAAGATGGGGATCTGGAGCATCTTCGCGACGTCGGTCGCGTACTGGGTCGACCGCGCGCTCTCCGGCGGCGTGGTAAACCCGACCTGATTGTTCACGACGATGTGCAGCGTGCCGCCCGCGGTGTAGCCCGGCAGGCCGCTCATATTGAGCATCTCCTGCACGACCCCTTGGCCCGCGATGGCCGCATCTCCGTGAATGGCGATGGGCAGCACCGCCGCGCGATCGCCGCCATAGGCGCGATCCTGCTTGGCACGCGCGCGTCCGAGCGCGACGGGACCCACGAACTCCAGGTGACTCGGGTTGAAGCAGAGCGACAGGTGGACGGCGCGGCCGGACGTGGTGGGATAATCCGTGGAGTAGCCCATGTGGTACTTCACGTCGCCGCCGCCGATGTTCTTGTGCGGATCGCGGTCCTCGAACTCGCGGAAGATCTCGCGCGCGCTCTTGCCCATGATGTTGACCAGCACATTCAGCCGCCCGCGGTGCGGCATCCCGAGGACAATCTCGCGCGCGCCGTGCTCTGCGGCCGACTCGATGGCGAGATCGAGCAGCGGCACGAGGCTCTCAGCGCCCTCCAGGGAGAAGCGCTTGGCGCCCAGGAACTTCTTGTGGACGAAGTCTTCGAAAATCTCGGCGTCGGTGAGCTTCGTCAGGATGCGCAGCTGCTCGTCGCGCGACAGCGTGCGCTTGTTCTCCGTGGACTCCATGCGGTTCTGGAGCCAGTCCTTGGTGCGCAGATCGTCGATGTGCATGAACTGGACGCCAATGGCGCCGCAGTAGGTGTTGGTCAGCCGCTCGAGGATCTGCCGGAGGGTGAGCACCGACGAACCGACGATGGTGCGGCTCGAGAAGTACAGGTCGAGGTCCGCCTCGCTCAGCTCGTAGTGCGACAGCTCGAGCTCGGGGTTGCCCGCGCGCGGCAGTCCCAGCGGGTCGAGCTTGGCGAGCATGTGCCCGCGGACGCGATAGGCGCGGATGAGCTGATCGACGCGGTCCTGGCGCGCGGCCATCTCGGCCATGCGCGGCGAGAAGTTGAGCGCGGCGGCCGAGGTCGGAACGGCCGTTGGTGGGTTGAACACGGTCGCGGGGCGAAACGTCGGGCCGAGCCCCACGGCGGTACGGTAGGCGCCATTGCCGGTGCCGTTGCCGTTGCCGTTCAGGTTGGTGCTGCCGTTCCCGTTCCCACTGCGGGCGCGCGCCTTCCATCCGGCGAAGGTCGTGCCCCAGTGCGCGTCCACGGCGTTTGGATCCCGCAACCACTGCTCATAGAGCCCCTCCATGAACCCGAGGCTCTCAGGTGACACGTCCAACCACTCATGTTCACTCATCCGCCGCTCCTGTGGGTCTTGCGGTCGCGGCCCAGGACGGGCAGCGCGGGCCAGCACTCCTGTGGCCCGAGGTGCCGCGATACCGCACCAGGTGCAACTTGTCCATTCACGGCGCGTTCAGCTAGGATACCCGTGGCGGTTGGGAGCACGTAGCATGACATCGACGCGACATTGGCTTCGAGCCCTCGGGCTCGCGCTCACCTGCCTGGGTCTGGCCGGCTGCGCTGGACTGGGTGCGGGCGCCTTTGGCGGCCTCCTCACGCTGGTCGGCGCTCTGCTGCTCGTGGCGTGCGGTCAGCCGGTGCAAGGCGCGACCGCCGACGCAACAGTCGGCTCCGAGACCGTTCAGGACGTCACCGGCGGCGGAACCGGCACCGACGGGGTGGCCCCGACCGACGTCGGGAGCTGCGACGGTCAGTGGGAGTCCTGCTGCCAGAGCGGGACCATGACGAAGTGCTGCTGCCCCAAGGGCGCCGCGTGCAACTACGGCTGGTACACCGACTGCGGTAACGGGACGTGCAAAGAGGGTCCCGAGGCCTCCTGCACCGGCCTCGAGGACGCCGTGGGCGGCGACACGAGCCCCCCGACCGACACGCCGAGCGATGTCCCCGCACCTCCTACGGACGTGCTCCCGACCGACCTGCCTCTCAGCGACACGACGACATGCGACGGGACTTGGGAGTCTTGCTGTCAGTCTGGCCAGGTCACGCTGTGCTGCTGCCCGAACGGGCTCGAGTGCAACTACGGCTGGTACACGCCGTGTGCGGGCAACACGTGCGTCGAAGGGCCCGGTGCCGGGTGCCCCGGCGAGTTTGACGTGCAGCAGCCGTCTGACCTGACGTCGTGGCCGGAGTTCACCGTCGACCCGGACGCGTCCAACCCGTCCGACCTCGTCCTGACGTTCGACGATGGCTGCTCCGGCTCGTGGGACACCTGCTGCAACAGCGGTCAGGTGACCCTGTGCTGCTGCCCGGCGGGCGCGGCGTGCAACTTCGGCTGGTTCGACCAGTGCAGCGACGGGAGCTGTGCCTTCCCCGGCGGCTGCCCCGTAATCGAGGACGCCGGCAGCGCACCCGACACGAGCGAGCCCGTCGAGCTCATCCCGTTCGATGCCGGCAAGCCCACGCCCGACGCCGGCTGCGACGGCACCTGGGAGAGCTGCTGCGTCGACGGGCACGTCAGCCAGTGCTGCTGCCCAAACGGCGCGGCGTGCAACTACGGCTGGTACACCGACTGCGGCAATGGCACCTGCGTCATGGGTCCCCAGACCTGCCCCACGCCGAGCTGAGCCATGGAGCTACCGACGGCGCCGCGGATCGCGCGGCTGGCGGGTCCGCCATTTGCCCGCGAGCACCTCGCGCTGATGGGCGACACCGAGCGCATTGACTTTGGAGCGCTCGACGTCACGCGGTACACGCCCGCGCTGCTGGCGGAGGCCCGCAGCGTCTGGCAGGAGCGCTTCCGAACGGAGCTGCGGTCGGTCCAGATCATGACGCGATTCCTCGAGGAGGTCGTCGCGAGCGGGGACCCGATCGACGTCTACGCCAACGTCGCGGCGCTGCTGAACGACGAGCTCCGCCACGTGGGCCTCATGTTGGCGACCTGCCGAGCGCTTGGCGCCGACGCCCTGCTGCCGACGCCCGCGGTCATCGCGGAGAAGCCGGAGTTCCTGAAGCTGCCGATGCCGGCGCGCGCGCTCTGCACGGCGCTGTCGATGCTCATCGTCAACGAGACGCTGTCTGTTGGATTCATTCGCGATCTGCACGATCGATGTCCGGAGCCGACGCTGCGCGCGGTGTTAGGCGCCACGCTCGGCGACGAGAGCGAGCACGACGCGTTCGGCGTGGCGTACGTGGCGCAGTCGATGCGTCGCTTTCCGCCCGAGATGCGGCCGCAGTGGCGCGCCGTCGTTGCGGAGGCGCTCGCGCCGCACGAGCGCTTCGTCGAGGAGACACTGGCCGCGCTGCCGGCCGAGCGACGCACGCTGGCGTCGTGGCCCGACACGGAGCGCGCACCGCTCGGGCTCTTCTCCAAGGAGCGCCAGGCGCTCGTGTTGGAGCGCACACTGGGTGAGGTGCTGCGTCCCCGCCTGACCACGTTGGGGCTAGGGCTTCAGTCGGGCGTAGGTGGGCGTGTGCCTGGCGACCAGCGCGGTGCCTGAGATGGGCGCGCCGAGCTGATCCCACAGGGCCGTCACCGCGACCGGGACCGCCGCGGGCCCGTCGGTCGGATGGGTCCACACGACCCAGGTGCGCTCGCCGTTGGGCGCCTCGAGCGCGTAGCCGTACACGCCGGCCGGCACGAGCGCCGCGGCGCGCAGGTCCCGCACGAGCCGATGCTCCGCCAGCGTGGTCCCAAGGAACTTCAGCGCCGTGAACGCCGGCTTGGCGCTGGGCTCCTCACCTGCGGTCGTGGGCCAGCGCAGTAGCCCGAAAGCGTCCTCGGGCGGGAAGGCCTTGAACTCCGGCCCGTCGAAGAGCGTGAACACGCACGTGGGCGTCGCGTCCAGCGCCACGAGCTGCAGGATGCCGCGCACGAGGTAGGCGGCCTGGCGCTCCTCGTCGATTTTTCCATACACGGGCCAGCCGAGCTCGGTCGTCCACAGCGGACGCGTGGGCCCCGCGAGTGCCATCGTGGCCCGCACCTGCGCGGCCATCTCAGAGAACGGTAGCTCCTCCTCGCCGGGCGGACCCTCGGGCGCCGCCTGGGGCGGGTAGAGGGGGTACGGATGAAAGCCCATGGCGTCATACGACGCCGGGAGGGTTGGATGAGCCACCTGTACATCGGTCAGGAATTGGACGTGGCCCGGAATGAGCTGTGGGTGAAAGAACGGGCCGCCAAAGGCGAAGCGACAGGTCGGGCACGCGGAGCGCCCGCTCGCGACCGCGGCGATGAGCAGCGCGCCAAAGGCCTTGGGATCGCCGCCGAGCTCCGGCTTCCAGAAGCGATAGCCGGCGTTCTCCTCGTTCCAGACCTCGTAGTCGGTCACGCCACGCTTCTGAAAGTGCGTGACGACCTTGTGGACGTACTTGGCGAACGTCGCCGGGTCGTCGGGCGGATAGAAGTAGTCGGCCTTGGGGACCTGGGTGGCCCACGGGTTGCCGTAGCAGAGGTTGGCCAGGAGCGTGAGGCCCGCGTCGAGGTAGGGACCGACGCGCCCTTCGAGCACGTCGAGGTGCCACTCGTCGGGCTTGGGCTCCACGTCGTGCCACCGCAGGTCCATGCGGATGCGACGGATGCCAGCCTCCTTGAGCCGGCTGATCGCGCGCTCCTGGTCCTTGCCACCCCAAGGCAGCCCCGAGACGCAGAGGGCGTCACCGACAGGGCCGCTCTTGAGGGTTCCCGCTGGAATCGACGGCACGTCGGGAACGTCCGGCACGTCCGGAACGTCTGGCGCGTCGGGCGCCTCCGGCACGTCGGGCACGTCCGGAACGTCGGGAGCGAGCGTCCCCGGATCGACCGGGGCGTCCACGACGCCAGGATCCGCCACGAGGACGCTCGCGGTATCCGCGACGACGGTCGGGATGACGCCCGTTGCCCCGTCGCACGCGGCGAGCCACGCGAGACCCAGGAGCGCGGCTACGCGTTGGCCCATGGCCCGTGCACCTCGACCGGTAGTCCGAGCGCGCGGGCTCGGTCGGCGACGTCTTTGAGCTCCAAGAGTGACAGCGGAAGTGCGTCCGGCTGGGCCGGCGTCCTCGCGACCGTGTAGACCTGCACGCGATCGATGCGGCACCCGCCGGCGAGGAGGTCGCGCAAGCGGCCCGCCCAGGCGTCCCGTTCGGCTGACGAGGGCGCCTCGTCCCCAAATCGATGGAACATGCTCTGAATCACGATCGGCCGACGCTGCCCGAACGCGAGCAGCCCTGCGAGCACGGTCTCGAGCCGTACGCGGGTCCCATCGACGCGACGAAACCATGCGGCGGTGCCGGCGTCGAGCTTGCACCAGACCTCGTCGACGTCGTCCAGCGCACGAATGACCCCCGGGCGCCGCAGGCGCGTCGCGTTGGTCAGCAGCCGGATGGGCAGATCGGGCGCGCGCGCATCCCGCAGTCGGCGCACGACCGCAGTGACCGCGCCGAGCTCGGGGCGCAGCGTGGGCTCGCCATCACCGGCGTAGGCGAGGTCCCGCGCGACACGGGCCTCCATCGGCGCGGACGCGAACGGCTCCAGTGTCCAGAGCGAGCCGTCCTGGACCGCCGAGAGCACCCGGTCGAGCTCCGAGACGAGCTCCTCGACATCGACACGTGACGTGGGACCAGGAATCGTGCGGTCCACTTGGCAATACGGGCAGGCGAAGTTGCAGACCTTGTCCGGGTTGAGGTTGAGCCCAATCGAGAGCCCCCGAGAGCGGCGCGAGAGCGTCGCATAGACGTACCGCATGCGGTCGAGGCTCTTGCGGTAGTTGGGGTAGCTCGCCGGCACGTCGCGTCAGCCCTTGAGCACGTACAGGTTGAACGTCCCGGTCGCGAAGCCCACGAGTGCGCCGGTGTCATCGTGCATCTTGCCCTCCATGCGCACGAGCGTCCGTCCGCGATGAAGCAGCGTGGGCGTGACGACGAGGCGACGGCCCAGCGCTGCGGGGCGGCAGTAGTGCATGTGCAGCTCGACGGTGCTGCACCGCTCGAGGGGGCTCGTGAACCGACTGAAGATGGCCGCGCCCAGCGCGTAGTCCATCAGGCTGTAGATTGCGCCGCCATGCGCGACCTGGCCCGCGGCGGAGAGGTGGCGCTCCGCGATCGTCATGGCCCCGCGAGGCAGCCCTTCGGGGGCCTCTGGGGGCAGGAGCGTGTACTCGAGGTAGAGGCCGAAGTAATCTGGCGGAAAGTGAGGTCCCTGCACGCGCTAGTCCTTCAAGTCCCAGAAGTAGTCTGCGTTCGTGGGTCCGTCGTCGGACTCGGGCTCAGGCTCCGGCGCGCGGGTCGAGGCCGCGCCGCCGATGACGCCCACGAGGTCCTCCAGGTCCGCGGCGGCCTCCTCCCAGTACGCATCGGTGCCAAAGTGCGGAAAGAGCGCGGGGAAGGACGGGTCATGCCAACGTCGCGCGATCCAGGCGCTGTAGCTCACCATGCGCAATCCGCGCAGCGGCTCGATGAGCGTGAGCCAGGCGCGATCGAAGGGGCGAAACGTCTCGTAGGCCTCGAGGAACGCCTCCCTCAAACGGCGTGACTCGGCGTCCCGGCCGGGCAGCAGCATCCACACGTCCTGGACCGCGGGCCCGGTGACTAGGTCGTCGAAGTCGAGCGCGTGGAGCACGCCCTCGCGCAAGACCAGGTTGCCGCGATGGAAGTCACCATGAATCCGATGCACGGGGACGCCGCGCAGCCCGAGGTCGAGGTGCTCGGCGATGGTGTTCGCCGCAGCCAGATAGTGCGGCGCCACGTGCGCGGGCAGCAGCGTGCTGGACTCCAGGAAGTCGAGGTTCTTGCGAATGAAGGTCTCCGCGCTCAGTCGGAGGCGATGCGTGGCGGGTCGCTCGGCGCCCACGGTGTGCAGTCGCGCGCACAGCATGCCCAGGCGCTCGACCATCTCGTAGTCCAGCTCCTCAGGGGCGCGCCCGCCGATGCGCTTGTAGACCGAGTAGTAGATCCCGGAACCCGAGGTGCGCCGCACGGTCGTACCATCGGGGAAGGGCATCACCGGCGCGACCGGCACCTCCGCGCGCTCGAGCTCGCTCAGCAGCGCGTGCTCTTCGAGGATCTGCTCGGCGGTCCAGCGACCCGGACGGTAGAACTTGGCCACGACATGCTCGCCAGACGCGAGCCGGATGTCGTAGACCCGGTTCTCATAGGAGTTGAGCTGAAAGCAGACCGGTTCGACGTCCAGGCCCGCCGCCTCGACCGCGTCGAGGACGGCGTCGGGCGTCAGCGAGAAGAACGAGGGCTCTGAGGTTTGGGGCGCGGCATTCGGGGTCGTCACGGCGAGGCCTCCGCGCCGGTGATAGCGCATCGGCAACGGGGAGAGAAGCACCTGAACGGACGGGCCACTGAACATCAGTTCCTAAAAGTTCTTGACCGGATGTTCAGGTTCCGGTTCAATCCGCACGTGCCGGGACCCCCGGCGGGCTCTTCGGGGCGTGGAGGATCAGATGTCGCTTTCCAATGTCGTTTCCCAGGGCACGGCCGCACGCCGCGCTGTTCGTCGCGGAGGCACCAAGAACGGCCTCACGGAGCGTCAGGCCGTCGTGCTCAAGTTCATCCAGGACTGCATTCAGAAGAACGGCTATCCGCCCACCATCCGCGAGATTGGCGAGAAGCTGCAGATCCGCTCTACCAACGGCGTCAACGACCACCTGAAGGCTTTGGAGCGCAAGGGCTACCTCGCACGGGACGACATGAAGAGCCGCGCGCTTCGGCCCATCGAGTCGCGCACGAGCGAGGTGCGCACCATCTCGGTCGAGCCCTCGCGCATGATCCGGGTGCCCATCCTCGGCCGCATCGCCGCGGGGCGGCCACTGCTGGCGGTCGAGAACGTGCGTGACACCGTCGAGATCGACAGCTTCTTCCTGGGTGGCAACCTCGAGGTGTTCGGCTTACGCGTCGTCGGGGAGTCGATGATCGAGGACGGCATCCACGATGGGGACTTCATCTTCGTCAAGAAGCAGCTCACGGCCAGCCGCGGAGACATCGTGGTCGCGCTCATCGAGGACGAGGCGACGGTCAAGCGCTTCTACCCCGAGCCGGACCGCATCCGGCTCCAGCCGGCCAACAGCCGCATGGACCCCATATACGTGCGTCGCGAGGACTTCAAGCAGACCAGCATCCTTGGCGTCGTCGTCGGCGTCTACCGCCGTCTCTAGGAGGGCCGGCACGCCCCCGCCACCTTTTCAAGTTTTTTGATCCAAACCTCCGTTTTCTGGGTTGACGGGCCGGTTCTCGGCGGTCTACGGTCCCCCGGTGCTTCGGGTCGTCACGCTTGTCCTCTGCCTGCTTGCCGCCTCCGCCTCGGCGGAGCGTCGTGAGCTGCGACACGAAGACGGCTGCCGGTACGACGTCTATGTCCCTCAGCGTCTAGACCGCTCCAAGAAGGCGCCACTGCTGGTGCTCTTTCATTGGTCCACGGCGCGAGCGCCCAACATGCTCAAGGTCTGGACCGACGTGGCGGACCGCTATGGCATCATCCTCGCGGCGCCCAACAGCAAGCACTGGCTGCGTTGGTCGGAGCACGACGAGGAGCACGTGCTCCAGATGCTCACCGACATCGAGGGCCGTCACCCCATCGACCACGAGCGCGTCTACGCGACCGGGTTCTCGAGCGGGGCCAACTTCGCCTATCGCATGCTCGCCTCGCATCCGCGGCTCTTTCGCGCGGTCGGTCCATACGCGGGCCAGCTCCTGGCCAACGACGAGGAGCTCTCGAGCGCGCCCGTCCCTGCCCGGGTCTGCATCGTGCACGGCACCGTCGATCGGCGCATTCCCCCCCGAGCGGCGTCGCGCGCGGCGTCCCGCCTGCGGGGTTTTGGCTACCAGGTCAACCAGAGCTGGCTGCCCAACGGTCATTGGGTGCCGGACTCCATGGCCGAGCCCATGTGGCGCTGCCTCGATCAGGTCCCGTCCGACCGTCAGTCCTAGTCGTCAGAAGCCGATGTGACACCTCGCCCGGCGAGCCAACGTCACCGCGTGACGCAGCGCTCGATGGGGCCCGGCATCGCGACGCACGCGGCCACCGTCTCAGAGACCTCGCTCTGGCAGCGCGTCACGCAACGCGCCGAGACGGCCTCCGCGGCGCCGCGCAGCCCCGCGTCGAGTGGAGGTGCAAGACCCGGCACCAGCGCCTCCAGCGCCTCGCGTTCGCCGTGCACGGAGCCAATGACGACGCGCCCGCACGCGGCTCGGCAGGTCGCCTCGCTGGCCAGCGGGCCGGCGATGGGTGCGGGCTCCGCGGCAAGGCCTGATACCGTTCGAATCGAGGGAAGTGAGCCCCGAGGTAGCTCGGGAGCGGGGCGCGAGCACGCGCCGACGAGAAGCGACACGACGACCAAGCGCATCGGCGCGCCGGTCAATGCCCGGCGATGCACCCCTCGGCGTCCTCCGGCGTCGCCTTCTCGAGCACGCACAGCGCGCGCGCGCGATCGTTGCGATCCCGACAGGCGCGGGCGCAGCCCTCGCGGTTGAAGTCCTGCTGCTTCTTGAGCAGCTCCGCGGCGGACGCCCCGCCGGCCGAGACGCTCACCTGATCCATGCCCACGGGCTCGGCGTAGCGCATCCGGATGTAGTGATCACACGCGTTGGCGCAGAGCTCGGTCATCGACGCCGGCGGCTGCGCGCGACGTGGCGCCTCTGAGTCCTCACCCTCGTCGTCGCTCAGCTCCGAGACGTTGGGCAGGAGCGCTGCGAGCTCGACCTTGGCGGTCGGCAATCGGTTGCAGCCCAGCAGCACCAACGCCGGCACGCACGCCCATGCCCAGCCTGTGGTCGACGCTCGGAACCACCACCGCGGCTCCATGTTGGGATTGATAGTCATGACCGGCCTCCACCCGCCTTCGCGGCCACGATAACGGCGCATGGTGGCCAGGCCAAGTTTTTCGCCGGTTTTGCCGAAAAGCTCAGGGATCGCTGGGGCCGCTCCGAGGGAGGGTGACGACCATGGTGGCACCTCCGCCGGGCGTATCTTCACAGTGGATGGTGCCCTGGTGGCGCTCGACGATCCCGCGGCAGAGATCCAGGCCGAGCCCGGTGCCGCCTTCGTTCTTGGTCGTAAAGAACGGCTCGAAGAGGCGCTCCTTGAGCGCGGCGGGGACGCCCGTACCGCGGTCGACGACCTCGATGCGCACCCGGTCGACGCGGTCGGGATCCACCCGCACGCGGACGATGACCTCACCGGAGCCAGGCATCGCCTGAGCCGCGTTGCGAATGAGGTTGATGA
>SXGT01623267.1_pt1 | contig 11028 bp, 8 predicted proteins | sample 3176221 | NCBI WGS metagenome assembly SXGT01 (sample SAMN11356862, study PRJNA531348) | freshwater metagenome | isolation source: freshwater sample F1-120 | place: China: Fuxian Lake, Yuxi | collected 2017-12-25
CAACGGCGTGGTGCCATACCAGCCTGGGGCACCGCCCCAGGTACCTATTCCCAAATTCACAAAGGGCTGAAAGCCCGAGCTATCCCATTCCTCAGTCTCTCGCCAATCAGGATCAAACGCCTTGAAACAGAACCTGTAAAGAGGATTTGTAAAGAGGATTTGTAGTCCCGACTTTTGCAGCCTGATTTAACTTTTTCCCGGGAAAAACATGGTTTTCATGGTCTCAACTGCGTAACTTGGGTTACCCCAACGGTTACACACCCTGAAAACCAGGGTTCCCTGCAAAAAAATGGGTTTTCACCAAACGAAAAAAGGGCGGTGGCTTGAGGGGCCACGCCCTTTTCTGGATATCTTAACTTCCCCGGCAATTTAGATGAATTTGGTGGTTCCGGGAATGGGGACCTTCCACTCGGGTACTTTCATGTCGGAAGTGAGGTTTGCCACATCCATAAGTTGCTCTTTGGAATTGATAGCCTGATCCCAGGTGACCCTGGCTCCGGTATGTGCGGACATCCGGACCATGATGGCAGTGAGTGTGGATTCCGCGACATTTTGGAGTTCATTGATTGGCTTTCCGGCCCGGATCGACTCGATCAGGTCGGTGTGTTCCTGGACATAAGGGTCTGTGGAGGCCCTGGATTGCTGCCTATTCAGGACCTGTTTTCCGTTGATGGTGTAGTTGTTGACCTGGCATTTGCCTTTGCTCCCCTGCATGTGCTCGGAAACAGAACTCCAACAGTTGGAGATCTGGCGGGCCTGGCTGATACAGTGACGGTTGCCGCTGTATTCAATGTCCGCAGAGAAGAAGTCATAGACATTGCCAAAGGCGGGGTTGTTCCGGCTTCGGAAACCCATGGCAACCACGGCGGCGGGATGTTCCCTGAAGCACCAGTTCAACACATCCAGGTTGTGAACATGCTGTTCCACAACATTGTCCCCGCAAATCCAGGTATAGTTGTACCAGTTCCACATTTGGTACTCGAGGTCGGTCATGCCCTCGCGACGGGGACGGGACCAAAGCAGACCCTGATTCCAATACACCTGACCGGTAATGAGATCGCCGATCTCACCATCGTGGAGGCGTTTGATGGTTTCCAGGTAGCCGGTCTGATGGCGGCGTTGGGTTCCGGCGGCAACACCAAGGTTTTTTGCCTTGGCCTTTTGGAAGGACTCCATGACGGAACGAATCCCGGGGCCGTCTACTCCAACCGGTTTTTCGGTGAATATGTTAACCCCTTTTTCCACGGCGGCCTTGATGTGGACGGGACGAAAGCCCGGTGGGGTGGCAAGGATGACATAGTTGATCCCGGAATCGAGAACCTTTTGAAAGGCATCAATGCCTGAGAAAATGCGGTCGCCAAGCTCAATTTTGTTGTTCATTTCACCGAGTTTGGCGGCATCGTCTTTTGCTTTGTTTGCAAGGCGTTGCCCCGCCCCCTTGGCTTGAAATTCAAGGGCATCACCCACCGCATGAATGGTGACATTGCGTGCGGAACTGAGTACATTCTCCACGGCACCTGAACCGCGACCACCGCAACCGATCAACCCAACCTTGATGGTATCGGAACCTTGGGCAAAAGCCCCTACAGGGGCGGAAATCGCCGTGGTAACTGCCATGGCGGCACCCGCCTTGAGAATATCGCGACGGGTGGAATTCCTGGAACTCATGTCGAAACCTCCGGAAGTGGACCGGCCACGAAACCAGACACCATGCCTGAAATCGGAAACCGGTCAAATGGGTCCCGTGGGAATTCCCAGGGGATGTTCCAGCCTACTTCTCCAACGATCCTCCCTTGAGACTTTGGGCCAAGGAAGGCTGGTCCAGATCACTGGAGAAAAAGGTGGATCGGTCGCGGATGATAGCCTGCGGGGGCAGTAGGGCCGAAGCATTAGCTACCGCCTGGTTTTTCCTGAATGCAGTGCCAATGGCGAGGATTTCGATCATTCCTCCCATCATTTCATGCATGAAAAGTTTGAGGTCAAGGACCCCGGCGGCTCCGATTTCATCCGCTTCCTTGCGGATACGGTTGACACAGTTTTCACGGGCCTGGTAAATGAGTTTGGTCATTGAATCCACTTCGCCCCGGGCAAAGGAGCTGAAGAAGGTTTTGATCCCTCCCCCAATGCCAAGGGCAAAAACACTGGAGGCCATGAGCAGGCGCAAAGGTTGATAGCCCAAGTCCGTGAGGTTCCAAAGCTCTTCCCCGGTCAGTTCCGAGGTATAGGGTCTTTCCGGATTTCCCAGATGGGGATTGTGGCTTGCTGTCCCTACAAGGACCATTTCTTTTACCCCGGGACCAAAGGGGAGGATGGATGTTTTAATGTCCACGACACAATTTGCACCTGCTTTTTTGGCCTCTTCCTCGAGCCGTTCAAGGGCTTGGTGCCTTGTATTATTGACCATTCCGGAGATGGAATCGACTTCGCCGCCGGACATGGTTTTTAGGGCGGCCCAAATGCCACCACCAATCCCCAGGGCATACGCAATGTTACCCATCACAAAATGCAAAGGTTGGTAGCCCGCATCCATCTGACAATAGAGGTCCTGGCCGGTACAGGCTGAGCTGAAAAATCGGTCGGTTGGGATTGAACCGCTTCTTTTTATGGCAGAACCCACGGCCAGAAACTCGATCAGGGAGTTAATCCGTTTGATCTCGGTGACGACCCCGGTCAGGCCATCGGCACCCTGTTCACGGGCTTCCGTTTCCATTCGCAGGAGGGCGGCATGGCGTCCTTCGGTAATGAGCTGGGTGATTTCAGTCAGCTCACCCCCGGCCATGGTTTTCAGGCCGGTGGTTAATCCCCGGACCAACCCTTGGGAATAAACACTATTGCCAACCACCACCCCGCCAGGCGCAATCTCCTTTTTGGCAAGGCACCAGATTTCGTTTCCCGAGAGGCCGGTGATCAACATGCTTTGCGTGTTCCCCAACCGTTATCAACACCTGCAGGAGGATTTAGTTGCCGCTTTGCCGGGTCACTTTGGATTTCAGGTCCACCAGTTCCGGGATTTCCGTAACAGGCCGGACCACCCGCAGACCGACAAATTCGGCGGAAGTAAGCCACCAGATGCTTTGGGGGCGTTGCGGATCCAGTTTGAGCCAAGTCTTGTCGGACCCGCGGCGACTTGCACTGCGAAGCGATTGGGCCTTGTCTGCCCAGGACCCTCCACGGGCAATGTGACTGAATCGGCGTTCCGAGGGTATTACCAAGGGATTGACCAACAACTTGCCGAGGGCAGCTTGTTTGGCATAGGTGTCTGCCCCATAGTGGTCGATGCACCATTCCATTACATTGCCGTGCATATCGAAAAGGCCCAAGGGGTTGGGTTTTTTCTTGCCGACAGGCTTGGCCAATTCTTCACTGTTGCCCTCGAACCAGGCATAATCGCCGATCTTCGACGGGTCATCGCCATAGCTATAGGCAGTAGTGGTTCCCGCCCGGCAGGCATATTCCCATTCGGCTTCGGTGGGCACTCGATAGTTGATTCCGGTTTTTCGGGAAAGCCAACGGCAATACTCCATGGCAGAATGTTGGCTAATGCAAATGACCGGGTTACCTTCGCGACCATGGCCGAAAGTCTCATCGGCATAAGGGGGCGTCGGGCGGGTAATAGCATCGGCTTTGCGTTCCGGTTTTTCAAATGGGGCGGGGGGGGGTTGATCGGTGGATTTCCAATATTGATCATATTCGTCCCAGGTTAATTCAAACTTTCCAATCCAGAAGGCCCCTACCTGAACTTCGTGGACCGGGCCTTCATCCTTGTTTCGTCCCTTTTCCGAATCGGGAGAGCCCATGTTGAATTTTCCCCCGGGCACAGGGACCATATTGAACTTGACTGCCGACCCAGGGATTACCTGGTCATAGGATTTTAATTCGGGTTCCGCCAAGGCACCCTGCAATTGGGGTTTGTTCAAGGGCACCAAAGCCACCAAAACGGAAGCAAGGGCGACTGCCCCAACGGCCAATAGCCTCCCAAAGGTTAGAGCGGATACACGACGAATGATAGCATTCATGTTTTGGCAGGTCCGTGTTTCGGTAAACTAGGTCAAAGGAGGGAACGCAATGTCTTGGCTTATCCTACTTTGCCAGATCCTGTTTGTCAGCCCCGAGGCAGGACTTGTCCAGGAAACTTTGGTTCGCCTTGAAAAATCGGAACCTCACATGGGGACCCGGTTTCAGATTACTGTTTTTGCTCCCAATCAGGAGCTTGGCAAAAAAGCGATGGAACAGGCTTTTGCCCGGATTGCCCATCTCAACACACTATTAAGCGACTACCTGCCTGATAGCGAATTGATGAAGCTTTGCGCCCAAGCCGGTAAAGGGCCTATCCTCATCAGTTCGGAACTCTTTTTGGTCCTGGAACATAGCCAAAAACTGGCTCGCCAAAGTGAGGGAGCATTTGATTGCACTGTGGGCCCCTATTCCGTTCTTTGGAGGCGGGCCAGGAAATCACTCCTCCTACCTGACACTTCTGAATTGGCCAATGCCAGGAGCAAGGTCGGTTATTCTCATTTATCCCTCGATTCCAAAGCCAAAACCGCACAACTGCTTTTACCGGGGATGCGCCTGGATCTGGGTGGAATTGCCAAAGGATTCGCGGCGGATGAGGCACTTTTGGTGTTGAAATCCCACGGCCTATCCCGGTCCTTGGTCGCCGCCGGGGGGGATGTGGTGTGTGGAGATTCTCCGCCCGGCAAAGCGGGTTGGGATATTGGTTTGATTGAACTTCCCGGGGACCTGGGATTCAAACGGCATTTTGTTTTGGCCAATGGGGCGGTTTCAACCTCGGGGGATTTGGAACAGTTTGTCGAAATTAAAGGCCAACGCTTCGCTCATATCCTGAACCCAAAAACCGGGCTGGGAATGACTTCCAGGCAAAGCGCAACAGTGGTTGCCAAACGGGGAATCGACAGTGATGGCCTGACCAAGGTCTTGTTGCTTGCCCCCTTGGAAACCGCCAAAACGGTTATGGAAAGTGTACCGGGAACCTCGGCCCGTTTGGTAACCCCTTTGGACCCTGCGTTTCCCTCACGGGGTGCCACGGTACAAACCATGGGGGAGTTTCCCAGGTTGGAACGCAAACCCTAGTTTAGCGAAATCGAAAACGCTGCCTAAACATCAGGAAAAATGGGGCCATGAGCATGACCTGGGGTTGGAACGGAATCTGGTTCCTTGTCCCTCTCCTTTGGTTGTTTTGGGCAAGAAACGGCCTGCCCGGACCAACTTTGCGCTTTCCCCGTGGACCGCTTTTGCCTGAACCGAAATTCCGCCCTTGCCTTGCAGGATGGCTTGTTTTCATGGGATTGTCCCTTTGGGCGTCCTCGCTCGTTTGGCCAACTTCCATAGCCTCTACCCATTCCACCCTCTTTTTAATAGACAATAGTAAAAGTATGGCCGAACCTGCCCTGCTTGATGGGGCAAAAATCGGCACCAGGCTGGATCTGGGACGACAAATCATTGGGGAGCAATTACGCCTCCTGGACAAATCCGGGTTGGTGGGTCTGGTACGCTTTTCGTCCATGCCAACCGTTTTGGCCCCACTCACGGGAGAACGGGAGGAGATCGGCCGTTTATTGCGAAATCTGGCTCCTGAATCAACACCCCTCGAAGCACAAACCAATCTTGTCGATGCCCTCGTGGAAGGTCTAACCCGGGTATTGGCGGTCCCCTCAAGCCACCAAAGGATCGTCCTTTGGACCGATGGGGAAGCCAATGTCCGGGCCACCGCCAGTAACTGGAATTTGGATACTATCGCCGAGGCGATCCGGGCTTTTGGCGTAGAACTGGTGATTTTGGATAGTGGCCCACCTCTGGAAGACCTTGATCCTGAACACCAAATTCGGCGTGGCCAAGCCCAAGCACTCCTGGGGGACTTGGCAAGGGCCAGTGGGGGCAGGATCCTCGCCGGAGGGAGTTCCCTCAAGGATATTGCCTTGGAACCTTTGAAAGCCATGGATCCCATAAACGCTACCTGGCGGATGGTATCGGGTTGGTTCCTGGCCCTGTTTGGCCTGTTTTCCTGGTGGTACCAGAATCGGGTCAAATCGCAAAAAGGAGCATTGGGCCGGTCCCTGGTTTGGCCCAACCGCGAAACCCGGAAGGTTCGGACTTTTGGAGCTTTGGCAGGGGTTGGACTCTTCTGCGGCCTCCTGTCTTTGGGGCTTCATTTGTGGCACCAAACCGCATCCAATGCGACAAAAGGGATCCTGATTGACCTCAGGCAGGGTATGTTGGCAGGCCAACCCACCCGCTTGGAGCGAATCCGTTCCCTTCTGGAGGTTGCCTTGAAAAAAGCGTTGACCCAATCGCCAGGCATCCGTGAAATGGGGCTCTGGGTGATGGGGACTTCCCCCGTTTGTGTGGTTGCCCCCACCAAGGATTGGTCTGCCCTTCTGGATGAACTTCCCAGGCTCGAAGCATGGGCAGAAGATCCCAGGATTTGGAATAAAGCGGACCCTGATGCGTTGCCTCTTCCGACTCGGGGGTTTTGGTTTTGGGAGGGAAGGGGACCTAGCCCTTTTGATGCGGGCCTGCCCTTTTCATGGTCCATTGTCGAGGTGGGAGCAAAGGAGTCTGCCTTGGCCAACCGCTTGGGTGAAACCCGTCCCATGGCGGGGGACCTGGAAAAGGTTCAAAAGTTGGCAAGCTTTGGAAGGATGCATTCCCTGGAAACTTGCCATGGAGCACTGGCCCGCTTTTTGGGGAAGGATGGGGAATCGGGGCTAACCCGTTTTTTGTGGATTCTGGGACTGCTTGCTTTTGCCCTAATTACACTTTTCCCCCAGCGGGAACAGGGCATTCTTTCCTTGCAAAAACAGCTAGCCACCAAGTCCTTTCAAGCGGCCTTGGCCCCTACGGTTTGTTGCCTGGCAATGGTGGCCATGTCTTCGGCAAATATTCAGGGACAAGCCCAGGTAACGGACTGGCAGGCCTGGCAAAGGCGTTTGGAGGCCCTTTCCAAGCAAAGTCCGGGGGAGGTTGCCCAGGGAGCCAAGGCTTTGAAACAGGACCTCGATCAATTATCCTCCAAAGAAGATCCGCAATGGAATCGTTTGTATTTTTTAACCAGGGCAGCCTTATGGCGGTCACTGGGGACATCGAATGGTAACCTGAAAGGCCCAAATAATGGGGCCCATGAAAAAGAATTTGGTTCCAACCTGCAAAAGGGAAATAAGGCAACCGGAAAGGATCCATTTTTGGGAAACCCCTCCCAGGCGGAATTCCCCCTATCCGGCCAAGAATCACCATTATTGGATGGACCCCTTGCGGGAATGAATCCTGATGGGCCAATGGGGCTTTGGCACCAACTCAATGAAGCCCAAAAAAAGGTTGCCCGCGAGACCACCACAAGGCGGCAAAGCCGTGTCATCCAACGGCCTTGGGACCCACCCTATCCAGGGGATCCCAAATGATTTGGCAAGGCCTGCTCTCCCTGTTCCTTTTTGGCCAAATGCCTCATGACCTAGATTGCCGGGGCCGCTTTGAACTGCAATCCCGGGTGGAACCCATCCGGATTTTCCCCGGAGAGGATCTCTTTTGGACTCTCCGAATCGCAGCCCAAGGACCCTGGAAAAGAGGGCCCAACCGGCCCGCCCTGTCCGAAGATCCCGGCTTGAATGAGGCCTTTGCCATTCAGTCCATTTCCCAGGACACCCCGTCCCGATTTCCTGAAGGCCTGACGGGACCAAGCGGCACGGTCTGGGAATTCACCTGGAAATTAACTCCCTTGCCCCAAAGGGGTCAACCAAGCCTCTACCCTGCGGCAATACCTGAGGTTGGTTTTGTTCTCACCCGTGATGATGTGCCTTGGCAAAGCCTGGCCCGGGAAACAATCTGGACTGGCCCAATGCCTTTAACCTATCGTGAAGCAAAGTTTCCCCTGGGGCCGGAAAAAAAGATTGGTTTGGATTTGGTTTTGGCAATGGGAACGATAATCTTCCTCTTTATTATCATTGTTATGCTCGGTTACGAATGGTTTTGGGCCAGGAATCGTTGGCAAAAACGATCCAGGCGAATGCGTGCCCTTGATGGGGATAAGGTGCTTTCCCTACGGCAGGAATTCAAATGCCTTTTACGGGAGGCGGGGTTGGTGTTACCCGAGGAACCAGGGGAGAACACCATTCAATCGGGGGTTATTCGGGCAGGCTATCCCGTTCGACTTTCCCGGGAGGCGATGGCCCTTTGGAACGATTTGAATCAAGCCGCGTTTCAACGAAACCTTCCCCTGTTCGAAATAGGGTCCTGTCCGACCCATGAGGATTTAAAACGGAGGGTTTTGGATTTGGCGACTGCTTTTCAATGGCGGTTTTGGAACCGGCGGATTGTGGTAGATCCGGCTATTTCTGATAATGCTCCTCTCAATCATTTACAGGGCGTCCGTTTTTCATAAAAAAGAACAACCTGCTTGGCATTTACAATTTCGGTGATGTCTCTGTCAAAAGGTATTTTCAACCAAGGTTTTTCATGCTCAGGCAAGTTCTGTTTCTTTGTGCCTCACTATTGATGGCAGCCAGCCCTTGTGCAGGTGCAAAACCGCCTGAGGGGCCCTCACAACAACCATTCGGGAAGGGGCTAGCGGAAAGCAAGGCACGGGCAAGTTTCTATCAGGCCGATGAGGTGCAGTCGGTCTACCTTACGGTCAAGGACAAGGACCTGAAACGGATGGTTTCCAAATTACCGGAAATCATCGATGTGCCCGCAACCTTTCGGTGGCGTGATAATACCATCACCAAGGTTTCCATTCGCTACAAGGGCAACAGTTCTTCCCATCCGAACCAAACCCACAAGCGGAGCCTATTGATCAGGTTCGACAAGGACCGCCGATTCTTTGGTTTGCGGCAAGTTTCCCTCGATAACGCCACCCAATTTGGAAGTCTTTTCAGTGAGCCCATGATCACCGAAATCCTCAGGGACCATGGTATCAAGGCCCATCGGGCAAACTACGCCAGGCTGTATCTCAACAATGAATATCGAGGCGTCTATGTGAATGTGGAGCGGATCGACGAATCGTTTCTTGAAAACCATTTTTCCGATCCGAATGGTGCTCTTTTCAAGGTGGACGAGGGGGGACCCGGGGCCAACCTTGATTTTATGGGAGATGACCCTGCTCTTTATCTTAAAACTTTCGAAGCCAAGACCGCATCCGCAAAAAAAGAACCGACTCGTTTGGTTGATTTCATCAAAAGAATCAATGGAACGGAGGCTGGGGACTTTGCCAAATCGCTGGAAACCAGAATGGAGGTGGATGAATTCCTCAGGGTCATGGCGATCATGCTTTTTTCGGGAGCTTTTGATCAACTGACGGGATGGAACCCGCACAACTATTTCCTGTATCACAACCCCGTTCAGGACCGATGGCGTTATTTACCCTGGGATTTGGATGTTGGCTTTGCGGAGACGGCCTTTAACATGATTTTGGTGCATGCCGACTGGAATGCTGCCTGGCCTGTCCCGTTAACGGGCGGCCCCAATCCCCTCGTCGAGCGGATCATGGCCGATCCCAAACTCCTTGAGCGTTATCGCAAGGAGGCACGAAAAATCCTGGCCAAGTCCTTCGAACCGGAAGTGCTTTGCAAGGTGATCGATTCGAAATTCAGCTTGATCAAGGACGATTTGAAGACCGATCCTTTTCCTCCCAGGCGTTCCACGGTTCCCAGTGATCGAAATTACGAGGGGATCGTCGATTCGATGAAGGAGTTTATGCGCAAGCGCTATGCTAGTGCGATTTTGCAACTTGATAATCCTGGGGAGAGGCCCCAATGGGACCGGAGACCCCAAGGACCGCCGCATCAACTGGTAACCAAGATCCAGAGGATCCAGAAGGGGGCGGAGGAGATGAAACGCAACGGTTTGGATATTACACCTATTATCCGGGTGATGGAAAAGCTCGGCCCTTTGGTGCAAGGGGGCAAGTTTGTCGAAGCCGAGAAGCTGGCGGAGGAGGCCCTCAGGTTGGTTGGGGAAAAAGGGAAGTAGTTCTTGTGGTTTTGTGCCCGTGGTGCTCATTGGTTGGTGGGTGCCGTTGGCAAGTTTTTGTTTTTGGAAAACCAATAGATTCGTACGGTTTTTGGCATGCTTTGATCCGGGCTTTGGATCGTGTCAACCCTTTTGAAATGGCATTTGCTTTTTTTGATTCCCAATCCCTTGCAAGCGCGATCCTTTTAACCCAAGTTACGCAGTTGGAGTGATTTTTTACGATTTTTTGGCCTTTTTGGGGACACGGATTGTGGTTTTTCCCGGGAATTGGGAGTATGTCGGGTTCAAAACGGCATGTAGTCAGGACCAAGTTACTTGATATTTCCCGCTACCTGTGCGATTTTAACAATGGGGTTTGCAATTGTTCAGAGATCCTCGGAACGGATTTAAACCATTTGCCTTGGTTTGAGGGGTTGAATTTCGGTGGGGAACAAGAGGCCCATGTTTCCATCTCTCGCCTACATTGGGTTGGTGGTCCAATGGATCGGGCTTTCAGCCCTCAAATATTTGGGGGGGGCCGAAACCTGGGCCGTTGGCCCAGGCTGGTATAGATCGGGCCTTTGGCCCGCAGAACCAAAACGGCAAGAGGATGATTGGACCGGATCGTATTTGTCAGGCCACAGGCCACAGACATGGATTGGCATGCCACCTTCCTGTTCTCACCGTGGTATGTTTTCAACGCCAACGGCGTGGCACCATACCAGCCTGGGGCACCGCCCCAGGTACCCATTCCCAAATTCACAAATGGCTGAAAGCCCGAGCTATCCCATTCCTCAATCTCTCGCGAATCAGGATCAAACGCCTTGAAACAGAACCGGTAAAGGGGATTTGTAGTCCCGACTTTTGCAGGCTGATTTAACTTTTTCCCGGGAAAAACCTGGTTTTCATGGTCCCAACTGCGTAACTTGGGTTAAGGCGGATGTTATCCGTTTGCCACATTTCACAAGTAATGTGGAGAATACTAACCAATTCACATTTTTTACGAAGGAAACGGATCTCCTCCCTGGCACATCTGAGTAAAGTCTCGAGATCGTGTTCCGTTTCCGAAAG
>SXGT01174400.1_pt1 | contig 11026 bp, 6 predicted proteins | sample 3176221 | NCBI WGS metagenome assembly SXGT01 (sample SAMN11356862, study PRJNA531348) | freshwater metagenome | isolation source: freshwater sample F1-120 | place: China: Fuxian Lake, Yuxi | collected 2017-12-25
CGCCGCGGCGAGGCGGAGGTAGTCGGATTCGTCGTTGTAAGGAGCGGCGGAGAGGCGGATCGACCAGTCTTTGCCGTTCGGAGCGGGCATGACGGGGATCTCGATCTTCTCTTCGTTCCAAAGCGCTTCTTGGAGCGGATGGAGGAAGAGCGGAGCGACGGGCAATGTGACGGGCGGCCGCGGAAGGATGACGGTGCCGATGGATCCGATGAAACCCGCGGGCGCCGGCGGCTCGACTCCGAGGGCGCTGCACACGAGCTCGCGCGCGGCGAGGGCTTTGGCTTTCCAATGCTGTTGGAGCGCATCGATGCCGCCCGGCATCAGGCCGTCCATGAAGCGGATCGCGTCAGGCAGGCACAAGAAGGGCGACGGATCGAGCGTGCCGACCCAATCGAACAGGAGTTGGAAGAGCGGCTTGTCGGTGCGGCTCGCGTTGAGTCCGTGGCTGATGGCGAGCGGGGCGATGCCGGCGCGCTTGTCGCGGCGGACGTGCAGGAACGCGGCCCCCTTCGGACCGCACAGCCATTTGTGGCCGTTGCCGGTGTAATACGCGGCGCCGAGGACGTCGAGATCCAAGGCGATCATGCCGGGGGCGTGCGCGCCGTCGACCAAGACGTCGATGCCGCGCTTGCCCTGCAGTTCGGCGACGAGCCGGTAGATCGGGAAGATCAGCGCCGTCTGACTCGTGACGTGATCGAGCAGCGCGAGCTTCGTGCGCGGTGTGACGGCCGCGAGGACGGCGTCGACCACCGCGTCGAAGCTCGGGACCGGATAAGGCACCTCGGCGACGACGACCTTCGCTCCCGCGCGCTCGGCCACCCACCGCGCCGCATTCGTACAGGCGTTGTATCCGTGGTTTGTGACGAGGATCTCGTCGCCGGGGTTCAGTCGCAGCGACCGCAACACGGCGTTGACGCCCGCCGTCGCGTTCTGCACGAACGCCAGATCTTCGGCCTCGGCGCCAAGGAACTCCGCGACCTCGGCGCGGGCCGCGTCCAGCAACGGCTCGATCTCGCGCCCGAGGAAGAGGATCGGTTGCCGCTCCAACCGCGCCCGCCACTCGGTCTGCTTCTCCAGGATCACCCGCGGGCAAGCGCCGAAGCTCCCGTGGTTCAGGAAGACGACGTCGCGGTCGAGCGTCCAATGATCGCGGACGACGGGAATCGGCGGCGGAAAGGCGTGCGGCATGGCTGACGTTCTACCGCACGGGAACGACCGGCTCCTGCGCTATAAACGCCGCGGCGCCCCGAACGACTTTCGATGATTAAATCCCGCCCGCGCGACCTCGGCCTCTTGGCCGCCTGCATCGCCGTCTGCTTCCTCCCGGCCGTCACGGGCGCAGCCTTCCGGCCCGATCCGTGGTATTTCGACACGATCCGCAAGCCGTCATGGAACCCGCCGGGATGGTTGTTCGGGCCGGTCTGGACCGCGCTCTACACGATGATGGGCGTCTCCTTGTGGCGCGTCGCCCGCCGCGCGCCGCTCACGGCCACGTTCCCGGCCCTCCTCCTGTTCGCCGCGCAGCTCTTCCTGAACGGTCTGTGGAGTCCGCTCTTCTTCGGCGCTCGTAGGCCCGATCTCGCCTTCCTCGACATCGTGCTGCTCTGGTGCGCGATCGTCGCCACGATCCGCGCCTTCCGCACGCACGACCGCCCGTCCGCTTGGCTCCTCGTCCCCTACCTCGCGTGGGTCACCTTCGCGTCCGTCCTGAACGGCCCGATCTGGCGCCTGAACGCCTGACGATCCGCGCCGCCGCGTCCGCACTCACCGCGGGAGGAGCGCGGCCCTGACCGCCGCCATCACCTCCGGCGGCGGCGCGAGCTTCACCGTCGTGCCGTTCATCTTCTCCGACATCGAAAATCTCTGCGATGGCAACGCGTCCAATGCGGCATTCAGGCGGTCCCTGAGGCTTGAGTCGCGCGCGTCGGATCGCCACCGAACGCTTACCACTTGCGGACCGTCAAAGATGTGCGTGGTCGACATATCGTGGGCGTTTCCAAAGTTCATTGCGGAGAACACCGGTTCGCCGTCCGCTCCGAGGAAGGAAGGACGGAGCGCCGTCGACTTGGACGATGGATCAGAATCGTCGATCAACCGAATGTTGAATTGAATTTTGTCCGGAAGCCGCACGTCCGCATCGCCGGAAATCGTCACGACCGCGGCGCCGGATTGCGACCGCCCGGAAACCCCGTCCCGAGGAAGAGGGGCGTCCCGCAGCCTGACGACGACCGGAAAGCGGGCCGCGACGATGCGAAGTACGCCGCCTTCGGAATCGAACCGGGGCCCGTCGTACCTCATCAGGTGCGCGACGACTCCGGTCGCCGGGAGATTGTCGGCATAGGTGACGCGGATTCGAGCCGAGACGAAGCGGTCCGACAAACTCAACGTCTGCAAGCGAGGGTCACGACACGGTTCATCTGCGGAGAGCCGGACCCCGTCGAACCGGATCAACTCGGCCTCGGGCGGCACCGGACGCCATTCCCCCATCAGACCCCGTCGACCGGCGCCGACGACGAACGAAACATCCCCCGTCGGCGCCTGCTCGACGACGAACGATCCGTCGCGCTCGATCCTTCCGAAGGCCCGACGCATGCCCGCGATTTGTCCGGCCAGTGCGGCGTGAAACCAGTGCCCCGGGGGCTCCGGCGTCCGCACCTGCTCGACGAAAACGAAGAGCTCGTCCGGATCGAGACCTGCGAGTTCGATGCGCCCCGACAAGGTCGTCGGTCGTCTCGGAAGAATAAGTCGAACGCCATTGGCGCCGAGAGCGGTGCGAACGACGTGCGGGAATTCGCCCGCGAAACCATATCCGACCGTCGCTTCGACGCCCGGCGGAAGCCAATCCGCCTTCGCACGGATTGCGAATCGTCCGTCGTCGCCGGTCTGAACTTCTTGCTCCATGAACCCGGGCTGAACCAGGTCTGCGGGCCCCCGAGCGACGACCACCGAGAATTTCGCGAGCCGCGCCGGACGGCCGATCTCGTCCACGACGTCGCCGGAGAGCGCGTCCGGCTCCGGTGCAAGTCGAACGACGCCGGCATTCCAATGAAAGACGTCCACGGGCGCCGGGACCGAACTGAAACCGAAGTACCAACGTCCGTCGATGTCGACCCGGGCCCAAAGGCGAGTGTCGGGAGGGATGGGCCGCAGACGCCGCAAATTGATCGCGACATCCCCGTTCGAGTCAGACTGCGCCCTACGAGGTTCGTCGAGTTCGTCACGCACCGGTCTCGGATCCCGGCCTCGACGCGGAGGCGTCGTCGGCCGCGTCGAGACCGAAACGGAAGGCGTCGGATCTGCGGCGTCAACGTCTGCAAACTCGGAAGACGCGTCGAAACGACTGAAGGGCGCTCCGTCGGCCGCGATGAAAAACAAGTTGACGACCCCTTCGCGAAGCGGTCGCCCGTCCGGCCCGAGGACATGAACCGAAAGAGCGTCCGCCGGCCGCAGCTCGTTCGGGCGCGTGTCCTGCGCAAGCGATCGTCCCGCGACGACGATCATCGCGACGGAGAGAATGACACCTGGCCGCGCCCTCACCATGGGATCTCGATTCTCCATCCGGATCGCACCGCGCCGGTTCGAGCGTCGGTCAGTTGAACGGCACGATCCGGCGTCTGAACGCCCGACGGTGCGCGCCGTCACATTCGCGACCATAGAAGTCTCCACACCGCTTTGATCGCCTTCAGGACTTTCGCGTATGAACCGTGACGCAAGAGAGCCACGGAAGGCAGTCGAACGTCCGTATCTCCCGTAATCGAAACGACGGCCGAACCGTAGCGAGGGCATGGATAATCAAAAATGTTCCTCACGCTCCACAAGTCGCTCCGTTCGTCGCTGAGTTCGGCGACGATCGGGAACCGAGCGGCCACAAGACGAAGTACGGCCTCATGCTTGGACGCAAATTCGACTCCGTGACTGCCGTCGATCCGAGCGACGACGCCGAAGGCCGGGCGATCATGGCCGTAGCGAACAGAGACGCGCGCGGCGACAAACCGGCCTCGAAGATCCAACGCCGTCAAACGGGGATCGTCGCACCGTTCGTCGGCGGAGAGCCGAATGCCTTCGATGCGCAATAGCGTCACGCCGTCCGGAACTGCGACAAGCAGAGCGCTCTTCCTCCAACTCCCTCCGCCGACGACCATGGAGACCGTGCCCGTCGGCGCTTGCTCGACCACGAACGTCCCGTCCTCATGGATCGTGCCGAAGATGCGATCCCTGAGGACGCCGTTTGGGAACGGCTCGGCGCATTGATCGAATCGTTCGACTGCTTCCACGAAGAGAAACAGCTCCTTCGGCTTCAATCCGGCGAGATCGATCCGTCCCGTGAGCGGCAACGCGCGCCGCGGAACGACGATGCGCTTCCGTTCGGGGCCGACGACGGCGCGAACGGACTGAAATGCGTTCGTACGCTTCCGGCGCACGAAGATCCGAAGGCGTGAACCCGGCTCCGGGGAGCACCAACCGGAATCGACTTCGAATCGCGTTGCAGCATCGCTTTCGGTGAAGCTGACATCGAAAGCTTCGGGATAGCTTTCGTCCCGCGGGGAGCCGTAAGCCCCGATGTAGTCCACTTCTTCCTTCGGGACCGGCCGTCCGCGATCATCGATCAAAAGGCCGGACAGAATGGGTGGTCGCGACGAGAGCTTGAGGTCGCCTGCGTTCCAGCGCGACGTTTCAGACGGCGCCGGCGTCGCCGCAAGGCCCATATGGCGACGCCCGTCGATCAGAGCCGCCGCTCCTAGCCGAACTCCGGACTCCAGCAAGGACCGAAAGTAGGTGTCGGCCTCCGCCACACCGAAGCGATCCGTCCACGTGTGCGCGAACATGCCGCTCCATTCATGCGCCGACGGCTCGACGATGCGACTCAGGCCTCGCCAAATCCTCGATTCGGAACCTGAGCACGGCCGACCGAAGTACTGCGCCGCACCATAGAGCGAAACCGACTCCGATGCGTCGGCGCTCATGAGAAACAACGAGACGGGGCAACAGCCGAGCGGATTCCCGTCGGGGCCGAGGACTCGGACCGTCAGATCGTAGGCATGCCTCGCATCGTCAGGCCGCGAGTCCTGTGCCGGAGAGAACCCGACGACACCGCAAAGTGCGACGGCAAGAACGACGCCGGGCCGCGATATCGACATGGAACCCCTACTTTCGAGTCGGGTCGAACCGCGCCGCTTCGGGCGGCAGGTCGACGACCAAGGTCTGAGCGCCGGCTACGTCGCGGATCTCGATCCGTTCCTTGCTGCGAGGGGTGCGAGGATCGTACCGCCCGGAGGCGTGGAGCGTTCCGTCGATCCCGAAATCATCGAATTCGCCGACACCGGTTCGAAACGTCCAAGACACCTCGTAGTCGCCCGGCTCGTCGACGAAGTAGCGCCACAAGCGCTTTTCAGCCGGAGCGGAATCCTCGGAATTGTCGCGACGACCTTCCGGATTGAAAGAAGTCGTGCTCGCGCTCCGACGGGCGCCGCGCGAAGTCAGTTGCAGGCGGGGCCCGCCGGCCAGCCGCGAAACGTCCCCGTTTACGCGCAGTTCGATTTCCAGTTTCGGACGCATGACCAGCGTGCAGTCGCCGTCGACGAACCGTCTCAGCCGACGGTAGTTTCCCTCCCGGCTTTCGATGTCGACCTCTAGGGGGAACGCAAGGCCCGCAAGCACGAGAACCCCCTCGTCGCTGTCGAAGATTCTCCCGGCATAGACGGCGCGAAAACTCTCGACCGGCGCGCCCGCTTCATCCACCAAGCGGATCGTCGCTTGGACGAAACCGCTCGAAAGGACGATGTCGACCAATCTCGGATCCGACGCTGCGCCGCCCGCCGAAACGACGACGCCGGCGATGCTAGCCAACGGCCGTCGCCCGGCTTCGCCCGCGGAAGGCAAGACGAGCCGCAGCTCGTACGTCCCCGGAGGTAGATCGCGAAAGATGAAGGTGCCGTTCGGTTGGACGATTCTGCGCTTCGTCATCGCGTCGACGGCCGCCGCGTCCGCGGCGTGCAGCTCGGGGCGCAACACGGCCTCCAAGCCCGGCGGCAGCGGACCGTTGTCGGCGATCGTTCCTGCGAGGCGACCCGTCGCGGCGCCGGTGCGGAGCTCGACGCCGGTCGCGCCCCTGACGAGAACGACCGGCTCCGCATCGACCCGGTTCTCCGCGCTGACGACGACCTCGATCATCGACACGGCTTCTTCCGTATGGATCGAGAACAGGCCGTCGATGTAGGGGCCTTGCAATTCGATCGGCTTCGCCCGAACGACTAAGTCGAATGCATCGGGAGTCGATACTGACGACGACGGCGACGGCGCATCGACGGCTTTGACTTTCAACCGCGCGAACGCGGCGGGCCGACCGTCGGGATCAAGAACGCGGCCCGTGCACCAAGGCGCCGTCTCCTCCAGCGTGATCGATCCGAGGTCGAGAGCAGGACGCTTCGTCGCGTCCTCGACGGTCGGAGCATCGCGCAGCGCGAAGTAGCGTTTCCGAGCATGCCCGATGAGGATGCGGAGCGGACCGCCTTCGATCGTCACGTTGCGAAAGACGGCGACGCCGTCGCGATCGGCGCGGTCTTGGCAGATGCGCGTACCTCGCTGCTCGACCTCGACGAAGCCCGACGACGCGACTTTGCCGTCCGGAAAGACGAGCGTCATCCGCAAGGACGACATGCCGTCCTCCGGGGCGGGAACGGCAGCGGCGGCCGGCGCTTCCTCCGGATCGACGTCGGCGAACGGCACGCGCGCGATCGGCGTTGAATCGACGGGGGCGCCCAGTTCGACCGACGAGGACACCGGGGATTCGGCGTCGATGCGGCGGCCGCTCGCGTCGGATCCGGCGTACCGATCCGCACCGTCGGTCGCGAGCCACCACATCGCGAGGACGCCGACGAGGACGAGCGCCGCCGCTCCCGCTTGAAACAGGAACCGCGCACTCGTTCGCCGCGACGACGCGTTCATCGCTTTTCCTCAGGCACGCGAGGCGCGAGTTCGAAGTATGCGAGTTCGGCGGCGGACGGGGCGACCGCGAATTCCTGCACGCCTTCGATGTCGCGCACGAGGATCTTCGTCGAGTCTCTGGGACGATCGTACCGGGCGTCGCTGAAAATCCAGTTCATCGCGCCGAACCAACGGATCTCATACTCACCGGGCTCGTCCAGATAGATCACTCCGGCCTTTTCCAGATTGGCGAGTTCCGGCGGTCGGATCCACGGATCCACGATTCGCCGTCGCGCGTTCACGGCTTCGGCGGACGGCACGAGCCTGAGACGCTCGACTTCGGCGGCGGCGGAAGGCGAGATCTTCAAGCGGATCTGCAAGCAAGGCCGCAACGCGACCGTCGTGTCGCCCGACAGTTCGACTCTTGCAGGGCGGAGTCCGCGATCGACCGGATCGACGTAGACGACCAGCGGAAAAGCCTTCCCCGTCACCAGCACCGCTCCGGCTTCGGATTTCAGCGTCTTGCCGCGGACCTCGACGAAGAAATCTTCGACCGGCATTCCGTCCGGCCCGGTCGCACGCACCGTCGCCGCGACGATCGCCCCGCGAAGGTCGATCGGCGAAAGCCGCGGGTCCTGTGCGCGCTCGCCCGCGTACACCATGACGTCTTCGAGGGTACGCACCGTCTCGAACTTATCGGAGTGCCAACCGCCGAGAAGGACACGGAGCGTCACCTTGCCTTCCGGCACGAAGGCGACGGTAAAGGATCCGTCCGATGCGACGTCGCTCGTCACTACGACGGGCGCGGCGCCGTCGGACCCCGAGGTGACCGACACGAGGACGTCGCGCGGGACGGGGCCGTCGCAGAGGACTTCTCCCGTGATCGATCCGAACGCGCGGCCGGCGTCCAGCCTTACACCGCGCTCGCCGGCTCGAATCAGCGTGACCGGTCCGACTGTGCGACCGTCCGTCAACGCGCACAATTCGGCCGCGACGAAGTCGCTTGCGGCGTAGACGACGAACAGTCCGTCCGCGAGCGGGCCGTCGATCTCGACGCCCGCGGCTTGGTCCGGGCTAGGGACCGTCTCTGCGCCGAACGCCGCGGCGACCACGCGAACGGCGGCGAACCGCGTCGGTCGGCCGTGCCCGTCGTAGACGACACCCGAGGCCCGACCGAAGTCGTCATGGAACATGACGTCGCCGAGATCCGTCGATTCGTCGGCGAGTTGCGGCGGCAGCGATTCGATCCGTCCGACCAGTCGTCCGAGGCTCGTGACCAACCGGATTTCGACGGCCTCCGTTCTGGCCTTGTCGCAAAGGAAGGTGACGACTCCGTTGCCGCCGATCGGGCCCTCGGCCAAGCGAGAACCTGTTTGCTCGACGACGGCCCGGCCCGCAGTCACCGGCTCTCCGGAACTTGCCATCGCCCGAAAATGGAACGACCGCAACGACTCTTTCAGGTCCGTTAGCCCCGCCGCGCTTCCGGAGTCCGGCGCCGTACGGTCCACGAAAAGTCTGCGCTCCAAGCTAGGCATCTGAGTTGCGTCGTCTAACGGCCGCGATGCCGCCGGAGCCGAATCGCGCTCGTCCATCGCCGCCGCGCCGTATCCGCGGGGCCCGGCCGGATCGAGGCCGTAGTCATCCGACGAGGAAACGAACCCATATCGAATACCCACGACGCAAAGGAACCCGATCCATCCGACGAGGATCAGTCGGGGAACGACGGACGGCTCCGAAGGATTCGGCTTCACGGCGCTTTGAACCTCGGCGGGACGACGGCGGCGCGCGCGGAGGGACGCGTCGCCGCACCGGCTTGGTTGCGGCCCGCATCCCCGAGCTCGGCGCGCATGCGATCGGCGTAGGCGGTCAATGCGGCGACGACGTCCGGATGCTTCGAGGCGACGTCTTGCGTCTCGGCGGGATCGTTCAAGAGGTCGTAAAGCGCGGTCGACTCGAACTTCATCATTGTTTCATTCATGCGGCCGTCGCCGACGCCGGGCGGGCGGCCTTGCAGCGACGGATAGGAGTGCGGAAAGACCAACTTGAACCGGCCGTGTCCGTCGACGACGGCCTGCAGACGACTCCGGCCGTAATAGTAGGCGTAGCCCGATGGGGCGTCGGTCGACTCCCCCCGGAAGAACGCGGCCGGACGGTTCTTTCCGTCGATCGGCAACGCGGGCGACTCAGCGCCGGCGAGCGCGGCGACGGTCGGCAGGACGTCGATCGTCATCAGCATCGCATCGGAAATCGTTCCGGGACGCACCGCACGCGGATAGCGCACGACGCACGGCACGCGCACGCCGCCTTCCCACGTGGTGCCTTTGCCTTCGCGGAAAACGCCCTTCGCGCCGGCGTGATCGCCGAACGGCAGCCACGGGCCGTTGTCGGAGGTGAAGATCACCAACGTGTCGTCGGCGACGCCCGTTTGATCGAGCGCTTCGAGCACGGCGCCGACCGACGCGTCGATCTCCGCGACGACGTCGGCGTAGACGCCGCGGCCGGTTTTCCCGGCGAACGCAGGGCTCGCAAAGATCGGCACGTGGACCATCGTGTGATTCAACTGCACATAAAACGGTCCGGCGACGGCCTTCTCTTTGATGAAGGCGACGGCGCGTTCGGTGCAGCGCGCGGTCAGGGTCGCCTGCTCCGCGGCGTCGACGTCGTCGTCGACGATCGCCTCCTGCTCGAAGAGCGGCAGCGGCGGGAAGCGCCGCTTGCCGTTCGGCGGCCACATGTCGTTCGAGTACGGAAGTCCGAAGTAGACGTCGAAGCCCTGGCGCGTCGGCAGAAATTCCGGAGCGCAATGACCGAGATGCCATTTGCCGTACAGCGCCGTCGCGTAGCCGCGGTCGCGCAGGAGTTCGGCGAGCGTCGTCTCCTCCGGGCGGAGGCCCGCCGCATCCCATGGCATCAACGCCCCGTGGACGTCGACGCGGTTGGCATAACAACCCGTCAGCAACGACGCGCGCGACGCCGAACACACCGGCTGCGAGACATGGAAATTGCGCTGCACGACGCCTTCGCGGGCGAGTCGAGCGATCGCCGGCGTCGATCCGGCTTGCGCGCCGAAAGGCTCGACGTCGGCGTACCCCAAATCGTCGATGAAGAAGACCACGACGTTCGGAGGCCGCGGCGGGGCGGGATGCGGATCCGCCTCTCCTTCGCCGCCGGAGACCGAACACGCGGCCGCCGACAAGATCCAAAGGCCGGCCGATATGCGCCCGCGTCTCCGATTTAAGACGACCATCGCGAGCCGAGTCTACCCGCCGATCATGTTCGGCGGGTTCGTTCGGAAGAGGCTTCGAGGCATCAACCCCACGAACGTAATGTGCAAGCCCCACCGTCGATGCGACGCACCTCCGTGATGTAGGCGCCTCGGCCGACGTCGGCGACGTCGGAAAGGAAGTCGAGAATCTCACGGCCTCTGTCGGAGGGGCAACGGCCGCGGCTTCGGAGATCGGGCCCGATTCGGCTCGGACATTCGACTTTTCACGCCGGACGAAGCGGAGGTCGTTACCGCCCGTGGTAGCCTTCCGGCGCTCCCGCTGGTCGGGGCCTTTAGGAAAGGGTCGGTCGCATGCAGCTAGGATTCGTCGGCCTCGGAAAGATGGGCGGTTTCATGGTGCAACGCCTGCTTAAGGGCGGTCACCAAATCACGGCTTTCGATCGCAGCGCGGACGCCGTCGGCATCGCGGCGGGACACGGGGCGAAGGGCGTCGCGACGCTCGAAGCCTTGGTCGCGGATCTGAAGGGCCCGAAGGCCGTCTGGGTCATGGTTCCCTCGGGCGCTCCGACCGCAGAGACCGTCCGCGCTCTGGCCAAGATGCTGAAGCCCGGCGACTGCGTCATCGACGGCGGCAACTCCCGCTTCCACGATTCGATCGCCCTCCACGCCGAACTGAAGGCGACCGGCATCGACTTCGTCGATTGCGGCACCTCGGGCGGCATCTGGGGCCTGAAGAACGGCTATTGCCTGATGATCGGCGGCGACAAGCCGGCGGTCGAGCGCTTGGCCCCGATCTTCACCACCCTCGCCCCCCCGAACGGCTGGGCGCACGTCGGCGGCCCCGGCGGCGGCCACTACGTGAAGATGGTCCACAAC
>SXGT01399512.1_pt1 | contig 11026 bp, 9 predicted proteins | sample 3176221 | NCBI WGS metagenome assembly SXGT01 (sample SAMN11356862, study PRJNA531348) | freshwater metagenome | isolation source: freshwater sample F1-120 | place: China: Fuxian Lake, Yuxi | collected 2017-12-25
CCCTCCCCATCGACCTCAGCCGAGACATCAGACGGCTCCAATCCATACGGCTCGCGTTCGGATCAAAGAGCAGCTGCGTGATCCACGAGTGCCACGCCGCCAACGCCTTCAGCACGAGGATCGCGTGAAGGGGCGCTCGGTTCGCCGGTTCCGACGGGGCCTTGCCACGCCGAATGTCGACCTTCTCGCTTTGGACGATGGTCCGGGCGATGGTGGCATTGAGCATCGAGGCGAGCAGCAGGATACGGATGCTTACCCCTTTGGTTGCCGTGATTTCATCGAGGCGGGCACCTTCTTTTTCAACCGCGTTATCGATCTCAATTTCCCATCGACATCGGTAGACTTCCCCCACCTGCAGAGGGCCGTATGTGCCGCGAGACAAGTTGGTCAGGAAAAAAGCAATATTCTTTATCGGTCGGGACGCCGACGAGACGAAGGGCGACCTTGACGGCACCACGACCCGCCGTCACATCATGAACCTTGATGGCCGCGTAGGAGCCGCAGCCGGGGTACTCGTTGTAGGCCCCGTCCGGAAGACGGACCGTCGTGGAGTCGAAGATGCGCCAGTCCGAGACCCCCGACAGGATGCCAGGGAGCATCTTCGGCTGCGCCTGACCGGCGGCAATGGCTCGGTCGAGCAGCGTTACGAGAACCACCTGACAGCCATGGTTGAAGCGCTCGTAGAACGCCGACCGCTCGACGCGCCCATAGCCCTGCTTGAGATAGGTGCGAAGGACATCGATCCGTCGACCGCCCTCGTGCGTCCCGCCGGTGAGAACAAGCGAGATAAAGAACCCGGCGACATCGACCTGTCTTTCCTTCTCATAAAATCCAAACGTCGCGAGCCAGGTCGCGACGGTCATCAACTGCTATGCGCTCTTCGACAAGTTCTTTCCCACCTACGGGATGCTCGACTACACCGAGGGTGCCTTCCGCGGCGATCCGTGGGTGCCCCTGGAGGAGGCGTAGCAAAGCCAGATCCGCTACGTGTTGGACGAGGCGCAGTGCTCGGCGGGCGCGCGTCCTGGACGTCGGCCGCGGCAACGGCGCCCTCCTCCAGGAGGCGATGCGGCGCGGCGCCGAGGGGGTGGGCATCACCGTATCCCCCCAGGCCTCCTACCCGCGTGGCGCGTTCGGTCAATCTTTCTGGCGCGACGAGGCAACGCGCTCGGTTAGGAGCATGATAACGTGGTAGGGTTTCCGGCCGGGCAGGCGAGACGTGCGGATGGAGGCTTCGACCATGAAAAGAGAGTATTATAAGAGAGTTCCCACGCTGGTCCTGGCGGCTGGGATCTTCGCGATGTCGGGCTGTTCCTCGAGCTCCTCCTCGACGGCGGACTCCGGCTCCTCCTCGACGGCGGACTCCGGGGTCACCTCGAAGGTGGAACCCAGCGCCACGCCCACGACGCTCAGGACTCCAGCCACCGGCACGAGCCTGGAGAAGGCGGCCAAGGACACGATATATTTTTGCCAACGAGGCCCGATCAAGATCCCGCCCCTCACCAGGCCGAGCAGCACATGGGTCGAGGGAGACGCGGTCGTGGTCTCGAAGATTCCGTTCGTGGAAGGCTCGGTGAAGGTGGACGGTAAGTTCGAAATGACGACGACGGCTACCGAGCGGGCGTTGAAGGGCAATGGCTTGCCCAATCATCCGATCGGTACCTTCCCGGTCCAGTCGGGCACCGCCGCATACCAGTATTACTCGGCGCTCCCCGCCATGGGTTACAAGAACGCGGCCGAGATCCCGGTCGGTGCCTACGACATCAACCTGACCCTCCCGCGCAACCCCAAGGTGAACGCCGCGCCGACCTGCATACAGTGGATCTTCACGGGCGTCGTGACGCAAACGGGGGCGGCCTGGCACGTGGACATCGCCATCGACAGCTCCAATAACTTGCTCGATCCCATCTCGGCGCTACCGATGGATCAGTGCTGGGGGCACCCCTACGCGACGCAGTACCACTACCACGGGTATTCATGGAAGTGCTTCCCGAACCAGGGTGAGCAAGGCAAGCACTCCCCGCTGTTCGGCTACGCGATCGACGGCTTCGGTGTGTTCGGGCCACGCGGCGAGGACGGGAAGCTGGTCACGAACGCCGATCTCGACGAGTGCCACGGCCACACCCACAAGATCGAGTGGGACGGTGAAGTAAAGGAAATGTTCCACTATCACGTCAATAACGAATATCCGTACTCGGTAGGTTGTTACCGCGGGACCCCGATCGAGCTGCCCCACCATCTCCAGCACTGAGAGCCGGCTCAGCCCGCGGTGTTCGCCCAAGGAGCCATTTCCCGTCCATCGGTGGCGCGCCACGGTGGGGAGCGCGTCGTACGTGACCGTAGAGGTGAGCTCGAATCAGGTTCCCGTACAAATCGGAGTGCCCGGTGGGGCCACGCCCTCGCGTGCGGCCTGGAGCCCAAATGAACACGACGAAGCCCGTCGCGCCGAGCCTGGGGGACTCGTAGCTGTACCGGTAGGCCGCGGATTCGATGCTCTGCGGCGCGTTCCACGCGAGGGCGCAGGCCCCGTGATCTCCGTCGTTCACCCACGGGAAGCGGCAACCCCAGCAGGTGCTGCCCCCCGGCCCCGCGACCGTGGCACCGGGCGGACGCTCGGACTCCTACGACGATGTGTCCGCCGACGGCGCTACGGTCCTAGAGTGGCGACCGGAAGGTGGACGAAGGAGCCCCGGACTCCTCATCCTCCCCCGCCCTCCTTCTCCTCTTGGAGAAGGAGGGGGCCCAGCGACGACCCATGAAAAATACTTGTCTTCATGGCCCCCTCTCCAAGAGGAGAGGGGGTCCGGGGTGAGGACTCGCGGCCCGACTCGACGCCTCGAACGTCGCCTCTCTAGGTCGCTCTCCCCACTTCGAACTGCATGCTGGCGATGACGCCTCCGAACGTCCCAGGCTCAACCTCTCGCAGTAGCGCTAAGACGCCCGGCGAAGGGGCCGGAAGAGACCCTGGGGCGCTTCGAGGCACTTGGCCAAGGCGACGCCCGGGGAGGGCGTCGCTCCTGGAATGTGGGAGAGGGAGGCTCAGTGGCAGGTGGCGTTCTGGGCGGCGGCGGAGCTCAGGACCTCGGCCCTGCACGCCCCTTCGTGGTGAGGACGGAGGGGAGCCCGCGAGTCCCGGCGTGGGCGGCGTAACCGGAAAGATCGGCGTTGCTCCTCTCATGCTCCCCTGGACGGAGGATCTCGGCCCCTGGCTCGCCGCCGAGCGGCGCTACGGGCAGAGGCCACCGCAGAGCGGCGAGATCCTCCGCTTCAGAGAGTTTCTGGCCGGAAGATCTCGGCCCCTGACGCGCCGCCGGGCGGCTCTAGTGGCAGCTCATCACGGCAACGGGCAGCTGCCGGCGAAGTTCTTGAAGCTCACCACGCAGGCTTCCGCCTGAGCTTGGCTGACGAGCGGGCGGGTGTCGAGGGTGTTGGCCACCGACACGACTCCGCACATGTCGGGTTCCTGGCCGAACTGGCCATTGACAGCGAACTGGACGAAGGGGCCCGAGTGGCCATCGGAGTTTGATTTCAGGTAGTAGTAGATGCTGCCGGGTCCAACTAAACCCGAGTAGTTGATGCACAAGGGGGGGGGAGCGGGGACGCCCCACCCGGTCATGCCCTCACACGGGCACGCCGGCGCCGTGGGTTGGCAGGTGCCGCTCTGGCAGGTGAAACCCGACCCGCACGAGCCGCAGGTGAGCGTGCCGCCGCAGCCGTCGGGGATGGTGCCGCAGGTCGCTCCCTGAGCGGCGCAGGTGGTGGGGACGCAGACGGGCGTCTGGCAGTTCGTCCCCGTGAAGCCTGCCGGGCAGGTGCAGGACCCCCCGGGGTTGCAGGTGCCGCCGTTCTGGCATGGATTGCCGCTGCCAGTGCAGGCGCCGGCGACGCAGGTATCCGTGAGGGTGCAGCCGTTGCCGTCGTTGCAGGCCGTGCCGTTGGCGGCGTTGGGATTGGAGCAGATCCCGGTGGCCGGGTTGCAGGTGCCGGCGACGTGACACGCGTCGGAGGGAGCGCAGGTCACGCCGGCGCAGCGGTCGACGCACGTGCCGTTCTGGCAGGTGAGCCCGTCGCAGCACGGCAGGGTGGCGTCGCAGGGCGCGGTCACCGGCAGACAGCCGCCGCCCTGGCAGGTCGGGTCGCCCACGGCGATGTAGTCTTGGGCATGACCGGCGTGCCCGTTGATGCAGCCCTGCTCGCTGGTCCTGATGATGGTGTAGGGGTGCGTCGCCGAGCTGGTGCGGTGGCAAATGGTGTTCTTGCCGTTGACATCGAAGTAGCTGCACTGCGCGGCGGTCAGCGCGGCTTGGTCCGTGCCGGGGTGCTCGTCGGTCTCCACCGACTGCAAGCAACCGCCCGCGAGGACCGCGAGAGCGGGGAAGAGGAAGGCGATTGGCAGAAGCGTAACTTTGTGGGTCATCATGGGGACTCTCCGTCTCCCGGGAAGGGCACCGACCGGAGGGCCGGGGCGCGTCGGGAAGTGACTGACGGCGCAGCATGGTTTACGGAGAAGGCCGCCGGTACCCCCATGTTTGTTGGGGTTGTCAGTGAAAAGAAGGTTGTGGCATAGTGGAGAGTTTTCGCGCCGGACCCTGATGCCGCGGGATGGGAAGCGAACGCGACAACAACCGATGCGTCCGTCAGCGCCCGTCCCGCACGACGCAGGTATGCTCGATATTCCATGGAACACACCATCCGATCCTCGCCGTCCCCGCAGAATCCGCCCGCCTCGCGGGTCCTATCTCTGGTCCGCACGAGCGATGTCGACGAGGTCCGGCTGATCTTCGGCCGGCTCTACGGCGACGCGACCATCGACCCTCTGCGTGGCCACGCGTTCGGCTGCGTGCTCGACATCGTCCCGTGCGGCGCCGTCAAGGTCATGACGGGCTCCTGGAGCGGCGGCGGGCGCGCGGCCGGGCCGATGTTCGGCGACCGCTACGGCCTGTGGCTCGTCACGCAGGGAGTGGGCAGCGTCGAGCACCGGGGCGCGAGCTTGGCCGTGGAGCCCTGCAGGCGCGGGGCGCTGATCTCGCCGGGAAGCCCCTTCGCGTTTGTGGCGAGCCCGGGGAACGAGGGTCGGAGCATCACGATCGAGCGCAGCGCGCTCGAGGCGCACCTCGCGTCGCTCGTGGGCTGCGCGGTGAAGCACCCCGTCCAGTTCGACGGGCCTGTGGACTTCGAGCGCGGGGCGGGCCCCACGCTGCTCGCGATAGCCCAGGCGTTCCGGCGCGAAGCGGAGCGCCCGGACACCTTGCCCCTCCTGCTCGCATCGCTGAGAGACGCGCTCTTCACGTCCCTCCTGACGGGCGTGCCGCACAGCGCCTCGAGCCTCCTCGCGCCCCCGGCGGCGCGCGCCGCGCCCGCGGCTGTGCGCTTGGCCGAGGAGTACATCGCTGCCCACGCGCACGAGCCCATCGGACTCGCCGACATCGTCGCCGCGTCGGGCGCGCCGGCGCGCTCCCTCCGCGCCCTGTTCGTCGCGCGCCACGGCATGACGCCGCTCGCGTTCCTGCGGGAGCGCCGGCTCGCGCTGGCGCGGCGGCGCTTCGGCAACGGCGCGCCGGGGACGACGGTCGCGGGGGTGGCTGCCGCGCTGGGGCTCGGCGACGCCCGCCGGTTCGACGTCGCGTATCGGAAGCGCTTCGGCGAGAGCCCGGACCAAACGCTCGTGGGCGGGCTCGGGGGGCCGGCGTGTGGCTTCGTCGCGCCCTCCGCACCGCCCCCCTCCGAGGACGAAGGGGCCGCCCGGCTCGCCGCGCTGACCCCGCGCGAGAGAGAGGTCTGCGATCGCGTCGCGCGGGGCATGCTAAATAAGCAGATCGCGGCGGATCTGCGCGTCAGCGACTGGACGGTGAGCGAGCACCGGGGGCGGGCGTTCAGGAAGCTCGGGGTGGGCTCCGCCGCGGAGCTGGGGAGGCTCTTCGAGCGGCTCCAGCAGCGATGAGAAAACGGGGCAGCCGGCGCGTCACGCGCGAGGCGGCTCGTCCTTCGAGAGGCGGTAGCCCACCCCCACCGACGCCGCGAGGAGCGCGAAGCCCGCGGTGATCGCATAGGCGCCCCACCCGAGCGCCGTGCGCGGCTCGGGGACGAGGCCCGAGGCGAAGAGCGCGTGGCCGACGATCGCCCCCGCCAGCCCGAGCGCCCCGCGCGCGCGGAGCTTCCACGCCATCGCGAGGGCGAAGCCAAGGACCGCGGCGTCGAGCGCGACGTCGTGCGGAGGGAGCGGTCCGCCTCGGTAGGCGAGGGTCCAGAGGCCGAGGTGCGCCGTCGCGAGGGCGCCGGTGAAGAGGCGGGCGCGCGTCGGTGCATCGAGCGGGGTGTACGTCGCGTACACCTCGACGCGGCGCGGTCCGGCCCCCTCGCCCACGCGGTAGGGACCAGACTCCTCCGACGGCTCGTGCTCGTGGCTCTCTAAGGCGTAGGCCCGCGAGGTCGCGCGCAGGAGGAGCGCAGCAGACGCGGCGAGCGCGACGTCCGGGAGCCAATGAGGCGCGGCGAGCATCGCGACGGAGAGGGCGGCCCCCACCGACGCCCACACGGTGCGCTCCTCCTCGCGTCGCGCGACGAACAGGGCGAACACTGCGAGCCCGACGTGGAGCGGATCCACGTGGAGCGTCGTGGTCCAGAAGCCCACGTGAAGCACGAGGCCAGCGGTGAGGATCGCGGACGCCGCGAGGACGGAGCGCCGAAGGACCGTCGCGCCCCAGGCGTCGAGCGCGACGAGCGAGCGTATGCGCCCCTCCGGATCCCGCGGGACGAGCGCGCCGAGGGCGAAGATCCAAGCTCCGACGAGCGCTCCGGCGCCCCTCGGCTCGAGGCGCGCGAGCGCGAACGGCAGCGCGCCCAGGCCGGCGACGAGCACGAGCACCAGGGCCCACGCGCGCCGATCGGCCCGCAGCCGGAGCGCGAGAGAGAGGGCGTGGATCTTGGCCACGGCGAGCCCGAGCCAAGCGACGGAGGCCGAGGCGCCGACGCCCCCGAGCACGGCGCACGTCTCGGTGTGCAGCGTCACGTCCGCCTCGTAGACGACGGCGAGGAGCCCGAGCAGCACGGCGGAGCGCCTCTGCCCGATGCGGTACGCGAGCGCCGCGCTCCCGACGAGGGCGAGCGCGTACACCTCGGCGATGAGCGCGACGCCGAGCGCGTCCACGGTGCCGCCCCTGTCGGCGAGGCCCTTGGAGAGCAGGTTGAGCCCGAGCAGCACGAGCATCGCGCTTGCGAGGGCGAGCGGGTTGTATTCGACGAACCAGCGGTGGAGCAGGCGACGAAGCGATTGAGGGGCTTCGGGAGGAGGGGGCGCGGTCATGCCCCGCCCATGGCAAGGCGCGTGCCCCCGCCGCGCTCGCCTCGTTGGGAGAGGTCCGCGCGGGATTTGTGGTGAAAAGAGCGGTCGTGGCGCGCACGCGCGCTCGTCGCGCCGACAAGTTGTCCGGAGCTCGGCGCGCGGCGACATCTTGGCAATCCGCTCGCGAGCCGCTCGTCAGAAGGTCGGGGTCACGAAGATCTCACGGACGTTGGCCCTGGGCGGCGCGAGGACGGCGAACATCGCGGCGTCGGCGATGTCTTCGGGCTTGAGTTTCGTGGGCCTTGGCGCATCGAAGAAGGCCGTATCCACCCTACCAGGGGAGAGGATGGTGCAGCGCCCGCCCCACGCGGCCATCTCCTCGGCGAGGTTCAGCCCGAACCCGTGCACGAACCATTTCGACGCGCCGCCTGGCAGCGTCTGTGCCTTCGCCACGTCGGCACACGGTGAGGTGCGACCCTTGGACAGGACCTGAAGAGGGACGCGGGGGTGCTGGCGTCGGCGAGCGTGTCCCCGCCTCGCGCCCAAGAGCGAGGCCCCCGAGCCCCCGGGCGAGCCCTTGTGCGCCCACAAGCCTGGACGAGGCACCTATTGGCCTTGGGCCGACCTGGCGACCCGGGCGACCCCGAGAACTTCCCCCCCTACGTCTGCGGCAACAGCGTGTGCGCTCTCGCGTGCCCTGCGGGGCAGACCAGCTGCAACCGCTCCTGCCGTAACCTCCAGACCGACAACACCAGCTGCGGCACCTGCGGAAATGTCTGCGCCGCCGGAGCGACATGCACCAGCGGGGTTTGCGTGTCCCCGCCCAAGGCCAGTTGCAACGCGATCAAACAGGCCACGCCGGCGTCGCCCAGCGGCGTCTATACCATCGATCCCGACGGCGCTGGAGGCGCCATCGCCCCCTTCCCGGTCTACTGCGACATGACCACCAACGGCGGCGGTTGGACCTTGATCCTCAAGGCGCACCCCGCGAGCGGTAACTTCCACTACTTCTCCCCACTCTGGACCAACAGCGCGACCCACAACCCCGGCGCGACGGCGTTCGACCAGACCGAGGCCAAGTTCCAGAGCTTCTCGACGGTGCCCTTTACGAATGTCCTTGTCGGGATGAGGGACGGCGGGGCGGTCCGCTACGTGACCCTCACCAAGTCCTCGTCGTCCATGCAGGCCATGCTGAGCGGCGGCTTCAACGGCACGTCCGTGGGCAGGAACGCCTGGAAGGGACTGATGGCCAGCGGCTCCCTGCAGCCATATCGCCGACGAGCGACGGCGAGATCGACTGCTTTTCCTGGCAGCTCTTGCCTATGCGCTGCTCACGCTGCTGGGCGCGGCGAGCGAGGAGACAGGGCTGGATCGTACGCTCCGCTCCGACACGAGGAAGAAGCGAGCGCTCTCGTTGTTTCGCCAGGGGCTGTACTGGTTTTCGGCCATGCCGAACATGCGTGATGAGTGGTATGAAAAACTCATCACATCCTTCGACAAGATCGTGGCGAACCATGAGATGTGCAGGGTACTTTTTGGGATCATATGAGGGGACGCCTCAGCCATTGGCCCCGATGGCGTGGACCTTCGTCCAACCCAACACCGATGACCTTTCGTGGCAGGAGCTGTACGCCATCGGCGTTCGCCCTGACTTCAGCACATCCCAGTCCGTAGAGACCTTGGGCGACCCGAGCCTCCTGCGCGCCATCGAACAAGGAGAATACAACCGGTGCCTCGACGCCCTGTTCCCACGCCGCGAGATCGACATCGAGTAGGCTCGCAGACACGCTCGGCCCACGAGTTGCGCAACGCGGTTCATGCGGCGATGGGGATATCGAGCGAGCCTCGCATCGCGCAAGAGCGCGAGGCCGGCGCGGAGGTCCGCCTTCGGGCGCTCAGCAGCGGAGCCGGGGCCGCTCGCGCGTCCGCTCGTGCGCCGCCGGAGACGCGAAGCCCTTCCCGATGGAGTGCGCCCAGGTTTTGTCCAGCGTGCTGGCGGCGTCGGGTGTCTTGCAGGCGGTGTCGCCGTGATCGACCTTCACCTCGCCGATCCGCTTCGCCGCGGCCGTCGTCGCCTCGCGGAGCGCAGGGCTGCGGCAGCCGATCGCGATGAGCGCCGTGTTCATGCCCTCGCGCTCGGCGTCGTGCGCGGCGTGGATCGTGCGCTCGATGTCGGCGAGGTGGCCGTCGAACCACGCGTCAGGCAGCGCCTCGTCGCGGAGGGCCATCTGCCCGAGCAGCGTCCAGCCCGAGGCGCGGATCGCGGCGTCGGCGGCCGCGAGCCACGCGGCGGCCTTCGCGGCGGCGTGCGGCCCCTCCGCGGCCAACATGGCCACATAACCGCCGCACATCCGCGGCGCCGACGCCTCGCTCACCCAGCGGTCGAGGTCGGCCGACGACATCCGCGCGGGATCGACGAGCTTCACGGCGAGGTTGCGGGCGTCGAAGTTTCCGGTATCCCAGAGCGCGCACGCGAGCTCGTGGTCGGCGCCGATCCGCTTGCGCAGCAGCTTGAGCGTGGCGAAGCTCACCCCGAACATCGGAGGGGCGGCGCCGTGTCGGGCGTAGGTCTTGCGGGTCTGCTCGGAGCCGGCCTTCTCGAGCTCCGCCATCACCTCCGCGAGGGTCACCCGCGTAGCGGACTTCTTCGCCGCGGATTTCGCGGACGCACCCTTCGTGGTGGCGGGCTTCGTCTTCTTGGCGGCGGTGGCATCGGGCATGGTCGACGAGCCTAGCGCAGCAGCCGGCAGGGGTCTTGCCGGTAAAAGTCCCGGCAATCGCTTACGGTCCCTCGCCAAGCTTGCCTGCCGTGCTCGCAGCCGCCGTCACTACCGCCCTGATCTTCAACCGACCCCCAGAGTGCACTCACGCCACCACGTTCGCCCACGAGCTGGCGGCAGGCAGTGACGTTGTGAAGGTGGTGGCACCGAACGTGGTGCTGGTGGCCCATTGGAAACGTCTTCGTGACGGCGAGCTCTACGCCGTCACGCCCAGATTGGAATGAGCTACGCCCCCCATCATCCGCTCCTCCCTGCAATAGCCTCGCTCGTTGAGTGGCTGGTGCTCAACGGAGCCGCAGAGCTTCGTGCCGGCCGTCGCTGCGACCTGCTTCTTCGCTGTATCGACATCGACGCCGATCCGAGCCTCAATGCTTCGCTGGCGCGCTACGTCGTCGTGAACGAGGCGTCTCCCAGGCTGTCTTGGGACCAACACAACGAACTCTTGCCGCCCCTCGAACGCATACTGGAACATGATGGCAGCATGGCATCCCTGGTGGCAGAGCTAACTGCCAAGATCGGAGAAGACTTCCGGTGGAAGACACTGGCTCATGCTGGCGGCCAATCATCGTATCCGAAAGTTAGTTCTGCTGTCGTGCGATCACTCGCGCGAGGTGCCGGCTCGCCTTCTCGACAAACATGGGAGACAGTGACGCAATCTCCGTGCCCCGCGCAAGGGGTCGAGTTCGGTTCGGTAACTATTTTGTTTGCGGCATTCGACGCTCTCTTGCACCCAGGCTCGCCTTCCAATGACCAGGACTCAAATCCGGAGAACGAACGTGCGTGGGCGAGGGGCCAGTTCGAGAACTTCGAGCGGGCCAGCGCCCGCCTGGCCATCGTGGCCCCGGTCTCCTTCGGGATCATCCTGGCCATGCTGTTCTGGATGTTCGGGAGCGCGAGGTACGCGCTGGCGGTCTTCGTCATCGTGCCCTTCTCCCTGGTCGGAGGGATCGTGGCGCTGACGGCC
>SXGT01585979.1_pt1 | contig 11026 bp, 10 predicted proteins | sample 3176221 | NCBI WGS metagenome assembly SXGT01 (sample SAMN11356862, study PRJNA531348) | freshwater metagenome | isolation source: freshwater sample F1-120 | place: China: Fuxian Lake, Yuxi | collected 2017-12-25
CGGTCACCGGCGACGAGGACATCAGCTTCACCGCGGTCGAGGAGAACAACCAGCTGCTGATCCGCGCCACCACCAGCCAGTACCAGGCGGTGATGGCGGCGATCCGCAAGCTCGACATCGAGCCGTTGCAGGTGCACGTCGAGATGCAGATCATCGAGGTGCGGCTGACCGGCGCCTTCGAGTTCGGCGTGCAGTGGTTCCTGGAGGGCCTGATCGGCGGCAGCAGGGACAGCCAGCCGGGCAACAAGCAGCAGTGGGGGTTCGGCCAGGGCGCGCCGCTCAACTTCTCCGCGGGCGACAACTTCTTCTACCGGTTCATCAACAACGAACTGGACGTGGCGCTGCGGGCGCTGCAGAGCAACGGCGAGGTCAAGATCCTGTCGGCGCCCTCTCTGACCGTGCTCAACAACCAGGAAGCCAACATCAACATCGGCGATCAGATCCCGGTGATCACCACCTTCTTCAATCCGGTGACGGTCGGCATCGGGGGCGGGGCCAACTCGAACTTCAACTCCAGCCAGGTGCAGTTCCGCGACACCGGCGTGATCCTGTCGGTGACGCCGCGGGTGAACCCCGGTGGCCTGGTCTACATGGAGCTGTCGCAGGAAGTGAGCAAGCCGGGCGAGCGCGACCCGATTTCCGGCAACGTGGCGATCAACAAGCGCACGGTGGAGACCCAGGTCGCCGTGCAGAGCGGCGAGACCGTCCTGCTCGGCGGGCTGATCTCCGAGGACAACAACCTGACCAAGAGCGGCGTCCCGGGCCTGAGCCGCATTCCGATCCTGGGCTCGCTGTTCGGCAGCACCGACACCACCACGCAGCGCACCGAGCTGGTGGTGCTGATCACGCCGCAGGTGATCCAGAACATGGTCGATGCGCGGGAACTGACCCGCGACTACCAGGACAACTTCCGGCAACTGCGCCCGCTCGACCTGCGCACCGGCCAGCCGACGTCCGGCCCGGCGCCGGACCGTCCGCTGCGCAGCGCGCGGCCAGGCCCGCCGCAAGGCCGGCCGCAAAGCCAACCGATCCACGAGGAGATTCCCGATGACAACTGAATTGGACCGGCGCTTGCCGGCAGTCCGGCTGGCCGCGGCGCGCTGGCTGGTGCCGGCGATGTCGCTGGCACTGGCCGCGTGCGCAGCCGGCGGCGGGCAGACGTCCGCGCGCGATCCCATGGCGGCGCTCGAGGAGCGGGCCGTGGCGCGCTGGCAACTGCTGATCGATCGCAAGCCGGAACAGGCCTACGAGTACCTGACCCCGGGCTACCGCTCGACCCGGCCGCTGGCCGACTACCGGGGCGCGCCGCGCAGCCCGACGGTCGAGTGGACGGGCATCCGCTGGCACCAGGCTGAATGCGAGCAGCCGGACAGCTGCCAGGTCAAGCTTCTGCTGGACTATCAGATGTCCGCGCCGAGCGCGGGCAATATTCCCGGGATTCAGGAACTTAGCGAGCGTTGGCTGCGACTGGACGGGACCTGGTACCACCTTCCGGAGGATTGAGGACCGCCGCTTGCAATGGCTTGAGCCTTTGTCCTATCCTTGCGGCGCTGTTGCCTCTACCGGGCCCAGTTTTGGCGGTGCAAACCGCAGTGGGGGGTAGGGGAGGCCAAGCAAAAAAGCCCTGTGGACGATTAGGAGTGTCTGTAATGAAAAAGAATGGTTTGACGACCGCCATCATCGCCGGCTTCGCCGGCGTGGCGGGCATCGGCTCCATCGCCGATGCCGTGAACCTCAACCCGGATGGCCTGGGTGAGGTTCTGATCTACCCGTACTACACCGTCAATGCTGGCAATGACACCGCCTTCACCGTGGTCAACACCACGGCGGTCGGCAAGGCTGTCAAGGTCCGCATCCTGGAAGGCCGGAACAGCCGCGAAGTCCTCGACTTCCATCTGTACCTGTCGCCGTTCGACGTGTGGGCCGCGACGATCTTCTCGATCCCGACCGGCCTGGCCGGTGCCCCGGCCGCCGCCCTGCTGACCACCGACCGTTCCTGCACCGCGCCGGACATCGTCCGTGGCGGCCTGGGTTTTGTCAGCGTCGGCAACGGCCTGGAGCGGCTGCCCGCTCCGGATGGTCGCTACTACGTGCCGTTCGTGAACTTCGCCTACGCCCCCGACTCGGTTCTGCCGGCGTCCGTGGGTGACGGCCTCGAGCGTACCCGCGAGGGCTACATCGAGATCATCGAAATGGCCGAGATCGTCGACGGCACCCCGCCGGATGGCTGGATCACCCACAGCAGCGCCGGCGAGCCGGGCAACTGTGCGGCTCTGAACACCTCCTGGTTCGGCGTTCCGGCTCCGGCGAACGGCTTTGCCGCCACCGGCGGCCTGGGCGGTACCCCGGCTGCGCCGTGGACCGACATCCCGACCGGCGGCCTGTTCGGCAACGCCTTCATCGTGAAGCCGGCCAACGGCACCATCCTGGCTTACGAGGCCGACGCGCTGCAGGGCTTTGCCTTCAGCCGCCTGCACCTGCCGCCGGGTGACGTCCGTCCGTCGCTGATCGACGTCGAGGATCCGACCTCGAGCTCCTCCGCCACCGCGTTCGTGTTCGACGGGACCGGCGTCATTGCCGCGACCTACGACAGCGTTCCGAACAGCGCCGCCAAGGTCGATGCGATCTCGGCCCTGTACGCCTCGCCGCGCGTGATGAACGAGTTCTTCCTCGACACCGGCGTCGTTTCGGGCACCACCGAGTGGGTGCTGAACTTCCCGACCAAGCGCTTCCACGTCGATGACGATCCGACCATCACCGCCAGTGGCGGCGTCGGCGCCCCGATCGTGACCGCGGTTCGTCCGCCGTTCCAGACCGCGTTCCAGAACGGTTCGTGCGAAGTGATCGGGATCACCGTGTACGACCGCGAAGAGCGGACCATCGTTGGCCAGAACGGCGGTTTCTCGCCGCCGCGTCCGGGCAACCCGCCGTCCTCGCTGTGCTGGGAAGCCCAGGTCGTGACCTTCGACCAGGCCACCGCCGCGACCGGTCCGTCCAAGCTGCTCGGCTCCACCTACGCCAACAACATCGCCACCGACTTCAACAATGGTTGGGCGAACTTGACGTTCCAGGGCACGGGTGGCGGCGCGCCGGCCAACGGTCCGCCGGCGATGCGTCCGTCGGTTGCTCCGAATGCCGGCCGCATCTTCCGCGGTCTGCCGGTCACCGGCTTCTTCGCGTTCAACTACGACAATGCCAACTCGCCGTCCGGGACCCTGGCCAATTACTCCGGCCTGTTCCGTCACCGCACCGAGCGTCAGTGCCAGCAGGGCAGCCTCACCGCCCCGGGCATCTGCTCGTAAGTAGCTACAGTCGTATGTAACAGACAGGGCCCCGCGCTAGTCGCGGGGCCCTTTTTTGTGCGATGCCGATCACCATTGACACCCTTCGACTTGTGTGCTGCGGAATAGACCTGTAACGTGGCCCGGGAACTCACGATCCCTGCACGTTTCAGACGCTCCTAGGGCACTTCGACCTTGCTTGGAAAACCGATCATGTTGACTCAGATTCTCCGTGGTGCGCTGCTCCTCGCGGCGATCGCCGCGACCCCGTCCGTCCATGCCCAGTCCGTGCAGTGCACGGAGGGCACGGGTACCTCGATCGCCGGCACGGTGGTCGCCATCGACCTGCAAAGCGGCAATGTCGTCTTCCCCACGGCAACCGTCAGCTGCGGCCAGGCCCAGCCGGCGCTGTCCGCCACCATCACCTCGCCTGCCACCGGCACCACCGTGTTCACCGGCAGCAGCATCAATTTCCAGTGGACGATCGGCAACTTCAATCCGTCCACCGATTCGTGTTCCATGGTCACCGAACCGAACCTGCCCGGCACCAGCTGGAACCTGCAGTCGGTGACGCCGAGCAGCCCGGCCCAGCCGTACGTGGTGACCATCCCGGCCGGTGCCGCGACAGGCGCCTACGCCTTCAAGCTGCTGTGCAACCGCAACGGCGCGCTGGCCGCCTCCTCCGAGGTGTCGCTCAACGTCCAGCTGCCGCCGACCTGCTCGGAGGGCAATCCGCCGCTCGCCGGACTGGAGCTGCTGGCGCCGCGCGTGTGGGACACGCCGATCTCCTCCGGCGGCTGGGGCGCGCCGTTCGGCGCCGGGTCCCCGGGCACCGTCAACATCCCGCTGATCACCCGTCCGGCCGGGCAGGTGCAGGTGGTGTCCTGGCTGTTCACCGCGCCTGAGATCTCCTCCGGCCTGACCTACGGCCGCATCGCCGGCAATCCGGACAACGGCTCCCCGTTCCTGTTCATCAGCCGCTGCCCCGCCGACGTGTCCTGGTCCGCAACCCGGATCGGTTGCGGCCTCCAGGGCCAGAACCTGACCTGGAAGTTCGCCGGCTTCAATGCCCAGACGGACCGCTGCGTGCTGCAGCCGGGCGAGACCTACTACTACAACGTCGCCTTCATCGACAAGGTCGCTGCGCAGACCGCCGGTTTGGTGATCGACACCTGCGGACTGGGCAACACCTGCGAGTACCGTGCCAGCCACGCTGCGCTGTCGAACACGCCGGAGCCCACGGAGTAAGCCATGACCCAGTCAAGCGTACGCCGGCTCCGGCCGGCCCTTGTCGGGGCTGGCCTGGCCTTGGTCCTGGCCGCGCCCGTCGCGGCCCAGCCCAGGGTCGTGCTCTCCATCGACGACATCAACATCCAGCGCAACCAGGTCAGCCTGCTGCCGACCTTTCCGCTGCCCGCGGGCAACACCCGCTACGGCATCGAATACCGGCCCGGTTCCCGGTCGCTGCTGGCCCGCCCCGCCGAGGCGGTGGTGTGCCACAGCCAGCACTCCCAGTTCAAATCGGGCGGTCCCGCGCTGTACATCGACCCGAACGGCATCCGGCCGGGGTCGCAGTTGCAGGTCGTCAGCCTGGGCGGGCATCCCTACCAGCCGTACAAGTTCGGCAGCGAGATCCTCTCGGGGATCTCGGTGATGGCCTATGACGTCGACCCGCGCCAGTTCGTGGTCGAGCTCGACGGCACCAGCCCCGTGACCTGCCGCGTGGTCAACCGGGCGCCCGCCCCGTTGCCGCCGGAACAGGCGCTGTGCGGGACGCCGCTGACCGACGACCCCAAGGACGGCTGGAACGACAACAGCCTGCTTCGCGCCGGTTTCGACGAGCCGGCCGGCGCCGCGGACCTCGAACTGATTCCGTGGCGCGATGCCGCGGTCCCGACGACCCAGCATCGCTACGGCTACCTGATCCGGAACAAGGGCTCGGGCACCGCGCGCGGCGTCCGGATGCGCGAGTTCGTCGCCAGCGACGCGCTCCACTTCCAGCGTTCGCTGAGCCTGGAGGGCACCTGGGGCTGCCGTGGTTTCGGCGGCGCGTTCTGCGATGTCTGGCCGAACATGCAGTTCGATCGCGGCTACATGACCAGCGAGGTCGGCACGATCCCGGCCGGTGGCTGCCTGAAGTTCGAGGCCTTCCGGGACTTCACGTTCAACCTGGTCGGCACCGGACTGTCGCCCTCGGGCGTACTGGCGGCCCGCGTGCTGTCGGACGACGAACCCGAAGTCAGCCTGGAAGACAACGCGGCGCGGATGACGTTCTGACCGTCGGCCGCGCCTGGCAGGCCGGTTGGAACAGCCTGCCGGACGCGGCCATGGATGGCCGGCGGCACAGCAACGGCGCCGACGGTCGATCCGCCGTGAGGCCCTGCGGACCTGCGCCGGACGGACGCCTGGACGGCGACGACGAGGGTCACCTGCAGCCGGCGGCAAGCCAGGCCCGGCACGCGTCGCGCGTCCCGCCAGGCAAGCGCGGCGGGTCCGGCACGCCGCCGGAACCCGGGCGGGCGGCCCCGGCGGCTATCGGTCGGCACGGTCTTTGACGGATAATTCCGGGTCGATCCCGGCGATCGACCGCACCGGGTCCGCCCTCGGGCGATCCGCCCGCGGCATGCCCGGAACTAGCCGTATCGGCGCGCATCTGATGATGCGCGTTTTCCATTTGAGGTAGTCCCCATGATCCGTTATCTGCCCCTGCCGCTCGGCGTGCTGCTGCTGGCCTTCGCGGCCCCTGCCACCGCGCAACCCGCGTCTGCCGATCCGGTCCTGATCAGCCGCGGCGATGCCGCCCTGACCCTGTCCGACCTGGACGGCCGCATGCAGCGGTTCTCCGACGTGGAGCGGGCGATCTATGCCCGCGACGCCAGCAACCTGGCGCGCCTGATGGACCGGCTGCTGCTGTTCCGGCAGCTGGCCACCGAGGCCCGGGCCATGGGCCTGGACAAGGACCCGAAGGTGATCCGCGACCTGCAGCTGGCGCAGGAGGAGGTGCTCGCCACGCACCGCATGAACCAGCTGACCCTGCCGCAGAACATGCCGGACTTCGAGCCGCTTGCCCGCGAACGCTACCTGGCCGACCCGGCCAAGTTCTCGGTGCCGGCTGGACGCAAGGTGGTCCATCTGCTGATCGGCACGGAGGAGCGCACCGACGAGGAGGCCCTGGCCCTGGCGGTCGAGCTGCGCGACCGCGCGCTGGCCGGCGAGGACTTCGCGGCGCTGGTCATGGCCCACTCCGAGGACCCTGGCAAGGACAGCAACGCCGGCGAGTACACCATCCGCGCCGACGGCGAGTTCGTCCCGGAATTCGAGCAGGCGGCGCGCGCGCTGCCCGAGCCGGGCGCGATCAGCGAGCCGGTGAAGACCCGCTTCGGCTACCACCTGATCAAGCTGCTCGAACTGCAGGAGGCCAGCGTCCCGGATTTCGAGGACGTCAAGCCGACGCTGATCGAGGAGCTGCGCTCGACCTGGCTGGCCGAGGCCAGGGATCGCCACACCGACACGCTGCGGCAGCTGGAAGATACCGGCAACGAGGAGCTGCTGATGACGCTGCCGGCGCGCTACGGCGGCCGTCCGGAAGAGGTTGCGGCACCGCCGGCGGGCAGCCGCTGACTGCACCGTGACCCGATCGACCCCGTCCGCGCGAACCGCCGTCGGGCCGATCCTGTCTGAGTTCGTGCGCCGCGAACTGCGGCTGCGCTACCTGGGGACGTTCACCGGGCTGGGCTGGGCCCTGGTCCAGCCGGTCCTGCAGCTGGCGATCTACGGCTACGTGTTCACCACCATCTTCGCGGCCCGGCTGCCCGAACAGGAGTTCGGCAGCCTGGGCTTCGTCGCCTTCCTGGCGGTCGGCCTGTGGCCATGGACCGCCTTTGCCGAAGCGCTGTCGCGGGCAGTGACCGCCATCCAGGACAACGCCGGCCTGCTCGGCAAGGTCGCCCTGCCGCGGCCGGTGCTGGTCGCCGCCCCGGTCATCGCCGGCCACCTCCTGCACGCGGTCGGCTTCGTCCTGGTGCTGGCCCTGCTGATGGCCGGCGGCTGGATCCGGTGGCGCTGGCAGGTCGTGGCGATCGTCCCCCTGCACCTGCTGCTGGCGGTGTTCACGCTGGGACTGGCCTGGCTGCTGGCGGCGCTGTGCGTGTTCGTCCGCGACCTGTCGCATGCGGTCGGGCAGGCGCTGATGCTGCTGTTCTTCCTGACCCCCGTCCTGTACCCGCGCAGCCTGGTGCCCGAAGCCATGCTGCCGGTGGCCGACGCCAACCCCATGGCGCTGTACATCGGACTGTTCCGCCAGGCGGTGCTCGGGGTCGGCGAGCATGGGCCGGGCCACTGGCTGGTCGCGCTGGCGCTGGCGCTGGTCAGCGCGGCGCTCGGCTACTGGGTGTTCCGGCGCCTGGCCCCGCATTTCGAGGACTTCCTGTGAGCGCCGTACTGGTCGAGGCGCGCGGCATCGCCAAGGCCTACCCGCTGGTCAGCCGCCGCGACGCGCGCCTGCGGGCGCTGGGCCGGCTGCTGTTCACCCGCCGCGCGCCGGAGGCGGCGCAGGTGCTGCGGCCGCTCGACCTCACCATCCGTCGCGGCGAATCGGTGGCGATCATCGGCGAGAACGGCGCCGGCAAGTAGACCCTGCTAAAGCTGATCACCGGCGTGCTCACGCCCAGCGCGGGCAGCGTGCAGGTCAACGGCCAGGTCGGCGCCCTGCTGGAACTGGGCGCCGGCTTCCATCCCGAGTACAGCGGCCGGGAAAACCTGCGCATGGCCGCGGCCCTGGCCGGGCTGGGCCCGGCCCAGCTGCGGCAGAAGCTGCCCCAGATCATCGAGTTCGCCGACATCGGCCGCTACATCGACGAGCCGATCAAGCATTACTCCAGCGGCATGGTGGTGCGCCTGGGCTTCGCCATCGTCGCCGCCCTGCGCCCGGACCTGCTGATCACCGACGAGGTGCTGGCGGTCGGCGACGAGGCGTTCCAGAAGAAGTGCATCGCCTGGATCGAGCATTACCTCGCCGACGGCGGCACCCTGCTGCTGGTGTCGCATGGCATGTACCACGTACAGAAGCTGTGCCGGCAGGCGATCTGGCTGCACCATGGCGAGGTCGCGGCGCGCGGGGACGTGTTCGAGGTCAGCCAGGCCTACCTGGCGCACCACGAGGCGCGGGCGCGGGCGCGCAACCAGGCCGGCGCCGGCGACGACGGCAGTCCGTACCGGCTGCTCGGGGTGACGGTCGACGGCCACGCCGACCCGGACCACATGCTCCTGGCCGAGGACGGCCGGATCCGCGTCCGCGCCGACCTGCACGCCGCCGACGACCGCGCACCGGTCCTGCTGGTCGGCGTGGCGCACGGCAACGGCCTGCCGATCTACGGGGTGGCCAGCGACATGGACGCGGTGGTCCCGCGCCGGCTGGCGCCGCAGGTGTACCGGTTCGAGATCGAGCTGGATGCGTCGGTGCTGCTGCCGGCCGAATACCTGCTCAAGCTGCACCCGATGGACCCGCAGGGCGTGCGCCTGTTCGGCGCGCGCGAGGTCGCCGTGACCGTGCGTGGCCAGACCCGCGAGCTCGGCGCCGTGCGCCTGCGCCACCAGTGGACCGCGGGGGCATGAACCCGGCCGCACCGGCGCCCGAGGTCGAGGTGGTGGTGCCGATCTACAACGCGGTCGAGGCGCTCGGCCGCTGCCTGGCGTCCCTGGCCAGCCGGCTGCCGGACTGGGCCGGGCTGCAGCTGGTCGACGACGCCTCGCCAGACCCCCGGGTGCGGGCGCTGCTCGAGCGCGTGGCGCCTACGCTGCCGGCGCGGACCCGGATCGTCCGCCAGGACGCCAACCTGGGCTTCGTCGGAACCGTCAACGCGGCGATCGGACGCGCGCGCGGCGACGTCGTGCTGCTCAACGCCGACACCGTCGTGACCCACGGCTGGCTGGACCGGCTGCGCGACTGCATGGCCTCCGATCCGCGCATCGCCTCCGCGACGCCCTGGTCGAACAACGCCGAGATCGCCTCGTTCCCGCGCACGCTCGTCGCCAATCCGGTCCCGGCCGATCCGGACGCGATCGCCGCCGCGGCGGCGGCCCTGGCGCCGGCGTATCCGGACATCCCCACCGCCGTCGGCTTCTGCGTCTGGCTGCGCCGGCTGGCGCTCGAGCGCGTCGGTGCCTTCGACCAGGCGACCTTTGGCCGCGGCTACGGCGAAGAGAACGACTGGTGCCTGCGCGCCGCCGCGCACGGCTGGCGCCACGTGCTGTGCGACCGTGCCTACGTGGTGCACCAGGGCGGGGCCTCGTTCGCCGCCGAGGGCATCAGGCCCAACGGCGACCAGCTGGCCCGCCTGGTCGCCCGCTACCCGCATTACAATGCGCTGATCGCCGACTTCATCCAGCGCGACCCGCTGGCGCCCCTGCGCCAGGCCCTGGCCGACCGGCTCGGACCGGCCGGCGCCTGAGCGTCGCCGGCCACCGCCGGCCCGCGACCCCCACCGATGCCCCAATGACCGACCCGACCCCCCTGGATTTCACCGGCGAGCGCTTCACGCCCGAGTGCGTCCGCGAGATCTGGTACGAGCACTGGCACCGCTATGCCTGGGCGCTGCCGCTGGCGGCCGGGCGGCGGGTGCTGGATGCCGCCTGCGGCGAGGGCTATGGCAGCGCCCTGCTGGCGCGCAGCGCGGCCAGCGTGGTCGGCCTGGACGTCGATGCGGCCACCATCGGCCACGCCAGCCGGCGCTATGCGGGACAGCCCGGGCTGCAGTTCCGGCACGGCAGCGTCACCGCCATCGACGCGCCCGACGCATCGTTTGACCTGGTGGTGTCGTTCGAGACCATCGAACACCTGCTCGAACAGGCGGCCATGCTCGACGAGTTCCGGCGCGTGCTGGCGCCGGACGGCGTACTGCTGCTGTCGTCGCCGGACCGCGTGGCCTACAACGCCCAGTCGGCCGAGCCCAACCCCTTCCACGTGCGCGAACTGGACCGGGACGAGCTGGTCGGCCTGCTGCGCCCGCGCTTTCCCGCCGTGGCGCTGTATGGCCAGCGCCTGGGCTTCCACTCCCTGCTGTGGCCGTTGCCGGCCGAGGCCGGGGCGCCCGCCGGTTCCGGGCCTGCCGGTCCGGCGCAGTGGCTGCGCATGGACGCCGGCTCCGGGGCCGTGGACCGGGGGCCGGACCCGGCGCCGGTGTACTACCTGGCCGCCTGCGCCGCCTCGGAGGACGCCCTGCCGGACCTGCCGGGGCTGTCGGTGTTCGCCGACCAGCAAGCCTCGATGTACAGCCATTACAATGCCGAGATCGCCCGGCTGATCCGGGCCGACCATCGCCTGATCGCGCTGGAGCGCGAGCTGGCCGATCTCCGGGCCCGGCTTGCCGGCCGCCCCTGATTCCCCGGACATGACAGTGGACTACGACATCGACTTCGGCAGCATCGCCATCGGCCCGGGCGCGCCACGCAGCGACCCGTCGGCGCCGATGTTCGCCGCCGTCGAGGGCCGGGTGGCCTCGCTGTCCAACAACGAGTGCGTGTTCCAGCCCCGGACTGGCGGCGAGCTGCACGTGATGACGCACCAGGTGCTGCAGGCGCTGGACCAGTGCCGCGAGTTCCGCAGCCTGGACGAGCACATCGCCCGCGTGGTCGGGGTCGTGCCCGGGCTGGCCGGACAGGGCGAGGCGGTGCGGCGCGTGCTGACCGGCCTGGCCGAGCGCGGCCTGCTGCGGACCGACGCCGATTTCCTGGCCGAGCTCGCCCGC
>SXGT01199154.1_pt1 | contig 11025 bp, 19 predicted proteins | sample 3176221 | NCBI WGS metagenome assembly SXGT01 (sample SAMN11356862, study PRJNA531348) | freshwater metagenome | isolation source: freshwater sample F1-120 | place: China: Fuxian Lake, Yuxi | collected 2017-12-25
CTGTTCCTGCCGACGCTCGCATCCTTCCTCGATGCCGACCTGAAGCTCAGTTACTGGGGCGAGGGCGGCGTCGCCCTGCCGATTATCGCGCTGCTGGTGCTCGTCGGCGCGGCCGGCGGCGTTTACCCGGCACTGTACCTTTCGCGGTACAAGCCGGCCCAGGTTCTCAAGGCCAACAAGTCATCCGCCGAGTCCGCGGGCACCGGACGGCTGCGCGCGATCCTCGTCGTCGCGCAGTTCGCGGTCTCGATCGGCCTGATCATCTGCACCTCGATCGTCTATGCGCAGACCGTCTTTGCGCGGACCGCCGATCCTGGCTTCAAGCGCGAAGGGCTGCTGCAGGTGAACATCGGCTATCGCGGGCTTGCTGCGAACAGCGAGGCGCTGGCGCGGGCCGTCGAGCGGGTGCCCGGCGTCGTGTCGGCGGCGCGTACCGCTATCGGCGTTTCGACAAACAGCACCATGGGTCGGGCGGTGAAGGTGCCCGGTCGACAGGAAACGGTCGGCATTGGCAACTACGCGGTCGACAAATCCTTCTTCGAGACGATGGGTCTGCGCCTCCTCGCGGGACGACCCCTTGATCGCGAACGGGAAATGGACGTGACCTCCTTGCCGTTTCCGGACAATGATCCGGTGGCGGAGCGGGCACTGGCCGCGCGCGGCGGGAATGTCGTTGTCAACGCTCTTGCGGCCGAACGGCTCGGCTATCGCTCGGCGCAGGACGCGGTGGGCAAGGAGGTAAGGGTCGCACTCAGCCTCAATCCCGCTCAGCCGATGGTGCCGGTGCGGATTGTCGGCGTCGTCGCAGATGCGCGCTTTCGATCGATCCGCACCCCCGTCGAGCCCATCATGTATCGAATCGGCCAGGACTATCTGTCGGCGCTGATGGTCAGGTACCGGGACGAGAATCCGGCGGCGGTGCGCGATCGCATCGGGCAGGTGTGGAAGGGGTTCGCGCCCGATCTTCCCTACGAGGCGGAGTTCAGCGAGGATATCGTCGCCGAACTCTACACCGCAGAGCAGGCGCGGGCCGCGATCTTCGCCGGATTCGCGCTGCTCGCCGTCGTGATCGGCTGCCTGGGCCTGTTCGGTCTCGCGACCTTCACCGCCGAGCGCCGGACGAAAGAGATCGGCATCCGGAAGGTGCTCGGCGCTCGTACGCGCGACATCGTCCAGCTCCTCGTGTGGCAGTTCACGCGGCCGGTGATCGTCGCCAACCTGATCGCCTGGCCGATCGCCTGGTGGGTGATGCGCGACTGGCTGAACGGCTTCGACACCCGCATCGACCTTGGGCCCGGCCCGTTCGTCCTCGCCGGCGTGATCGCGCTCGTCATCGCCGTGGTGACGGTTGGCAGCCACGCCATGCGCATCGCCCGAACCAACCCGATCCACGCGCTGCGCTACGAGTAGGCCAACTGCTCCGCCCCGGCATCGCAAGCGCCGGGGCGGAGGTTTTTGGTTGACCGGCTGGGAGCCGACGCGCAGCAATCCAGGGCCCGGACATGGCGCCGCGCATGACGAGGAGGCTTCGATCGTGATCACTCGTACCGCCACCGCTCGCTACGAAGGAACGGGCAAGTCCGGCAAGGGATGGATCAGCACGCAGTCCGGTGTGCTCGCAGAGCAGCGCTACGGGTTCGGCACCCGCTTTGAGAACGAGCCCGGCACCAATCCCGAAGAGTTGATCGCGGCAGCACATGCGGCGTGCTTCACCATGGCACTGTCATTCGCGCTGGCGGCCCAAGGTATCAACGACGGGACGCTTGAGACGACCGCTCGGGTCAAGCTGGACAAGGAAGGGGACGGCTTTCGGATCAGCCGTTCCGACCTTCAACTGACCGCCGCCGTTCCCGGATTGGCCGAGGATCGACTGCGCGAACTGGCCGAGGGCGCCAAGGCCAACTGCCCCGTGTCGAAGCTTCTGAACGCCGAGATGACCTTGGACGTCACGGTTCGCTGACCAGCCAGACATTGGTGCGCCAGCCAGTCCGGTGCGAACCCGTCTCCGGCCCAGTTTCCCTGCTATCAGGGAAAAAACAGCGAATTAGCAGTGATCGGCCATTTCCCGGGGCGCCTAAACCGCAGTTTGCCAGACGCTTCCCCGGGATCGGACCCGTATCCCATCTTTAGCGGAACAGGGAATTAAGTTCTGCCTGCAGGGAGCCTTGCAGGGATCTGTCTCGACACAACGGCGGAACTCACGCCCTTGATCCGTCGACTTGAGCTCTCCCGCTGAGCCGGCAGCCTCCGCCCCAATTCTCTAGCAGGACTTTGCGTGTTACACGCAAGTAAGAACACCGGAAGCTTCGGTGAAAACGATGCAAAGGGAACAATCTGTACGTGGAATTTTATGCGCGTTACGCGCATTAACTTATGCGCTGCGCGCGTATAAAACTATTTGTCTTTGAATATCTTGATGTTTGTTGAGGAGGAAAATACAAATATTGCGAAGGAGAATGGTCGTGAGCCCTTTGCAGATACAGGAGCGAAACCCCGCCGACCTTAGAGCGTCGGCGTCAAACGCCCGGACACACACCGACAAGCAGATCCGGCAAATCGCGCAATCCATTCGGATCGATCAAGGGCTGCCGGGGATCCTAAACCTTACTATTCCTGGGCTGGACTCCGAGGCCGTTATGCTCGTGCTCAAAGACCTGGTAGCGCTGTCAAACGGCTCAGCGTGCACGTCGGCTAGCTACGATCAGAGCCATGTGTTGACGGCAATGGGGCTCTCTGACGACCGGATCGCTGGTGCTCTTCGCTTTTCGTGGTGTCATCTGACCGAAGAACCGGACTGGGGAGAAATAGCCGCTCGATTGAAAAGCCTTCGCTAATAGGTGCGGTGTTCGCGCGAGTGTCACGAGTTATGACCATAGCACCGTCGACGTCAGCCAGCTCAGGACTGCTATTCAGGAGCCGCGACGCTAGGGCTCTGCAACTCTCTTTGCTGCCGAGCAGCATAGCGCCGTATCAACTCCTCAGTTTCGGAGCGGAATTGCGGGCGCGGGGGCAACCTACGCAGAGGCGTCGACTGAAAGGGACAGTTTCAACTTTTAAGCGGCTGGCAACGCCGCAGAGGCGCAAAGCGGTTCGCCCCAAAACGGAACGCCCCCGATTGGAGCAAATCGACCTTGTTGTATGTTAAATGGTAGCGGCGCATAACGCCCCGAGGCAGACGATTATGCAAACGACTCTGAAGTTCAAACGACGGCCCCGCTCCGATGAGCGGCAGGCCGCTCTCCCTCGCGCTGCAGCGGAACAGGCGGAGCTCATTCGCTTGTCCAAGCTCGGTGGCGATGGCGTAGATCTTGGGAAGCTGTCGCGCGACGAGCGCATGAAGCATCTGTTCCAATAAAGGGAATGCTGGTTTGGCAGCAAGCCACGAACGATTGCTTTCTAAATTATCTCTCAGAGTAACTAGATCTGGCTCTCGCATCAATAGATCAACGCTAGACAAGACTTTCACTCCATTCAACAATGAAAGTGCCTTGGCGAGTTCGCTATCCTTGCAAAGGCAGTAAGCTCTGCCCTCGCGTTTCGCTATCTCAGCCATTGCGGCGAATACAAAGCCATCCGGAATATCATTCCTTGCCTTAATCGACTTAAACGGCGTAACCCCGGCAAAATAACAGGAGAAAGCTAGTTCAGCGTGATCTTGAGTGATTTTAACTAATTCAAATCCTGCCTCATCAAAAAACCGGCGAAAGGAAGCCGTAGAACATGCCTCCGCGTCATGTAACGGCAATCTGTCTAGCAAGAACTTATAACGATCCTGGTCGGAGCTGGAGAGAACCGGATCCCGCGCGTAACGTTCAAGGATCTTTTGAACCTCGATCATCGACTTCTCTAGCTCATCGCGCCATTGGGTCCGGCGCTCTTGATATACGATCTCCGGAATATAAACCTTAATTGACCTGAGAGAGCATAGCTCGACGAGGTGGCGGAAAGGCGGAGCATTCCAGCTTAGAGCTCAAGCAGCCGCAACTAAGGGTGACACGGTCGACTCGGACCTTGCTGTCGCGCTAGCTGAAGAAATGAAGGGGATGGCATCAATTCAGCAAAAGCAGCTAGAGAAAACAGCTATCGCAAACCCGAGCGCAAGCATTGAAGAGATAGTTGAGGCTGGACGAAAGCAACCTAAGATTAAGCAAATCATCGTGGTAATCAATGATCAAACCGATGATGCGCTTACTTCATTTGCGCAGGAGCAGGGCACAGATAAGAACGATGCTGCCTCGCAGCTGATTGCGTCGGGCCTGACAGACCGCGGCTACATGGCCGCGTCGGACGAGCGTGCTTGAGGGTGTCTCCGAGGCCGAGTTTCGTGATCTTTTGGTCTCGATCGGTACTCATAAAAACGACAGACGACTTCTTCCTGTACGGGTGGCCGAGTTGATCGATGTTGCACTTCGGCATGCGTCTCCACGAGAGGTCGCGAAGTCGCTGCATCTTAAAGATGCCTCGCTCGTGGACCGGTTTCGCATGCTGCTCCGGCTCGATCCTCCGCTCCAGGCCCTTGTAGGGTGGGGTAACCGGGGTCCCTGTCAGGTGGGATGAGCAGCTGACTCTGTTCGGCTGCCACTAGTTTGGTAAGGTTGCACTGAATGCCAGAAAGTGGCCTTCAGAGAAACCAGCCTCGCAACGCCACCGGTGCCGTGCGACGGAGAGTCTCCAGACGTCAGAGAAGCTGATCACCGCTCAAAATAGGGCCCGTTCTCCGGGACTTTCCGGGGACGATGTGTGAGAACTCGCGCATGTCCGGAACTGAAGACTGCCTGGTGCGGACGGCGGGAGAATGAACCGCGCCCGCCAACCATTGGAAAACAAAGGCTTTTTCGCAGGCCGGTGTTTCGGTTGGTACGCCCGGATGTAACAGTTTGGAGGTGGGCGTCAACGCCCGTGACAGATCCCTTGCCAGACGGTCGTTGAGCCGAGCCTGCGAGCCGGTCTATGTTGCGTCACCCAGCCCGAAGCCCCCGATGCGAGACTAAGGAGCCGTCATGCCGAAGTTCACCGTCTATCCTTTCCTCGGCACGCCGGTCACTCATGAAGGCGTATCAGCCGAAGTGACCCCGAGGGGCGATCTGTTGATCCTGACGGGAGATAGAGGGCCGAACGACGCGGCTGGCGTGTATAGGTGGGAAAAGGACAAATGGGCGTTCTACCGGCCCGGCGAGCCACCCCATGACGCAACGGAAGAGGCCGTCAGCAACGATCCGGAGAACAACCCGTACAAGTGAGCCGTCGCTCGCGTCGGTGCCCTTTGGCATCAGGGAACCTTGTTTATGCCACGCGGTGACTGGATCGACGAAACCGGCCTTGTGCTGCGGGATGGGCATCGCATGTTCCTACGCGTAGCAGACGGCGGGGAATGGCAGCTCGACTTGCTGTGGCGGCACGGGAACCCCGTGGGGCAGCGGGTGCGGGTGCAGGGACGCCGCTGCGGCTTCAATTTGATCGACGTGGAGACGCTAGAGCGGGTCTAGTCTGACGGCTCGGCAATGCTTGGCTGCTTTAATCGAACGTCTCCTTCGGGCAGCGCCCGAGCGGTCCACTCAAGCTGCGGGCCGCAGGCCAATGTGAAGCATGGCCCAGAGAGCTTCCGAACTTCCAGCAAGGAGGTGCGCTTGTTCTTTCGACAGAGTGCCCCGGCGACTTCGCGAAAGCGTAAGCTGGATTTCGCTGCCAGCGCTTGCAGCAAATGGCCCATCTGTTGGTCCGAGTAGAGAGACAGCGGATAGCTCTCTCGGAAGATCAGCTCGTGATCTATGTTGCGGCCTTCGATTAGCCAAAAGAGCTTCGGGCGTGCCATGGGTCAGCCGCACCGACGCCCGCGCCAATACCGATCCCACCGCGCCACAGTGCCCGTGCGAAGCATCGCGCAGGACAGGTCGCCAATCCGGGGAGCCGCACACCATGCCGCCGTTCGGGAGCCGCCTGCGGAGCCCGTGGAGCTGCATCGGAGCGCCGGGCCTCGCACAACCACGTGGCCTTCGCGGGAGCGTCCCTGTGGGCCTCCCAGAAGCCGCACGAGCCGATCCCGTGCCGCCGTCGCGGATGCCGCAGGGCACGGGTGCCCAGGTCGGCAGGTGCCGTCCATCTCGCGCGCGGCGATCCCGGCCAATCGGACCTTCGGGCCCTCCGCGCACCAGACTGGGCCGTCACCATCCCAGACGCGCGTCAGGGTGCAGGTGAAAGTCAGCCCGGCCGCCAATGCCGCAGCCATCATCGGTATGTCACTCGCAGGCTACTCCGTCCCCATCACGGTCTAGGTGGCGTCCGTAGCCCGGCCTGCCGAGCCGCACAGGCGCAGCCCCGGCCGCGCGCGCTGCGGAGCAGTTCGGGTAATAGGTGGCGCTTGAGGAAGTCAGGCTGAACGCCCGCTGGGGAGCCGGTGCGCTGCCCCCGCCGCGATGGCAGTGGTAATCGCCCGTCTTCCGATTGTTGTGACAGCCTTCGGCGTTCAACCCGCCCGGATGAGCAGCGGCCGAGGCCATCGGTGCCGCGCTCAAAAGCAGTGCCAAGCCCGCCAACCGGATTTGCTTCATAGTCCCCCCTGCTTCGGCACCGGGGCGATCTTAACGCTGCCCTTAGTGCCACAATGGGAACACCTTAGCCGCTTCATGGCCGCGCTCAAGCGAGCCGGAATGGGGAACATGGTTGCCAGATCGGCGGGGCTGGCGCGGGTGGTGTGCTGACATTCGGTGCAGCGGATCATGGCATCCGCCCCGTGCCGCCCGTAGCAGCCGGTAGTCTCAAACCGAGCGTTTGCCATCGCCGCCGCGCGCTGCCCGCAGCTTGCAGATCAGGTCCGGCGTGCGCTCCATACGAGCCGCCCGGCAGATGCCATTCATGCAGGCTTCTAATGTCTGCCGCCTTGCCAAAGCGGACATGTAATCAGAACCGGCAGAGCTTACGGCGTTGCGCCAGAAGTCATCGAACAGCCACCGCTCGCCTCCGGTGCTGGCATACAGGTAGGCTAGGGCGAATCGCAGGGCAAAACTCTTGGGCACCGGCCCTACGCTTGAAGCAGCTTCGTCCAGCGCGACCAGTGCCTTGAACGTCAGATGCTCCTTGCTGAACCGCATGGTGCCCAGATGCACCAGCGAGAACACAAAGGGAACATTTCTGCTGTCCTATTTCCACAGGTTTGTGCTTCAAACTTGGCTTTGCCGTGGAGGGCTCCCGTGGAACTGCTTACGCACTTGATCCTTGCAGCGCCTGCCATGATGCTTGGCTGGGCAGCAATCCGGCGCGCAGAGGCGCTGGTAATCTGGGCTAAGCGGCGGTCGCCCCGTGAGGACCGCGATGTTAGCTAAGGGAGTGGTTGAGATTAGCGAGCGAGCATCTGGGCTTGCTCGTAGGTAGGGGACCGACTATTCTACGGCTATTCACGGCCCCGCTGATGGCCCTCCGTGAATAGAGGGTAGCTGGAAAGCCCCCCTCATAGCTCTTGGGGGCAATCCATGTCCGCTCGTAACGATCAATCGTATTACGCAATGCGCGCCGAACAGGAGCGCTGCTTGGCCGAAGAGGCCACTGACCCAAAAATCGCCGCGCTTCATCGGGAGCTAGCCAGCCGGTATGAAGAGCTAGCGCGCGATCAGTCTACCGTACAACACCTCCGCACCGGCTGAACCCGTGTGCTGGGTGGACCTAATTCGAGTTTGGTTCGCTTAGCATAACATCGCGAGCGCGGCTGGCGGCTGAGAGACAGGCGTGTGCTCTCAACTCTGCGGAACTATCCTGTGCCCCTTTTCCATTTCCACGTCGCAGACGCGCATCCTCAAGTTGTCACTGACCCCATTGAACTTTCTTCGATTGACGACGCCAAGCGGCACGCGCTGCGGTTGGCTGGCCAAAGTCTCTGCGATGAAGAGCCCATCTTCTGGGACGCTGATCCTTGGGTTCTGACCGTCAGTGACGAGCGCCAGTTGACCCTATTCACACTAACAGTTGTCGCAGCGAACGCAGCCTCTTTGGGCTGCAAGGTTCCGCACCCTCGTTAGAAGTGCTCGGCGGATTTGCAGATCATACGTGCCGCTGGCAGCATGAGGCGATGTGTAACCGTTACCGCATGACTGCCAAGCAGGCTGAGCTAGCCGCAAGGTTTGGCGTCGAGCCCATCTACGCCCCAGACGAGAGCTACCCGCCTCCTGAGCTGTTCCCGAAGCGGATGGGCTGGGTTGTCCGGGATGATGCCGGGGTGCGCACCCTTGACGTTATGCAGTGGGGTGTCCCGCTCAAGATGAAAGGTGCCAAGGGTCAACCGATAACGAAGCAAGTCACCAACGTCCGGAACCTGACCAGCCCGTTCTGGAAATCCACCATCGCTAAGGTTGGCTTTCGCTGCTTGGTCCCGGTAACGGACTTTTGCGAATGGGAAGGCGAGACTGGCGCTAAGCAGGAACGGTGGTTCAGCGTCCCTTCCAGGCCCATCTTTGCCTTCGCTGGCGTGTGGCGTCCCACGGAGCAGGGCAAGGCGTTCGCCTTTCTGACGTGCGAGCCGAACGAAGTCGTTAAGCCGGTGCACCCGAAGGCCATGCCGGTTATCCTCCATGACGAAGACTTCGACGGCTGGCTTAGCGGGGAGTACAATAGCGTGTGCGCGCTGGCTTCCCCGTATCCCTCGCAGTTGATGGCAGTGGCCTAGCACGATAGTTTCCTTGCAGTTCAGGGGGGAACGGCATGGCTACAGATCAGAAGGGCGAAGGTTCGGGGTTTTGGCTGCCCGCGATCTTGATCGCAAGCGCGGGCATCTGGTGGTGGAATAGCAGCAGCGCCGAGGCACCGCCGCCCCCCGTGTTCGTACCGACCGCCGCCAATCCGTCACCCCGACCGCAACCACTGCCCGTTGCCAGCCCAACCCCAGTCCCAACGCCTACCCCGACGCACAACTATGCGTTCGTCGAAGGGGACCTCTACGGGTACATCGCCGCCATTTCAGAGAACGACAGGAAGGCAGGGAAGCGCGCCGGGGACGTGCTTACTTTCCGATACGCGGGGTATTGGGATGGCCAGTACAACCTCGAACAGGTGGATGATGCTGGCAACATTGTTGCCGTCAGCACCTGCGGCAAACCTTGTATCGCGATCAAGGACTACTCGGCTCGCTCCATGAGGCGCATTGCGTACGACCCTGCAAGCATCATCGGCAGCGCGATGGAAGACGCGATGAACGGACGCTTGAAGCGGAAGAAGCGGGAGCAAGCGCGCCAAGCGCCACCGGCTCCGCACAGCGAGGCAGACGCTGCCGAGCCCACGCCAGAGGCCGTGCCGCCCACGACCTGAAATCGCTGAACTTATGCGAGGGGACAACTCCGACCAAACGCGCGCGGTAATCCCCCCGTAGGGAGTGCCGCTGGCCTGAAATCCGCCTGAAAACAATGCGATGAACGTCACTGACGTTGGCCGCAAACCGCCTAGCCGAGCCCTTCCAAATCCGCCTAACGAACGATGCGAGCATTTGGAAAGGTCCGCTGATGTGCAAGGTTGTCGCCTATTACCGCGTATCCACAGAGGGGCAGGGGCGTTCCGGGCTGGGGCTAGAAGCCCAGCGGGAAGCGGTGGCCAAGCTCTGCGGTGCACGGGGCTGGACTATCGCTGCGGAGTTCACAGAGGTGGAGAGCGGGAAGCGGGATGATCGGCCGCAGCTCGCCACCGCATTGCACCGCGCGAAGGTCACAGGGGCCACGCTAGTGGTCGCAAAGCTAGACCGGCTTTCCCGCAACGTGGCGTTCTTAGCTGCACTACAGGATAGCGGGGCCAAGTTCGTGGCTGCTGACATGCCGGAAGCCAATGAGCTGACAGTGCACATCATGGCTGCCGTTGCCCAGGCCGAGCGGAAGATGATCGGCGCTCGCACTCGCGATGCTCTGGCAGCGGTGAAAGCGCAGGGTCGAAAGCTAGGTAATCCGAATGGCGCTGCGGCTCTGCGGCGGGCTGGCAAGGGAAACGCGGCGGGCTGCGAGGCGGTGAGGGCCGGGGCCGCTAGCCGGGCTCTCGACTACGCGCCCATCGTGGCCGACATTCGGGCGGCTGGGGCAACCTCGCTGCCTGCCATTGCCAAGGAGTTGAATGAACGCGGCATCCTCACCCCGCGTGGCGGGCGGTGGCACCCGTCGTCGGTGAGCAATCTGCTGGCACGGCTGCCCGGTTGAGAACAGGTCCAGGAGCCCCGTGGAAGGCCGTCGCGGCGGCTCCGCAGGATCGCTGCCCGGCTGGCGCTCTCGGTCGGTGACGGGCCTTTGGCGGGCTCCACGGGCCTATTCGCCTTTGGTCAGGTGAAGCCCGATGATCGGTCCCGGTGCACGAGGATGTTTCCGGCCTGCCCAGCGATAGGCTGCGGCTGCCAAGATGATCGCAGCCACACCAGCGAGGATGCCGGGGAGCGCCGCCACAATGATCGCAAGATCGTTCATTTGCTCAACCTAACTGCCCGCGCCGTGGCTCGTTACCGCCGTCATGCATCTCGCCTACTGAGCCCATTGGACCGGTTGAATAGCGGCCGGGCCGCACCACGAAGAACCTGCTCATGTTCGGCCTCTCTTAACCCGTCCTGTGCACTCCCATCGTAGCAGCACGAGACCCCTGCGAAGGTGGGCGTTGTTCCATCATCGGCGGAGGCAGTTCGGGCTGCCATGGGGCCACGTTGTAGAGGTCCGGTTCTACAACGGGACGGCCGTGCACCGGGAGGGCACTGCTGGGGCTGATTTGATACCATCTCCCACAGACAGTCCGAGTTTTGGGACCGTCTCCCACAGGAAGCGCTTGCTTCTGGGCGGCCCCGCGTTCCGGTACGGCCAGCCACAGAAAACCTGTGAACGTCCGGGGGGACGCTAATCACCATGACGCTGATAGGCCGCAAGGCCGGAGGATCGCTGCGGGCACATGCTTGCAGCTAGGCGTCGCCGGGCTCCCACCATGCCGCTCAATCCCGATAAGGATCAGGTATGTTGGCCGGGGTTCCAACGATCTGTGTTGATCGGAGGATCGCCGGGCAACCCCCACCCGCTAATCCCTCCA
>SXGT01497085.1_pt1 | contig 11025 bp, 10 predicted proteins | sample 3176221 | NCBI WGS metagenome assembly SXGT01 (sample SAMN11356862, study PRJNA531348) | freshwater metagenome | isolation source: freshwater sample F1-120 | place: China: Fuxian Lake, Yuxi | collected 2017-12-25
GACGCCGGCGCCGCGTATACGGTGTCCAGTCCCGGAGAACTGGCTACGACGATCCAAATGCTCTGCGAGGCGGCCCCCGACGGAGACCGCCTGGCGGACGTTCGGCGCACGTTCGCCGAGCGGTTCTTGCATCGCGAAGCCACGCCCGCGGCCGAGCGCGCGGTCGATTATTTGCAAGATCTCACCCTCGCAGGCTCCATGCGGGCAGCCAGTATTTGAGGCTACGATGCGGAAGATCATGAGCTTGTGCTATACGCAGCTTCGCTACGCCGCGCTGATGGTTCGCCATCCGCACGTGGCCCGCGATTTCTGGTTCCACCTCTATCACGAGGCGCGGATCGCCGACAAGCTTGCCCAGCCGAGCCTGAAGTATCGCCTGCCCATCAAGGACGTTGGCGATATCTTTCCCGGAATCTATGCGCAGGAATACTCGCTGGAAAGCTACTGCGACGAGTACGGTGCCGTATCCCCTTTCGAGGCGAGGGTACTGGCGGCCTCGATCCGGCTGCTGAAGCCCAAGACACTTTTCGAGATCGGCACTTTTCACGGCGGCACGACCGTGCAGATCGCACTGAACGCCCCGGCCGACGCGGTCGTTAACACGTTGGATCTTCCCGAAGACCATCCGCTGCGCGCGGACCGTGATAATGTCGACTTGTCGCCGGAGCGGCTCGGCAAACGGTACAAGGTGTCGTCGGTCGCAAACAAGATCCACCAGCTCTATGGAAACTCGATGGAGTTCGACTTTTCGCCGTTTGCCCGTTCCTGCGACTGGATATTCGTCGACGCGGCCCACACCTACGACTATGTCATGTCCGACACGCGCAACGCGCTGGCAATGCTGCGTCCCGGAGGCACGATCTTCTGGCACGACGTCAACATGGCGTTCGAAGGCACCTGCCGCGCGCTGGCTGAATATGCGAATTCGAATCAATTCCCCATCGTCCGAGTTCGGGGAACGACCCTGGCCTGTTATCGGTCTTAGTGCCTAAAGCCTAACGCTCGCCCGTGCCTAAAGTCTCCGTCATTACCGCCGTGTATAATCTCCAGGACATCGTGCTGGAGACGATCCATTCGATCCTGGCCCAGACGTACGCCGACCTGGAATTGATCGTCGTCGACGATGGGTCGACCGATGCCACGGCCGAGCGGATCGAGGCCGTGGGCGATCCACGATTAAACCTTGTGCGCGCGGACCATACGGGCCTGCCCGCCGGTGCCCGGCGCCGCGCTTTTGAAATCAGCCGCGGCGAGTTCCTGGCCGTGGCCGATGGCGACGACGTTTTGGCGCCCGAGCGGATCGCACGCCAGGTCGAGTTTCTCGAAAAACATCCCGCAGTCGGAATCGTGCATTCGGGTTATCACCACCTCTTAGACGGTCAGATCGTGCCGTTGCCACCGCGGCGTGACGAACCGGAAACGACGTCGGCGGCCGACATGCTTCCGCGCCTGCTCGTGAACAACGACATCTGCGGACCCACCGTGATGCTGCGTCGCAGCGCGATCGAGCGTGCCGGCGGGTTTTTCGATACCGATCCACTCTTGTGCGGCCCCGAAGACTTCGAACTCTGGCTGCGGCTATGCGAGGCCGGCGTCGAATTCGGATACATTCCGGAGCCGTTGATGAACTATCGCATTCGCCGCGACAGCGTGAGTCGCAACCTGCTGCGCAACTGGCGCGGCAACCTGCGAGCCATCGAGAAAGCTCAGGCCCGCAGTCCCGAGTTGTATGCCCGCCATCGAAAACTTGTCCGCGAACGACTGTCGAGCACGTATCGCAACCTGGGGCGCATGAAATTGATCGAGGGTGAACCGGGCGCGCTTGCGGATCTCTGGCGCGCGGTGCAGTTTTTGCCCGGCTCGGCAAGAGCGTGGGGGTGGATGGTGCTGGGGCTTTGCGGTCACAATGTCGCTCGTGCCGTTGTCAAGGCGCGCGACAAGGCCAGCGTTCCCGCGGCTGTCTTGCCCGATTCCCATGCCTCGACCGTTTAATTCTGTGGACCTGATCAACTAGCCCAACTTCCCCAACCTTTGACGTAAGTGCTTGCGCCGCAACGAAACGACCCCCAATTTTTCCACTACAAATCGGTTTTGTGGAGGCGGCCGGGCAGCTCCCAGCCGAGCCGTTGGCGTTTCAACTCGATGAACCGAATGCCGCCACGCCGGCCCCGGCCATGGCGGAAATGTCCCGACAGGCCGCGCAGCAATTGACGGTCATCTTGTCCGGCGAAGGTTCCGACGAGATTATAGGCGGATATAAAGGACTCCCGCGGGAAAATTTTCACGTTCGACTGTCGCGGTGGTGCCGGCGGCTCCCCGGCTGGCTGAGCTCCGGGGGAGAAAAACTTCCCGGCCGCTGGGGTCGGTTTTTCGCGGCGGCCCGCCGGTCGGACGGTGAGAGTCTCGCTCGCCGACCGTATTCGATGACGAATATTTTCGGCGAAGGTCGCTTTGCCGCCGTTTAAACAAATGCTCGGCCCTGATGTGCAAGCAGCGAGCAGCGACGCAGGCTGCCCAGTCTTAAGAACCGGCAAAGTTTCTTCAAGCCGCACGCTCGACCGGCCGAAAACATATTCGCGATCTTGCGCGAACGCTGCGCTTGCTAGCACGTTGGTCAGCAAGCTTAAAGTGACGGTGGCCGGTGGCTAGTGCCGGTGTTGTACGCAGGGCACTGGCGGCTGGCACTTTCCTGACTCCTGACTCCTGAACCATGGCTGCTGATACCACACCAGCGATCGAGCGAAGCTTCAATCCCTTGCGGATTATTGCCGACGACGTTGCCTCGATCGGCGGCGTGACCATGGCGGGAATCGAAGCGCTTGGCGAATTCGTGCTGTTCACGCTGAGTACGTTCTCGTGGCTGTTCACCCGGCTGCCGCGGCGAGATACGCTGATTCCCAACTTCTATCAGATTGGCGTGCTGAGCCTGCCGGTTGTCGCGCTCACGGGCACGTTCATTGGCATGGTGCTGGCAGTGCAAAGTTATGCCCAATTTCGGGGCTTCGGCTTGGAAACGCGGCTTGGGGCCGTGATCAACATGACTTTGGTGCGAGAGCTTGGTCCGGTGCTGGCGGCCACGATGCTGGCTGGCCGGGTCGGCGGTGCGATGGCAGCCGAATTAGGTACCATGCGCGTCACCGAACAAATCGACGCGCTTTCGAGCATGGGCGCCAACCCGATCCATTATCTGGCCGTGCCGCGGTTCCTCGGCTGTCTGATGCTGATTCCCACGCTGACGATCATGGCCATCTTCATGGGCGTCGTTGGGGCGTTCGGATACAGTGCGGCCATTCTACACATCGACTCGCATCACTATTGGGAGAACTCGCGGAAGGTCGTGGGCAATTTCGACCTCTTCTGCGGTGTCTTCAAGAGTCTGTTCTTTGGCGCCTCAATCGCGTTGATCAGTTGCTACCGGGGCTTCCATTGCGAGGCGGGGGCTGAAGGCGTGGGACGCGCGGCGACGACCGCGTTCGTGCACTCCTTTGTGACCATCATCGTGCTCGATCTATTCCTGGGGATCGGGCTCGACAACGTGTATTACTACTTTTGGCCGGAAACACAACCGCTGTTTTAACCTCACGCAATGCCCTGGGATGGCCGTCCCTGGGCTTTCACGACCATGGCAGCCGTTCCACAGAATCCGGATGCGCAGAATCGCCCGCTGGTTGAGGCGCGCCGGGTTGCCGTGACCTTCGGCCGCCAAAATGTCTTGCGCGACATAACGCTGACCATTCCGCGCGGCCAAACCTTGGCGGTGATCGGCGAAAGCGGCTGCGGAAAAACGGTGTTGATGAAAACGATGATCGGACTGGTTCAGCCGACGCGGGGCGAACTGCTCTTCGACGGCCAACACCTGGCAGCACTCACCGATAAAGAACTCACTCGCCAGCGAGTCCGCTTCGGTTTTTTGTTCCAGAATGCGGCCCTGTTCGATAGCATGACCGTCGGCCAGAACATCGCATTTCCGCTCCGCGAGCATACCCGCAAGAGCGTGCCCGAAGTGCAGGAGATCGTTGTTGCTCGATTGGCGGATGTCGGGCTGCCGGAAAATGTGCTGGCCAAGAAGCCCGCCGAGCTATCTGGTGGCATGCGCAAACGAGTGGGATTGGCGAGGGCGCTCGCCCTCGAGCCGGAACTGATGCTCTACGATGAGCCGACAACCGGCCTCGACCCGATCATGAGCGATGTGATCAATGAGTTGATCATTCGCACGCGAAAGCACTATCCCGTCACCAGTGTCGTTGTCACGCACGATATGCGCACGGCGCGCAAAGTAGCCGACCGCGTGGTGATGGTGTATCCGATCTCGCGGTTAAAACCCAGCGAGCCGCAAGTCATCTTCGATGGTCCCCCTGACGAGATCGATCATTGCGGCGACCCGCGCGTGTTGCAATTTGTCTTTGGCGAGGCGGGTGAAAGGCTGATGGAAATGCGCCGGCTAAGCCACGTTCGAGAAAACGGAGGAAGCCTCGTGTAGAGGAAGTGCCACTGCGCGGCCGCCCAGGCCAGGCAGTGCCACACGAGTAAGTCATGGATGATCGCGTGATGAAATTTCGTGTCGGTGTGGTGATGATTGCCACGGTGCTGATCACCGGCATTCTGGTGGTGGCGTTTAGCAATCTCACCACAATCGTGCGCGGCACGTATCCCTTGTTCGTGAGATTTCAAGACGCGCCGGGCATTGCCGAAGGCACGCCCGTTCGCAAAAACGGCATCCTCATCGGCCGCGTCCATGAGACCGAGTTTGCCGAGGGCGGCGGTGTAATTGTGACGCTCAAGATTCAAGACAAGGTGAAGCTCAAGCAGAACGAAACCGCCCGGATCAAGAGTAGCTTACTTGGCGATGCGGTGATCGAGTTTGTTTCGCCACCAGAAGAATCGAAAACGGCCAAGTCTATTGAGCCGGGCGAGTACATTGACGGCACGGTGCTCGGCAATCCGCTGGAATCTTTTGGCGACTTGCAGGGTGAGTTGGGAACCACGGCCAGGTCGTTGACCGGCGCCGGCGACGAAATCAGAAAGCTGGCCGCATCGATCAACCAAACCATGGATTCCGACGACAAACAAGTGCAGCGAATCATCGATAAGCTGGAAAGCTCGCTCGATAGCTTCCACCGCACGACCGACAATATTAACGGCCTGATCGGCGACAACGAAGTACAACAGGAACTGCGCCGCACGATCGTCGAACTGCCCAAGCTCTTCGAGCAAAGCCGGTTGACGCTCGACCGGATGCAAATTACCGTCGACTCCGCCAACAAGAATCTGAAAAACCTGGAAGGCTTAACCGAGCCACTCGGCGAGGGCGGCGCGGAACTGGTCGGCAAGATCGACTCGACGGTCACCAAGCTCGATGAATTGCTCGGACAGTTCGTAATATTCGGCAAGCAGTTGAACGAAGAAGACGGCTCGCTCGGCAAGTTGGTGCGCGATCCCGAGCTGTATCACAATCTCAACAAGGCCGCCCGCAACATTGAAAAGCTGACCACCGATCTGCGGCCCATCGTGAAAGACGCGCGGGCTTTCAGCGACAAAATCGCCCGCCACCCAGAGATGCTCGGCGTCCGTGGAGCCATCCAACGCAGCTCGGGAATCAAGTAATGTGGACCTCACGCTCCGCGTGAGGACGACACTAAAAGTTGAACCGATCAAACCCCGTCGGTGGCGGCAAAGCGGGCGCCGCGGGCTGCGGCGCCGGCAGCGGCGCGGGTGCCGAGTTCGGCGCCAAGGGCGGCAGCGAATTCGGTTGCGAGTGGAAATTCGGCGGCGGCATCGCCGGCGCTGGCGTCGCAATGTGGCTGCCGCGGCGAAGCTCGTCAGCACGCCCCAGCAGTTGTTCGGTCGGTACGATGACCTGCGGGTGCAGCTGATAGTCGAGCACCCGCTCATCGCGAATCTCGCCAGGCATCAGGTTGTCGGCCACAAAGTCGATCCCCGGGTACTGATACCATGGCGTGGGCACCGGTTGCAGAACGGTCAAGGTTTCGTATCCGTCTTTCACCAGCCGAATCTTCCGCGTGCCGTAATACACAAAGTCAGTCGAGACCGGTGTCGTGCCAATCTCGTAATCGTCGATATAGACCAGCGCCCCGGGCGGGTTACTGCGCACGGTGAACCGCCGCTGCACGCAACCGGTGTTGCCGCACGCCAGGATCGCAAAAGCCAGCGCCAGCGAGATCCGAAAAAATTGAATTGAGGCCAATGGTGCCCGCACGAAGTGCTTCCTTGGTGTCGCGGCAGAACGGCAGCCGCTGGAAAATGGGGCGGAAGTATAGTGCCGGCGGGCCGTCGAAGCCAGATCATCGCGATTCGCACGGGTCTACCAGCAGCGGAACTCCACAGGCAAGGGACTGGCTCAGTTTCCCAGCGAATTTGAGCGTGGTGCATCGTCCAGTTGGAGGGTTGCCCAACGTGTTTCCCGGGAAAATGGGCCTCCCACATCGCTTTTCCAGAGCACCCAGACTTCCAACTCACACTTCACGGGCCGGGTTTTCGATTATCGCCGGTTGGGATGTGGCTGCCCGTTGGATAGATTTCAGATGATCGCCAGGGGGTTGCGGCGTTCTTCCAGGGTGCCGCGGGTGACGCCCACGCGGTTTGCGGCGCGCAGCTTGCTCCAAACCTCGTGGCCCGTGACGCGTCCGGCGAGCAGATCTCGATACAGGCTGATGGTGTGGCGAGGATGATCGTCTTCGTTCAGGCCGTCGAGCAGCTCGATGCGGAAGTGTCGTATGCCGCGTTCGATCAGCGAGGGGACCGCTTCCGCGGCGCTCTGCGGCACGGCGTTCAAGAGCGTGTTTCGGCAGCCGACGTCGGCTTTCAGCGGATGCGCCATGCCGATGCGGTCGCGGAGCTTTACCTGGTGCACGTCGCATGGCCGGCCGCAGTTGGTTTTGTTGGTGCCCGGCGAGAGCACCGCGCAGAACACGCAATGCTCCATGTGGAACATCGGCATGTGCTGATGGACGACGACTTCGAGCCAGTCGGGCGGCACGGCGGCAACCAGGCCGAGCAATTGGTCGCGGTTCAGGTCGTACGACGCGGTGATTCGTTCGGCCCGATGCTCGTGGAGCAGATTCGCGGTCAGCTCGTTGGTGACGTTGAGCGAGAAATCGGCCACCCACAAAGTTGCCTGCTCGTTGCAAAACAACAAGCCGGAAAGATTGCGAATCAGCATGCCATCGGCGCCGTGCATGGAAAGAGCCTGCAAGATGCCGATCTCGCCGGGTTTCTGGATTCTGGGGGTGGCGAGCAGAATCTTCGCCTGGGAGGCGTGGGCAAGTTGAACCGCTTCGCGGAATTGGCGGATGTCCTGAAAGTCTGCGTAGACGTGATTGACACCACATTCGAGGACCGAGTTCAATTGCCCAAGCGAGCGGCAAAGGACGTGCAGGGTAGCAGGCAGACCGCGTGTTCGGTCCGCGGTCGCGGGGATGAGCGATGCCTGCTCCGCCGGCTCTTGTCTGGCACTGGCGACGGCGCCACCCAGAGGCTGTCCCGTGTGCCTTTTACGCAGGTCCGGCAGCACGGAACGTGTGGCAATTCGTCGTGTGGGCAGAGTTTCGCCGGCGGCGTCGAGCTGGCGAATCAAGGCATGACGCAGGCTGCCGAGCACGCTCAGCGGGATCATCGGGCCGCCGACAATCGTTGCTTGAAGCGACCGCAGCGAATACACCGATCCGCCGAGTCGGCCCAGTTGTTCGCGGAGCAGTTGCTGGCTGGCCGGATGCCTGGTGGCCACCGCCAGCGGGTCGGATGATTGGGCGCGCGATCTTCCGCCGTGTTCGGTTGCGGCCTCGATGACGAGTGGCTTTCCAACCTCGGCAGAGACGATGAAATCCACGCTCACGCGGCGGAGCGGATCGGGCGATGTGTAAGTTTTCTTCCACCTGGAGGTGAGCTCGGGGTCGTCGGTCTTCCATACTTGTTGGCCAGGCCAGAGTTGGGCGAAGTCGATCATGCCATGACCGAAGGTCAGCTCCGCGACGCCGGAGGAAACAGCCTCGTGCTCGCGGCGGCCGCGGACGAACAGTTCATACACACGTCCACCTTGCTCGTCCCATGGTCGCGGCACTTCGAGAGGCGATCGCGAGTCTCCCGGAGGCTCGCCGACGCGGGCTCGGTTGCCGGCAAACACGATACCGTCGCCGGGCTTGAGGCTCGCCGAGAGTTGAACCTCCACGCGTCCTTTGCGGACGTCGCAGACGCGCCCCAGGAAAACACCCCGTTTGGCGGAGCTCAAGCCGGGGACGAGCACTTTATGATTATCGCCGTCGAGCCAGCCGTGCGAAAAGCCACGCGAGAAAGACAGCTCCATCTCTGCCACATCGCGAGGCGTGAAGTCGACGGGCCTGCCAGCCATCGCCGCATCAATCGCCTGGCGATAGTGCCATGTAATATTGGCCACGTACTCCGGCGTTTTCAGCCGGCCTTCAATCTTGAATCCCATGACTCCGGCCGCGATCAGATCGGGAACCCGATCGAACGCCGCCAGGTCTTGCGGGCTGAGCAGATACTTCTGTTCGCCGAGGTTAATGTCTTGCCCATCGCAGACGAGTTGGTAGGTCATTCGACAGGCTTGGGCGCATTGGCCGCGATTGGCGCTGCGGCCGCCGAGCGACTCGCTGGTCAGGCACTGGCCCGAGTACGCCACGCACAGTGCCCCATGCACAAAGACCTCAAGCGGGATGGGGGTTTCCGCATGAATCTTGCGAATCTCATCGACGGACAGTTCGCGGGCCAGGACAACCCGGTCCACGCCCAGCGATTCCACAAACCGAATGCACTCGGCGCTGGTCAGGGTCATTTGCGTGGAGGCATGGATCGGCAGATCCGGGGAAATCGCGCGGATCATCTGGACAACGCCCAGGTCCTGGACCAGGACCGCATCGACACCCGCCGACGCGACTGCCCGTACGGTGCGTTCGACCTGCTCCAATTCGTCGCTGAAGACGAGCGTGTTGAGCGTGACGTAACCCTTCACGCCGCGGCGACGCAGGAACCGCATTACTTCGGGCAAGTCGGCGAGCGAAATATTCGTTGCGCGAGCACGGGCGTTGAATCCGGAATCCAGGCCGAAGTAGACCGCATCGGCGCCGTTTTCAACCGCGGCGCGGACGCAGTCACGATCGCCGGCCGGGGCGAGCAGTTCGGGGCGGGAGGTGGAGGATGCGGTGGGCATGCGGTGTGAATGATAGGCCGGTCGGCACGTCATGCAGGAGTGAACCTGCCATCGGCAAGGGCAACGCGACTTTGCAGCAGCGCTGCCAATTCCATGCTGTGGGTGACGATCATCAGCATCGTCTGCTCGCAGCTCTGCAAGTCCAGAAGCAGACCTGCAACCTGCTGGGCGCTCGCGCGGTCAAGATTGCCCGTGGGTTCGTCGGCCAAGAGCAGGACAGGGCGGTTTACCAGCGCGCGAGCAATCGCCGTCCGTTGGCGCTCGCCGCCCGAAAGCTCCGCTGGCCGATGATCGAGCCGATCCGAGAGTCCAACGCGGTCGAGTAGAGTTCGCGCACGTTCCAAGGCGCCTGGGGTCGCCGTGGAGCTTGCCAGGGTCGGCACGAGCACGTTCTCCAGCGCCGAGCATTGCGGCAACAAATGATGGTGCTGAAAGACAAATCCGACGCGGCTGTTGCGAAATGCGGCAAGCTCCGGTTCGTCGAGCCTGGTAGGATCGACGTTGTCCAGCGAGACGCTGCCCGTGGTCGGTGTATCGAGCGTGCCAAGGATGTGCAATAAGGTACTCTTGCCACAACCGCTGGGGCCCAAGACCGCCAGATTCTGACCGGAGGACAATTCGAAGGAAATGCCGCGCAACACCACCAGCGGCTCCGATCGCGTGGGATACTGCTTGGAGACCTCGGTGACGATTAGTTGGCTCATGAGTCGCGCAGTCTTTGCAATATCGACTCTGGAATTGGAATCGGAGTGGGCGTGCCGTCGGACGACATGCGGCAGCAAACGCTGGTCATCTGGCCGACGGCAATCGCGCGCTGGCCGAACGTGAAGGTGAAATCGTAGGTCACACTCGTGCCGCCGATGCGTGCCGCGGTGACTTCGATTTGATATTCATCTTCGAACCGCAACGGACTTTGGTAGTCGCACCGCGCGGAGACTCGTGGAAAGGCAATTTGACCGGCGAGATCGGGCATCACAACCCCCAGGCCGAGGCTGCGGAGGAACTCGCATTCTGCGGACTCCATGGCGGTGAAGAACACGGAGAAGTGCATGATGCCGGCGGCGTCGGTATCGCGGAACTCGACGCGCCGGGTCGTTTTGAACATACGGGATGAGGGGTGAGGGGGGACCGATGAGGGACGAGAAACGCTTCGTCTCTCCTCCTTCATCCCGGCTCGTTCATCGCAGGCAGACATCAGTCTGATACGTAGGGCAACAATGCCATGAAGCGCGCGCGCTTTATCGCGGCGGTAACGGCATGCTGACTCGCGGCGGTGCAGCCGCTCTTGCGACGCCCCACGATCTTGCCCTGGCGATTGGTGAGTTTGCTCAGCAGGTCCAGGTCTTTGTAATCGACATACATCGGACGCGGACGCTGGCCATCGACGAAAATCGGATCCTTCTTTTTCGTGCGAATTTTTGGCTTGACGGGCCGGCGCTTCATCATCGCCGCTTTACCGAACTTGCGAGGACCTGAAAACATGATCGGGAATCTCTTTCAATGGCCTAAGGTAAGCGTGGGACTTCTTTCCAGGCTCAACCTGGGAACAAGACAAAGGGTAGCAGTCGGACAGCTTGGGAATTCCGGCTGCTGGTTGAACTTATGATTCTAGTGCGTAACGGCATCGGACGACTAGTAGTCTTCGCGTCCTCCGCCGCCGTAGCTACCGCGTCCTCCGCCACCGCCACCGCCGCCGTAGCCACCGCGTCCTCCGCCACCGCCACCGCCGCCGTAGCCACCGCGTCCTCCGCCGCCGCCACCGCCGCCGTAGCCGCCACGTCCTCCTCCTCCGCCGCCGTAGCCACCGCGTCCACCACCACCCCCCCCCCCCCCGCCCCCAC
>SXGT01030138.1_pt1 | contig 11024 bp, 10 predicted proteins | sample 3176221 | NCBI WGS metagenome assembly SXGT01 (sample SAMN11356862, study PRJNA531348) | freshwater metagenome | isolation source: freshwater sample F1-120 | place: China: Fuxian Lake, Yuxi | collected 2017-12-25
AGCAGGCTGCGGAGCGGGGTTTGCCTCAGGTGGTCCGGGCAGGCCGGGTGAGACAATGCGCCATCGCTTGTCCGCTGGTCCTTCATGCTCGTCGATACCCAACCCGCCACCTACCAGCATGTGCCCGCTTCGCCCGAAGTGCGCGACCACTGGGTCAATTCCCAACTCATCGGGGTCCTGATGGACAACATGGGGCCCTCGCTGCTGGCGGGGGTGCTCTCCCTGCCGGTGCTGGTCTACCTCATGGCCGGGCAGGCGAACACCATCGCGCTGGTGGTGTGGGCAAGCTTGACGCTCGTCATGCTGGTGATGCGCTACCGCCTGATCGGCATCTACCGGCTGCGCCACGACAGCCTGGAAGGCCCGCAGCGCATGAATTTCGTGGAGCGCTACCAGTGGTCCTGGACGGCCATGGCGCTGCTCTGGGGTGGCCCGGTGTTGCTGAGCTACCAGCAGTCCTCCCAGGCCACCCAGTTCGTGTGTGGGCTGGTCGTGCTGGGTCACGGCCTGCTCACCCTGACGGCCTTCAGCGCCTACCTGCCGGTGTTCCGCCAGTACGCCAACGCCCTGATCTTCTCGGTGTTCGTCGGGTTGGCCTGGAACACCTTGTGGATGCTGCACAAGCCCGAAGTGGTGCAGATCGGCCTGGTGCTGATGGCGCTGCTGTTCGTCTTCTGGGGCTTGCTGATCATGGCGGGCCGGCGCCTGCACGAGGTGCACCGCTCCAGCTTCGAGCTGCAGTTCTCCAACCAGGAGCTGATCGATTCGCTGACGCTGCAGACCCGCGCCTCGCTGCGGGCGGTGGCGACCAAGAACCGTTTCCTTGCCTCGGCCGCGCACGATCTGCGCCAGCCGGTGCACGCGCTCAGCCTGTACGCCGACTGGCTGGCCACCGAACCGGAGATGGCGCGCGACATCGCGCCGCGCATCCTGCAGTCCACGCGGGCGATCAATGAGCTGTTCGACTCCCTGTTCGACCTGACCCGCATTGACGCCGGCAACTACAAGGTGCGCCTGCAGCACGTGGACGTGAAAAAACTGTTTGCCGACCTGTCTCTGCAGTTCGAGCCGGTGGCGGTGGGCAAGTCGCTGCGCCTGCGCACGCACACCCGGCCCTGCACGATCTGGTCCGACCCGGTGGTGCTGCGCCGCATCCTGGGCAACCTGGTGTCCAACGCCTTGCGCCACACGCAGCACGGTGGCGTGCTGCTCGGGCTGCGCCACCGCGAGGACATGCTGGTGTTCGAGGTGTGGGACACGGGGGTGGGTATTGCCCGCGAGCACCAGCAGGCGATCTTCCAGGAGTTTTTCCGGGTGTCGCAGCACCAGGGCACCGAGGACAGCCTGGGCCTGGGCCTGACAATCGTCTCGAAGCTGACGTCCCTGATGGGCTACCAGCTGGCCCTGAACTCGGTGGCCAACCGGGGCAGCGTGTTCCGCGTGATGCTGCCTGACTTCACCCAGCGCGAGCCGCTGGAGGCGCATCCGACGGCCTCGGGCGCCAACTCCGGTTTCTGAGGGGGGAGCCTGGCCGCCCGGTTGGGGCGGGCCAGGAGCGTGATCAGAGGTCGAGCAGGCCGGCGGTGCGGGCCAGGTGGCTCGCCTGCGAACGGCTCTTCACGTTGAGTCGGCGGAACAGCCGCCACAGGTGCACCTTGACGGTGTGTTCGCTGATCTGCAGCTGTTCGGCGATGTCGCGGTTGCTCAGGCCCCGGTCGAGCATGACCAGCAGCTGCTTCTGGCGCTTGGAGAGCTTGTCGGGGATGGTGGGCGCGTTTTCGTCTTCCACCTCGTCGGCCAGGAACTCGCGCAGCACCTTGGCGATCTGCGCGGCACCGGCGGACTTTTCCACATAGGCATCGGCACCGGCTTCCCGGGCCAGGTCTTCGTAGTCGGAGGAGGGCGAGGCCGAGAGCACGATCAGCGAGGTGTCTGGCAGCATCTGTCGCACCTCGCGCACGCCCGAGACGCCGTTGGTGTCGGGCAGCTTCAGGTCCAGGCAGACCAGCTCGGGCTCGCCATGCTCGGCGATGGCCTTGCTCACGGCCGCCAGACGTTCAAGTTCAACGACCTGCGTGGAAGCACGCAGGCGTCGCAACAGCATGACGACGGCTTCGCGCATCAGCGGGTGGTCGTCGATAACAAAAATACTCATGTCTGGCGGGCCGGTAATAACGGAGGTCGAGTTGACAGCATATCGAGAATGCACGTGTTTGGCGATAGCCAATAACGGGCCAATGCAGTCGTTCTTTTTACTTTTGGAACCCTACACCCGGGGGTATTTGAGCCGAGGGGCTCAACGCCGCCGGGGGATCGAGGTCGGAAGAACACGTTCTCGGGGTGCACTGCAAGCCCCGATTGTGTATCAAAGCTTGAGCAGGGGTGACACAGGGCGGACACTTATGCCTTGTCGGGGCCGAAATGGGCCAGGGCCTGGGCCAGTGCCGCAGGGTCGGCCTGGGTGATCAGTTGCGCCTGCAACCCGTCGAGGGCCTGGCTGCCTTGCTGCTGAAGGCGCGCAATGGCGCCGGCGGCTTCCTTGCCCGAAGCGAATCCCGTGCTCTGCAGCAGCAGCTGCCCGCCGGCGTCGACCAGCTTGAAATAGAACAGACCATCGCTTTCGCGGTACTGCTTGAACGCCGGCGCGGCCGTCTTGGTGGCTTTGGTGGCGGTGGCCGACACCGCGCTGTCGAGCCGGCGCAGGCCGACGGCCTCGCGCAGCCGGGCGGTGAAGGGCGTGGCGATGGCGCGGGCCTTGTCGGCGCCGGCCTTGAGGGTTTTTTCGATGCGCGCCGGGTCCTGGATGAGCTGGTCGTAGACCTCGCGCAGCGGCGCGATCTCGCGATCCAGGCGTTCGAACAGGGTCTGCTTGGCGTCGCCCCAGGCGATGCCCTCGGCGAACGCCTTGGCCAGCGCGGTGGTTTCGTCGGCCGAGGCGAAGGCCTGGTAGAGCTGGAACAGCGCCGAGCCTTCGGTGGACTTGGGTTCGCCGGGCGCGCGCGAGTCGGTCACGATGCCCATGATGAGCTTGCGCAGCTGTTCGCGCGGCACGAACAGCGGAATCGTGTTGTCGTAGCTCTTGCTCATCTTGCGGCCGTCCAGGCCGGGCAGCAGGGCCACGTGGTCCTCGGTCACCGCTTCGGGCAGCGTGAAGTGCTCGCCATAGAGGTGGTTGAAGCTGGACGCCATGTCGCGCGCCATCTCGATGTGCTGGATCTGGTCGCGGCCCACCGGCACCTGGTGCGCGTTGAACATCATGATGTCGGCCGCCATCAGCACCGGGTACATGAAGAGGCCGGCGGTCACGCCCGCGTCCGGGTCCTCCCCGGCGGCGTTGTTCTTGTCGACCGAGGCCTTGTAGGCATGGGCGCGGTTGAGGATGCCCTTGCCGGTCACGCAGGTGAGCAGCCAGGTGAGTTCGGGGATCTCGGGGATATCGGACTGGCGGTAGAAGGTCACCTTCTCCGGGTCGAGCCCGCAGGCCAGCCAGGTGGCGGCGATTTCCAGCGTGGAGCGCTGCACGCGAGCGGGCTCACCCACCTTGATGAGCGCGTGGTAGTCGGCCAGGAAGTAGAAGCTCTCCACCTCGGCCAGGCGGCTGGCGCGCACGGTCGGGCGGATGGCGCCGACGTAGTTGCCCAGGTGGGGGGTGCCGGAGGTGGTGATGCCGGTGAGGACGCGGTGGGTTTTCATGGCGGGATCAGAACAGCAGCATGCGAAGGGGGGAGAGCAGCACCTGGATGGCGCTCTGCGTGATTGACATCAGGGGGAGCAGCCAGAAGGTGCCGACCACGCCGGTGATGACCAGGGCCATCACGATGAAGAAGCCCCAGGGTTCGACGCGGGAGACGAGGGCGGCCTGTGTCCAGGGCAGCAGGCCGACGAGGATGCGGCCGCCGTCCCGCGGCGGCAGCGGGAACAGGTTGAAGGCGTACATGACGAGGTTGACCTTCAGCCCGGCCTCGCACATCTTGAGGAAGAAGGGCTCTTCCACGCCGGTGGCCACCAGCACATAGAACAGCACGATCCAGGCGATGGCCTGGATCAGGTTGGCGCCCGGGCCGGCCAGAGCGACCCAGATCATGTCGCGCTTGGGGTTGCGCAGGCGACCGAAATTCACCGGCACGGGCTTGGCATAACCAAACAGGAAGGCGCCGGAGGTGGCGAAGTACAGCAGCAGCGGCATGGCGATGGTGCCGATCGGGTCGATGTGGCTCAGCGGGTTGAGCGTGATGCGCCCCATCATCTCGGCGGTGTTGTCGCCATAGTGCCGGGCCACGTAACCGTGCGCCGCCTCGTGCAGGGTGATGGCGAACAGCACCGGGATGGCGTAGAGAGCGACGGTTTGAACGATCTGGGCGAAATCCATGGTGGGGCGCGGCGGGCAAACCGGTATTGTCCCAGACTGGGCAGGCCGCCCGGTGGGACGGCTCAGAGGCCGAGGCGGGCCAGGGCGCCCTGGCCGGTGCGCACCACCTCGGGTTCGCCGCCGGTGCCCATGGGCGTGAGATCGACCACCGTGGTGGGCGCCAGCGCGCAGGCGCCCGCGTCGATCACGCCGGCCAGATCGTGTTCGAGCCGGTCGCGGATGTCCTGCGCGTCGTTGAGCGGGTCGGTTTCGTCGGGCAGGATCAGCGTGGTGGCCAGCAGTGGGGCGTTGTGCAGGTCCAGCAGGGCCTGCAGGGTCTTGTGCTCGGGCACACGCAGGCCGATGGTCTTGCGCGAGGGGTGGCTCACGCGGCGCGGCACCTCCTTGCTGGCTTCGAGGATGAAGGTGTAGGGGCCGGGCGTGGCGAGCTTGAGCAGGCGGTACTGCCGGTTGTCCACCTTGGCGTAGCTCGCGAGCTCGCTCAGGTCGCGGCAGAGCAGGGTGAGGTGGTGCTTGTCGTCCACCTGCCGGATGCGGCGCAGCCGGTCGGCTGCGGCCTTGTCGTCGAGGTGGCAGACCAGGGCGTAGCTCGAATCGGTGGGCACCGCGAGCACGCCGCCGCGTTCGAGCAATTGCACCGCCTGCTTGAGCAGGCGCGGCTGCGGGTTTTCGGGGTGGACTTCGAAGTACTGGGACATGCCGACATTGTGACCCGCTCGGCGCGATCGACGCACACCAGGGGAGACAGTAGAAATTGCCGCAAAGGCGGTGTGCGGCGCGGCCTGCGCCCTTGCCCGTCCTCTGTCGGGGCGGCGGGCGCGCCAATTGCCCTGGGACGTGCATGGCGGCCACCACCACCACCAACTCCTCCAACCTGCTGCAGCGGTACAAGGCCAAGCGCGATTTCGCGCGCACACCGGAGCCACAGGGCGAGGTCGGCCGCGCCGCCAAGGCCCTGGGTTTCGTGGTCCAGAAACATTGGGCGAGCCGGCTGCACTACGACTTCCGCATCGAACTCGATGGCGTGATGAAGAGCTGGGCCGTGCCCAAGGGCCCCAGCCTGGACCCCATGGACAAGCGCATGGCGGTGGAGGTGGAAGACCACCCCCTGGCCTACGCCGCCTTCGAAGGCACGATTCCGCCCAGGCAGTACGGGGCGGGCAAGGTCATCATCTGGGACAAGGGGGTGTGGGCGCCCGAGGGCGACCCCCACGCCGGGTTGCGCAGCGGCAACCTGAAGTTCGAGTTGCTGGGCCACAAGCTGCGCGGGCGCTGGGCCCTGGTGCGCATGAAGACGCGCGACGAGAAAAAGCCCGTCTGGCTGCTGATCAAGGAGCGCGACGCCTTTGCCCGGCCTGCGGACGAGTTCAGCGTGGTCGACGCCGCGCCGGACAGCGTGGCCTCGCAAGGCCTGCCATCGAAGGACGCCACCGACTGGCCGCCCGAAGCCGTGCCAGCCGCGCTGCCGGCCACCCTGTCGCCGCAGCTCGCCACGCGCTCGGAAAGCCCACCCGCCGCCGAGGCGGACTGGCTCTACGAAATCAAGTTCGATGGGTACCGCATGCTGGCGCGCATCGACGGCACCGAGGTGAAGCTGGTCACCCGCAACGGCCACGACTCGACGCACCGCCCGCGGCCGCTGCAACCGGCGCTGAAGGACAGGCACCTGCCGCCGGGCTGGTACGACGGCGAGATCGTCGTGCTCGGCGACAGCGGCCTGCCCGACTTCGGCGCGCTGCAGCAATCGCTGGAGAACGAGCGCACCTCGGCCGTCGTGTTCTACCTGTTCGACCTGCCCTACGTGGGTGGCCACGATCTGCGGGCCGCGCCGTTGGTGGCGCGCCGCGCGGTGCTGGAGCGCCTGCTGCGCGACCACCCCGGCGGTGATGCGGTGCGCTTCAGCGCGGTGTTCGAGGAGTCCGCCGCCAGCGTGTTGACGTCGGCTTGCCGGCTCGGCCTGGAGGGCGTGATCGCCAAGCGCAAGGATGCCCCGTACCGAACCACGCGCGGCACCGACTGGCTCAAGCTCAAGTGCGGGCAGCGCCAGGAGTTCGTGATCGGCGGTTTCACCGAGGGCAAGGGCTCGCGCACCGGCTTTGGCGCCCTGCTGCTGGGTCTGCACGAAGCGGACGGCTCGCTGCGGCATGTGGGCAACGTGGGCACCGGCTTCGACACTGGCACCCTGTCCAGCCTGCACCGCAAGCTCAAAGCCCTGGAGCGGCGGACCAGCCCGTTCGCCCAGGCGACCCTGGCGGGCAAGCCGCACTGGGTCACGCCTTCACTGGTGGCCGAGGTGGCCTTCTCGGACTGGACACACGCGGGCCACGTCCGCCATGCGGTGTTCGTGGGATTGCGCGAAGACAAGGCCGCAACCGCGGTGGAACGGGAGGTGGAAGTGCTCAAGCCGAACGACTCGCCCGCGCCGGTGCGAAAACCGGGCAACCCGCCCGTGCCGGCGCAGAAGCCGCCCGCGCCTTCATCGGTGCGCGTGACCCACCCCGAGCGCGTGATCGACGCGAGCACCGGCGTGTCCAAGCTCGATCTGGTCGCGTTCTACGCCGCCGTGGGGCCGTTGATGATCGAGCACCTGCGGCAGCGGCCGGTGGCCCTGATGCGCGCGCCCTCGGGCATTGAGGGCGAGCTGTTCTTCCAGAAGCATGTGCCGCCGTCGATGAAGATGGCCGGCGTGGTGCAGCTCGATCCCGCGCTGGACCCGGGCCACGACCCCTGGGTGGCGGTGGCCACGCGGCGCGGGCTGCTCTCGGCGGCGCAATGGAACGTGGTCGAGTTCCACACCCAGAACGCGTTCGCGCGCACGTTCGAGAAGCCCAACCGCATCGTGTTCGACCTCGACCCCGGGGAAGGCGTGGCCTGGGCGCAGGTGCAGGAGGCGGCGCAGCTCACGCACTCGCTGCTGGACCACCTGGGCCTGGTGAGCTTTCTCAAGACCAGCGGTGGCAAGGGCCTGCACGTGGTCGTGCCGGTGCGCCAGCAGCACGGGTGGGACACCGTGAAGGGGTTCGCGCAGGCCGTGGTGCGGCACATGAGCGAGACCATCCCGCAGCGCTTCGTGGCCAAGAGCGGGCCGAAGAACCGGGTCGGCAAGGTCTTCGTCGACTACCTGCGCAACGGGCGCGGGGCGACCACCGTCAGCGCCTGGTCGGCGCGCGCGCGCGCGGGCATGGGTGTGTCGGTGCCGCTGGACTGGAGCGAGCTGCCGGCCTTGCGCGGCAGCGACCACTGGCACGTGCGCAACATCGCCGAGCGCCTGCCCATCGGCAACCGGCCCTGGAACGGCTATGCGCGGTCCGCGCGCTCGCTCACGCCGGCCATGAAGCTGCTGGGGTACCAGCCATGAGCCCGCGCGTGATCTGGAAAGGCGCGATCAGCTTCGGTCTGGTGCATGTGCCGGTGGCGCTGTACCCGGCCTCGCAGGACAGCGGCATCGACTTCGATTGGCTGGACCGGCGCTCCATGGACCCGGTGGGCTACCAGCGCATCAACAAGCGCACGGGCAAGCCGATCAAGGGCGACGACATCGTCAAGGGTGTCCAGCAGGACGATGGCGAGTACGTGATCGTGAGCGACGAGCAGATCAAGGCCGCGTACCCTGTGTCCACGCAGACCATCGAGATCGAGTCCTTCGTGCAGGCGGCCGAGATCCCGTTCCTGCTGCTGGAGAAGCCGTACTACCTGGAGCCCATCGGCAAGGGTGAGAAGGTCTATGCCCTGTTGCGCGAGGCCATGGCGCAGGCTGGCGTGATCGGCATCGCGCGCGTGGTGATGCACACCAAGGAACACCTGGCCGCGCTGATTCCCATGGGGCCTGCGCTGGTGCTCAACACCATCCGCTGGGCCAGCGAGATCCGGCCGGTGGAGGACCTGAAACTCCCGGCGGCCGGCAAGTCGGCCGCGGGCGTGAAGGCGGCCGAGCTCAAGATGGCCACGCAGCTCATCAGCGACATGACTGGTCCCTGGGACCCGGAGGCCTATGAGAACCGGTTTGTCAGCGCGGTGCAGGCCCTGGTGCGGCAGAAGGTGAAGGCCGGCGACACCAAGACCGTGACGCCGCTGGAGGACGCGACCGAAGCGGCGGCACCGTCGAACGTGGTCGATCTCACCGAGCTGCTCGCGCGCAGCCTGGCCGGTCGCAAGGGCGGCACCCCGAAAGCCACCACGGCGAAGAAAACCGCCCCGGCGCGTCGGCGGGCGTGAATCACTCGGGTGGGTGGGCGTCGGCTGGCAGGCGCCGGTCGCGCGCGGTGAGCCAGCTCGCGGTCGCGCCGCACAGCACGATCAGCGCGATGCCGACCAACTCCCACCGGCCTGGCACGTGGCCGAACACCAGCCAGCCGCAGAACATGGCGAAGCCGATCTGGCCGTAGAGGTAGGGCGTGAGCGTGGAGGCCGGCGTGCGCTGGAACGCCAGGATCAGCAGGAAGTGGCCGACCGTGCCCATGAGCCCGATCAGGCACAGGATGGCGAAGGTGGCCATGTCGGGAATCGTCTGCCAGACCACCGGCAGCATCAGGCTGGAGACCAGCGCACCGACCCAGCCAGTGTAGAAGTGCATGGTCATCGGGTCTTCGGTGCGCGCCATCTTGCTGGTGAGGATCTGGAACCAGGCGTAGGTGAACACCATCACCAGCGGCAGCAGGCTGGCCCAGCCGATCACGTCGCCACCGGGCTGCACCACCAGCAGCGCGCCGGCAAAGCCGCCCACCACCAGCAGCCAGCGCAACGGCGGCACGCGCTCGCGCAGGAACAGGGCCGCCAGCAGCGTGACCACCAGCGGCGTGATCATGACGATGGCGGTGAATTCGCCCACCGGCATGTACTGCAGGGCGACGAAGGACAGGGCGCTCACCGTCAGCAGCAGCGCGCCGCGCAGCAGCTGGAAGCGCGGGTGCTCGGTGCGCACCAGGCCGCGGCCGCGCACCGGCAGCATGACGGCAGTGACGAGCACCGCATGGAACACGTAGCGGAACCACACGGCCATCAGCACCGGCACGAAGGCGCCGACGTACTTCACCGAGGTGTCGAGCACCGCGAAGCAGGCCGTGGCCAGGATCAGGAAACCGATGCCCAGCGCGGCCTGCCCGGGCGGGTGGCGCGTGGACTGCGCCATCATTGCAGGATGCGCGACTGCAGCAGGGCCCACACGGGCGTGACACTGCCCGGCAGGTCGGGCAACTGGCCCAGGTCGGTGTGGCTTTCCTCGGGGCTGTGGAAGTCGCTGCCGCGCGACGCCGCCAGGCCGAACTCCTGGCAGAACCCGGCGTACTTCACGTAGTCGGCCTGACCGTGCGCGCCGGTCATCACTTCCACCCCCTGGCCGCCATGGGACTTGAATTCGGTGAACAGCGCGAACTCTTCGTTGGGCGTGAGCTTGTAGCGCCCCGGGTGAGCGATCACCGCGACCCCACCGGACTGCGTGATCCAGCCCACCGCGTCACCCAGCGCCGCCCAGCGGTGCGGCACGTAGCCGGGCTTGCCTTCGGTGATGTACTTTCGGAACACCTCGTTGGTCTCCTTGCACACGCCGATCTCCACCAGATAGCGCGCGAAATGCGAGCGCGAGATCAGTTCCGGGTTGCCCACGTACTTCAAGGCGCCTTCGTACACGCCCTTGATGCCCACACGGGCCAGGTCGTCGCTCATTTCGCGCGCGCGCTGTTCGCGCCCGCCGCGCGTGGCGCGCAGGCCGGCCAGCAGGGCGGGGTGCTGGTGGTCCATGCCCAGGCCGACGATGTGCACGGTGATGCCGGCGAAAGTGACCGAGATCTCCGTGCCCGTGAGGTAGGGCAGGCCGGCCTCGCGCGCCGCGGCGATGGCGCGGTCCTGGCCGCTCAGTTCGTCGTGGTCGGTCAGCGCCCACAGCTCGACGCCGTTGGCCTTGGCGCGCTGGGCGAGCACCTCGGGCGTGAGGGTGCCGTCCGAGATCACGGAGTGGCAGTGCAGGTCGGCGTTGAGCAAGGGGTTCACCCGTTCATTTTAGGTGGGGGTGCCATGGCCCTGTGTACCCAGGGGTTCAGCCCGTGTTCCGCAGGCCGGCGGCGATGCCGTTGATCGAGATGTGGATGCCCCGGCGCACGCGTTCGTCGCGGTCGGCCTGGTTCTCACCCGCCCGGTAGCGGCGCACCAGCTCCACCTGCAGGTGGTGCAGCGGGTCGATGTAGGGGAAGCGGTGGCGCATGGAGCGCTGCAGCGCGGCGTTGTTCACCAGCCGCTGCTTTTCGCCGGTGATGAGCGCCAGCGCGTCGGCCGTGCGCTGCCATTCGGCCTCGATGGCCTTGAACACCTGGTTGCGCAGGCGCTTGTCGGGCATGAGCTCGGCGTAGCGCGAGGCCAGGGCGAGGTGATCGGCTCCAAGTACGCCAACCCCGAGATCGGCCGGCGCAACCTCGAAACCCTGGTGGCCGCCACGCTGGAAGCCACGCTGCTCAAGCCCACGCGCAACGCGCCCGCCGCTTTCCTGGCCGCAGCGGACGAACTCTCGCGCCAGAGCATGGCGGCCTACCGCGCGCTGGTCTACGACACCCCGCGCTTCGCCGAGTACTTCTTCGCCGCCACCCCGATCCGCGAGATCGCCGAGCTCAACATCGGCTCGCGCCCGGCCTCGCGCAAGGCCACGCAGAAGATCGAGGACCTGCGC
>SXGT01126550.1_pt1 | contig 11024 bp, 6 predicted proteins | sample 3176221 | NCBI WGS metagenome assembly SXGT01 (sample SAMN11356862, study PRJNA531348) | freshwater metagenome | isolation source: freshwater sample F1-120 | place: China: Fuxian Lake, Yuxi | collected 2017-12-25
GCCGGGCCGCCGCGCTGGTGCCGGCGCTGTCGGCCGGCTGACAGTGCCGCGGAGACGGTGTGACCATCGAGCGCCTGTGGCCTCCGGGTGTTGCCTGATGAGGGGGCCCCTGCCCTGCAGTGCCAAAGGTCGCGCGCGCCGGTTTGGCAAGCGCCGGCGGATCTCGTAGCCTTGAGCCGTGCCTCGGGGGGCTCCGGAGCTGCGACGGCAGCGAGGTCAAGACGGAATGCGCCCAGACACCGGCATGGAGCGGACCCTCGACCCGACGATCCTGGCCGCGCGAGGCGCGCCGCGCCGCCCCGCGACGACGCTCCAGGCCATCACCTGCCTCGGCTTGCTGGCCGCCCTTGGCGCCTGCTCCGAAGAGCCTGTGGCCGCGAGCGACAGCCAAGACGCCGCGATCGACAGCCACACCGCCGCCGGGCTGAGCGTCCTCAAGGTGCAGCCCAACCGCGGGCCGCTGACCGGCGGCGACGAAATCGACGTCGAAGGCGAGGGATTCGGCCCCAATTCCAAAGTGTTCTTCGGCAAGAACGAGGCCGAGGTCACCTGGCGTGCTGGGGGCAGCCGGCTCTTCGCCATCGCGCCGCCAGCGCTAGTGCCGGGCCCGGTCGATGTGCGGGTGGTCGATGGCGCCCGCCAGGGTGCGCTGCCGGTGGGCTTCGCCTACCTCGCCGAGGTGCGCGTCGAGGCGATCGAACCATCGCAAGGGCCGGACACCGGCGGTACGCCGATCCTGGTGCGTGGCAAGGGCTTTCATCCAGGTGACCGGGTCCTCATCGGCTGGCGACAGGCGCTGGATTGCCACTATATCGACAGCGAGACGCTCTCGGCGCTGACCCCGGCGCGCCTGCTGCCCGCCGACCAGGGCACGCTGCAGGTGCCGGTGGCCGTGCGCCATGGCAGCGGCGTTACGTCGCTGGCAGGCACTTATCGCTATGGCCGCGTGCCGCACCTAGATTCGGTGAAGCCGGTGGCGATTGCCGTAGGCGCAGATGCGGGCGGCCGCGACGTCACAGCCTATGGCAGCGGCCTCGGCGCCATCGAGATCGCCTACGTGGACGGTCGGCAGGGCCTGCTCGCCGCGGGCTCCGCCGACACGCTCCGCGCGCTGCAGGTGCCCACGCTGGCGACGCTCGGCGGCGCTCCACGGGCCGTCGGCCTCGCTGTCGTTGGGCCATTCGGCGCGGCGACGCGCGATCCGGCGCTGGTCTACCTCGGCGCGGCCAAGGCGACGCTGTACGGCCTGCTGCCAGCGCAAGGCAGCACGGTCGGCGGCGACACTGCGGCGCTGCTCGTCGACCCGGCTGGCGGCGAGGTGGTGTCGGCGCGCATCGGCGGCAAGGAGGTCGTTGGCCTGGCCGCGGTGGGCGCGAGCCTGAAGACGCCGGCTCTCGCGGCAGGCAGCCATGACCTCGAGGTCAAGGTCGGTGCCGTCTCGCTGAGCCTCGCCAATGCCTATCGCGCCTGGGCGCCCATCGCAGCGCAGACCGTGGCGCCAGCGTCAGGCCCGTTGGCCGGCGGCAACAGCGTCGAGCTGCAAGGCACGGGCCTGGTCGCCGACTGCGCGGTGCAGATCGGCGCCTTCGCCGCTCAGGTCCAGAGCGCCAGCGCCAAGGGCTTGAAGTTGAAGGTGCCGGCGGGAGCTGCGGGCGCCGCGGACGTGCGCGTGCGTTGCGGCCCGCACGAAGTGGAGCTGCCCGCCGCCTATGCCTACCTGCCCATGGCTCCCCAGATTGACGCGCTGACGCCCGCCACCGGCGCCACGGGCGGCGGCGGCTTGGTCACGGTCCACGGCGCGGGCCTCGACGGCAGCTGCAGCGTCGCCTTCGGCGGGGCGCCGGCCAAGGTGCTCGAGGTGATCGGCAGCGCCGCCTTGCGCGTGGAGACCCCGCCGCACGCCGCCGGCCCGGTGACCGTGCAGCTGGTGTGCGCCAAAGGCGCCGACGCGCTGATCGACGGCTTCCTGTACCACTCGCCGACCAGCCCACAGGGCGGCACCCACGGCGAGCCGCTGGACGGCACGCTGCACGTGACGGTGCTCGACATCTACACGCTCAAGCCGATCGTCGGCGCCACCGTGGTGGTCGGTCAGCCGGGGCAGCCAGGGTTCGGCCAGTTCATCGACAAGACTGACGCCAAAGGCCAGTCAGTGTTCAGCAGCCTCGCCCTGCAGCCACCGCTGACGGTCTCTGCCTCCAAGTTCGAGTACTCCGCCAGCTCCATCGTAAAGTTCGACGTCGCCAACGCGACGTTGCTGCTCTTTCCCTACGTGCCGCCGTCGCCGGGCGGCGGTGGCGGGCCGGGCCTGCCGCTGGCCACGCTGTCGGGCACCATCCTCGACCTCGACAAGTATGCGCTGATGCCGCCGACGAGCTGCCTGAAGCCGTCTACCGGGGGTCCGATCTGCGACTTCTGCCAAGACGTCTCGACCTGCGGCGCCAAGGCAGAATGGACGTGCGCGCTGACCGGGGGCACGACGCGACGCTGCTTCCCGCGCTGCAAGACCGACAATGACTGCCCGGAGACCCACCGTTGCTTCGATGACGTCGAGGCCGTTGGCGAGCGCTTGTGCAAACCGGCGATCGGCGTGCGCCGCATCACCTGCGAGACCAGCACGCGCGGCCTCGAGACCGAGAACCCCCCTCCCGGCGCCGGCTCGGTGGTGAATGAGAAGACCGGCGCGTGGTCGATCTCGGCCCGCCTGGACGAGCTGGCCGTCTACTGCGTCGCCGGCTACGTCATGGCCGACCAGTCATTCGTACCGACCTCGATGGGCGTGCTGCGGCATCTGTTCCCAACCCCAGGCGGCACCCTGCAAAACCTCGGGGTGCGGCTGGACATCCCGCTGCAGCGGACGCTGGCGTTGCGGCTCGACGGCCCGCAGCGCTTCTTCCCTGCCGGCAGCGGCGGCACGCTGCGCGTCCAGAGTTGGCAGGCCCTCGGCTCGGACGGCTTCATCCCGCTGGCGTCGATCGTGCGCCTACCGGAGGGGCCGGGCGCGACCGGGGTCGTCCACGCGCTGCCGGTGCCATTCCAGCCGCTGACCCTGCCAGAGGCGATGACCGACACCAGCCAGACCTGGCGGGCGGTCGTTGATTTTGGCGGCGGCGTGGCGCCGATCGAGGCCGGCACGCGCCACGAGGGCATCATCCGGCCCGGCGATCACAACCTGTTGCTGCGCGGCCCGGGTGGCGGGCTAGAGTCGCAGGCGCTGGCAATCGCCTTGCCGCTGGCCGGGCTGCTCGGCGGTGATGGCGATGAGGTGATGGCCGTCGCCGCCAACGGCCGCCTCTACCGCGGCCCGCTGGACAACCCATCGTTGATCCACTCGCCCGAGATCGGCGACCTGTACGGCGACGCGCCAGCGCTGCTCGCCGCCGCCGGCACTCCGACCGATGCCACGCTGGTGGGCGAGGGCGGCCTCGTCCGGCGGCTGCGCGGCGATGAGCTCGACAGCGAATCGGGTGCGCTGGTCGAGGATCTGGTCGCCGTCTGCCACGGCAAGCGCGGGCGGCTGGTCGTCGGCGATAAGGGCGGGGTCGCCTTCTCCGCGGGTGGCGTGCCATGGGGCGGCGAACCTGCGCCTCCGGCTGGCCCTTGGGTCAAGCTCGGGGCCCTCGGCGGTTCGGGCCGGAGCGCGGCTTGCGGGGCGGACTTCGCGGTCGCCACCGGCGGCACGGGCGAGGTGCTCGTGCTCACCCAGCAGGCGACGCCGACCAGCGCCGATGGCCTGGCGATCGCAGGCGCGGCCACCATCGACGCCAGCCTCGCCGACCCGGCGGGCGGCTTCTGGTTGGCTGGCACGATGAAGACCGGCGAGGGCGGGCTCTGGCGGGCCTTTCCCAGCGCGAGCGGCGCACAGACCGCGAAGGACGCCGCTGGTCGGCCCTGGACCTTGAGCCTTGCGTGGCCGCTCGGCTGCACCGCGCGTCCGGCGTTGCGGGTCCTGGTGGCCGGCGCCGCTGGCACGCGCTTTGGCGTCACCGACGCGGGCCGTGTCTACCGTCTCGACGCGCTCGGCTGCCACGACGAAGGCCCCGAGCGGCTGGACTTGCTTCCCCGCGCCGGCTTGAAGCTGCCGGACGGCCGGGTCGTCTTCGCAGGTCAGCCGGGGCTCTGGCTCGGCCCCTTCCTGACCGTGCCCGAGATCGGCCAGCCCACCGGATCCATCGTCGGCAAGCCCGTCGTCGTCGCCTGGACCGCGGCGCCCGGCACCGCGCCGATGCTGCACCGCGTCCACATCGACGGCGCCACCACAGGCTTCCCGTTCTGGTGGATGTACACCGCGCCCAGCGCGACGACGGTCACCGCCCCGGACTTCTTGGCCCTCGCCAACATCTTTGTGTGGAACGACTCCAGCTTCATCGCCCGAGTTGATCGCATTTGGGGACCGGGGCTGTCGATCAACGCCTTCTCGACCTACGATGTGGAATTCGGCGACTGGCGGAGTTGGTCAACCAATGGCCGCTCGTTTGGCCAATAGCGCGCCACCCGCCGCGCCTGCAGGACGACGCCCACCGATGACCTACCGCACCCTCTCCGCGCGAGACCTGGCGGTCTTGGACGCCACCTGCGCCGGCGCCGGCGTCTACGGTCGCGACGATCTCTGCTGCGTCGTCGGCCGCGGCAAGCACCACGTGCGCTTCCTGCACGCCCTGCTCACCGCGCCATTCGAAGGCCGGGCGGCGGGCGATTGGTTCGAGGCCACGGCGACTGACGCAAAGGGGCGCATGGTGGCGTACGTCCGCTGCCTGGCCCGCGCCGACAGCGTCGAGCTCTGGGTCGAGCGGGCACTCGCCCAGGCGCTCATCGACCACCTGCTGGCGCACCGGGTCGCCGAGCGGCTCACCCTCGAGATTGACGACGAGCGGGCGCTCATGGAGGTGCTCGGTCCGGGCGCGGCGGCGTTTGCGGGCCTCCTGCCTGCCGAGTCGTTTGCGTACCTCGACTGCATCGGACGGCTGGGCGGCCCGGCGCTGCCCAATCAGGCGTCGCCGTGGCCGCTCCCCAGAGTGTCGGCGTCGCTGGCGCGCGCGGAGCTGCCGACCTCGCTGCCAGCGCTGCTCGCCGCAGGGGCCGGCGTTGGCTGCCTAGCGGCCGGCGAGGCGCTGCGGGTCGGCGCCGGGTTGCCGCGGCTGAAGAGTGACCTGCACGACGGCAGCACGCCGCTTGAGCTCGCCCACGCCGGCGCGGTGTCGCTGCAGAAGGGCTGCTACCTCGGTCAGGAGGCGCTGGCGATGCAGGCTTGGCGGGGTCAGCTGCGGCGGGCGCTGTGTTGGCTGCGTCCGGAGCCAGACGCCGCGGGAGGCGGCTCCGCGACGCCACCGCCCGGCGCTGCGCTGTACGATGGGCGTGGGCGAAAGGTCGGCAACGCCGGCGCCGGGATCCAAGGCCCTGGTGCGCCAGGCGACGGCGCTGGCCTTGCGCTGGGGCTCGGCGTCGTCCAGCGCAAGGCGGCCTCTCCTGGCGCGTCGCTGACCTGGCGCGATGAGGCCCACGGCGCCGGCCTTGTCCGAGTTGTCGACACGGTGCAGGCCGCCGCATTTGGCGGGGCCGCCGCAGAGGGGAGTCCCGCGCCATGATCATCGGGCTTACCGGTCGCAATGGCTCCGGCAAGGGCGCTGTCGCCGAGTACTTCGTCGGCCGCGGCTGCAGCGCGACCTCGCTCTCAGACGAGCTGCGGGCTTGGCTGCGGGGGCGCGGGCTGGAGCCGACACGCGACAACCTCATCGCCGGTGGGCTGCAGATTCGCACCGAGGGTGGCGGCGGCGTCTTGGCGCGCTTGGCGCTGCAGCGAATCGCCCGGGACGGCGGCGACTGGGTGGTCGACAGCGTAAGAAACCCGATGGAGGTCGAGGCCTTGCGGGAACGCGCCGACTTCCTGCTGCTCGACGTCCAGGCCGACGTCCAGACCCGCTTCGAGCGCGTGATGGCCCGCGGGCGTGGCGGCGACGCGTTGGACTTCGAGCAGTTCTTGCGCCAGGAGCAGGCCGAGCTGGCGCCGAGCAACAAGGCGGCGCAGCAGCTGCTGGCCACGGCCGAGTTGGCCGACATCGTCGTCCACAACGATGGCAGCATCGCGGCGCTGCATGAGGCCCTGGCTGCGGTGTGGTCGCGGGCCGCTGCGACCGCCGCCGGGGCGAAATTGGGCGGGTGACAGCGAGGCCGGCAGGCGGTAGCGTAGGGCACCGGAGGTCATATGATCGGCGACATTCTTGCGGAGCGCCGGCATGCGGTGTCAGCGGCGCGAGAGGTGTCAGCGGCGCGAGAGGTGTCAGCGGCGCGAGAGGTGTCAGCGGCGCGACGGGCGTGGATGGCGCGCGCGGCGTGGGCGGCGGTGGCGGCGGTGTGGCTACCTGCGATGTCGATCGCGGCGGTTCCGGCCACATTGACCATCGAAGGCGCGCTGATCTCGCCTTCCGGTGGACCGGCGACCGATGGCGACTACCCGCTGACGCTGCGCCTGCGCGGACCGGGCGACGCGGTGCTGCTCGAGGAGGGCCCGGAGACGGTCAAGGTCACCGAAGGCCGCTTCGCCTGGCAGGTCGGCAAGAGCGGCAAGACCGCGGCGATGGCGCTGGACGCCGCGGCTTGGGTCGGCGGGGCGACCGCGCTGAAGCTGGCGATCCAGATCGGCAGCGAGCCTGAGTTCGCGGCGGTGCCGGTGTCGAGCGTCCTAACGGCCTTGCGCGCTGGCGTCGCCGAGTCCATCCAGTGCAGCGGCTGCGTCTCGGCGAGCCACCTCGCCGTCAACTACGCCGGCGCAGCGACCAAGGGCGGTCCGGCGCTCGATCTCGCTTGTACGAACTGCGTCTCGGTCGCTGAGCTCGCCTTCGACTCCGACCTCGATCTCGCCGGCAACTCGCTCAAGGCCAAGAACGCCAACTTCACGGGCGACGTCGCGGCGAAGACCCTGACCGCGCAGGGGATCTCGGGCCAGACGGTGACAGCGGCCTCGTTCATCGGCGATGGCAGCAAGCTCACCGGACTCGCCCTGCCCGCCGGCTCCTGCCCGAAGGGGCAAGCTGTCACCGGCATCGCCAACGACGGCAAGCTCATCTGCGCCGTGCTCAGCGCCGCCCTGCCACCCGACGGCCTCGATGACGTCAGCGGCGGCGCGCTGTCCAATGAATTCCAGGATGTGTTCGCCGCGCCTGCCAAGAACGTCGCCATCCCGGACAACACCGGCGCCGACGCGGTATCGACCATCGTCGTGCCAGACGTCGGCCTAGTCAAAGACCTGAAAATCCAGGTCAAGCTCAGCAACACCGACCTCGCCGCCGTCTCGATTGTGCTGCTGCCCCCGGACGACAAGGCCAAGGGCATCGTGCTCTGCGACCCCTGCGGCGAGGTCGACGCCAAGGTCCTGGATGCCACCTACCCCAAGCCGACGCCACCCACCTCGGGCGACCTCGGCAAGTACATCGGGACCTCGCCCAAGGGGCTGTGGACGCTCAAGGTCAAGGACGCGGCGTTCTGCGTACCGCAAAAGGCCGGCAACAAGGACATCTGCAACCTCAACGCCGGCACCGACGGCGTCATCGTCGACTGGTCGATCACCATCGACACCGCCAGCAGCAGCAAGGTGCAGGTCAAGGGCGATCTCATCGTCCAAGGCGGCATCTCGTCGTCGAACGGCCTGCTCATCGGCAACGCCAGCGCCAAGTGTGACGCCGGACTCTATGGCCGGCTGCGCATGGGCGACCCCGACGGCCTAGAGGTCTGCAACGGCGTCGAGTGGGTCGCCGCGCTGCCGCGCCCCGTCTACTGGCAGGGCGGCTGCACCTCGCAGGGCGCCGCGGACTGGCGCTACCTGTGCACCAATCACACCGATCGCAATACAGCGAGCCGCTACCTCGACGTCAGCGCCGCCAACAGCGGCAGCAGCCAGGACCCGGCGACGGGCCGCATCACCATCAAGATCGCAGGCTTTTATGACATCTTTTTGCACAACTGGGGCGTCACGCACCACCGCCACTTCGAGCTGATCGTCAACGAGACTGTCGTCGGCGAGGGCCGCAACTACAACGCCGGCAACACCAACAACAGCCTCTCCTTCAACCGGCGGCTGTGGCTCGACAAGGGCGACCGCGTCAACGTCCGCCTCTACGCCGACAGCAACATCAACTGGTACGGCGCGACCGTGAAGCTCGGCCAGGCCACGCTGGCGCGCTCGACGTGGCTACGCATCGAGTACGTCGGCCACCAGTGGAAGAAGAAGATCGTCTGCGGTGACGGTGAGATCGACCCCGGCGAGCAGTGCGACGACGGCAACAGCAAAGACGACGACACCTGCAGCAACCTCTGCAAGAGCAACCTGCCGGCGCAGATCGCCTGGAGCGAGGTGGTTACCTCCTCGCAGTCGCCGACTTTGACGATGGGCACCATCGCCGGCATCCCCGGCAAGCAGATCGTCATCTACAAGATCGGCATCTGCGGCGACTCCGAGCAGACCTCCGGGCCCAACGCCTTCCGCCTCAGCGGCGGCGGGCTCGACTTCACGTGGGAGGCCTCGGGTCAGGGCAACAACGGCTCGACCCACCCCATCGGGCCGACGCCGATCAAGGGCGCCTCGCGCGGCTTTGTCTACAAGGACGTCGCCTACACGGCGCAGGCCGGCGCCGGCTTGGACGTCCAGTGGACCTTCCACTCGGACTGGGATGGTTACCGCTGCACCGACACCGACTTGCTGGGCAAGGTCTTTGACGACCAGGCCGCCAGCTCGGTGCGAGCGTGGGTGCTCTACGGATACAAGTAGCCGATAGCGCTAGCGTTCCGTGGCGTCGCTGCCGGCGAGCGCCGGCGCCGACCGGGGGTCCCGCGGGCCTGCTTCGCGTTGGACGACGACGCCATGCAGGTCGAGGTAGCTGCAGCCGTTGGCGCCGCCGTAGCCGCCGTCGACGACGATGACCCGATCGATGCCGGCGTGGTGCAGGAGCTTGGCGCACATCATGCAGGGCTCACCGGTGACGATAAGCCAGGCGCCGGCGGTCGCCACGCCCGAGGCGGCGGCGTTGCAGATGACGTTCATCTCGGCGTGGTGACAGCCGATCTCCATCCGCTCTCCCGACGGCACCCCGTGCAGGTCGCGCAGGCACTGGTCGCCGCCGCAGAGCTCGCCACCGCCACGCGGGCCGCCGTTGTAGCCGTCCATGAGGATGACGTTGCGGCGCGGATCGAGCAGAAGTGCGCCGAACTTGCGGCGCGGGCAGTTGCTGGCCTTGCTCAACGCGAGGCACTGCTCGATGCGAATCGCCAAGTGCTTGGGCTTCATCTGCGCCTCCCCCGCCGAGCCTCTCGACTTCCGGCAGCAGGCGCAGGCTAGCCCCAGGGCTCAGTCGCTGTCGATCACCGCCAGCCGCAGCAAGACACCGTCGGCGGCGGCGAACAGCACGCCGAGCCCGACGCCGTACGGCTCGCAGGCCACCATGGTCGCGCGGGCGCCGGTATCGCTGACCCCCATCGCCTGCATCCCGTCGCCGCAGGCACAGGCGAAGGCGTCGAGGGTAGGCAGCGCCACCGCGCCGGCCTCGACGATGCGCATCCGCGTCCGCAGCGGCTCGAGCGGCGGCGACGTAGCTCCCGGCAGGTCGACGCTGACCCACCGCAGCGCTGGAATCGCGTCGGACGGGCTGCTGGCGAGCGCGCAGGTGGTGACGCCCGACGGCGAGACGCTCTGTCGGGCGACCTCGAGCGAGGGCAGCGTGTGCAGCAGCCGCCAGCCCTCGGGGCAGGCGCCTACCTTGCGCTCAGGGGGCGTCGCTGCGGGCAGCTGGATCGGCGTCGGGCTCGGCGGCGTGCGCGACATGCAGCGCGGCGCACCGGCTTGCGCGTCAACGGCGACGCGCTTGGGCAGCTTGCCGAGGGCGTCGACGACGGCGCTGAGCTGGGCATGCGCCGCGAGGCTCTTCTTGCGCGCCGCGATCTTGCGGCCCCAGGTGGAGAGGGCCTTGTCGTCGGTCGGCGCCGGCGTGGGCTCCTTGTCGAGGGCCTCGAGAAAGGCGACCAGCGCCAAGTTTGCCTGCAGCGCCGCACGCACGGCCAGGGGCGCTGCCTTGGGCGCCAGCTTCTCCGCCTCTTGGCCGTGGCGACGCGCGACGTCGGCCTCGCCCAAGTAGAATGCGGCGCATGCCAGGCCCGCCTGCGTCGTCAGCCGCCCAGCGCCCATCTCCTCGGCCTCTTGCAGCAGCTTGCGCGCCAGCACCAGGTTGCGCCGGGCCGCCTCCTGCTCGTCGCCGGCGCCGCGGGTCACAGCGCCAGGCTCGGGCTCTTCCCACAGCGCGGTGTGAGCGGCGAAGATCGGCGCGCAGCGCAGGTGGCTGGCGTTGAGGGGCAGCTTGGCGCTTTGCAGCCAAGGCGCCGCGGGCGCGGCCTCCATCATCAGCACCAGGGCCCGCGCCACCAGCAGTTCGGGCAGCGGCACACCGCGGCTGCGGATCAGCTCTTCGGCCCAGCCGAGCAGGCGGGCAGCGGCAGCCGTCTCGCCGGAGAGCGCGAGCACCATGCTGGTCTGGTACAGGCTCGCCAGCGGCTCGAATTGGCTCAGGGCCTCGATCATCAGGCCCTTGCGCTTCTGCAAGTCAAAGCGACGCACCTGGAATTCCTGGGCCAAGAAGGCGCCTACCGTGTCTTCGCGCGCCAAGGTCCGAGTGCTGTAACCGCCGATGGCGGTGAAGAAGGCAGCGCGCTTGTCGGCCAGCTCTTCTTCGTGCTTGCCCTGCCCTGGTCGCTGGAAGGCGGCGAGACCGCAGCCGGCCTGATCGAAGTCGTTGGCGCGGTGGCCGAGCTCATGGCCGATGACGAAGGCGAGAAAGGCGACCGGGTAACGCTTGTCGTCGAAGACCAGCTTGACCAGAGAGAAGGGCACGTAGACCACAGGCGGCGCGCCGGGGCAGATGAAGGCGGTGGGCGAGAACGGGCGAGCGTCTTCGCCCTCGCCGTGGCGCGCCGCGAGCCGAGCACCGTCAGGGCGGTCTGCCTGCCCGTCAGCGCAGTAAAGGGCCGCTCAACCCGCTGCCAGA
>SXGT01562005.1_pt1 | contig 11024 bp, 7 predicted proteins | sample 3176221 | NCBI WGS metagenome assembly SXGT01 (sample SAMN11356862, study PRJNA531348) | freshwater metagenome | isolation source: freshwater sample F1-120 | place: China: Fuxian Lake, Yuxi | collected 2017-12-25
CTTGAAGCCCTTGCGCCAATCGAACTTGTCGACGGCGTGGATCAGGCCCAGGTTGCCTTCCTGGATCAGGTCCAGGAGCGGCAGGCCCGAAGCCTGGTACTTCTTGGCGATCGACACGACCAGCCGCAGGTTCGCGTTCACGAACTGGCGGGTGGCCTCCTCACCGTCGCGGAAGGTGCGTCGCAACGCACGCTTCTGCGCCGGAGTCAGCTTCTTGGCCGAGGCGAGCTCGGCGGCCGCGTCGCGGCCCGCGTCGATGCGCTGGGCGAGGCGGACCTCGCCCTCCTTGTCGAGCAGCTCGTGCCGCCCGATGTCTTGCAGGTAGAGGCGGACGAGGTCCTGGTCCTCACTGCGTTCGCGGTCGTCGGAGAACTTCACTTGGTTCCTTTCGGCCAGCGGCGGTAACGGACCCGAATGTCCGATTCCGCGATTGCACGCCGGCACCCGGAGAGCATGACAGCAACACTGGCTCCATGCGGGGAATTCCCGCAGGGTTTTCACATTGTCCCAGGTCCGAGGCTCACATGCACATCGAGGAACCGGGTCCGATCCCCTTCCTTCTGCCGCAGGAACCACGTTTGGTGAAGCACGATCCGGATCAATGATGGGTTCCAGGGGGCAGAGGTCGGTTCCCCTCAGTCGACCAATTCGGCCCGATTCTTGAACTGCGCGAGCGACTCGGGGTTCGCCAGCGCCTCGGTGTTGCGCACGACACGACCGGCAACGACATCGGCGACGGCCAACTCGGCGAGCTTGCCGCTGCGGGTACGGGGCAGGTCGGTCACCGCGACGATCCGGGCGGGCACGTGGCGGGGCGAGCACCGCCGCCGAACCTCGGACCGGATCCGTTCGACGAGGGCCGCGTCGAGGTCCCGGCCGGCGACCGTACGCACGAACAGCACGATGCGGACATCGGAGTCCCACGGCTGGCCGATCGCGAGCGCCTCGGCGATCTCGGGGAGCGCTTCGACTGCCCGGTAGAGCTCCGCGGTCCCGATCCGAACCCCGCCGGGGTTGAGGGTCGCGTCCGAGCGGCCCGTGATCACGAAACCGCCGTGCGTGGTGCGGGCCGCGAAATCACCGTGAGCCCAGACTCCCGGGAACCGTTCGAAGTACGCGGCGCGCAGCCGCGCGCCATCGGGGTCAGCGCCGAAACGCAGCGGCATCGAGGGGAACGGTGCGGTCGCGACGAGTTCGCCGGTCTCGTCGACCGCGGCGGGCCGGCCGTCGTCGCCGAAGACCGCGGCCGCGACGCCGAGCGCCGGCCCCTGGATCTCGCCGGCGAACACCAGCCGGGTGGGGTCGCCCATCACCAGGCAGCCGCACAGGTCGGTCCCGCCGCTGATCGACGCCAGGTGCACGTCGGGCTTGATCGCCTCGTAGACGTACTCGAAACCCTCGGCGACGAGCGGCGAACCGGTCGAACAGATCGTGCACAGCGACCCGAGATCGTGGTCGTCGCCGGGACGCTCACCGTCTTTGCGCAACGCGTCGAGGTACTTGGCGCCGACGCCGAGCAGCGTCACGTCGTGCGCGTCGACGACATCGAAGAGTCGGCTCGGGCCGGGTTCGAACGGCGAGCCGTCGGCGAGGACGATCGTCGCCTCGCTCGCGAGCGCGCCGACGAGCCAGTTCCACATCATCCAACCCGCGGTCGTGAAGTAGAGGACTCGATCACCCGCGCGCACGTCACATTGGAGTTGCTGCTCGGCGATGTGCTTCAAGAGGATCCCGCCGGCACGGTGCACGATGCACTTGGGCGCGCCCGTCGTCCCCGAACTGAACAGCACGTACAGCGGATGATCGAACGGCAACTCGACGAAGTCGGGCTCGGTCATGGCGCGGTGCGGCGCGACCCAGTCGCACCAGGCGGTCGTCGCGGGAGCGACGGCGTCGTGGTCGACGTTCCCGACCAGCACCGCGCGGCGCACCGTCGGCAATCCGGCGACGATCTCGGCGAGGCGGTCACGCACGTCGAACGTACGACCGCCGTACCGATAGCCGTCGGCCGCCACGAGCACGGTCGGCTCGACCTGCCCGAACCGGTCGAGCACCCCGAGCGTCCCGAAGTCGGGCGAGCACGACGAGAACGTTGCGCCGATGCTCGCCGCCGCGAGGAGCACGACCACCGTCTCGGGTACGTGCGGCATCCACGCCGCAACGCGATCGCCGGCACCGACACCGTCGGCCCGCAGCGCCGCCGCGACCTGCGCGACCTGTGCGCGCAGGTCGCGCCACGACAGGACCTGATCCGCGACCCCCTCGGCGGTCGCGATGATCGCGGGTGCATCATCGCTGCGACGCAGGAGGTTGCGGGCGTAGTTCAGGGTCGCGTCGGGGAAGAACCTCGCACCCGGCATCGCCGTGCGCTGCACCGAGCGCCGCTCGCCCCGCTCGCCGATCACGCCGCCGTAGTCCCACACCGCTGCCCAGAACTCCTCGCGCTGGTCGACCGACCAGCCGTGCACGGCCTCGAAGTCGGTCGCCCCGGGCGCGTACCGCCGCACGAACTCCGTCAGCCGCGCGGCCTCGACGCGGCGACGCGAGGGAGTCCACAGGGGAATCGTCATGCGCAAATGCGCGGTACCCGGGCGCCGGCGCGCTCAGGTGACGCGCCCTCCGTCGAGCGGATGGCCGAGGTGCGCGCCCGAGGCCAACAAGCGCGTGAACACGTCGATCGCGTCCCACACGTCGACGAAGCTGGTCGTGAGGGGCGCGAGCCCCAGGCGCAGGCCATCGGGTGGCCGCACGTCGGTGACGACACCTCGGTCACGCGCCGCGAGGCACAGCCGCGACGCCTCGGAATGGGTGAAGCACACGTGCCCGCCGCGGCGCCCCGATTCACGGGGTGTTTCGATCCGCGCGCCGAGCCAGTCGAGCCGATCCTCGATCAGGTCGAGTGCGAATCCCGTGAGCAACGACCGCTTCTGATCGATCGCGTCGATCCCCGCGGCCTCCACGACCGCAACGCCCTCGTCGACGAGCGCGAGCTGCACGACGGGAGGCGTCCCGACCGCGTACTGACGCATGCGATCGTCGGGCGCGTAGTCGGCACCCATCGCGAACCGGTCGCGCTGGGCGAACCGGTCGCGCTGGGCGAACCGGTCGCGCTGGCCCCACCAGCCCCAGATCGGTTGGCGCCACGCCTGCTGGCGGTCGGACCGCACGTACGCGAACGCGGGTGAGCCCGGACCGCCGTGGAGGTACTTGTACGTACACCCGACGGCGGCCTCGACGCCGTCGGAGCCGAGCGCGACCGGTACGACGCCCGCGGCGTGGCTGAGGTCCCACACGATCGTCGTTCCACGGCGTGCCGCGACCTCATTGCAGGCGCGGACATCGGTGCGGGCCCCCGACCGGAAGTCGACCGCGGCGAGCACCGCCGTCGTCGCTCCCGTCGTTTCGAGGAACGTGTCGAGCCGTTCTGGGTCGACACCCTCTCCGCTCGCGACCTCGAACGTCGCGACGCGACCACCGACCGCATCAGCGATGCCCTGCACCACGTAGCGGTCGGTCGGGAACTCGTCGGCCGCGACCGCCAACACGGGATCGGCGATCCCCGCCGCCCGCACGACTCCGCACACGACCTTGTAGAGCTGCACGCTCGTCGAGTCGCCGACGACGACTTCGCCGGGGCGCGCGCCGAGCAGCGCGCCGATTCGGTCACCGACCTCGAACGGGAGATCGGCCCAATGATCCCAGGCCCGGACGAGGTCGCCGCTCCAATCGATCCCGATGAGTTGGCTCACGCGTGCGAGCGCGCGAGCAGTCGGGCGACCGAGCGAGTGACCGTCGAGATACACGGCGCCGCGATCGAGCGGAAGGAAACGGCCCGAGAACCCGCTGAGCGGATCCTGCCGGTCGAACACCTCGGCGCCCGCGCGCTCGATCTTCACGTGGACACGCTCACGTCACGATTTCTGCCAGCAGCTTGGTCACCGGATTGTCGCCTCGGAACTCGGGCCCGACCAGGCCGAGTGCGGCGAGATCGTCGGCGACGCGGACCATGATCGCGGCGCTGCGCAGGCCGCCCCAGACCTCGTACCAATCGAGGTCGACGACCGAACGACCGAGGTGCGCCTCGTACGTGGCGACGGTGCCGTCGCGGTCCGCGAAACCGGGGAGCGGCGCGGCGAACTGGAGCGCGGTCCGCTCGAGGAACAGGTACCAACCGAGATCGAGTTCGGGCGGGCCGAGCAGCGCCATCTCCCAGTCGAGCACGGCGCGGACCGTGAGGTCGTCGGCGTAGACCAGGTTGCCGAGCCGCGTGTCGCCCCAGACGAGGGCCGCGGGCGGCTCCGACTTCGGCCGATGATCGACACACCACGCGTAGGTCGCGTCGATGATCGGGAACCGCTCCCCGCCCGCGACCCAATCGAGGTAGTCGTGCCAGTAGGCGAGTTCGCGGTCGATCCCGACACCGGGCAGGAACCCGAGGCCCGCCGCGGCCCAGTCGACGCGATGGATCGCGGCCAGCGTCGCGAGGCTCGCGTCGAACAGACGCGCCTGGTCGGCCGGCTCGAGGTCCTTCAACCAACCCTCGAAGTGGTAGCCGGGGTTGTCGCTCGGAATCCGTCCCTCGACCCGATCCATCACGTAGAACGGCCGACCGAGCACCGTTGCGTCGGGTTCGGACCACAACACCGTCGGCACCGGCACCGACGAATGGATGCGCAGCGCTTCCATCACCTTCACCTGGGCGGCGAGGTCGTACTCGGGGAACAGGCCCGGGCCCGCCGGGGCGATCCGCACGACCAGGCTCCGCGGCCCGGCGCCCCAGTCGGCATCGATCAGCACCGTCTCGTTGGAGAGCCCGCCCTGTTTGGGTCGCTCCACCGGACCGACTCGAACGCTCGCGGTGTCGAGGCGGCCGGCCAGCCATTCGGCGAATCGGTCACGGAACGCGTCGTCCATCGAACGGGCAGAGTACGCGACGAGCTGGTTAGCGTGCCCCGACATGCAACCCGACGCGCCGCGCATCGCACCCGACGACACGCTGTGGTGGCTCGAGGAGGCCGAGCCCGCCGCGGCGTGGCTGCGCGCGAAGGCGCCGGTCTTCGAGTACCAGCCGGGTGTCCGAACCGTCGCGCGCTACGACGACGTGCGCACGGTGTCGCGTGACCCTGCGACGTTCTGCTCCTCCAAGGGCGTGCTCGTCCTCGACCCGCTGCGGTCCGGTCACACGTCGTCGCCGGTCGACGCGCCGTCGGTCCTGTTCATGGACCCGCCCGAACACGCGCAGTTCCGCAAGCTCGTGAGCCGAGCGTTCACCCCGCGGGCCACGGCGATGATGGAGACGGCCGTCCGCGACCGAACGCTGCGCATCCTCGACGAGGTACCGGGGCCCGACATCGACCTCGTCGAGCACATCGCGGTCCGGCTCCCACTCCAGATGATCGCCGCGCTACTCGGGCTCGACGACGTCGCCGAGACCACGTTTCGATTCTGGTCCGACGAGACGATCAAGGCTGCCGACGGGCTGCGCGCCGACCTGTCGGTCGTCGGCGAGTTCGTCGCGTTCATGATGAACGGCATCGCCGCTCATCGGGCCGAACCGCGTGACGACATCCTCCAACTCCTCGTCGATGCCGAACTCGATGGGCGTTCGCTCACCGACCCCGAGCTCCTCGTGTTCTGCATGTCGTTGCTCGTCGCGGGCAACGAGACCACCCGCAACCTGATCTCGGGCGGAGCGGTCGCGCTCGCACAGCACCCCGACCAACGCGACTGGCTCGCCGCGAACCCCGCCGGGATCGACCATGCCGTCGAGGAGATGCTGCGGTGGGTCACGCCGATCAAGGCGTTCGCGCGAACCGCGACGCGCGACACGACGCTCGCCGGATCGCCCATCGGCGAGGGCGACTACCTCGTGATGCTCTACGGCTCGGCGAACCGCGACGAACGCGCCTTCGGGCCCACCGCCGACCACTTCGACGTCCGTCGACGCGCTGATCCCGCACACCTCGCGTTCGGCTTCGGCGAGCACCTCTGTCTCGGTGCATCGCTCGCCCGGCTCGAAGCGCGGGTCGTGTTCGAGGAGTTGCTGCGTCGTGCGCCGCGGTTCGAGCTCGCCGGTACGCCGGTTCGGCTGCACTCGACCTTGGTCAACGGCTGGGAGACGGTACCCGTCCATCTCAGGACGCCGCAGTGAGCGACGCATCGATCGGCCCGCTCGTCGCCGCCGACGAGTCGCTCCACCACCAGGTCGTCGACACGTTCGGCCGCGTGGGCTCGACCGATCTCAACTGGACGGAGAAGATCTGGGCCCAGTGCTGCGCTCGCGACGGCGCGCTGCAGATCGCGTTCGGGCTCGGCAAGTACGCGAACCGCAACGTGCTCGACGCGTTCGCGGGGGTCGGTCGCGGTACGGAACAGTGGACCGTGCGGGGAAGCCGATCACTGCACAGCGACCCCGACCACGCGACCGTCGGTCCGATCCGCTACGAGACCCTGACCGCGCTCGACACTGCGAGACTCGTGCTCGAACCGAACGACCTCGCACCGATCGCGTTCGACGTCATGCTCCGCGGCGCGGTACCCGCCCGGATGGAGGACCGCGAACTGTTGCTCTCCCCGCACGCGAACCGGATCGTCAACGATGTCGTGCGGTACCACCAGACGGGCATCCTCGAGGGATGGATCGAGATCGGCGGCGAACGACGCAGCATCGGAGCGAGCGACTGGATGGGGGCGCGCGACCACAGCTGGGGCATTCGCACACAGGTCGGCGATCCCCCGCGCGATCTCGAACCCGGTTCGTATCCGAGCGAACCACGCAGCTTCACGTCGTGGTCGCCGGTGCTCATGGAGCGCCCCGACGGTACGCGCTACGCGCTCTTCCACTACTTCATGGAGTCCAACCTCCCGGGACAACCGCAATGGCGACTCCGCGGCGGCATCGAGCATCCCGACGGCAGCGAAGAGGTCTTTCGCGACGTCGACCTCGACATCCGAATCGACGACGACACTCGCCGCTTCCTCGGCGGGACCTACACGTTCCGGATGTCCGACGGCTCCACCCGTCCGATCACGTACACGCCGGCCGCGAGCGGCACGGGATTCCATCTCGGCACCGGGCTGTACTTCGGCCTCGACGGTCGACGCCACGGCCAATGGCGCGGCGAGCTCGAACTCGACGCCGACCACTACGTCGAGTGCGACACGCGGGCGGTCGCGCAGCGAATCCACCAACACCGCGACTGCGTGGTGGCGGTCGACGACCCGGTCGGCGGTGGTCGCGGCTGGGGGTCGGTGCAAACGATCGCGATCGGCGGCGACGACCGCTACGGCACCACGCTCGCCAAGATGTTCATCTGACCGAACCCGAACCGGGACCCGAACGCGAACCCGGCCCCGGCCCATCGACAGGTGCGTCGGTCGCGGCGGCGCGCGTTGCCGCGACCCAGTGGGCGAACGCGCCACCCTGCAACTCCAGCTCGTGCGGCGGGCCGTCTTCGACCACCCGTCCGTGCTCCATGACCAGCACCCGATCCGCTCGCAATGCGGTGTTGATCCGGTGCGCGATCACGATCGCGGTGCGGTCGGCCAGCAACCGATGCATCGCGTCCTCGACGAGTACGTCGGTCGCGGGGTCCAGGTTGCTCGTCGCCTCGTCGAGCACGATCACCCGCGGCTCTGCGAGAAACGCTCGAGCGAGCGCCACGAGTTGACGTTGCCCCGACGACAACGTGAGCCCGCGGTTCGACACGACGGCATCGAACCCACCCGGGATGCTCTCGAGGCGTTCCGCGAATCCGAGCGTCCGACACGCGGCAACGACCTCGGCTCGACTCGCGCCATCACGCGAGATCCCGATGTTGTCCGCCACCGTCCCGTCGAACAGGAACCCTTCCTGGGGGACGACGAGCACGTGACGCCGGAGCGACACCCCGGTGACCGAACGCACGTCCTGCCCATCCACGAAAACGTGTCCCGCCGACGGATCGTAGAAACGTGCGACGAGCTTGGCGAGCGTGCTCTTCCCTGCCCCGCTGGTCCCGACGACCGCGACCCGTTGCCCCGGCGGAATCGTGAGATGCAGCCCCGGGATCACGTCGGGACCTTCGTCGGAGTACCGGAACCGCACCTGGTCGAGGCGCACCTCGCCGGCACCGGGAACGAACTCGGCCGCCGCGGGATCGTCGACCAGGCGCGGCTGTCGCGCCCGGAACTCGAACACCCGGGCGAAGCTCGCGCCTGCCGACTGCAACATCGAATTCAGCTCGGTGAACTGCTGGATCGGCTCGAACAGTCGGTTGAGATAGATCGTGAACGCGACGACCGTCCCGGTCGTGACCGCATCGCGGGAGACCAGCCACCCGCCGACGCCGATCACCGCCGCCAACGCGATCGGATGCAGGAACTCGATCGTCGCGTAATACGTGGCCGCGAACCTCCCGCTGCGACGCTTCGCGTCGTACGTGTCGTGGCTGACGTCGCAGAACACCTCGTGCAGATCGCTCTCGATCGCAAATGCCTGCACGACCCTCATTCCGACGAGCGATTCGTTCACGTGCGCGAGCATGTTCGACGTGCTCTCGCGGATGTCGAGTTGCACCGCGTACGCACGTGGTCGGTACCAGAGCGAGATCAGCAGCAACCCGGGCATCACCGCGAGTGCGGCGAACGCGAGCTGCCACGAACGGACGAACATGACCGTCGTCGTGAGGATCAGCAGCATCGACGACCGAATCACCAACGACAGTCCGGTTTGCACGAACTGTTGGAGGTTCTCGACGTCGGCGGTGAGGCGCGCGACGAGCCGCCCGCTCGGTTCGTGCGTGAAGTAGTCGAGGTCGAGCCGGTAGAGATGGTCGAGCAACGACCCGCGCAGGTCGAACAGATACCGCTCCGCGAAGCGTCCCATCCAGCGGAACTCGATCCAGCTGCCGACCACCTGGCCGCCCACGAACAGGGTTCCGACCGCGAGGCAGACCCAGATCCAACCGGTCGACCGACCCTGCACGCCGCGGTCGATCGCGGTCGAGATCACGAGCGGGATGGCGACCGTGCACGTGGTCATCAAGAGCACGCCGAAACAGGCGGTCAGGTACAGCCGGCGGTGAGGTCGGAACTCGGCGAGCATCTTGGGCAACGGCGGGCGGGGCGGCGGTGGCTCCCAGACCGCGGCGATCTTCATTCGCCGCCTCCGATCGCGAGCGGGTCGTCGGCGGTCGGCGACTCGGCGAGCTCGTCGAGCGCGAGCGCGGCTCGATACGCGGGCAGCTCGAGCAGGGTTTCGTGCGGACCGTCGGCGACCACCCGCCCGGCGTCGAGCAGGACGATGCGATCGGCAAGGCTGATCGTCTCGACGCGGTGCGCGACGATCAGGGTCGTCCGGCCTCGCATCGCCTCGACGAGCCCGCGGCGAATTGCGGCCTCGGTCGGTGGGTCGACTGCGCTCATCGCGTCATCGAGCACCAACACTCGCGAATTGCGCAGGATCGCGCGAGCGATCGCGAGGCGTTGCCGCTGACCACCCGAGAGGCTGTATCCCTGCGGACCGACGATCGTGTCGTATCCGTCGGGGAGTCGAACGATGAAGTCGTGGGCCTCGCTGAGACGGGCAGCGCGCTCGAGTTGCTCGTCGGTCGCCTCGAGGTCGCCCATCGCGAGGTTCTCGCGGATCGACGCGGTGAACACGACGGTGTCCTCGAACACGAAGCTCACGGCGTGGCGGAGGTCGCGCAGACGTAGCTCGTCGACGCGGTGACCATCGAGCCGCACGGTGCCGGTCCACGGGTCGTAGAACCGAGACAGGAGATAGACGAGGGTGCTCTTGCCCGAACCGCTCCGACCGACGAACGCGACCGACTCGCCGGCGGCGATCGACAAGGTGAAGTCGTGGAGCACCGGGCGTCCGACGCGATAACCGAATGTGAGCGCGTCGTACTCGATCGCCCCGCCGCCAGGCCCGAGACGCTTGGCGTGCGCAGGTTCGCCGACATCGGGAACGGCGTCGAGCACTTCGGTGATCCGCTCGGCCGCCGCCACGCCCTGCGGCCACTGCGCGAGCAGTTCGGCGCCCGCCGCGACCGGCGCCACGAGGAGCGCGAGGTACTGGATGAAGGTGAGCAGCTCGCCCGGAGTCATGCGCCCCGTCGCGCCGTACCACCCACCCAACCCGACGATCGTCAGCACCGCCACGCCGGGCGCCGCGAGCATCGAGGCCTGGAACTTCGCGCGCACCCCGGCTCGGTGGAGACCACTCGCACGGACGTCGCCGGCGAATTCACTCCCGCGTGCGCGGAACTGACGTTCGAAGCCGTGACCCTTGACCACCCGAATGCCCTGGACCTGCTGCTCGACGAACTCCGCGTAGTACCCGAGGCGGCGTTGGACGTCGGCGGCCGCGGGGTACAGGCCGCGAGCGGTACGGAGTGCGATCGACATGCCGATCGCGACGACGGCGAACACCGCGATCGCGAGCACGGGCTGGACGGCGACGAGGATCGCGCCGCCGAGAACGAACAACACGATCGACTGGCTGAACCACGGGAGCGGGCTCAGCGCCTGTTCGATCATCGCGACGTCGGTCGAGGCGCGGGCCATGAGTTGGCCGGCGCCGACGCGATCATGGAACGAGAACGACAAGCGTTGAACGTGCTCGAACAACCGCTCACGTATGTCGTTGCTCACGAGCGCAGGGTTCTTCGTCGCGAAGTACTTGCGGATCGCGCCGCCGCCCGCACGTCCGACGGCCAGCAGCGCGAGCGCGATCCCGTAGGGCCAGAACCGATCGCGCTCACCGCCTTCGATCACGACATCGACCGCGCGCCCTGCGACGAGCGGGATCACGAGTACGACGGCGAGATAGATGGCGGCGCCGAAGAGCGCGCCGCCGAGCGTGCGACGCCGCAGCCAGAGGTGGGACCACAGCAACGATCGAGCGGCCCGGCGGCGGGCCTGCGGATCGTCGCTGTCCTGGTGCATCGCCCCTACCCCCGGTGACGCAGCCTACCGGGGTACTGCTCGGCGCCGACCCGCCATTTCGCGCTCCGACCCCCCGGTTCGTTGAGCGGTGC
>SXGT01896198.1_pt1 | contig 11024 bp, 6 predicted proteins | sample 3176221 | NCBI WGS metagenome assembly SXGT01 (sample SAMN11356862, study PRJNA531348) | freshwater metagenome | isolation source: freshwater sample F1-120 | place: China: Fuxian Lake, Yuxi | collected 2017-12-25
CCGCGATCCGCGACGCGCTCTCGGCCGCCGCGGCGGTGAAGAAGGGCCGCGAGTCGAAGGACTGGATCCTCACCGCGCTCGCGAAGTCCTGCACGTCCTTCGTGGGGATCCTGAACGCCGAGGAGACACCGTCACCACGCCGCGCGCGCGCTGCTCGGCCGTCAGCGACAGCAGCTTGTTGAGCGCGCCGCGCTGCTTGAAGCTGCCGGTGAACTGAAGGTTCTCGAACTTCAGCCACAATTCGCATCCCGCGATCTCGGACAGCGTCTCCGAATGGAGGAACGGCGTGTCGGAGACGTGCCCGCGCAGCGCTTCGGCGGCGGCGGTGACGTCGGCGAGCGCGACCAGGGGGGCGGGATCGGTTCGGGGCATGACGATCCTCTACAGAAAGAGTTCGGCGGCGGCGTCGATGATCGCCTCCGCGTCCAGCCGATATTCGCGGAACAGGTCCGGCAGATCGCCCGTCTGCCCGAACCGATCGAGCCCGAGCGGCGACACCCGCTGCCCCCGCACGCCGCCCAGCCACGACAGCGCGCCGGGACTGCCGTCGATGATCGTCACCAGCCCCGCGGTCGGCGACAGCGCGCCGAGCAGCCTGGCGGCATGCGCGCCCGCACCCGGCCTCGCGCGCCAGCGCGCCGCCCGCGCGTCGGACCAGCCGCGGTGCAGCAGATCGGGCGAGGTCACGTTCAGCAGCCCCAGGCCGGGCACGTCGTCGATCAGCTGCTCCCACGCGGCCAGCGCTTCGGGCATCACCGCGCCAGTCGCGACGATCGCCGCCTCCGCGCCCGGCGCGGGCTTTCTCAGCCAGTATCCGCCCGCGATCGCGTCACTCTCCCACCGGTCGTGGTCGCGCGCGACCTGCGCGATGCTGCGCGTCGTCAACCGCAGGTAGAACGCGCCGCCGTCGGGCGCCTGCATTGCGCGGAACGCATGCGCCATCACCGCCGCCAGCTCGTCGGCGTAGGCCGGTTCGTAATAGGTGAGCCCCGGCTGCCCCATGCCGATCAGCGGCGTGTTGATCGACTGGTGCGCTCCGCCCTCGGGGCCCAGCGTCACGCCGGAGGGCGTCGCCACCAGCAGAAAGCGGGCGTTCTGGTAACATCCGTAGTTCAGCGCATCAAGCCCGCGCGCGATGAACGGGTCGTACACCGTTCCCACCGGCAGCAGCCGCGTGCCGAACAGCGGCGCGGCCAGCCCCGCCGCGGCCAGCATCAGGAACAGGTTGTTCTCGGCGATCCCCAGCTCGACATGCTGGCCCGCGGGCCGTCCCGCCCATTTCTGCGCCGATGGAATGCGCGCGGCGGCGAACACGTCGGCCACGTCCTGCCGTCGGAACAGCCCGCGCTGGTTGACCCATGCGCCAAGGTTCGTCGACACGGTGACGTCGGGCGACGTGGTGACGATATGGTCGGCGATCGGGTGCGCCGATTTGGACAGGTCGAGCAGGATGCGCCCGAACGCCGCCTGGGTCGACTGCTCCGCGCCCTCGGGCGTCGGCAGGCGATCGGGCGCGGGCACTTCCGCAAAGCCGCGATTCTCGACCTTGCCGTGCAGCGCGGAGCCTTCGACAAGCGCGCGCACCCTTGCCGCGGCCGCGTCGCTCAGCCCCGCATAGGGAGCCCATTCCTCACCTTCCGCGATCCCCATCGCGGCGCGCAATTCGGCGATCTGGCCGGGGTTCATCAGCCCCGCGTGATTGTCCTTGTGACCGGCGAAGGGGAGGCCATGACCCTTGATGGTATAGGCGATGAACACGGTCGGGCGGTCGTCCTGCGCGCTCGCGAAGGCGTCGAGCAGCGACTGGACGCAATGCCCGCCCAGGTTGGTCATCAGCTGCGCCAGCGCGGCGTCGTCATAACCGGCGAGCAGCGCCGCCACGTTCGGCTTGTCGCCGACGTCGGCCAGGATGCGCGCGCGCCAGGCGCCGCCGCCCTGATAGGTCAGCGCGGCGTAGTCGACATTGGAGCAACGATCGATCCATTGCTCCAGATGCGCGCCGCCCGGCTTCTCGAACGCGGCTTTCTGCAGCCGCCCGTGCTTCAGCGTGACGACGCGCCAGCCGCAGGTCTCGAAGATGTCGTCGAACCGGTCGAACATGCGGTCGGCGGTGGTGTGGTCGAGCGACTGGCGGTTGTAGTCGACGATCCACCAGCAGTTGCGGACGTCATGCTTGTACGCCTCGATCAGACATTCGTAGATGTTGCCTTCGTCGAGCTCGGCGTCGCCCATCAGCGCGATCATCCGTCCGGCGTCCGCAGGCGCGAGCCGCCCGTGCGCGACGAGGTAATCCTGCACCAGGCTGGCGAAGGCGGTGATCGCGACGCCCAGGCCGACCGACCCGGTCGAGAAGTCGACGGGGATCGCGTCCTTGGTGCGGCTGGGATAACTCTGCATGCCGCCGAAGCCGCGAAACGCCTTGAGCTGCTCTACGCTCTGGACGCCCAGCAGATAGTGGATCGCATGCAGCACCGGCCCCGCGTGCGGCTTCACCGCGACCCGATCGTTCGGCCCGAGCGCACCGAAATAGAGCGCGGCCATGATCGTCGAGATCGACGCGCAGCTCGCCTGATGCCCGCCGACCTTCAGCCCGTCGCGGCTGTCGCGCAGGTGATTGGCGTGGTGGATCGTCCATGCGCTCAGCCAGCGCAGCCGCGCGTCGATGAGGTCCAGCGTTGCAACGCGCTCCGTCGGCGCCGGCTTGGTCATTGTTTGGTCCATCATTGATCGGTCACGGCGCGACGGCGGCGGGCGGTAGGCGTGTCATTCGGGCGCAAACCCCCGGTACCGTCGTCCGCTGCGTAGCGTTTCGGGCAGCCGTGACCAGATCAGCGCGGCGAGCAGGAAGCTGAGCGGGGCCAGCGCCATGCCGACCGCGAGCGGCGCACGGGCCGCGACCAGGGTCACCGCGAGCGGCGCGAACAGCGAGAGGAGGTGCCCGCCGTGGAACAGCGAGGTGCCCATCGGGCGCAAGCGCACCGGGAACAGCTCGGCGAAATACGCCGCCCAGCAGTTCGTGCACGACAGGCCGATCGCATACGCCAGCTCGATCGCGATCAGCAGCGGCAGAACGGTCGGCGCGACCAGGAACGCCGCGACGCAGATCGCCGCCAGCACGAAGCCGAGCAGATTGTACTTGCGCCCGTATCGGTCCGCCACCACGCCCCACAGCAAGGTTCCCGCGAGCGTTCCGACGCCGTCGACCGCGACGATCACGCCGATCATCTCGCTGCTGAAGCCGCGGACGTTGAGCAGATAGGTGGTGATGAAGCCGCTGTAGAATTGATACGCGCTGAAATTGAGCCCCGCGATGACGATGCAGGCGATCGTCAGGCGCGCGCGCGTGCCGCTGAGCATCTCGCGCCACGTTCCGCGTTCGGCGTTGCTCGCGCCCGACGTGTCCTCGTTGCCATAGACCTGAAAGGCGCGATCGTCGGGCAGGAACAGCAGGGTCGCCAGCGCGACGCCCAGCGGCAGCACGGCGGCGATCCGCACCAGCGTCCGCCAGCCGTCATCGCCCAGGATCGAACCCAGAAACCCGAAGGTCATCAGCGAGACCGAGAACATCGCCATGTTGACCGACAGCAACCGTCCGCGCAGCCGCGGCGGAAAGATGTTGGCGAGCATCGTGATCGACGCGATGTAGCAGCCGGGCAGCGCGACCCCGACGACGAACCGGGTCACCCCCCACGGCCAGAAGCCCACCATCGCCTCGTTCGCGAAGGTGCACGCGCTCAACGTCAGGCTGCACCCGATCAGCACCGCCTTGGATCCGCTGCGCGAAACGAGCGACGGCGTCACGAAGGATCCGACGATCACCCCTGCGGCCTGCGCCGAATACAGAAGCGCGGTCTCGGCCAGCGTCATCCCTGCGTCGCGCACCAGAAAGGGGCGGACGTAATCGATCAGGATGAAGCTGTAATTGTACGCCAGGCTCGCGACCAGCATGACCGCATAGATGACGAGCTGCTCGGGCAGCCGCAGGTCGTCCGCGCGGCGCAGCGTCGTCGGGTGCCTCATCGGGCTTCGCCGACCACCGCGACGCCGAACCGCGCCAGCTTCGCCTCGCGGACGGTCGCGCCGGTCAGCCGGTCGGTCATCGGGCGCGGCAGCGCAACCGTCGCGGGCCGTTCGCCCCAATTGATCGCGACATAGCTCGTCCCCGCAGCGTTTCGCCGGGCGGCGATCTCGACGCCTTGCGGGATCCCGGGCCAGTGCGGGGCGACCCGCGCAGCCTTGGCCGCCCACGCGATCACGCGCCCGAGCGACCCTTCGTCGAGCCACGCGCCGACATAGGTGATCCGGCCGCCGCCGACCGCGCGGGTGACCACCGCGGGGCGGCCGTCCAGCCATCCGTCGGCCTTGCCATAGGCGAGCAGGGTCTCGACGTCGCCCGCGGTCGGGGAGAGGCGTTCGGCCCAGATGCTCGCGGTTCCCTCGCCCGCCGCGCCCGACACCGCGATGTCGGCGGCGGGCGGATGCGACATGTCGATGCGAACCCCCAGCGCGTCGGCCAGGACGCCGCCCTGCCCGCCGCGGGTCAGATTTGACCGGCGGTCCTTCACCCCGCTCCTGGGACCCAGCACCAGATGTCCGCCCGCCCGGACATAGGCGAGCAGCCCCGCCGCTTCGTCGGGGTCCAGCTGAAACAGATTGGGGGCCACGACCAGGGGATAGCGCCGGAGGTCGCCCACGTCCGCATGCACGTCCACGCCCTTCGACACCGGCATCAGCGCGGCGCGAAAGCGCGTGATCAGTTTCCAGGGGTCGTAATCCTTGTTGAGCGGCTGACGCTCGACCGCCCAGCGGTTGGGAAAGTCATACAGCATCGCCACATCGGCGACGGGCGCGCTGCCGCGCAGCGTCGGCCAGACCCGCGCGATCTCTCCGCCGGTCGCCGCGATGTCGGCATAGATGGGGCGCGGTCGCCCGTCGACGTCGACAAGCGACCCGTGCGGCGTCTCCACCCCGTTGCGCGGCGATCGCCAGACCCAATAGGCGTAGCCGTCGGCGCCGTGGCCGATCGCCTGCCACGCCATCGCCCGAGTCTCGCCCTTGTGCTGGAACCAGGGCGTGATCGCCGCCGCGCCCGCGCCTGCGCTGGAGGCGACGCCCGGCGCGGTCTCCATCACCCAGACGTTGCGACGGAGGAACCCCCGATAGACGTCGTGCTGCATCGCGCCGTCCGCCGGGATCATCCGCGGCTCGTCGTAATACCAGTCCCAGCTGACGAAATCGAGCGCGCGGGCGGGGACGCTCCAGTCGTATTCGGCGTATTTGGCGACGTAGTTGGTCGTGATGGCCGCGCCGGGCGCCAGATGCGGGCGCATCGCGTCGATCTGGTTCTGCTGGAACTCCGCCCACATGTCGCTGCCGAAGCGCAGCCAGTCGATCCAAAGCGCCGGCTGCGAGCGCCCGGTCGCGCGCGGCGCGTCGATCTGGTCCCAGGCGCTGTAGGTCAGGCTCCAATAGGTGTTGCCGTGCGCCTCGTTGAGCGCGTCGAGCGTGCGGTAACGGTCCTTCATCCAGTCCCGGAATCGGCGCTCCATCTCCGCGTCCCAGGTTTCGCGTCCGTATTCGTTGTCGATCTGCCAGGCGATCACCGCGGGATTGCGGCCATAGCGCTCGGCGAGCTTGCCCGCGATCTCGGCGGCCTTGCGGCGGTAGCGCGGGCTCGCGACCGAACCTTGCCGCCGCCAGCCGTGCCCGGCGCGTCGGCCGTCGGCCTCGACCGCAAGCACGTCGGGGTATCTGGCGGTCAGCCAGGCGGGCGGCGCGGCGGTCGGCGTTCCGATGACGACCTTCATTCCCTTGGAAGCCGCCAGCGCCACCGCGCGGTCGAGCCAGCCGAAGTCATACCGGCCCTCGCTCGGCTCCAGCGTGCTCCACGAGAATTCGGCGATGCGGACGAAGGTGATGTTCGCCCGGCGCATCAGGTCGAGCTCGCCCGCCCATTCGCTCTCGGGAAACTGTTCGGGGTACCAGGCGACCCCGAACGGGAACACCGCGGGCGCGGCGGGAGCCGGGCGCAGGGGCGGCGACGGCGCGGCAGCGGCGAAGGCGGGGGCGGGGGCGAGCGCGACGAGAGCCGCCGCGATCAGCTGATCAAATCGGGGCACGGATTTCGCTTCCTCCTTTGGCGGGTCCGACGACCAGCAGCGCCGCGCCGTGGGCCGCGACGCGGCGTCCGACGCTTTCCGCTTCGGGCACCGCCTCGCCGGACCACAGTTCGCGGCCCGCGCCGAGCCGCGTGCCGGGGGTCAGGTCAAGCTCCATCCAGTTCAGCTTGATCCGGCGCGGTTCGGCGTTGCGGTTGAACAGCACGATCGCGCGGCGACCGCCGGACAGTTCGCGCACCCAGACCTCCTCGCCGTCCTCCTGCCGAACGCGCCGCCCCGGCTTGCCGAGCGGGTCCTGATTGACCGCGATCACGGCGCGGTTGGTCAGCACGGCCAGGCTGGCGGGGCGGATCGTGCGCAAGTCCGCCGCGATGATCAGCGGCGCCGCCGCCGCCGCATAGACGCTCATCTGCGCGCGCTCCTCGTCGAGCGAGAGCACGCCGTTGCCGATCATCAGATTGTCCGGGTCGTTCCATCCCCCGGTTCCGCCGCTCGCCGCGACTTCGGCCAGCTTGTCAAAGGTATGGACGACGCCGATCGCGCCCCAGTCCGCCGTGCACGCCCAGCAATTGAGCGAATCCATCGCGATCCGCCACATCTGACCGACGCCGCGCGCCCATAGCCAGGGCTTGCCGTACCCCCATTCACAGATCGACAGCAGCATCGGGCGGCCGGTCGCGGCGATCGCGTCGCGAAAGGTTTCGTAGCTCGATCGGCTGTCCTGCGTGTCGTATCGCCCGCACCAGTCGACCTTGACGAAGTCCGCGCCCCAGGCGGCGAACTGGCGCATGTCCTGCGCCTCGTGCCCGCGGCTGCCGACCCTCAGCCGACCGCCGTCGGCCTGCAGCTCGCGCTGGCACGTCGTGGTTCCGGCGCTGGTATAGAGCCCGAACTTCAGCCCCTTGGCATGGATGTAGTCGCCGATCGCCTTGACGCCGCCGGGAAACCGCTTCGCATCGACGACCAGCGTGCCGTCGTGCGCCCGCCCGGTCACCCAGCAATCGTCGATGTTCAGATGGTCATAGCCCGCCGCCTTCAGGCCGTTGGCCGCGATCCTGTCCGCCATCTCCCTGATGTCGGTTTCGGCGAAGCCGCAGCGCAGCCCGTACCAGGTCGACCAGCCCATCGGCGGCGTCGGCGCGGGCGGATCGAGCGGCTGCGCGGCCGCGCCCGTGGCCGTGACGGTGAACAAGGCGGTCACCGCGAGAAGCGCGAGACGTAGACGGTCGACCACTTGCCCTTCTCCTCTCCCCGCGCGCGCCGACCGGCCTACTTGCTCCTGAAGCTCAGCCGCAGCCCATAGAAGCGCGGCGGCTCATAGCTGGTGATCAGCGTCTGCGATCCGAACGCGCCGTAGTTCAGCACCGCCTTGTTGGTCAGGTTGGTGACGAACGCCTCCAGCCCCAGCCGCCCGTCCTCCGAACGCCAGCCGAGCCCCGCGTCCACCGTCTGGTAGGCGCGCTGGACGTCGATCACCGTGTTGTAGTCGGTGTTGAAGTACTTGCCCGAGAACACCGCGTTGGCGCGCGGCGTGATCGTGCCGAAACCCGGAATGACGAAGTCGTAGCTTGCGCCCGCCGTCGCCTTGAAATCGGGCGTGTGCCCCAAAGTGTTGCCCGACAGGTCGACGTTCTGGATGGGGTAGAAGGTCGACGGGCGCCCGACGAAGCGATAGTCGCTGAAGCGCGCGTTGACGAACGCGGCCGTGGCGTTGAGCGTCAGTTCGGGCACCGGCCGAACGATCGCGTCGATCTCCACGCCGTATGCCCGCGCCGCGCCCGCGTTCAGCACGCCCGACGCCGACACCGTGGAGTTCGGGATCGAGAATTGGTTCTGCAGCTGCAGGTCGGTGAAGTCGTTGTAATAAGCGGCGAGGTTCAGCTGCACCCGGCCGTCGAGAAAGCGGTTCTTGGATCCGATTTCATAGGCGGTGATGTTTTCCGGCTGGAACGCCGCAGGCAGATTGGGATTGTTGAGGCTCGCGCCGTTGAACCCGCCCGATCGGAAGCCGCTCGACACGCTGGCGTACAGCAGGTTCTCGCCCGTCAGGAACGCCTCCGCCCCGACCCGCCAGGTGAACTTCTCGAACGTGCCCTTGGCGGCGAACTGGGCGGGAAAGCAGGTGTTGTTGAGGCTCGCGCCCGGGCAGCGATACGCCTGAAACGCCGCCTGCGTCGCAAAGGGCGCCGGGAACGGGCTGATCGTATCGGCATAGACCTCGTTGAAGACGAAGTTCTTCTTGTCCGACGTGTAGCGCCCGCCCAGCGTCAGGCGGAACATGTCCGTGAGGTAGAGCGAGGCCTGACCGAAGGCGGCATAGGATTTGGTCCTGATCGTCTGGCCGGACTGATAGAAATAGCCCGGGTCGTTGATCAGGAACGAATCGAAATATTCGTCGTCCAGGTAATACAGGCCCGCGATCCACTGGAACGGCTTGGACGTGACGCTGCCGATCTGAAGCTCTTGCGTCAGCGTCTTGGTGTTGCGTATGCCGACATATTCGACCTGCGGGGAACCGATCGGCTCGCCGGTGTTGCTGTTGTACTTGAAATCCTGATAGCCGGTGATCGATCGTATGAAGATGCTGTCGTTCGACCAGCGGATCTGGCCCGATCCCGCATATTGCTTCAGTCGGGCGGACGGCTTGAACTCGCCGACCCAGGTATAGGGATCGGACGAATCGGGGCTGCCGATGTCGACGCCGTTGATGTCGGGGCGTCCGTCCCGCGGCGAGCCCGTGAAGAAGAACAACGGCGTGCCGTTCAATCGCCCGCGTTCGCCGCGGATGTTGACCGTCGCCGCGGTGACGTTCGGATTGGCGATGACGCCGCCCTGCTTGTATCCGAACGCACCCGCGCCCGTGCCGCCTTCGCGCCAGAAGGTGCCGCGCGCGATCACCTCCAGGCTGTCGGACGGCGCCCAGCGCGCGGTGCCGCGCAGGTAATCGGAATCGCGGCTGTACAGGTCGTTGCCGATCGCGCGCGGGTTGACGTTCTTCACATACCCGTCACGCCGCTCGGCCGCGCCTGCGATGCGGACGCCGAAGGTCGAGCTCAGCGGGACGCTGGCGAACGCGGTCGCTCGGACGCGGTCGTAATTGCCGTAGGTCAGGTCGAACCCGCCTTCGTAGTCCTCGCCGGGCAGCGCGTTGACGATCGAGATCGCGCCGCCGAACGTGTTGCGGCCGAACAACGTGCCCTGCGGTCCGCGCGCGATCTCGACCCGCGCCACGTCGACGATCGGGGCCGACCCCTGCACCGCCAGCGATTGGTAGATGTCGTCGATGTAAAAGCCGATCGACGGATCGCCGTTGCCGTCGACGCTGTCGGTGCGCGCGCCGCGGATCGCGGGGCGCGTGTCGAACCCGGATTGCCCGAAGTTGAAGCCGGGGGTGAATTGCGTCAGGCGGCTGATGTCGCGGACGTCGTTGCGCGTCAGGTCTTCCTGCGAGAACGCCGAAATGGCGATCGGCACGTTTTGCAGGCGCTCTTCGCGGCGCTGCGCGGTGACCACAATGTCGCCGATCGCGCCCGTATCCGCCGCGCCCGCGGTCTGCGCGGGCTGTTCGCCGTCGGTCTGCGCGGCCGCGGCGGTCGGCGGCGGCGCGTCCTGCGCTGCGACGGCCTGTCCGCACGCGGCGGAGCAGAGGAGGAAGCTGATGAAGCGCAGTCGTCGCATGGCCGTGGTCCCCTTTTGTCGATGCGGTCGTGTGGTCCTTGATCGGTCCCCTCAGATCGGCTCGCTCGCCATGATCTGCTGAAGCAGGTCGAATTCGTTGAACATCATCCACTCCTCGCGGATGCGCCCGTCCTTGATGCGATATTGGTTGATTCCCCAGATGCGGCACTGCCGCCCGGTCGGCCGGCCGTAGACGCCGAACCCGCGATGGGTGCCGACCGCCGACCAGCGGAGGGACGCGAGATAGCCGTCCTCCTCGTTCCCCATCCAATAGACCTCCTCCACCTGCGCCGCGATGTCCGGGAACATCGCGATCAGGCTGAGGATGAAGCTCTTGTAGGCGGACAGGCCGCGCAGCTCGCGGTCGGTGGGTCCGTGAAAGGCGAGGCGTTGGTCGTACACCCGGTCGAGCGCCGCCAGGTTGCGCCAGTTCCAGGCGTAATGGTGCGCGCGGCGCAGCTCGCCTTCGATGTCGAACCCCGGCGCATCCGGCGACGCGATGTGGCGGGGCTTGCCCTGCCCCTGCAGCCTGGTGCCCTCGGCGGGCTGCACGCGCGGCCCGCCCTCCCGAATGCGCAGGTCGCCGAACTCGCGCGCCTTTTCGAACAGGTCGAAGCCGAGCTGCTGGAGCATCGCGGACTGGTTGTAGATGACCCACTCCTCGTGGATCTCGTTCGCCTCCGCCAGGCAGTTGGCGATGCACCACAGGCTGATCCGCCTGCCGGTCGGCGGGCCGAAGCGGCTGTATCCGGTGTTGGTGCCGGTGATCACCGTGCGGTGCGAGGTGAAGAAGCCGGTGTCCTCGTTCCCCGCCCAGATGATCTCGTCGGCGTACAGCCGGATGTCGGGAAAGGCGTTGATCGTGTGCACCGTGTCGGCGACGATCTTGTCGCGGCCGTATTGCAGTCCGGCGTCGTCCTGCACCCGGCTGTTGTGCCGATAGGTGTCGTAGATGTAGCCGATGTCCTTTTCTTCCCAGATGCGATGGGTGATGCGGACGATATAGTCGATGATGTCGACATACTGGTCCTCGAACCCACGCATCGGCTGACGCCGTTCGATCGTGGGCGCGCTCAGCATCCGGTCGGTGCCGCCGCGCAGCGAGTCGCGCAGCGAGATCGCATAATCGCGCGGCATGGCGGACACGGGGATGCGCAACGCCGCCTCGCTCGCGCCGCCGTCCGACGCCGCGGCGAGCGGCCGGACCGCCTCGCCGCGCGGCGCCGG
>SXGT01878391.1_pt1 | contig 11023 bp, 6 predicted proteins | sample 3176221 | NCBI WGS metagenome assembly SXGT01 (sample SAMN11356862, study PRJNA531348) | freshwater metagenome | isolation source: freshwater sample F1-120 | place: China: Fuxian Lake, Yuxi | collected 2017-12-25
GACCGAGGCCACGGCGATGATCCACGGCCGCACCAAAGCGGATGCAGCGCTGGAGACCGCACGCAAGACGTTCGAGCAAGGCACGCTCGCTGCCGACCTGCCGAGCGTTTCTATCCCGCAATCTGAGCTTACCGCAGGCCTTGGAGTGTTGGCGGCATTCGTCAAGGCGGGTCTCGTCAAGTCGAACGGCGAGGCACGACGGCAGATCCAGGGTGGCGGCTTGCGCATCAACGACGACGTGGTGACGGACGAGAAATTGCAACTAACACCCGCCAACCTGACGACAGATGGCATCATCAAGCTGTCGCTGGGTAAGAAGCGCCACGTTCTGCTGCGGCCGCAATAGCGGCAAGGCCGATCAGTTCGGCCGCTGTGCCGGCCGCGGTGTTGGCGACCGCACAGTGCTCGAGCTCCAACCCCCGTCGGCATCGACCTGGGGTGGCGGCGCGGCGACCGGTGCTGTCTTGGCCACGCCCTTCTGCGTGGAGGAGGCGCGTTCCGGCTGCGCCTTCTTTGGTGCTGCCGATTTATGCGCGGGCTCCGGTGGCGCCTGCGGCGGGGCCTCGCGCGGCGCGATGCGCGGGTCCGGATTGTTCATCTTCATCATCTCGCGCAGGATGCCCGGGATGATCGACGCGGGATTGACGGTGATCTGCGGCCGCGACATCGGTCCGCGCACGAGGAACGTCACGCCGATCACGCCTTCGCCGCGCGGACCGGCAAGAATCTGCCCCAGCAGCGGAATGTAGCCGATCGCCGAGTTGAGCCCCTGCAACGGCACATAGGTGCCGCCGAGGTCTACGAACTGGCGCCCGAAATCGGCATTGCCGGTGATCACGACGCCGAGCACCTGGCCCCTGAGATCGGCGTCCTTGATGATCAGCTGGCCGTTGCCGAGCTCGAACGGCGCGTTCATCGAATCGAAGTCGAGCCGCGAGCGCTCTACCCTTCGCTGGCCGCGCCCGCCGGTGCCATCGATCGCCGCCGGCGCTTCGCCCGAGACCGGATCGCCAAGTATCGAGAAGCTCCACACGTTAAGCCGCCCGGTCTTCTCCGCCGCGCCGCTGCCGTCGAGGTTCATGTCGAGGTTCATCCGGCCGCCCAGCATGTTCGGGAAGAACCCGATCAGGCGGAACACGTTGCCGGCGTCCTCCGCCTTCACGTTGAGACGCCGCGCATCGCGGCCCGCTTGCGAGATCGTGGCTTCCAGCGGCGTTCCACTGGCACGGCCCGCCCCATCCACCACGCCACGGGCTTGCATCGCGACGGTCCGCCCGGCGCGATTGGTCATTTGAAGCTTGAGGCCCTTCAATGACAGGTCGTGATGGCCGAGCACGTTGTCGACCTCGACCCTGAGCTCGAGGCCAGACTGATCCTTGCGCGGCGGCAGCGGCTTCGAGCGAATCTGGGAGACGGAGAACAGCGACTTGAAGAAGTCGCGGCCGTCGAGCGTCTGCCCGCGTGCAACGACCTCCCAGACGTTGTCCTGGCGCAACGTGCCGGAAAGCTGCAGCCTCGAGACGACATGCAACGCAAGATCGGGGAACGAGAATTCGCGCAACTTGTTCCGGCCGTCGAGTGCCAGACTGCCGGACAACGAGATGTCCTCCCCGACGATGCGGAAGCCCTGCAGCTCGGTGCGCTGCTTGGAGGGCCTGACGATCTCGAAATGCAGCGTCGCCGGACGGCCCGGCGCCTTCTTCCAGGCGAGCGGCTCGATCAGCAGCTCGGCGTTGGTGAGGTTGGCGCGAACCTGCACCTGGCTGTCGGACTGCGTGCGCGGCGAAACCAGGATCTCGATCGGCATCTCGCCGACCACGAACTCGTTGATGTCGAGGCCGAGCTGGGTACGGTCGGCGGAATTGAGGTTGGCGGAGATATGGATCGGCGGCTGCTCGCCGTCGGGAGCTGCGAAAATCCGCTTCAGCGCGACCTTGGCTTGGACGCCGCCGACCAGCACGTCGCCCTTGAGATCGAGCTGCTGGTCGGTCACCTCGAACCCCAGCGTCGCGCCGGAGACATCCCAGCTGCCGAAGATGCCGCGCGCCCTGCCATCGGTCACGCGCCCCTTGATGTCGAGGCGGGTGTCGTCCGCTGTCAGGTCGTCGCCGAGCGGTACCAGAATGCGCACCTGGGCATCGATCCGGCCGTCCAAGGCCTCTCCCGGCAGCGTCAGGCCGCGCCCGTTGCGGGCTGCCTGCTGCTCCGCAAGATCGAGCGCCGCCGGCAGCGCGCCTTGCGCACGAAACGTGAGATCGCCGATAGCGGCAGGCGCTGCCACGTCGCTCGACACCAACCGAACGCCGCGGATCGGCAGGCGGCGCTGCGGCGCCGTAATGATCACCGCCTCAGGCGCTGCGACCTCGAGCGCATTCGCCTCGAGCCGCACCAGCACGCGCTGCGCCTCGACCGGTGAGAAGCCGGGCTTGGGCTGGATGCGCACGCCCGAACCTTCGATCGACACGCCGATCCGCAGGCCGTCCGCCCCCGCGCGGCCACGATCCGCACCATGCCCGACATCCTCGACGATGAAGGTGCCGCTCGTCAGTCGCCCCTGTTGCACCTGCTTGCCGCTCCACTGTCGCGCGGCGGGCGCGACGATGGATGGCCACATGAGCTTCATTGCATCCACGCCCATCGGCGACATGCGCCCGTGCAGCTGCAGCCGGGTTGCGGCACCTTTGGACGGCACGTGGCCGCTCATCGTGATCTCGCCGCCACCGGCCTTGAGTTGCGCCTCGGCAAGGTCGAACGCGACCGCTGCCGGATCGAACCTACCGCGCACCCGGAACGCCTCGAGGGGGCGCGGGCCCTGGCCGAACTCGGGCGCGGCGACCTGACCTTCGGTTGCGGCCAGCTCGACCTGCCAGGGCATGCCTGCCTCGGCTCCGAAGGTGATGCCACCGGCGAATGCTGCCCAGCTCGGTCCCGACGCGATCCGCGACGTCGCGAGCGCCAGCCTGCGCGCCTCGGGATCATAGCGCAATGAGACCCGGCCGCCATCGATGGGCATGCGGCCATCGCCGCGCCAGCCCGGCGCGATCGCGCCGCGACCGAGATCGAGCTCCGCATGCGCGCCGGCGATATCGTTCGTGGCCGACAGCTTGATCGTGGCCGTGCCGCGGACGGGCATATCCAGCACCGACAACGGCCCCATCAACGGCCATGCGCTGGCCAACGCGCTCGGCACCAGATCCGTGACCCGCATGTCGATGGAAATGCTGTTGCTCGCCTCGCTGCGGCTCGCGACCATCGTCAGTTGCCAGGGGCCGCGCGCGCTGTCCACGACGAGGCTCGTGCCGAGCAGGCTGCTGTCACGGCGACGGTCGACGCCGATATCGGCCTCGCGCACCCTGACGACGCCGCGCTGTCCGGCGCTGTCGATTGCCAGCGTGGCGTTGCGCAGCCCTATACCCTTGATGTAGGACGCCGCGCCCAATGCCTGCCCCGACTTGGCGAGCATCGCTCCAAGCGCACCACCGACATCCCCCTGCCCACTGGAGAGCTGCCCCGCGCCTTGCCCTGAGGCACTCCCAGCAGCGACGCTTTGACCCGCCTGTTCGAAGGACAGCGACAGCCCGCGCTCACGCGTATGCTGGAGCAGCAGGCTCGGCTCGATCAGGATGATCCGTGCCGGCGCAATCCGCCCCGACCACAGCGCCGGCGTGCTCAGCGTCACCGCTGCGTCGGGGGCATGTGCCACCGTGGCGCCGCGCTGGTCGAGAAGCTTGATGTTTCGCAGGCGGAACTCGAGGCCACGGCCTTCCGCCATCAGCACCGAGGCGTCCTCGATCGATACGTCGAAGCCGGGAAGCTCCGCGGCAAGCGCGCGCGCGATCGGCGCTGCGATCGGCTTCAGCGAGACGGCGCCGTTCAAGAGCCGTACATAAACTATGCTGCCGGCGATCAACACCAGCAGCGCCAGCGGCAGCACGAGGCGGGTGAGCAGCAGCACTGGCCAGCGCACGCGCCGCATGCCCATCAGCCCGGCGCGGCGCGGTTTTCGCCGCGTGGTGGGCGGCCGCGTCTTTGCTCGGGACGCCGTGTCGGGCGCGTTATGGCGTCGTTCCACCGGCTCCAGGCCCCGAAACCCATCATGCGGATGCCACAGCGGCGATCCGCGCTCCATCCTTGGCCCTGCCGGCTGGTGGCGCAACCGCAATCCGCGCACCGGCCCGCCTCTGCCCACGCACAATAGTCACGACTCGACCATTGCTGCCAGAGCATGTGCTACCTTAACATTGCGGCTTGTGCATGAAAAATGAGGTCCAAAGAAGGGCATGGCCATGATCAGCGAAGGCGACAAGGCACCCGACGTCACGCTCGCCACGGACGATGGCAAGACCAGCAGGCTCTCCGCGCTCGCCGGCCGCCCAGTGGTCCTGTACTTCTATCCGAAAGACGACACGCCCGGCTGCACCACCGAGGCCAAGGATTTCACTTGCCTCATGGACGACTTCCGCAAGGCCGGCGCCGAGGTCATCGGCATCTCGCCGGACTCGGCCAAGAGCCATTTGAAATTCAGGGAAAAATTCGATCTCAAAGTGCAGCTGGCGTCCGACGACGAGGACAAGTCGATCGCGCAGGCGTTCGGCTCGTGGGTCGAGAAATCCATGTACGGCAAGACCTATATGGGGGTAGACCGTTCGACCTTCCTGATCGACAAATCGGGCAAGGTCGCCAAGGCGTGGCGGAAGGTGAAGGCCGCCGGCCATGCCGGGGAGGTCCTGGCCGCGGTCAAAGCCTTGAAGAAATAAGGATCTCCGTGAGCGCTCCTGAGCAACGAGCCGGCGACGAGGCACCTACCGGCTGGCGCGGGCTGGCCCACGCCGCGCGCGAGATCGTCGCTTCCTCGGATCTCGCCCAGAAGGTCGAGCGCGCGAAGCTCGCAGCCTTTGCATGGCGCGAAGGCACCCTCGGCCTCGGCCGCGTCAGCGAGCCGCTTGCAATGCCAGAGCGTCCGGGGCGTCCGGAGCGGCCACAACTGCTCGATCCGCGCTCTATGCCCAAGCGCTCCGCCGGCGGCGTCAAGGGGCGGTTCGCGCTGCTGCATGCGCTCGCCCACATCGAGCTCAACGCCATCGACATGACCTGGGATCTGATCGGCCGGTTCGCGCACGTGCCGATGCCGACGCCCTTTTTCGATGACTGGGTGCGGGTCGGCGTCGAGGAGGCGCAGCATTTCGAGCTGGTCAACCGACGCCTTGCCGAGCTTGGCGGAACCTACGGCGACCTGCCGGCCCACGATGGCCTGTGGCAGGCGGCCCAGGCAACTGGTCACGACCTGCTGGCGCGGCTCGCGGTCGTGCCGCTCGTGCTCGAAGCCCGCGGCCTGGACGTCGGACCGGCGATGATCGAAAGCCTGACGGCCGCCAACGATTCCGCCTCCGCCGCCGTGCTCGAGGTCATCTACCGCGACGAGAAACATCACGTGGCATTTGGTGCCCGTTGGTTCCGTTTCATGTGTCAGCGCGCCGGCCTCGCCCCCGAGCCGACGTTCCATCACCTCGTGCGCACCTGCTTTCGCGGACCGGTGAAGCCGCCGTTCAACGACCGTGCGCGGGCCGAAGCCGGCCTCACGCCAGGATTCTACAAGCCCCTGTCCGCCTTCGGTGCACCGCGCTGAGCATTTCGAGCAGCATTGCCAGCTCGTCGGCGAGTACGCCGGTTTGTAATCGCTGGCTTCACTGACAAAATCCGCATCGGCATCACGTGCGCGGCACAAACATGTCACGATCCTCGAATACCGCTCCTTGCTGCAAGTTGCACGGTGACCGTCCGGGCAAGCCATGGTAGAAGGGCGTTGCAGTTGTCGACGAGGTGGGGGCCCTTGGCTCGGCCATGCTGCGCGGCAACCTGCGCGGCTGGGGCCGGTGTGAGCCGGGGGATTGATCTTGACCGAGGCGAAATTGGGCAGCGGTCCGCGGCAGCCTGCGGTAGGTCGGGGCGGCTGTGAAACCGGTGCGCCATGAGCGGATTTGCGGTGTGTTTTCGGAGGTGAGTAAGGCCATGTTGAACATCAGGAAGTCGACGGATGTGAGTCCAGGCGCCCCGGCAATGCCGCCGCCGCTGAATGGCTTGCAGCAAGCCGGAGGCGGTGCAGCTCAGCAGTCGTGGCAGCTCGGCGCGCGGCCGGGTGATCGTGTTGGACCGTCTCTGATCGGCGCAGACCTGACGATCATGGGCAATCTCGTCTCTCGCGGCGAGGTTCATGTCGAGGGTGAGGTCCAGGGCGACATTCACGGCACCAACGTCGTGGTGGGCGAAAAGGCCAAGATCACCGGCGCGATCATCGCCGACGAGATCGTCGTGCGCGGACATGTGATGGGCTCGATCCGCGGCAAAAGGGTCATGCTGCAATCGACCAGCCACGTCGAGGGCGACGTATTCCATCAAGCGCTCGCCATCGAGCAGGGCGCGTTCTTCGAGGGCAAGTCCCGCCGCTCGGAGGATCCGACGGCCGGTGTTGCGCGTCCCGACGTACCTGATTTCGGCGCGCGCTCCAGCGAAGGTTCGACTGTCGTCCTGCCGCAGGGCTGACACGACCCAACGTCCGCCATTCTGAGCCGGGCTCCCGAGCAGGGAGCCCGGAGGCGTGTCGCTGTCAGGCAGTGTTCTCGAAAGCTTCAGGCGGAATTATCCACTGACCCGTGCGCCCGCGGCCGAGACGCCGGCCCGCCCTCTTGGCGTGCGGCCGCTTGGCATTTCGGCCTGATCGCCGCTCGTCCGCCAAGCCTCGATCGTCAGCAAGCGTGCACCGTACTTGGCCACGAGCGGCTCTATTGCCCGCTGATGGCAGGACAGCATGATCACCTGGTGGCGCGCCGCCGCTGCTGCGAGCAGTTCCACCATCGTCTCGAGCCGTGCATCGTCCGAGAACGCCAGCGCATCATCGAGCACCAGCGGCAGGTGCGCGCCCCGCGCTGCCAGCAGATCGGCATACGCCAGCCGGACAAGTGTCGCGACCTGCTCGCGCGTACCACCACTGATCCGGCCGAGTGCATCCGTGCGTTCCGCGCGATCGAGACGGACCGCCAGCAGCGGCCCGTCCATAGCCAGCGTCGCGCCGGGAAACAGGCGGCCGAGCAACACCTGCAGGCGCCCGATCAGTGGCCTCAGCACCTCCTCGCGATGTGCCGTTCCAAGCTGCTCCAGCCGAAGTGAGATGAGGCTTAGCGCATCGACGTCGGTCTGCAGGTCTGCAACCCGCGCCTCGGCGGTCTCCAGCGCCTGCTCGAGCTCGGCAATATCCGCGCCCGTACCGTCCTCGCTGTCGCGGCTCAATGCGCCGTCGACCTCCGCGATTTCACGATCGAGCTGCACCTTGCGCTCGCCTTGCTGACCTACCGCCGTCGCCGCCCGGCGAGACTCTACCGCAAGAGCCTCATAGGCTTGCTCCACAGGCGCGACTTCCGCCCACGCGGAGCGCTCGCGCACGGCTTCAGCCAGCGCCGACGATGCGCTGCTGGCGGCCTCGACCAGTCGCTGCTGCATCCCGTCCCGTTCAGCCGCTGGCGGCAGATGCGCATCGAGATCCACTTGCCGATCCCTGTCGGCCGCGAGCCGTGCCTCCAATCCGCTGATCGACGCCGCCAGCGATTTCAGCTCGCCTTCGGCGTGGGCTTGCGATGCCCGCTGTTGGCCGACCTCGTCCTCGAGCGCGCGAACGCAGGCCTCGAGCGTATCGACACTGGCAGCCTCGGTCGTGGCATCGACGACCTCGGCCCCCGCGCGAAGTGCAGCCTTTTCCCTGAGCGCCAACAAGGCATCGAGGCCAGCAGGTGCTGCCGCCTGCAGGCGGGCTCTTCCCTCCGCAGCCGAGGCGCCATCCCGCTGCCGCGCTTCGAGCATCGCCGCAACGTCCTCGAGCCTGCTGGCACCGAGCCTCGTCAGGATCGCGGCGAGCGCCGCCCGACAGACCTCGCGCTCCGCCAACGGAGATGACTCTGCCGAATATCCGGGCTGAATCTCGATCGCGCCGACGCCCTCGATCGCAAGCACCATTGGACCATCGATCGTGAGCCGCTCGCCGTCGGCCAACACGCGACCGTCGATGCTGATGCGAGCGCCGACACCGGGCAGATAGGTGATCGCCGCACGCGGTGCTTCGGCATCGATCCGGGCATCGAGCAGCTCGATGCGCGCGCCGAGCCGGCGAACTTCCGCTGCGGCCGCCTCAGTCGCGGGATTGGCTGCCAATCCAGCCTGTGCATGCTCGATTGCCGTTTGTGCTGCGCGAGCCTCGGCAAGCCGCCGATCGAGCTCACGCACCTCAGACCTGGCTGCATCGGCGAGCTGTCGCGCGTGTGCGCCCTTCAGCCCAGCGCGCGCATCTTGGAGCGCGGCTTCCCGTGCTGCCAGCTCGGCCTGCACCGCAGCGACCCGGGCCTCGGCGTTCTTGCGCCGAGCGATCAGGTCGTCGCGCCGAGCCGCCCCGTCGATGATCGCCCGAGCAATACGCTCGACGTCCGCCGCATTGCGTTCGTGCGCCTCGCACCGCGCCCGCGCCTGCTCGAGTGCCAGCTCCAGCGTCGCGATGCGCGCATCGCTGAGCCGCAGTCGATCGCGCGCAATATCAGCGTCCTCTACGGCCTTGCGGGCTGCGGCCGCGTTGTCTGCGAGCGCCCGCACCGTTTGCGGATCGGCAATGGCGTCGCGCTCGGACCTCAGCGCATTGCGCCGCGCCAACCGCACCTCCGCCGTTGCCGCCTTCGCGCGTGCAGCCTCCAGCTGCTGCAGAACCTCGTCGCGGCGACGGCGCGCGTCGTCAAGCGGCCCACCGGCCTTGGGTTTGCCCTGCCGCAGCGTCACCAGCTCTTCCAGGCGCGCCCGCACCGCCTGTGCGAGTCGGCGGGCATGCCCGGCGCCGGCGGCATCGGCAGCCTCCTGCTCGATGAGCCCGGCCAGCCCCTGCACCAGCGCAGCGTCCTGCTTGGCGGGCAGCGCGAAGCTCTCGCCTTGGGCGACCCACAGGAGGCCGCGCAAGGCACGGGTGGCCTCGCCGCCGAACAGATCATCCGCAGCAGCCTCGGCATCGGCACCATGCCAGACCTGCCCCGACCGCAGGTCCTCGAGCAATGCCATGCGCTGCGCCAGATAGCGTTTGCGCAACCGCAGCAGCCGCCCGCCAGCCTCGATCTCAGCCTCGATCAGCGGCGTGCCGCCATTGTCCGGCCGGAGTGCTGCGACCGCACGGGCCGTCGTCGTATGCCGCTCGGCGAGCAGCACACCAAGCGCAGTGAACAGCGTCGACTTGCCGGTCTCGTTGGCGCCGGTCAGGACGTCGAGGCCGCCGGAGAAGCCTTCGACCGCGACGGCACCCGAGAATGGGCCGACCTCGGCAAGCCTGAGCGCGCGAACCTTCATGTCGCCGCTCCGCTATCATGTGTGCCGATCCCGTCGGTCAGCTCGAACAGGTGGCGCAGAGCGCGAGCGGCGACGGCCTGCTGGCCGTTCTCCGGCTCGGCAGCGATGCGCGCAAGCTCGAGTCCGACCTCGCGCAGCGCGCCTTCGGGCAGCCGCTCGATGTCGCCTGCTGCCGGTGCGGGCAGCAGGCGCGTGAGATCGCGATCGAGATGCAGCACCCGGCTCTCAAGTGCGTCGAGTCGAAGCCGCAGGTCCCGCTCCTCCGTCATGGTCACGCGGCCGGCGATCTCGACAGCGAGCAGGATGCGGCGCGCCGATGCGCCGTGCCCCTCGACCTCGCCCTCCAGCGCGGCCATGTCCGACAGCCGGGAGGCCGCGATCTTGCGCTTGAGCCAGCGATGCTCGCCGATCTCCTTGCGCGCGATGCGCGGCGCTGCGTCCGGACCTTCGAGGCTGACGAGCAGCGCGTGGCCGGGCGCGTTGTCGAGAAATCCATCCGGCTCCGGCGTTCCCGAATATGCAGCGCGCGGACCGATCTCGCGTACGCCGTGCCAGTCGCCGAGCGCCAGATACGAAAGGCCCGCGCGCCGCGGCCGATCCGGTGCGATGGCAACGCTGGCACTGAGCTCGGAGCCGAAGCCCTGGATCGAGCCGTGCGCGAGGCCGATGCGCAGCGCGCCTTCCGGGGTCGCTGCCCCATCCATCCATGCGGTCGGGTCGACCGACGTCGCCTTGGCCGCGAGTGGCGAGGGCAGCAGCACGACGCCCGCCGCGATCTCGACCGGCCGCGCTTCCAGGTGGACGACGACGTTGGCCGGCAGCCCCAACCGCTGCACGCGCTCCCAAACCCCGCCGCGGCTCGCCGGATCGTGGTTGCCCGGCAGGAGATGCCAGGTGAGATCGACATGCGCCTGCATCTGGCTCAGCGGAGCCCGCAGATCGCGGTCGGCCAGGCTCGGGCGATCATAGATGTCGCCCGCAACCAGGACGTGCAGTGCTTTCGACGACCGCGCTGCTGCGGCCAGCCTGTCGACTGCGGTCAGCCGGGCCTGGCGAAGCACGCCGGCCACCCCTGGCTCCAGGTGGCCGAACGGCTTGCCGATATGCCAATCACTGGTGTGAAGGACTGTAAGCGCCATGGTGCCTCGGTTGCCCGCGCACACGAATGCAGGCGACGTCGAGCAGATATGTTCTTTTTTCGTTCCGCGCAAGCGTTGCGGCGCAGTTGTCAACAAGCTGGCGCGCTGGAGACGACTGTGATGAGCCTGAAGCGCCTCGCAGGTTCAGTCGCGGGACCAGCCGTTGGGGCCGAGCCGCTCCTGCGGCTGGAACCGGGCCTTGTAGCTCATCTTGCGGGAGCCGTTGATCCAGTAGCCGAGGTAGAGGGACGGCAGGCCGAGCCGGCGGGTATGGGCGATGTGGTCGAGGATCATGTACGAGCCGAGGCTACGGTGGGCTAGCTCGGTATCGTAGAAGCTGTAGACCATCGACAGCCCGTCCGTGAGCCGGTCGGTCAATGCAACCGCGATCAGCGGCCACCGGTCCGGCCGCAGGCGCTCGCCGGGGTCCTCCGGCTTCAGCCGGTACTCCGTCACGAACGTGTCGACGATGCTGTCCTCGAGCATCATCGCGTAGTCGAGCCCGGTCATGTCAGCCA
>SXGT01291781.1_pt1 | contig 11022 bp, 8 predicted proteins | sample 3176221 | NCBI WGS metagenome assembly SXGT01 (sample SAMN11356862, study PRJNA531348) | freshwater metagenome | isolation source: freshwater sample F1-120 | place: China: Fuxian Lake, Yuxi | collected 2017-12-25
GGCCACGACGGATCGACCACCGCCGCCGGCAGGAGCCCCTCGTGCGTGCGCCAGAAGACCTGGAGCCGATCCCAGCGGCCATATTCCGGCACGCAGCGCAGGAGCCAGCGCAGCCCCGCGGGCAGCTCGTCCATGTAGTTTGGGATCGACAGGAGCCAGGGCGGCGTGCGCTGAAAGACCGTGAGATGCGAAGCCAGCTCGGCCACCGGCGGGATGAACTGTGCGGCGCTGGCACCCGTGCCGATGATCCCGACCCGACGGCCGCCGAGGGCTATGTCGTGCCGCCAGCGCGCCGAGTGGAACGACTCGCCGCGGAAGCGGTCAATCCCCGGAATAGCGGGCATCTTCGGGCGGTTCAACTGGCCCACCGCGGAGACCAGTGCATTGGCCTCGGCCGTCGTCTCCCCACCGGCGGCGTCGCGCAGACGCAGCACCCAGAGCCCGCGCCCCTCGTCCCAATTCGCCCCGAGCACCTCGGTGCCGAAGCGGATGTGCTCCCGCAGCCCGAAATCACGCGCACAGGCGCGAAAATAATCGAGCAACATGCCCTGCGGCGAGTAGAAGGACGACCAGTCGTTGGTCTGGGCAAACGAGTAGCTGTAAAAATGGTTGGCGATGTCCACCCGACAACCGGGATAGACGTTCTCGAACCAGGTACCGCCGACGTCGGCGTTCTTCTCGAAGATGGTGAACTCGACCCCGGCCTGATGGATCCTGTGTGCGACGGCAAGACCCGACATGCCCGACCCGATGATCGCCACCTTGAAAGCCGCATCCGGTGCCAGCTCGCGCTTGTGCCAGGTGGGCGCGCGCCGGTCGCCCCCGAGCGCCAGTTCCTCCTCCAGCAGCGGCACATAGGTCGGCTCGAGTTGTCCGCCGGCGATCCAGCTGAGCAGGCGCTCGAGGGTGCGGCCACCGGGCAGCGCAGCGCGCACACTGCCGCCGTCGCGGAAGCGGATCAGGGCCGCGACCGCGAGAGCCCGCGCCTCGGCAATCTGCTTCTCGCCGAGGCCACCGTTCGGATCGAGGATCTGCGCCGGGTCGGGGCGGAGGTCGTCGCGCAGGAGTTCCAGCTCGCCGGTGATCTGCGCGACCGCCGCCAGCAGGGGCACGGGCGAAGCCACCGCGACGGCAGCACAAATCGCTTCGTCATCGGCCGTGATCGAAAGGGGTTCCGGATTGAGCTTCATCCGCGGGCGCTCCTGCGGCGGCCCCGTGCCGCCAGGGCCTCCCTATGGCAGTCCCACGCGCCGCCCGCACGACGGGGGCCTCGCGGCGGCCGGCTTGTCCGGCCCACTCCGGTCGCGCATGATCCCGCGGCGCGACCGAAGGGGTCGCGGATTCCATGGCCGCGGCCGATATCGAAACCTTTGCGCTCGAACCCGGACGGGTGATCGGCGGCAAATACGTCGTCGAGGCGCGCCTTGGCGCCGGCTGGGAAGGCGAAGTCTACAAGGTCATCGAGCGCACGACGGGTGCTGTGCGCGCCGTCAAGATCTTCTTCCCCAGACGCAACGAGCGCGGTGTCCGGCTGCGGCGCTATGCGCAGAAGCTCGAGAAGCTGCGGCGCTGCGCGATCGTCATCAAGTACCACCACTCCGAGGCGCTGCGCATCGGCAAACAGCAGCTCCCGTGTCTGGTGAGCGAATTCGTCGAGGGCGAGCTGCTCGGCGACTTCGTCAACCGTCAACCGGGCCACCGGCTCGACGCCTTCCGCGCCATGCACGTGCTGCACTCGCTCGCCGCGGGACTGGCCGAGGTCCATGCCGAGGGCGAGTACCACGGCGACCTCCATGCCGGGAACGTGCTGGTCAGCCCGCGCGGCATCGGCCACGTCGTCAAGATCCTCGACTTCTTCCACTGGGGCGGATCGACGCCGGCCAACCGCCGCGACGACATCGTCGACGTGATCCACCTCTTCCACGCGATTCTCGGTGGCCGCGAGCGCTACGCCCGCCAGCCGCGCGAGGTGAAGGCGATCGGCAAGGGGCTGCGACGCGACCTGATCCTCGGCGCGTTCCCGAGCATGCTCGACTTGAAGCAACACCTCGAGAGCTTCGAGTGGTCCACGCCGGGCTCGCCGGCTGCGGTGCGCGACCGCAGTCGGCACCTGCTGGCGCGCGGACGCTGAATCTCGCAGCGCCGCTCAGCGTCCGCGGGGCGGTCGCGGCACGAGCAGCGGCATTCCGATCGGCATGACGCGGCTCTCGGCACCCGTCACGGGCGCTGCGACCGCAACGCTGACGACCTTGCTGGCACCGGCGCGCTCGACCTCATCGACCCGGATGATGGCGTGCATGGGAATCTGGGCCGCGGTCACGTCGGCGAACTCGTTGCGGAGTTCCTGCTCGGTCGGGTCGATGATGACCTCGGACCTCCGCCCCCACGCGAAGTCACCGATCTCGACGAAGCCGAAGAGCTCGCCCTGGATCACCCTCCGACAGAAGACCTCGAAGACGCGGCCGTCGTTGTGGAACCGCACCCGGTAGAGCTTCTTCTTCGCTGCCACGCGGACACTCTCGCGATCGCAGCCGGCGCCCTCAAGGCCCGAGCCGCGCCTCCGACCTCGCAAGCGCAGGCGCATCTGCGCCGAGCAGCACGATCCGACCGTCGAACGGGCCACGGGGCTCGCCCAAACGCGGCCCGGGGCCGTTGACCGCGTGGTCAGGGTCGGTAAGTCTGAAGCAATCGTCAGCTCACGCGGCAGGAGCCGCGCCACCGTCAGGCCGGCTCCGTGGGAGCTTGCCGTAACCGGGCGCCCGGCCTCCTTCGCTCGAAAGGATCCCATGCACTGCTCCCGAACCACGCGTCTCTCGTTGGCGCGGCCGCTGGCGCGGCTGCTCGCCCCCATCTTCGCCCTGGCCCTCGTCGCGGCCTGCGGCAATGTCGGCCCCGGCAGCAGCGGTCCCCCGGCGTGGACCCCACCCGAGACGCCGGCCTCCTTCGAGACCCACGCCAGTGTCGAGCAGGTCTGGCTCATCGGTGCCGCACCCGGGGCCGCGCTCGATCTGGTTGACGCGGAGGGCACGGCACTCGCCTCCGGCACGGCCGACAGCAACGGCGCGCTGGTCTTCCGGCAGGTGCCGCTCGGCACCGCCTACGTCCTCGGAGAAGAGAACGGCATCGCGGTCGCGTCGCCCGCCCTCGAAGTCCGCAGCGCCGAGGATGCCCCCGATCCTTCGTTCTACGCAGGCCAGGTGCTCCACGACGGCTACCAGTACATCGAGACCCGCGACGGCACGCTGCTCGCGGTCCACGTGATCCTGCCCGGCCCCGCGGATGCCGGTCCCTACCCGACCGTGGTCGAGTACTCCGGCTACAGCCCCGCCGACCCCGACTCGCCGCAGCCGGGTTCGCTGATCGCGAGCGTGCTGGGTTACGCGGTGGTCGGCGTCAATATGCGTGGCACGGGTTGCTCGGGTGGCTCGTTCCAGTTCTTCGAGACCCTGCAATCGACCGACGGCTACGACGTGATCGAGACCGTGGCCGCACAGCCCTGGGTCAAGTACGGCATGGTCGGCATGGTCGGGCTCTCCTACCCCGGCATCAGCCAACTCTTCGTGGCCCAGCTCCAGCCGCCTCACCTCGCCGCGATCACCCCGCTCTCGCTGATCTCCGACGTCGGCCGCGGCGTGCTCTACCCCGGCGGCATCCTCAACAATGGCTTTGCCACCGAGTGGGCCGCGGGCCGCAAGGCCGATGCGCTTCCCGGCGGCCAGGCCTGGTCGCAGCGGCGCATGGATGACGGCGATCAGGTCTGCATCGACAACCAGCGCCTGCGCGACCAGACGCCCGACATCCTCCAGACGATCGCCGACAACCGTTTCTGGAAGGACGAAGTCGCGGGCCCGGCCTCACCCTTCACCTTCGTCCACAACATCAACGTGCCGGTGTATCTCGCCTGTCAGTGGCAGGACGAGCAGACCGGTGGCTACTGCGCGAACATGCTCGATCAATTCACCTCGGTACCGAACATGCACGCGACGCTGAGCAACGGCGGCCACACCGAACCCTTCGGCCCGGCGATCTTCTCGCGCTGGATGGAGTTCCTCGACATCTACGTGGCGCGACGCGCACCCCGTCGATCGCCCCTCTCCCAGCTCAGTGTCGACACCATCGGCGAGGGCGCGTTCCAGACCACGGCACCGCTCGAACTCGAGCCCGAGCGCTTCCTCGACGTCACGACCTGGGAAGAAGCGCGGGCGCGCTGGGAAGCCGAGCCACGGATTCGCATTCTCTTCGAGAACGGTGCCGGCGCGGATCCCGGTCTGCCACAACCGGCCTTCGAGATGGGCTTTGCCGCGTGGCCGATCCCCGGAACCGTGGCGCGCCCCTTCTATCTCGGCACGGATGGGGTCCTCAGCGATGCGCCGCCCGTGGATTTTGGAGTGGACTCGTTCGCGTATGACACCGCCCTGGCGCAGGTGACCACGCTGCCCAACGGTGGGCACGAGTGGGCGCCCCTCCCGCCCTGGGTGTGGCCCCAGCCGAATCCGGCCACGTCGGGGACGTGGGTCTCGGCGGCCCTGGCCCAGGACAGCGTCATGGCCGGCACGGGCAGCGTCGATCTGTGGCTCTCGTCGAGCGCACCCGACGTCGATCTGCAGGTCACCCTCGCCGAGGTCCGGCCCGACGGCCAGGAGATGTACGTCCAGTCGGGCTGGCTGCGCGCGAGCCGCCGCAAGCTCGACGAGACCGTATCGAGTGAGCTGCGCCCGGTCGCGACTCATCTCGAGGTCGACGCCGCACCGCTGCCAGCGGGCGGCACCGAACTCGTGCGGGTCGAACTCTTTCCGTTCGCGCACGTCTTCCGCGCCGGCTCGCGCGTGCGGCTGATCGTGGACGCGCCGGGCGGGACCCGGCCGCGCTGGAAGTTCGAGGCGCTGCTGGGCGACGGCAGCGAGCAGATCTCGATCGAGCACTCCCCGGCCCATCCGTCGCGCATCGTCCTGCCGGTGCTGGACGGTTTGTCGGCGCCGACCGCGCTGCCTCCCTGCCCGAGCCTGCGCGGGCAGCCCTGCCGGGCCTACGCCGGCTGATATCCGGCAGTAGAACTTGTCGCGACGTCCGCCGCAGCCCCTGATCGGTGCGGCGGACGTCGCGGCTCAGCGGGGCGGACAGCAGCCCGGCGTGCACGGCGAAGGCCGCGCGCCGAGCGAACCCAGGGCTCGCGGCGGCAATGCCGGGTCGAATTTCTCCAGAACGAGCTCGCGCACCATCGCTACGAACCGGGCGTCGCGGGCTGGCGTGGAAGTGCGCGCAAACTCGATCCCCGCCTCACGCGCCCGAGCGGCAGCGCGCACATCGAGGTCGAACACCACCTCCATGTGGTCGAGCACAAAGCCGAGCGGCACGGCGACGACCCGCTCGATGCCCTCTGCCGCGAGACCTGTGATGCGCTCGGCGATATCGGGCTCGAGCCAGGGCTCCTGTGGTCGTCCGCTGCGGCTCTGGAAGACCAGCTCCCAGGGCGGCGCATCTGGTATTCGTTGGTGGACCAGTGCTGCCGCGGCGCGCAACTGGAGTCCGTAGTCGCAGACACGCGCCATGGCGAGCGGCAGACTGTGGGCCGAAAAAAGGATGCGTGTCCGCGTGCTCGGGGAGCTGCCGGCGAGCCCTGCGGCCAAGACATCGGCGAGGGGCTCGATGAATCCCGGATGGTTCCAGAAGCCGCGCAACTTCTCGACCACGGGCGCATCCGGTCCGAGCGTAGCGCGGGCGCGTTCGATGTCGTCGAGGTACTGGCGGCAGCCGGAGTAGGATGAGTAGGCCGAGGTCACGAAGGCGAGCGCGTGCCGCACGCCATCGCGCGCCATGCGGCGCAGCGTGTCCTCGAGAGTTGGCGCCGAGTTGCGCTGGCCAAGGTAGACCGGCAGGCGCGGCCCCTCGCGCCCGAGCAGATCGTCGAGTGCAGCAATGAGCCGGCGGCACTCGGCCCCGAGCGGACTCACGCCGCCGAAGAGCGCGTACTGACGTTCGACCTCGTCGAGGCGGGCCGGCGCAACGTTGCGCCCGCGTGTCACCCGCTCGAGGAAGGGCCGCACCTCGGCCGGGCCCTCGGGTCCGCCGAAGGACACCACCAGCAGGGCGTCGGGTGGGGGCGGAGGGTCCGGAGCATCATGCGTCATGACTCAGATTTCCGCGCCGATCATGCCTCGCGACGGGACACGACGCCACCGTTGTTCTCGCAACCGGCGTCCCGGGTTCCACGATCTCTCACCGACACCACGCGATGCCACCGCTCCACGGTGGCGACACGCCCCTCCCCGACGCAATGCCATGCCACCGTTCGGCCGTCGCAACGCGCGTCCGTGGCGCCACGACCTCTCCCCGACGCAACGCGACGCGACGGGTTTGGCTCGGCGGGGTCGGGGGCAGTATGCAGCCGATTCGATGAAGCGCTTCGTCGTCGGCACAGGTCGTTGCGGCTCCACCCTGCTCTCGCGGCTGCTCCACCAGAGTCCCGAGATGGCGAGCCTGTGCGAGTACTTCAACGGACTCGACGGCGGGCGGCGGTTCGCCGGCGAGCCGATCACAGGCGCGGCATTCTGGGAGCTGATCGCGCAGCCCCATCCCTTCGTCACGATCGTCGTGAGTCGAGGCTACAAGGTCGACGAGATCGTCTACCCCTACGACCGCCCCGGCGTGCGCGCCCGGCGCGACGATCAGCTGCCATGGATTCAGGTCTCGATGTTGCCGCGGCTCACCGACGATCCCGACCGACTCTTCGACCAGACGCGCGAGTTTGTGCTGGCCCAACCCGTGCGCGCGCCACGCGACCACCATGTCGCTCTTTTCGATTGGCTGGCGACGACATGCGGCAAACGGGTCTGGAACGAGCGCTCGGGCTCGTCGATCGACTATCTGGGCGAACTGCGCGACAACTACCCCGACGCGCGCTTCCTGCACATCCATCGCGCCGGCGAGGAGGCGGCCCTGTCGATGCGCGAGCACGCCGCCTTCCGCCTCGCGATCTCGCTCATCTACCGCGTCTACCCAGAACTTGATGTGGCGGCCGCCTTTGCCCACTCGACCCCACCCGCCGACGGCTCGCCCGACCCCTTCGCCCCGATCCTCGAGGGCCGGCCGCCGGTCGAGTATTTCGGCCGCTTCTGGAGTGATCAGCTGATGCGCGGTTACCGCGCCATCGCCGGCCTCGATCGGAACCAGTACGCCGAGGTCCGGTTCGAGGATCTGGTGGCCCGGCCGCACGAAACGCTGCGCTGGATCGCCGACTTCTTCGAAATCGACCCCGACGCCGATGGCTGGATCGAACGGGCCGCCGCCCTCGTACGCGGCGTTCCGCCCGCGCGCACAGCCGAGCTACCCGCCGCCGACCGCGCCCGCCTCGCCGAGATCTGCCGCCCCGGCAATCAGCTCCTCGGACGCTAGACCGTCGCTACGCGACCAGCGGGGCGACGTCCTGGCCGAAGGCGTGGATCTGGTCGATCAGTTCGTCGGGTGAGCGGCTGCGGAAGCGCACGCCGACGTGATTGACGCCGAGGGCTTGCGCGGCACGCAGCGGCTCGGCGAGGCGCTCGGGCGGGCCGCTCAACGTGCCCTCGGGCAGGTCGAAGCCGGGTGTGCCGACGTACATCCACGGGGCGTTCATGCCGATCTCGATCGGGGCGCCGCCGCGCGTGCGCTGGCGCCGCTCGCGGATCAGCTCGATCGCCGCGGCCATGCCCATCTCGGGGACGCCCTGCGGCAACCAGCCGTCGCCACGCTCGGCGGCGCGCCGCAACGCGGCCGGGGTCGAACCGCCGACCCAGATCGGCGGCCCGGGCTGCTGTACCGGGCGCGGCGCCACACCCAGATCGTGAAAGCTGTAGAAGCGGCCCTCGTGACGGGGCCATTCGTCGCGGAAGGCCGCCCGCACCGCATCAATTGCCTCATCCAAACGCGCGCCGCGCTCGGCAAAGGGCACTCCCAGCGCGGCGAACTCGGCCTCGGCATGACCCGCACCGACGCCGAGGATGAGTCGCCCGCCGGAGAGAGCGTCGAGAGTCGAATAACTCTTGGCGCTGGCGAGCGGGTGCCGGTAGGGCAGCACCGCAACGTAGGAGAGCAGGCGGATACGGCTCGTGGCCGCGGCGAGGAAACCCAGCGTGGCGACGGCGTCGTACCACACCGTGGACATCGCCGGAGCGAGGGGGCGCGGAATGGCGATGTGGTCGCTGACGCCGAGGTAGAAGAGTCCGGCGGATTCGGCGGCCTCGGCGATGCGCCGCATCTCCACAGCCCCGCAGTCCGGTTCCCACCCCTGAGCGAATGCCCGGCTTTGCGCGGCGATCGGCAGGTGCAGACCAAAAACCAGCCGGTCCTCGGGACAGACGCTTACGACCTCATGACCCTGCTTCATCCCCATGCCCCTTGCTCTCACGCGCTTCGCGGCTTGCCGTGTGGGCGTGGCTCTTACCCCTGCCCCCGAGTCCATGCCCATGCCTCCTTTGCCGCGGTCATCGCAACTTCCGGCCGTCCCGCGGCAGGCCGCCAGAAGCGCCACCGCCGTACCGCGCGTCCCCGGCAAAGCGCAGGGGACAGCCGCCGTGACTTCGGCCGGGCCTTCGGCCGTGGTAGGCCGCCGCGTGCCGACGCGCCGCGCGACGGCGATGCCCCGGCCTGGACCGAAACCGATGTCGAACCTCGCCGCCCTCCCACCCTCGCTTGCCGGCAAGCCGCGGCGATTGCGCCAGCGCCCACTCGACCTGGGGCTCGCCGTGCTGCTCCTCGCGCAGTCCGTGGCCGGCCTGCTGGTCGATACCCTGCCCCAGCTCGGGCTTCCCGTCTCTGCGGTCGAGGCGGCATTGCAGGCGCACTACGGCGCGGCCGATCCGATGTTCATGGACCCGCCCGCCTTCTTTTTCGTGGCGATCCTGTGGTCGGGCTTCGTCTCGACGCCGCTCTGCGCCTGGTTCGCCTGGGGCCTGCTGCGCGGCACGAACCGAATCCGCATCCCGGCTCTGATGTGGGCGCCCGCCACCGCGCTGGCGACGGTCATGGTCCTCGCGGAGGAAGTCCTGTCGACTGTGCCCGCGTGGCGCTCACCTGCGCCGCTCGCCGTCGTCGGTCAATCACTGCCGTGGCTGGTCGTGCCATTGCTCTTCGCGTGGCGCGTGCGCCACCCCTTCCCCTTCGGCGGCGGCCTGCCCGAGGCCGAACGTCTGCTCGGGCAGGCACTGGAAGAGGGTTGACGCACGGGCCGCGCCCGGCACTCGTTGGCAAGCCCATGATCGTGGGCGGGCGGGAACCGCCGCCCGCCCGCTAAGGCCGGCCGCTCGGCTCGATGCCGAGCCCCGCCGCAATCTCGCGCAGGACCTCCACATCCGAGTCGGGCCGACGCTGGGCGCCGGCGGGGGTGGCCTCGCTCGTGAGCCAACCGCGCAAGCGCAGGAACTGTGCTGCGCTGTGGCGGTAGGCCGGGACGGGAGCGCGGAAGGTGAACGCACCCAGGTACTGCAGGCGATCGTTGAGCTCGAAGAATCCGGGCGCACCGCTCTCCCACAAGCCGTCGCGGCGCGCGAAGAGATCGGGCGCGAAAGTCGAGAGCCCGAGCAGGTAGTCGCTGCCCCACATCACCATGTCGATCGCCAGGTCGTTGCCGGTGAACAGATAAAAGTCTGGACGACGAGCGTCTCGCAACGCGAGACGCTGCCATTCGTCCTCCCGTCGCAACGATGAGTGCTTGGCGCCGACGCACTCGTCGATTTCCATCAACCCGGCGAAAGTCTCGAGCCGGTAGATCCGGCCGAAGGGCACGAACATCTCGCCGAGTTCAAAGGCCAAAAAACGCCCGCCCCGGCGGCCGAGCGCGCGATGCGCCTCGACCACCTCCACCTCGTCGAGCGAGCGCAGGCCGTGGCAGGGAAAGACCACCGGCAGGCCGCCGCGCCGGGCGATGCTCTCCATCGCCGCGAGCGTCGCTCCCGGGTCGAAGGGATCGCCGGGCCGATCGGCGACAAATGCGCCGGCGATGAACTCGGCGCCGCAGAGGTCACGCCCGGTGTCGAGCACGCGCGCACGGGTCGCCGCGTCGAGGAGCTGGACGTAGCCGGTGTCCATGTTCAGTGCCGGGACGAGGCCAGCGTCACGGGTGCGCGCCACGTGCGCCTCGAAGGCCGGCCAGTCGACACCGCCCTCGTTCCGGAAGGGCAGCAGGACGGCCGAGGCGCCGTGGATCCGGCGCCGGGGACGCAGCGGGGGGATGTCGGAAGCCGGGTCTGGGATCATGGCGTGCGTCGTCTCCGGGCGTGGGATAGGGGACGGATACACGATCCAACCCCGTGCGGCCGCTGCCGGACGGGGCGAGACCCGCCGAAAAAGGAGATTCCCGATGGGCGCAGGGGTTCAGCTCGCTCCGCTTCCTCATACCGACGTCTCGCGCATCCCCGGCTTGGTGGCCGGCCTCCGGCAAGCCTTCGACAGCGGTCGCACCCGACCGATCGCCTGGCGCCGCGAGCAGCTCGCGCGCCTGCGGGCGCTCCTGACCGAGAACACCGACCGTCTCCTCGCCGCGCTGCACGCCGACCTCGGCAAACCCGAACTCGAGGCGCGGACCACCGACATCGCGGTCGTGGTGCAGGAACTCGACCACGTCGCCGCCAACCTCGAACGCTGGGCCCGGCCCGAGCCTGCGGCGACGCCCCTCACCCAGAAGCCAGGCAGCTCGCGCGTCCTGCGCGAGCCGCTCGGCGTCGTGCTGGTCATCTCGCCGTGGAACTATCCGGTGCAGCTCCTGCTGAGCCCGCTCGTCGGTTCGATCGCCGCGGGCAACACGACCCTGCTCAAGCCCTCCGAGCTCACCGAGACGGTCTCCTCGGCTCTGGCCGAACTCATCCCGCAGTACCTCGATCCGACCTGCACCACGCTGGTCGAGGGCGGGGTCGAGGAAACGCAGGCGCTGCTCGCCGAACGCTTCGACCACATTTTCTACACCGGCAACGGCGCGGTCGCGCGCATCGTGATGCGAGCTGCGGCCGAACATCTGACCCCGGTGACGCTCGAACTCGGCGGCAAGAGCCC
>SXGT01317716.1_pt1 | contig 11022 bp, 8 predicted proteins | sample 3176221 | NCBI WGS metagenome assembly SXGT01 (sample SAMN11356862, study PRJNA531348) | freshwater metagenome | isolation source: freshwater sample F1-120 | place: China: Fuxian Lake, Yuxi | collected 2017-12-25
CAACAGCAGCGCGAGCGCGGCGAGCGGGAGAGCGATCCAGGATGGCGCTACAGAGAGCGCCCCATAGGTGTTGGCGAGCCAGTCCATCGGCGGTGCGGAAGTCCTCGGAATGAGGCGTTCTTCGGCAGTCCAAAGGCGCCGTCTTGCGGTCCTTCCGCAGAACTCTAGTTGCGGCCGGCTCAGTGGCTACCGAACGCGCGTTGGCATCGCAGCGGCCATGATCGAAGCAAGCCGTGGGCCGATCACAGATCGCGCGCGAAGAAGCGGTCGCAGCCGTGATGTCCGGTGTTGCCGTTGGCGGCGCACTGTTCCAAGAAGCCCATGTGCCGGTAGAGGTCTTGCGCCTTTTGCATCGCGGTCGCGGTCTCGAGGTAGCAGCGACGGAAGCCGCGGGCACGCATCTCGTCCAGCAGCAGCGCGAGCAGGGTGCGGCCGAGCCCGTGGCCACGAGCACGCGGCAGCAGATACATCTTGCGCAGCTCGCAGGTGGCCTCGTGCTCTTCGCTGCCGGCGAGGCGTCCAAAGCCGCCGCCGCCAACCACGACGCCATCGTGCTCGAGGATGAAGTAGCGAGCGTCAGGCGTCGCATAGGCGCGGCTCATCGCCCGAGTCTCGGCGTCGTGCAACGCGAAGCCTTCGCCCGTGCAGCCGTGTTCGGTGAGAACGTCGCAGATGATCGCTGCGATTGCGGCGTCGTCCTGCGGGCGGATCGGTCGGATCACGAATGGGGCTTTGGCTGTCACGCAAACCAAGGGTAGACGTCGAGTCGCATGGGGGAAAGCTCGGTGGCCGGGTCGGGCAACACGCAAGGCCGGCATCGGAGCGCGCGCCATTGCGCCGCGGTTTCGACTTGCCGTGACTGCGCATTCTTAGCCGCTCACGTGCGAAGGCGAGAACCGCAGCGTCGGCTGCTCGGCCCGCTGCACGACCCAATGCGCCGACCCAAAACAGCGGCTCGCCGCGATGGTGCGGCGCAACCCAGAGATTTCGTCATGCGCATCGTTCGTTCCACGTTCGTCGTCGTCGTATTTGCCACCTTCCCGCCGCTTCTGCTCGTCGCCCAAGAACCGGCAACTTCTGGCTCGCTGCACGAGGCCACCGAAGCCCGGACCGAACCGACGCTGCTCTCCGCGATGCCGCTGCTCAATGCGAGCCTCTGGCACGTGGTCGCGCCCAAGAAGGGAGAGCCCGAGAAGCTGGAGGAAGTCGCCGTCGTTCGCGACTTCGTCGTCGAGGCCGCCATGGGGCGCTTCGAGTCGATCGTCGTTGAACCCAAGCCAGGCAGCGCGTTCGTGAAGACGCGGCTGCTGTCGATCAACAAAGTCCGCTGGGACACGGCTCGGTCGGCGCTGATCACCGAATTGGACAATAAGCGCATCGAGGCGATGCCCAACTTCGTCAAGCAAGAGCATGTGCTCATTGGCGAGGAAGAAGGGGAGCGCCGCGCCTACTTGCTCACCGAGATCTGCGGCAAGCAGATCGCGTCCTGCATGCCGGGCGAGGAGTTCACCACGACCAGCAAGGCCAGCAAGACCGAAGTTGCGAAGAAGGAGTCCAAGCTCTCGCCGCTGCAGGTCGAGACCGTGTGGTTCAAGGCCGACGGCGATCACGAAGCTGCCTTTGTTGCCGTCAGCGTCGCTGCCAAAGTAAGGCTCCTGCCCTACGCGATGCTGCGACTCGCCTGCAAGGATGGCGACGTCAAGGTCGCGACTGCCCTGAAGTCCCATGCGATCGAGAACGCGCCGGAATACCTGGCGACACGCGACGGCAAGCAACCAAGCGACACGCTGCGTCACCAGGTCTACCAGCACTACAACGTCACGGCGCCGAAGTGGGACGTGTCGACGACGGTGAGTGAGGCCTCGAGCAGCCGCAAGTGATGCGGAGCGCTACTGGCTCAGTTCGCGCGCTTCTCGCAGCAGGCGTTCCCATTGGAACGCCGGCCCGGGGTCGGTCTTGTTCCGCTGCACGTGGAAGTGACCGACGATGCCTTCGAAACCGAGCAACTGTTCTGGCGGCAGGTTGGTCGTCAGCACCGCGCCGTCTTCGCCGCGCGGTGCGTCGAGCCGAATGCGAGGGAACACGCGGTGCAGCGCGGCGCACAGTCGTGCGAGCGCGTGGTACTGCTGCTCGGTGAAGTCGAGTTGCCAGTATTGCGTGCCGTGGATCGCGCCGGACAACCCCTCGTTCTGCGCGGGCCGCGGCACGAAGCCCTTTGTGCGCACTCCGGTCTCGCCAAGGAAGGCCGGGAACTTCATTCGCCAGCCGCCTTCGTCTTGCTCATACCACCGCATCATGTCCGGGTGCCGCTGCCGGGGATAGCAGCCCGGATGCGCGATCTCGACGCCGACCGAGACCTTGTTGGCGTAGGTCGCGTGATGCGCCTGCTCCTGCAGATCGAGGGTCTGGTAGATCGTGCCGTCGGTGTCGAGCAGGAAGTGCACCGACAGGTTGCGCACGTCCTGCAGGATCTTGAAGCACTGCCGCGATGTGCCCGCGACGTCGAAGTGCAGCACGAACACGCGCACGATGGCCCGTAGTTCGTCGAGCCGCCAGCCGCGCGCCGTGACGTTGGCCTCGAGTTCGGCCGGCAGATCCGCGCGCACCTTGCGGTAGCGCAGTTGTCCATCCGGCGGCTCGTCGAGCTTGAAACGCTTCTGCGTCTGGTAGGCGTCGTAGCCGCCTTGATCGTGCCACAGCACGACTTGCGTGCCGGTATGAAACGAGCGCCCCGCCGCGACGATCTCATCGTGCTCTCGCGGCGGCGGCGCCGACGCGCACCGGGCCAGCAACGCGACTGCAAGCAACGCGAAGAATGCGGCTAGGGCGGATCGCAGCGGGAAGCGCGCGGGCGAAGTCGGATTCGCGATGGGGGAGTCGAGCGACAGCATGCGAGGGGCCGCGCATGGTGCCGCGACGACTCGCGCAACGCGAGAGGGCGACATCCATGGGACCACGGCGGTTGCCGTCGGCTTCGATTTGGTGCTGCGAGCCAGGCATGCGAGACAAACTCGTCTTGGGTGAGGTGCATCGATGCCGTGGTTTCGATTCCCTTCGCTCCCGTGGATCTCGATCCAGTTGCCAGGCTGTCGGTGACGCAGTCTTTCTTTCCCGAGCTGCTACGTTGTGCAATCGATGAAACCTCATCGCCCCGACATCGCCGCCTTCCTCGCCGCGGGCAACTTCGCCGTCGTCGGCGCATCGCAAGATCGCTCAAAGTACGGCAACAAGGTGCTGCGTTGCTATGCGCAGCACGGCTTGCCCGTCGTCGCGGTCAATCCCAAGGGCGTCGATGTCGAGGGCATGCAGGGCTACGCGTCGCTCGCGGCTGTGCCGAGCACGGTGCGGGCGGCCTCGGTGGTCGCGCCACCAGGGGCGGCCATGGCCATCGTCGAGGCCGCGATCCTGCGCGGCATCCAGAGCCTGTGGTTCCAGCCCGGCGCCGAGAACGCGGCGGCGTCCGCGGTGGCGCGCGCTGCGGGGCTCGCGGTGATCGACGATGGCGCGTGCTTGCTGGTCGCGCTCGGCTTCGCGGACCACTGAGTCCGCAGTCGATTACGACTCAGCGTCCGCGTCGTCGGCTCGTATCGGCAAACATGCCTGCGCGACGCCGGCCACGAAGGGGAGGACTGCAGCAACCGCGCTGGGCCACTGCTCGCGGGTCAGGAGCCACATTACGAGGTTGCTGAGCATGGCGGCTTCGAGCACGGCCATGCTGACGAAGCGGGCGGCAATGCGTTGCACCCCAAGGCGCATCCGGTCGCGGCCACCGGACAGCAGGCTTCGGTGCAGCACGAATGCGATCGGCAGCGCGGCGACGGCAAAAACTGCGAAGCCAAGTGGCAGGAACTCGGGGAAGTCGGGGGCCACCGGGTTCGGATCGCCAGCGGTCAAGAACCCGACGATGACGGCGAAGACCACCGGACCGGACAACATCGCGGTCTCGATGAGGCGCACTTGCGAAGGCGACAGACTCGAGGTTTGCATGGTGGTTGCCGTTCGGGAGCGCGGCGCGGTGCCGGCTGCGAGGTGCCGGCATGAGTGCGGGGGAAGGGACTCGAACCCTCACGGCCGGTTAGGGCCTGCGGCTTTTAAGGCCGCTGCGTCTGCCATTTCGCCACCCCCACGAGCGGCGCGCATTATCGGGTTGCCGTCATGCGACCACAACAGCATGGCGCGGATGCGCACTCGCTGGTCCGATCCGACGATCGAAGCCTTGCCTGCACGCCCCGTCCCCAGCGTCTTCTCCCGCCTCGCTGCTTTTTATGCCGCGACGTACGCGGCGCTGGGCATCTACATGCAGTTCTTCCCCGTCTGGTTGCACGACGTGGGTGGGCTCTCGCATCGAGAAATCACCCAGGCGCAATCCGGCCAGATTCTCGCGCGGACCTTCGCCGGGCCGCTGCTGAGTCAACGTGTCGATCGCGACGGTCGGCCGACGCGGATGGTGGTGCGGTTGTCCTTGCTCAGCGTCTTTGCCTTTGCGTGCTTCGATCTGGGTCGCGGCCTGTGGCCCATGTTCCTCTGCTGCTTTCTCTACGGCTGCATCTACCCGCCGCTGCACTCGGTGGTCGACAATCTGGGGATCGAATCGGCTCGCGAGAACGGGTTCCGGTTCACGCGCTTGCGGTCCTTTGGTTCGCTGGCGTTCCTCATCGTGATCGTGGTCGGCGGCGCGCTGCTCGAGCAGTGGCCCAGTTCTGCGGTCTACGGCGTGATCCTGGTGTTGCTGCTGGTGTCGTGGCTGTGCTCGCTGCGCCTGCCTGATGTCGTGCGCGAACCCAATCGTGAGCGTCGCGCGCCGATGGCGCAGATGCTGACGGACAAGACCTTCGTGTTGTTCTTCTTGGCCAACGGTCTGATCCAAGGCAGCCATGGCGGCTACTACTCGCTGTCGACGCTCTACTGGCGCAGCCACGGCATCGAAGAAGGCACTGCCGGCCTGCTCTGGGCCGAAGGGGTCGTGTCCGAGGTCGTGCTGTTTTACTTCGTGCGCGAATGGGCCGAGCGGTTGCGGCCGACGACGCTGCTTTGGATCGGCATGTTCGGCTCGATCGTGCGCTGGCTCTTGCTCTCCGTGTTGGTGACGCCGTGGTCGATCGCCGCAGTCAACTGGCTGCACGCGGTGAGTTTCGGCGTCACCTACCTCGGCGCGCTGCAGTTCCTGCGAATGCGAGTTCGGCCTGAACTGCAGGCGACGGCGCAGGGCTTGCTCGGCGCGTTCAGCTCCGGCGTCGGCATGGCCGCGGGCACAGTGCTGGCGGGCGAGGTCTACGAAGTCTCGCCGCCCATGGCCTTCGTCGCGATGGCGGGCCTCGCTGCATTCGCGGGCTTCTTGGTCTTCTTCGTGCGCAGACCGACCGCCGTGTTCTTGCGCGATGAGAAGAACAGGCGCAGCAGCGAGAACAGCGACCAGACGCCGACAAAGGAAGAGGCTCCAACCGCGAGCTGAATGCCGATCGTCTGCACGAGCGGGCGGTATTCGAAGCGGACCATGTGCATGCCGCTGTCGAGCAGCACGGCGCGCGCGCCTTCGCCAGTCGACAGGCACTCGACCTCGCGGCCGTCGACATAGGAGCGCCAACCTGGCGTCCAGGTGTCGTCGACGACCAGCGCGCCGGCGCCAGACGGCAGGTGCGCGCGGTAGTCGCAGGACATCGAGGTCTCGCCGAGGAACTCCGCGGTCGCATTCTCGTCAGCGCGCGGCACGAACCAGGATGGCAGCGCGTGGACCAGCGTGGGAGTCCTGGCGTGCTGCACCGGCGCGGGCGTCGAGTTTGCGGTTGCGGCCGCTGCCGCAGCAGCCCGCTCAGGATCGTCATCGCTCTGCAGGTCGAAGACGATGCGCGCGCGAGAGATCGGCGCCGCGGGCAATCCCGTCTCGCCGACCGGAGTCGCAAACAACCACGGGTGCGGCTGCACGCGCGCGAGCGTCGGCAGCGGGAAGGGCGAACGGCCGGCGCGCGCTTCTTCGCGCAGCGTCGCGACTGCAAGCCAGACGAGCGCGGCGGCGGCGACGACGGTCTTGAAGCGCAGGATGCCGAGCGCGCGCCAGATCAAGAACAGGATGGCGAGCGCGAGCACCACCGCGCCTTCGACGCGAAGCCACGTTCCGTGTTCGCCGAGCACGAAGCCGATCGGGGCGACGACCACCGCAAGCACGAGCGTCCAGACGGTTGCTGCGCGCCTTCGCAGCGGCATGTCGAGGAAGTCGTCGAGTCCGTTGCACGCGAGCAGCACCAGCGCGAAGTGCACGGGCCACCACAAGGCGTCGGGCGTGCGCTGCCACGGCGCTTCGCCGTGCAGCGGCGACGGCACGAATGGCAACAGGATCGCAAAGGCCGCGCCGACGAGCGCGAGCGCAATCCAGCGACCGGTTGGCGCGCCGCGCTGGCGGCGCATCGCGCCGAGCAACGCGAAGAACAACAACAGCGGCCCACACACCAGTCGCGCGTTCGACATCACGTCGACGCGCGGCGTCGTCGGCGAAGCGACGATCGGCAGTTCGATTGCTGCGAGCCACATCGGCGCGAGCATCGCGGCGGCGATGCCAAGCGACAGCAAGCCGGTGCCGAGCAGCAAGAAGGTCCGATGCCGTTCGCGCCATGCCCAGGCGACATACCAGGCGACGGCGACAGCGAGCACGGTCGCCGCGGTCGCGACGCCGCCGGTGCTGAACATCCACGCGATCGAAGGGCCGAGCAGTGGCGCGAGGTGCTTCTGGCGTTCGCCGCGCACGACGCGCAGCAGCAGTTCGAGCACGAGCGGCGCCCACGCCAATGCGGCGAGTTCTGGCAGGCTGCCGCTCATGCGCCCAGGGTGCGCGCCGAGTCCGTAGGCCGCGGCGCAGACGAAGGACGAGTAGCGACTGCAGCCTTGCGTGCGCAGCAACCGGAAGGCCAGCGCGCAAGCGATCGCCGCATGCATCGCGGCGAGCGCGGGCAGCCAGAAGGCATCGTGGCCGCGACCGAGCAACCACCACGGCGGATACAGCATCTCGGCGCCGCGCGCCCACAGCGGCGCGCCAGCGCCAGCCTGGTCCCACAGTGGAATGCCGCCTTCGGCAGCGACGCGGTGCACCGCCTCCATGCCGCGAGCGAGCGCGAGGTCGCCTTCGAATCCTTCGGCGAGCCCGAAGGCGAAGCCGACCGCATGCACCGACAGCGCGAACACCGCGAGGCCGAACACGGCCAGGATCCCTTCGCGACGGCCGCTGCCGAAAATGGTCACCCAGCAGTTTCGTCGCGGCTCGCTGCGGGTCTTGAGGCTCTGGAGCGAAGGACCACAACGAGGAGCGCCACGAACCCGAGCGCGAACAGCGCGAACCCGAGCCGTTGACGCGTCGGGGTGTAGGAGAACTCGACAGTCGATGGCCCGGCGGGCACGACGACGCCGCGCATCGCATGGTTGACGCGGTGGATCGGCAACTCGGTCGTGTTGCCGTCGCGACGGAGCCGCGCCGACCAGCCGGAGAAGAAGGTGTCGGCGAGCACGAGAGTTGCCGCCGGGCCATCGCTGACTTCGATCCCGACTTGGTTGGCGAAGTTGCGGGAGAATCGCGCAGTCCGCCGCGCGGCCGTCGGATCATGCGCAGGAAACGTGGCCACAGAATCGACGCAGAAAGCGACCTCGCGCGGTTGCCACGTCGAGTCGACCATCTTCTCAACCACCGCGGCGTCGTCGGCAAGCTTCGCAACGGTGGCGACGCACCACGCGCGCGGCAGCGCGGAGCTTCGTTCGTAGACGTAGAACGCGCCGCGCTCCGTCTGCGTCGTGTGCACCGGTTCTGGTCCTGCGTGAAGCAACGGCTCCGTGCTGCACAGGTAGCGGACGCCCGATGCGTCGAGCAGCGGATGCGTCAGCGTGGCTTGGTGGTCAGGCAGCGCTGCGGTCAGGTAGCCCTTGCCGGTGGTCGCGGCGCCGGCGCCGTTGCCGATGGTGCCTTCGAGCATCGCAGACCATGGCTCAATCGAGCGCGCGTCGAAGTAGGTGTAGGTCTGCAGGTCGCGCACGCCGTCGGGGCAGAGCGTTCCTGGAGGCAGGCACGCCGACTCGACGGGATGCAGCGCGTCGGGCCACGCCGCGGTGCGGGCGATCATGAAGCCGCCCTGGTGCTCGTGCGCGTCGCGTTGCGCGAGCAAGAACGCATGCGCCTCGCTGCGGCTGTCGCCGTTGCCTTGGATGCCGCTCGCAAAGGTGCGGTCCGCGCGCCATAGATCGAGGCCGCTCGCGACCACGAGCGCGAACGATGCGCTCGTGACCCAGCGCCCGCCCCTGCGTGCGCAGGCGAACAGCCAAAGCAGGCAGCCGGCTGCGATCGCGTGCGCAATCGCAGCAGCGCCGAGCGAGGACGCGGCAAGCCTGGCGCCGTTCTGCGCATAGTCGAGTTTCCCGCCGCGAAGCACCAGTTGATCGATGCGCTCGGGCGTGATGCTGGCCGGATCCGGCGCGCTCGCGGCGTAGCGGGCAGCGAGTTGGTCGGCGAGACCCCATTCACGAAAGGGATCGCCAGTTCCAAAGCGCTGCGACAGATAGGCGGCGACGAGTGCGAACGCGGCAGCGCAGGCGGCGGCGATGCCAAGTCGAACGCGGTCGCCTTCCATGAGAACCCGGTCGAGTCCCTGCGCCGCGAGCCAGGCGATCAGCATCGCGCACGGACCGAGCCAGCGCAGCGGTGGCACGATGCGAATGCCCGGCAACGCGAACAACCGCCAAAACGGCTCGATGCACAAGGCCATGCCGACGCAGGTGAGCAGGAGCAGCAGCGGCAGCACGCGATGGCTCCCGCGTTTGCCAACCATGCCGATGACCGCGAGCCAGAACACCGCGGAGCCCGAGAACAGCGCATACTCCGTCGCGTTGAAGTTGGGCAGCAACGGCGTGCCCGCGAGGCTCTCGCGGGAGCCGAGCATCAGCGGCAGCGGGGCATTGCCGTAGGGCAACGCAGCGGCGAGATCAGGCCGGCCGAACACATCTGGGGCAAGCCAGCCGAGCAGGCCGTAGAGGTCGAACGCGCTTTGCGAGACGCGCTCCAGATCGGGAGCCAGCGATCGCGCGCTTTCGCCGAAGAACGCGAAAGCCGGCAGCAAGTAGTGCGAGCAGAGCAGCACGCCGAGCGCTGCGGCTGCCCCGACCTGGATCGCGCGTCGGCATACGCTTGCGATGCCAGCGGCGCGCGCATCCGTGGTGAGCAGTGCGATCCCGTAGGTCGCCGCGATTGCGCTGCACGGCAGGGCATAGGGCGGGAAGCCGCCGATCCAGGTCAGCGCGAACGCGACCGCAAAGCCGCAGAGCGCGCGGGCGCGTACTCGGCCAAGAGACTCGTGCGCGACGCGCAAGGCCCACAGCATTCCTGGCAGCCAGACGAGGCTCGACAGGCGCGGGAAGTTGTGCGCATTCGCAGCGAGCGTGCTCGACATCGAGAATGCCACGGCGCCAAGCAGCGCCGCAGCCTCGTGCAGCCGCAGTGCGCGCAAGAAGCCGTGCATCAAGAACGCCGCCGTCGCGAGGTTCAACAACGCCAGCCACGCCAGCCACTTTGCCGGATCGTCGAGCAACAGCGCCGGCCACGCGTAGGGGTAGAGGATCGCGTCGTGACCGTGCGGCAGCAGCGCTGTGCCGGTGCGCGCGGTTGGGTTCCAGTTCGGCAGCGCGCCTTCTTCGCGCAAGGTCTTGCCCGCGCGCCGCAGCTCGGGGACGAACCACACCGGCGTCTCCGTGACGTCGTAGTTGCTCTCGACCTTCATCGCTGCGACTTCCTGCTCGGTTCGCGACAGACTCGCAGGCGGATATTGCGAGAGGTCGTACGGCAAGAAGGTGCGCACCGAGACGAGGCACGGCAGCAGCAGCAGCGCGGGCAGCAGCAGCAGGCGCAGCCAATGCCAGCGCGGCGACGAGGGCGCAAGAAGTGCGTGCGGCGCTTGGCTCACGTCGCGTGACGATGCAGCAATGCGCGCGCGAGCGCAACGATGGCGCGTCGGGGCGGTCATCGGAAGGCGGCGCGAGGTGTCGATGTCACAGCATGCGCGGCGCGCAACGCCGGTGCGTCGGGCCGTCGCCGCGGCTACTGTCGCGCGGACATGCGTCCCTCCTGGACCTCGGTCTGCTTCGGCGTCGCGCTCGCCGCGATGGGCGCGCTCTTCGCCGTTGGTCTGCGCGAGCCTTTTCAACCGTCGATCGAAGAGGTCCTCGCGGGCGACGCCGATGCGGCGCTGCGCTGGGCCTTGGCTCCGTTTGCCGCGGCGGCAGCGGCGGCGTTGACTGCACTGCTGACGCGGGTGTCGCCCCTTGGCCTTGCAGCGGGCTCGTTCGGTTGCTGCGTCGCCTCGTGCGCTGCCGGCGGCCTCGCAGTGTGCGCCGCCTTGCTGCCGATCGGCGCTCGCGCGATGTGCGGGTGCGCTGGCGGCGTTGCGCTCGTCTGCGCGTTTGGCGCGCCGTTCGTGCGCGAGCGCGGCGTGCTGTCGCTCGCGCTCGGCGGTGCGGTCGCCGGGTTGCCGCACGTCCTCGCCATCCGCGACGCAAATGGTCTGGCGCAGCGGGCCGCGCCGTTGGCCGTCGTCGCCGATGCACTCTCGCGCACCGCGGCGCCGGCGGTGGGACTGCTGCTTGGCGATGGCGTCGATGACGATCTCGCACTGGCGATCGGGTTGCGCATGGCATCGCCGTTTGCGGAACGCACGATGCCATTGGTGGCGGCGCGCGTCGACAGCGCTGCGGGCTCGTACCTGCGACGATTGCCGGTCGAACTCCGCGAGCTGCACGGCATGCGTTGCGAGCCGGTTGCGGGCGCCAAAGAAGCGCTGCGCGCCATCGACGGCATCGTGGTCGCAGCCGATCGCGCGGTCGACGCCGCAGAACCCTTGCGCATCAAGTGGGAACGAGCGATCGAAGGCATGGGCGCACAATGCGTGGCGCTCACGCCCTTCGGCGCGGTCGAGGGCGCGTTCGACGCCTTGGGAGTGGCGCAGTTCGACGCCGCTGCGGTCCTTCGATTGCGTCGCTGGATCGCCGCGATGCCAAGGG
>SXGT01330990.1_pt1 | contig 11022 bp, 9 predicted proteins | sample 3176221 | NCBI WGS metagenome assembly SXGT01 (sample SAMN11356862, study PRJNA531348) | freshwater metagenome | isolation source: freshwater sample F1-120 | place: China: Fuxian Lake, Yuxi | collected 2017-12-25
AACATTCCTCTTCGCAAGGCATGGGAAATGAATTTAAAGAAGGTTTACGTTACATCCGCTCGAGCGCAATCGTTTCCTCAGCCCTTTTGATGTCGGCATTGCTTGGCTTTTTTGGCATTCCTTTGGTGCAACAGATTCCCGCAGTGGCGCGTGATATTCTTCAGCCGATCCTCACGTCTGAAAGTGCCATCGCTGCCCGTACCAGTAATCTTTATACGGCCCAAGGCATTGGTGCTGTGACCGCAGCGTTTATGATGGCCTATTTCGCTACCGCGAACAAAAGTTCCACCCTCGCCTGGGGACAGATCCTTTTTATCTTTCCTATCATCGCTCTAGGATTAACCGTAAATACATCGTTGGCGTTTTTTCTACTTATTTTCGTCGGTTGGGGAACGGTGGTGCAATTGATCACCATGAACACGATGATACAGGTCCGCGTTCCCAATGAATTGCGCGGACGAGTCTTCAGTGTCTACTTTTGGGGGCTACAAGGAGTAGCACCTTTTGGCAGCATCCTTATTGGTTGGATCGCTCAAACCTGGGATGTGCAATCTGCCATTGTCGCAGGCGGGGTTGCCTGTCTGATCGGGATCAGCCTCGTGAGATTGATATTTTTCCGCAAAAATCAGGCTGCTGAATCTGCTTATTAAGACTGGATGAGGGTTTTACCCTTCAACTTGACTGTGATTTTTTCGCCATGTTATGATGAACCCCATGCAAAATGAATTCAAGGAAGACGCACCCACCCCATCGGGGAAATCGAACGGGCAAAAACCCGCATCAACCTCAAATCGACCATCCATATTCACAAGATTGATAAACAGCCTTTTGAATATGGGGCTGGGTGAACCATTAATTAAATTAGGCGTGAACCTTTTCTCTGTGATCGCCATCGTACTGGTCGTATTCTTGTCACGTAATTTTTACCGTCAGGCGCAAGATATGCCCGAGACGGAAAACCAAACCTCAAGTCCAGAAATTGAAGCGGCAGGGGCTGAGTCGCTTTCAGAACTTGATATCCCCATCACCAATGGCATCAATCGTTCAGCTCAACTGCATACGACCATCCCAAGCCGTCCACGCAACGAAATATCCACCTATGTAGTGCAGGATGGAGATACAGTTTTTGGTATTGCTGAAAAATTTGGTTTGAAACCACAGACGATCCTGTGGGGCAACTACAACACCCTGTTGGATGACCCTCACTCGCTCAAACCTGGTCAGGAACTTTTTATTCTGCCTGTGGATGGTGTGTATTGGGAGTGGTTGGGCGGCATCCCTTTTGGTGAATGGGCAAAGTTTTACGGCGTAAATGCTGCAGATATTATCGAGTACCCAGGCAATAACATCGACCCTACCACCGTTGGCAATTATGAAAATGCAAATATCAAAGCAGGGACATGGCTCATTATTCCCAATGGAAAACGTGACTTCGTAAGTTGGAGCGCTCCATTGGGTGTGACGCGTGAAAATCCCGCCTCGGCACGCGTACTTGGGGCTGGTGCCTGTGACCCGGTCAGTGGTGGCGCTGTGGGTTATGGCTCGTTCATATACCCCGCCAACAAACACTACCTCTCCGGCTTCGACTGGTCGCCGCAGACGAATCACAACGGCTTGGATTTTGCAGGCAACACAGGCGAAGCAGTCTACGCATCTGATGCAGGTGTGATCGTGTATGCTGGATGGAACGACTACGGCTACGGCAACATGGTGATGGTCGATCATGGCAATGGATTTCAATCCTTATATGCCCACTTAAGTGCATTGAATGTGGGCTGTGGACAAAGTGTTGGGCAGGGTGAAGTGATCGGCGCGATCGGTTCAACCGGGCGTTCCTCAGGCTCACACTTACACTTTGAGATCATGGCTGGGGTAAAGGTCAACCCTTGGGATTATCTTCCCCCACCATAATGTTATAAGCTCATACAACCTCCGAGGAATATCAACCTCGGAGGTTTATTTTTTTGCCAGTTGACAATGCCCTATAAATTCGCTAAACTATACGCAAGAGCAAATACTACACGCAAGGGCATTCGAATGACCAAAAACTCAACCTCTGCACACATCAGCGCCAAAACGCTGTTACCCGCTGCCATCAATGGCTGGGAAATGTTCCTGCTCGACCAGGGACGTTCCCCCAATACGGTCAAAGCCTTCCTTTCGGATGTACGCTTATTGACCCAATTCCTGCCGCCAGATCAAGCCATTGGCACGGTTACCACCGATGACCTCAACCGCTTCTTCGAATGGATGGAGAAAGGTCGCGGCGTGGCATGCAGTCCGAAAACCCTTTCCCGGCGTATCACCTCGGTCAAGTCATTTTTCCGCTGGTTGCACCAATATGGCACTTTAAGCATTGATCCCGCAGAAAAGGTCCTGCAACGGTCTGCCATCAGTCCCCTTCCGCAGGTGCTCACAGATGAAGAGTACGAAGCTGTGATGCTCGCAGCAGACCGCCTGCGTCGTTCAAAAAAACCAGATGCCCGTCCATATACACTAGTGGCTCTCCTGCTCCAAACCGCCATCAAAAAAAGCGAATGTCTTGGCATCCATATCAACCACATCGAATTAGATGGCAAGAACGGACCCTATCTTTTCGTCCGCTATGCAAGCCCAGCTAACCGATATAAAGAACGCAAGATCGAGCTGACCGATGATTGGGTCGCCTCCTACAACGAATACCATGCCCAATACCAGCCCGTAGACCAAGCTTTCCCCTGGTCGCCGCGCCGTTTGGAATATTTGCTGGAGGATATCGGTGAGGAAGCTGGTTTGGAAAAACACCTTTCCTTCGATATGTGCCGCTGGACCTCTGCCCTGCGCGATTATCAAACCGGTATCGAGCCTGATAAGATCCGCCAGAAATTAGGAGTTTCCAAAATTCAATGGCGTGAATTGTTCATCAAATTGAAACAACTGAATGGCGAACTAAAGTAAACAAAAAATCCCCATCCACTATGGATGGGGATTTTCGTCTGTTGAAATTTGTTCTGGAGGATGTTGAACTGAAAAATACATCACTTCATTGGTGGCATCTTTCAAACGATGTTTGTGAGCCGGGCGAAACCCTGGCACCCATATGATCTCATCACCTGCACATAAAAGAGGCCAGCGGTCACGCGCACGGTGCGGCAATTTCTCATTAACAAAAAAGTCTGAAAGCTTTTGAGTATGACCATCCATGCCTAACGGAGAAAAATGATCACCCTGACGCCTTGCCCGCAATTGGAAGGTCTCCGGCAAAGTTTCCGCATCCAACCAGACCTGGAACTGGTCTTCGTTTTCTTCAGATTGTTCCTTCGCCAGAGTTGGGAGCCGCCAGCGTTCACAGGTCACCTTCCAACCACCAGCCAGGGATACTTGTTCGCCTAAGCTCAATATGACTGGCTGATCGTCTGGCATTTGGGGCCAACGGTCAAATGGAAGTTCGGCATGCGGCGCACAAACATGGATCAACCCCATTTCTCTATACATACGCAGCCCCGCCTTCAAGTCCAGCCGCGGAATTGTCGCCCCGGGAGAATTAATGAAAGCAGTTGCCCGTTTCAATGTCTGAAAACCGATATCCACACCGGGGTGAAGGGTCTGCATGGCATGGCGGATCAAGTTGCGTTGGAGTCCGACCGGCATGGACGACAAGCGGAGTACATCGAATGTAATGATCTCTTCATTTGCAGATACAACAACATTACCCCAGGCATGTTCCAGGGTCTCCATCACAAAGGCATAATCCCCTTTCAGCGAATAAGACATTCGTAAAACTGTCTCTCTAAATTTGGGGTTATACGTTTCGAGTGAAGGGATCAATAAATGACGGATACGATTGCGTTGGAAGTTCAACGAATCGTTACTTGAATCATGGCGTGGTTTCAAACCATTCACCGCGCAAAACAAAACCGTCTCTTCACGCCACATATCAAGCAGTGGACGGACCACGGGAATATCTGGATCAAAGGATTTGATGATCGAACGATACGACATGCCCTTAAGACCGGAAATACCGCTCCCGCGCAGGAAGTGCATCAGCACGGTTTCAACCTGGTCATCTGCGGTATGCCCCACTGCAACTGCTTGAGCTTTTTTCTTACGAGCCAGATCAAAGAGGAAACGATATCTTAATGTCCGGGCAGCTTCTTCAATGGAGAGCTTTTTCTCTTCCGCATACGCGCGGACATCTCCGCTGCCGGGCACACACAACACCCCCAAGCGAATGGCGGTTTTTTCCACCATACGCGCATCCAATACGGATTCAGGTCTCAGTTGATGGTCGAAGTAGGCAACGATCAGATGGTACCCTGCCAGCCGCATCGTTTCCATCAGGCAGAGGCTGTCGGGTCCGCCAGATACACCGACGATGACAGGGCGGTCTTTTACCAGACCACACTCCTCCACCAATATTGTTTCAACGCTCGTAGACATTTAGATCTGATACAGCTCGACCAACACACCACCCGTAGACTCGGGATGGATAAAAGCATATTTCTTTCCATCAGCAGCGGTACGCGGCTCTTCGTTGATGAGGCGAATGTTCTTTGCTTTCAATTGTGCCATCATGCCTTCAATATCATCCACCTCAAGGCAGAGATGATGCATACCCTGACCGCGTTTGGCAAGATATTTGGCAATGCCAGAATCATCTGTGGTCGGCATGACCAATTCCACTTCGGCACCAGCCAGTGGTAAAAATGCCACCTGCGATTTTTCGGCAGGGACATCTCGCAATTCGTGCAATTTAATTCCTAATGCATCGCGCCAGAACGCGAGTGACTTTTCCATATCCTCGACGACAACGGCGACATGGTTGATGGCTTTGATCTGAGGCATTGGTTCTCCAAATATGATTTATGAAAGGATTCTACTTCAATATGCTTAGTGCGGTCGGCAAAGCAGATTTCGCCCACTCCGCATACATTTTGCCGGAGGGATGCAACCCGTCTGATGCGATCAGGGATTTATCGTTGAGTGCCAGCCGTGAAGTTGGGGTGACATTCACATAATGGGCGCCAGCCTTGGTCGCTTCTTCAAGATTATCTCCGTTAAAAGCATCGATTTCATCGGCGATCTGAGTGGTATTTCTGCCATATGCAAAAGGTGTCACACCCCAATCAGGGATGGAAAAGACGATAACCCGTTTCACATCTCCACCCGCATATTCGATGGCTTTGTTCAACAAAAAGACAAACCCTTCACGATATTCTTCAATATCACGTCCGCGATACTGGTTATTAACCCCGATCAGCAAGGAAACCATGTCATAAGGCGGATCTACTGTCTCTGCCTGAATCCCCTGCCATAGTTCATCGGTCGTCCAACCGGTGCGGGCGATGATCTTCACATTGACGGTTAGACCTTCATTTGCAAGCAAAGCAGCAAGCTGGTTTGGGAAACGCTCAGGTTCTTCCACGCTTTCGCCAATGGTATATGAATCGCCTAACGCCAAATATCGCATGTTCATTGAATTCTCCGGTGTAGGGTCTGGTTTGGTTGAACAACCGATAAAAACTAAAAATAAAAAGATCGCGAATTTCTTCACGAAGGCAAGTATATCAAAAGACCGTTGACGATGGACGATAGACGATAGACGATGGTAGTACATGGTCTATCGTCCATCGCCTTAAATAGGCAAGGGCATGACTGCCCGGTCACGCCCTTGCACACACAAGAGGAGAATGATGTTAGCGAATTATAGGGAGCGGACTTTCATCCACAACGCAGGGAGTTTGGCAACCTTACCGGCCGCACTGAGTGAAGCACGACGAGTGAAAACGTCATAATCGTGTTTCTCGATATCGTCCAAAATACCTTGGTAGAAGATCGATGCGGCGCCGATCGCAAGTTGACCTTCACGCTCGAGAAGTTTTACACCTTCCCAAGAAGCTGCATAAAGATGGCGGGTGCGCTCGATCTGGAATTTCATGAATTGACGCCAGTTATCAGTAACACGACCTTCGGCAATGTCCTCTTCACGGATGCCATAGGTGATGAGTTCTTCGCGCGGCAGGTAGAGACGACCATTACGGTAATCCTCCCCCACATCACGCAGGATGTTGGTCATTTGCAGTGCCACACCAAGTTTGATGGCATATGGCACAGCTTCATTGCTTTTGAAACCGACGATGTACATGCTCATCAAACCAACTGTAGAAGCGACACCGTAGCAATAGGTCGCCAGGTCGTCGAAGGTTTGGTAGCGGGTTTGGGAAAGATCGCGGGCAACGCCATTGATCAACTGCAAGGCGTAATGACGCGGGATATGGTATCGGGTAAGGGTATCTGCCCAGGCGGAGGCAACCAGGTCATCGGTTGAGGCAGAGGCGGTTTCAACCACGGTACGCCAGTAATCCAATTCAAAGTCGCGGTCTTTCTTGAGTTCCACTTCATCCACCATATCGTCTACGGTGCGGCAGAAGGCATACAGCGCGCGGACGGCAGAGCGTTTTTCTTCGGGGAGCAGACCAGAGGCAAAATGGAAGGATTTGCTATGCGCAGCCGTAATGACTTCAGCCTGTTTGTAGGCATTGCGCAGAGCGGCATCACCAGCCCAGTAAGAAAAGAACGGACGGGTTGAAGGATGCGGGATATGCCCGGCAAGAGATAAAAGTTGATTTTCCCAATTTGCATGTACTTGCATAGTCTCTCTCCTCTGTTTGTAAGGTTGTCTATATTTTACCGATATTGTCAGGTTTGTCAAGGTTTTGCAAATATATTTATAAAACCTTGACAAATAATAGACAACGCGTACAATACACCTACTGACCTCAAAAGGAGATAGTCTTATGAAACCTACTGCGCTCGTGATCGGTGCTGGGATCGGTGGAATTGCCACCGCCGCCCGCCTCGCTAAAAATGGATATGACGTGACCGTGCTGGAAAAGGAATCCACCCCGGGTGGTCGCTGTAATCAGATCATCCGTGACGGACATCGCTTCGACATTGGTCCGACACTGTTTCTCATGCCCGAGATCTGGGAGGAAACCTTTGCCTCGATCGGTGAAAAGATGAGTGATCATCTCGACTTGAAGCGCATCGACCCGACATATAAAGTCCATTTCGACGACGGGCTGCGCCTCGAACTGACCTCAGATATCGGCAAAATGCAGACCCAGCTCGAAGCCGTGGACAAGACCGCTTTTACTGGTTTTCTTGGTTATATTGCCGAAGGTGCTAAACACTACAAAATTTCGGTCGAAAAGTTCGTGGGTCGCAACTTCTACAATATTTTCGAATATTTCAGCCTCAAGAACTTACCGTTGATCTTCAACCTCAAAGCCTTGCAGAAGCACTACACCAACACCAGCCGCTTTTTCAAGGATGAACGCTTGAAGGCTGCCTTTACCTTCCAGAATATGTATCTGGGACTCAGCCCCTACGACGCACCTGCCACCTACTCCCTCCTACAATATACCGAGTTGGCAGAGGGCGTTTGGTACCCCATGGGCGGCATGTACGCCGGTATTCAGGCGCTTGTCAAAGTGGCTGAAAAACTGGGTGTGAAGTTCATTTACAACTCGCCCGTTAAGAAGATCAATGTTGGCAAGACACAGGTCGAGAGTGTCCTCACGGCAGATGGCAAAACCTACACCGCTGATATCTTCGTCGGCAATGCAGACCTGCCTTACATCTACAAAGAACTTTTGCCCGATGCAAAAGTAGCCAAGAAACTCGACGAAAAACTCTACACCTGCTCCACCATCATGTTCTATTGGGGTGTGGATAAGGAATACAAGCAGATCGCGCACCACAACGTTTTTCTCGGCGGCGATTACAAGGCTTCGTTCGACCAGATCTTTGAAGATCACACCCTGCCTGAAATTCCGTCATTTTACGTCCATGCACCGGCACGCACGGATGCTGCCGCTGCCCCCGAAGGACAGGAAACCCTTTACGTCCTCGTACCGGTTGGACATCTCGATGCCCGCTCAGGACAGGATTGGGATGCCTTGGTGAACCGCGCGCGTGAAACTGTCTTCACCCGACTCGCGAAAGAGATGGGAGTGACAGACCTCAAAGAGCACATCAAGTTCGAGATCGTGTACCAGCCCAAAGTCTGGAAAGAGCGTTTCAACCTTGAAAAGGGAGCCGCGTTCGGGCTTAGTCACAACTTCTGGCAGGTCGGTTATCTCCGCCCGCAGAATCGTCACGCCACGTACAAGAACATGTATTTTGCCGGCGCGTCCACGCATCCTGGCACTGGGCTGCCCATAGTGCTACTTTCGGCTCGCCTGACAACTGAGCGGATTCTTAAAGAAAAGGGTACAATAGCTGTGCAAAAGGTGGCTAAACCATCTTTAAACCCTGCATAACGAGGAAGAACTATGCTCAGCAAATCGCCTGCCTTTAACCTGAAAGCTGTTTTACGCGAAACGGGACTCGCCGCAGACACCCTGCGCGCCTGGGAACGCCGCTATGGTCTTCCCACCCCGCAACGCACGGCGGGTGGACATCGCTTGTACTCACAGTACGATATTGAGACCATCAAGTGGCTGATCTCACGCCAGGCTGAGGGACTTTCTATTTCTCGCGCCGTGGATTTGTGGAATGAACAAACCGCCTCCGGTTCGGACCCGTTGGCTGCTCTTGCGCCAATAAGCATGAGCCTCAACCAGACCATTCCTACCAACATCCCCGCCGATACTACTCTGGATGCCATTCGCGCCGAGTGGATCAATGCCTGTATGAACTTCAGCGAAGTGCAAGCTGAACAGGCATTGAACAAAGCATTCTCGATCTTCCCCGTTGAATCGGTTTGTATCGATGTGTTGCAAAAGGGTATGTCTGAGATCGGCTCCCTCTGGTACGAAAACCGTGCCAGTGTACAGCAGGAACATTTCGCTTCTGGCCTTGCCATGCGCCGTTTGGATGCTTTATTGAGCGCATCGCCCGCCCCCACCCGCCCGCTAACGGTCTTAGTTGGCTGCCCTTCAAGCGAATGGCACACCTTCACACCTTTGATGCTTTCCCTTCTCTTGCGCCGTCGCGGATTGAACGTCATTTATCTCGGCGCGAATGTCCCCGCTGATCGATTTGCAGAAACCGCACTCAAGGTCAAAGCAAATTTGGTAGTGTTGGTCGCACAGACTTTGAACAGCGCTGCGCATCTTCAACATGTTGCACTTGCTCTTTCTACACAGAATGTCCCTGTTAGCTATGGTGGGCGTATATTCAACCTGCGCCCCACCATCGTGGATTATGTCCCCGGGCAATATCTTGGTAGTTCTGTAGAGGGTGCGGTGACTGAGATCGAAACAATATTGCAGAGCAAACCTGCGAACCGCAAACCGAAGGGGCCGACCAATGATTATGTCGCTGCCTTGCAGGGATTCAACGCCAAGCGCGCTCATATCGAAAGCACCTTGAAGTTAAACCTGCCTCCGCTTTCGGTCGCGCCAGATGATTTGGATGCCAGTATTCAACATCTCGGGCACAATGTCGCCGCCGCTTTGCAGTTCGGTGATATGGAACATCTCTCACAAGAGATGGAGTGGCTGAAAGTGCTCATGCACTCCTACAACCGTCCCAAGAAAGAATTGGCTGACTTCATGGAAAGCTACTCGAATGCCATTGATGCTCACATCAACGGGCAGGGTGAACCCATCAAAAAGTGGCTGCGCTCGTACGCAGTAGAAAGAACCTAAATTATGAACTTCGTCTCCCTTTGGCTGACTGCCGGCTCCATTATTTTTGTACTCATGACCCTGCTCTGGCTGTATAGCCTTGCGATAAAAAATTCCAGCATTGTGGATATTTTCTGGGGTACCGGCTTTGTCATCACCTATTGGGCGGCATTGTTGTTGGGTTCGATCGAAGTTAATACGCGCATCCTTCTGCTTGGCGCGATCGTAACCATTTGGGGTTTGCGCCTCTCGATTTACATCTTTTCTCGCAACCACGGTCAACCCGAAGACTTCCGCTACGCGGCTTGGCGAGCGGAAGCCGGGGCGGCATGGTGGTGGCGCAGTTTCTTCAAGGTCTTTATGCTGCAAGGCATCATCATGCTGATCGTGGCAGCTCCCTTGATCGCGGTCCTTGTTGCTGACCCTGCCGATACAAATTGCTCCTGTGAATATGCTGGTTTCGGGTTGTGGTTGGTTGGCTTCATGTTCGAAGCGGGCGGTGATTGGCAACTATCACGTTTCAAAAAAGACCCTGCCAACAAAGGAAAATTGTTCACCTCGGGCTATTGGAGCGTTACCCGTCACCCCAATTATTTCGGCGATGCAGCACAGTGGTGGGGTTTCTGGTTATTCGCATTTTCTGCAGGCGCATGGTGGACGGTATTCAGTCCGCTCCTTATGACCTTCCTGCTGATGAAAGTTTCTGGCGTGGCAATGCTTGAACGCACCCTGACCAAGTCCAAACCCGGATACGAAGAATATATGGCACGCACCAGCGCATTCTTTCCGTGGTTCCCTAAAAAATAGACAGTCCATCCTTCAAAATAAACTCGTTCAACGCAAAGTGGACCTTTGTGTTGCTTCGTGCAACTCATGAACAAAAGGAACTTATGAACAAACGCTTACTCTCCATCATTTTGGTCGTTTTCATTGATCTGCTCGGCTTCAGCCTCATCCTGCCATTGCTGCCCTACTACGCAGAAAAATATGGCGCCACCCAATTCGTGACCGGGTTGCTTGTCGCGTCTTACGCTGTTATGCAATTGATCGGCGCTCCCCTGCTCGGGCGTCTTTCCGACCGCTACGGACGCCGCCCCATACTGTTAGCATCGGTGTTCGGAACCTTCCTCGGCTTCCTCCTGCTTGGCTTCGCAGACAATATCGGCACCGCTCTAGCCAACGCCTTCGACCCACAAGCTGCCAACATCTTTGTGCTGGGCATCCTCTTCCTCAGCCGCATGGTAGATGGACTCACAGGCGGCAACTTGAGCGTGGCACAAGCCTATATCTCTGATGTAACTGACGAACAGAATCGCTCCAAGGGTTTGGGCATGATTGGCGCAGCATTCGGCATGGGTTTCATTATTGGACCCGCTACCGGCGGCATCCTCAGCCAATGGGGGTACGC
>SXGT01627476.1_pt1 | contig 11022 bp, 13 predicted proteins | sample 3176221 | NCBI WGS metagenome assembly SXGT01 (sample SAMN11356862, study PRJNA531348) | freshwater metagenome | isolation source: freshwater sample F1-120 | place: China: Fuxian Lake, Yuxi | collected 2017-12-25
GCATTTTCACAGAGCCGGAGACGGCTCGACTATACTGGCGCATGTTGGCGCGTCAACAACTGCACCATGAATGTCATCCGCGCGCTCACCACCGGCGGAGGCGAATGCACAGCAGCTGATTGCTCTAGAAGCAGTTGAGGCAATCCCCGAACTTGAGTTTGATCAGACGGCAAACCTGACAGCGGAAGCCGGGAATTATAGGTTGGTGGCAGATGCGGGTGCGGAGCCGGTCCCGGAACTGGAGTTTGATCAGACGTTGGATGGTAATCCTGCGCTGCAGTCATGGTACACGCGGCGCAGCGTGAGAAGGCGTGGTCCAGTCACTTGCGAGGCGCACTGAATGTTTAGGGCAGGCACTGCCGGATTGAAGACAACGTGCAATATGCGTATGTTACGCGGCTTCTATTTCTAGGAATATCGAATAACATTGATTGATTGTGATTCAGCCATTGCTGGAGTGGAAGTAGTGCAGGGTGGAACTTGACCTCTGCGGGACCAACGCTTACCATTTGAGGGTGGTTGGGGGCTTGAATTTCCTATCCGTACTATGGATATGCGAATATCGCCACGCGGTGCGATTTGGCAGGGATTCCGCGCATGGTTTTTGGTCAATCTCTTTGAGGTATGGTCCCTAATGGCAAAGCATTTTGCACAAGAGTCTGCGGTGCAGTTCCTGACAACGCGATTTGGCGCACACGCAGGGCAGAGTGTTGCCGAGTTGGGAGGCGGTGACTGGTCTCGTGCCTACTTTTTTACCTCTGCGGGGAGGTCACTGGTCGCACGTTTTGGAAACTATGTGGAGGATTTTGAGAAGGATCGGCAGGCAATGCGCTTCGCTAGCACGTACCTCCCTGTCCCCAAGATACTGGAGATCGGTGAAGCACCAGAGGGCTACTATGCGATCTCCGAGCGGCATGAGGGACTCTTTCTGGAATCGCTCTCGGAAGAGCAGTGGCAGAGGGTTTTGCCCGCTCTTTTGCGTGGCTTATCTGCATTGCGCGAGATTCCGATGGGGGGCGGAATAGACTGGGCAGACCCTACAAGTCATACAGGGTGGCACGAGTGGCTTCTCTCCTCTTTAATAGACGAGGGAGAGGGGCGGGTGAGTGGGTGGCGAAAGAGATTGAAACAACTTCCGCATTGTGAACGTGTTTTTGTGGAGGGAGAGAGGTGTTTGCGCTCTCTCCTTCTCTTCTGCCCTGAAATTCGCCACGTGATTCACCGTGATCTGCTGAATCGGAATGTTCTCGTCTCTTTTGATGCGACTCAACTGGAAGCCGTTTTTGACTGGGGCTGTTCGTTAGCGGGAGATTTCGTCTATGAGCTCGCGTGGTTTACGTTCTGGTCACCTTGGCACCCCGCCATTGAGAGCCTCAACCTGCGTCAAACCATTCATGCATACTATGCTGACATTGGGCTTGAGGTGGAGAACTTTGAGCAGAGACTCTCTGCATATGAACTCCAAATCGGGTTAGAGCATATCGCCTACTGCGCTTTTTCAGATCGCCCCACTGATTTGGAAGATGTGACGCAGGCGACCGAAAAAGTGCTGCAACGACTCTCTGCTGTTTAGGGCTTATTACCGTTACCCTCTCCGAGTATTGAAGAGATATTGAGGATCACATCTATCTATGGATACCATTGTGTGTCCCAATCTTACGAAACAGTTTGGCAACTTTGTGGCGGTCTCTTCCATGAACTTCTCAGTGGCGGAGGGGGAACTCTTTGGCTTTTTGGGTCCCAACGGCGCAGGCAAAACCACCACCATCAAGATGATGACAGGACTTCTTGCACCGACGCAGGGCTCTGCCGAGATAGGGGGCTTCGATATTCAAGCTGCGCCCCTCGAAGCAAAAGCCGCCATGGGCTATATTCTCGTTAACCCCTTTCTCTATGAAAAACTGACAGGGCGCGAATATCTTCGCTTTATGGCAGACCTCTACCGTGTTTCCCTCAAAGACCGTGAGCGACGCATTCAAGACCTGCTTCGCCTCTTTGAGTTGGAGACGAAGGGAGGGGAGATGATACAAGGCTACTCACGGGGAATGCGCCCTGCGCTGCAGTAATGGCACACGCGGCGCAGCGTGAGAAGGCGTGGTCCAGCCACTTGCGGAGCGCACTGAACGTTAAGGGCAGGCAATGCCGGATTGAAGACAATGTGCAATATGCGTATGTTACGCGGCTCCTATTTCTAGGAGTATCGAATAACATTGATTGATTGTGATTCAGCCATTGCTGGAGTGGAAGTAGTGCAGGGTGGAACTTGACCTCTGCGGGACCAACGCTTACCATTTGCGGGTGGTTGGGGGCTTGAATTTCCTATCCGTCTTTTGAAGGAGAAATGTATGAAGACTGAATTATCCGCAGCACAGATCGAGCAGTACCGCAGTCAGGGCTTTCTGGTCATTGATGGCTTTTTGAACGCCCACGAACTGGCTGTTTGGCGCACGGCCACCGACGAGGCGGTGGAGCAGCGGCTGGCCTCCACCGGCGGGATGAACAACCAGCGGGACCCGGACGCCTTCTACGCCCAGGTCTTTACCCAATGCCTGCGCCTGGCCACCACCCACCCGGTGATGCACGATCTGATGTTCGACCCGCGTCTGGGCGAAGTCGTCGGCACACTGGCCGGTGTGGATGGCATCCGCATCTGGCATGACCAGGCCCTCTACAAACCGCCCTACGGCAACCCCACCGGCTTCCATCTGGACGATCCCTTTTGGTCCTTCTACTCCAAGGATGCCATTTCGATTTGGGTGGCCCTGGACGACGCTACCATCGAAAATGGCTGTCTCTGGTATCTGCCTGGAACCCACAAAGAGGCCACTTTCGAGATGACCTCCATCAACGAAAATGTGGGCGCAATCTTCAAACAATATCCGCAGTGGAAGCAACAGGCCGCGGTGGCTGCCCCCTGCAAAGCGGGCAGCGCGGTCTTTCACAACGGGCTGGCGGCCCACGCCGCCGGGGTGAATCTGACCCCCCGTCCTCGGCGGGCCATGACCTGCGCCTATATGCCCGACGGCTCCACCTTCAACGGCCAGCGCAATCGCCTGACGAAGGCATACTTCGAGACCCTCACAGTGGGCGATCTACTGGAGAACGAGGACGAAAATCCCCTCATCTGGCGCACAGCCTAAAGGAGAAGAATCAATGACACAACCCTTCTGTATCGGCGTCTCGTCCGATTTTCACACAGACATTCCCGGCGCGCTGGAGACTGTGCTGGCGCGCATCCTCGACCCCCTGCCCCTCGTGCCTGGGCCTACTACGACTCGCCGTCGGATGGGGCGGTCTCCCCTGCGGCCATTGCCGACTGCGACGGGGTGTTTGTGCTGGCATCCCACTTCCGGGCCGAAGCCTACAGCGGCAGCGACTCGCTGGCAATCGTCGCGCGCTGGGGTGTGGGCTACGACCGTATCGACACTGCCGCGTGTACGGCCAACGATGTGGTGCTGGCGATTACCGTGGACGCAGTGCGCCGCCCGGTGGCAAAATCTCTCTGGTAAGGTGTCTGCTTCTGGTTTAATAACCTCTCTGATGTTATTAAACTTGGTTAAATTAATTCTTCGCTCACCAAATGCCATAACCTCATAACTTGAGCTCTCCCAGCCATTGATGGCACTTAGTAAGGTCGCCATCTCCCCCAATGTCAAAGATCTTGTTGGTGGAGCAGCAAAGATACAAACACATAAAGTGTCGGTAGCTGACCAACAATTTGATAACGCCTGATAATTGCGCACTTTTTTTGGTCCACGATAATCCATCGGGATGCGCTCCAATATAACGGGTGTATTCAAGCTCTGCATAGTGTGTGGCCAACCTAATTGGGTGTCGTAATCCCAATCATGCTCACAAATATCGAATCTGGCACCAATTGGGGTTGTGGCATAACCTAGAGCTAAATTAGTTTGAGTTCTAGTTTCAGTAACACACATCTCAAGTTCCTTGATATGCATCGCATATTTTTTACTTTTACCCACTAAAATCTCACTAACCCGCTTAACCCCTTCAGCTAACAGACGTTGGGATGGTAATCCTGCGCTGCAGTAATGGCACACGCGGCGCAGCGTGAGAAGGCGTGGTCCAGCCACTTGCGGAGCGCACTGAATGTTTAGGGCAGGCAATGCCGGATTGAAGACAATGTGCAATATGCATATGTTACGCGGCTCCTATTTCTCGGAATATCGAATAACAGTGATTGATTGTGATTCAGCCATTGCTGGAGAGGAAGTAGTGCAGGCTGGAACTTGACCTCTGCGGGACCAGCGCTTACCATCTGCGGGTGGTTTGGGGCTTGAATTTCCTACCCGTTACCCATCAGGAGCATTCGACTACTATGGCAACTCCCACCGCCTCCATTCAACTCATCGTCTTTGGAGCCAGAAATCAGTCCGACATTGTCGGCGTCCTCAAGGAAATCGCCACCGCCGGCTTCCCCGCCATCGAAGCGGGTAATATGTTTGCCTCATTCGGTGAAGAGACTACCCGCCAACTCCTCGCAGAAAACAGCCTTAAAGTTTCTGGCGCACACTTTGGTTATGGCGACTACGCCGACAACGACAAACTCGATGCACACTTTGCCTACGCTACCTCCATTGGGCTTCAACACCTCATGTGTTCCGGTGTGGCAGACCTCAAAAGCGTCGCAGGCTACAGAGAGTCCGCAAAGGTCTTTAATGCTGTAGGCAAACGTTGTGCCGACGCAGGGCTAACCTTCAACTACCATAACCACGCTTGGGAGTTTGAAGACTTAGGCGGCGTCAATGGAATGCAGATTTTGGCAGAGGAGACAGACCCCGCACTTGTCAAGTTCAACATAGATGTCTTTTGGCTCTACTATGGCGAACAGGATGTCGTTGGCTTTATTCAACAACACGCAAATCGGGCAGGATACTTCCACTTTAAAGATGGCAACCGCACGACAGACGCAGAGGGCAAAGTACGCTCTGAATTCTTAGAGTTAGGTAACGGCTCTGTTGACCTGAAAGCGGCGTATGCGGCGGCAATCGCGGCAGGGGCAACATGGATAGTCTCGGAGCAAGACAACACCAAACTCACCCCCCTAAAGGCGGCAACCATCAGCCGTAACTACCTGCGCGATAACTTCGGCGTCTAAAAAACAAAAGGGGAGAGGCAATCCCCGAGCTTGAGTTTGACCAGACGGCAAACCTAACAGCAGAAGTCGGGGATCATCAGTGAACGTCCCCTGTGGGTGCGGATGCGGAGCCGGTTTCGGAGTTGGAGTTTGATCGGACGTTGAGATGGTAAAACTGCGCTGTAGGCATGGCACACGCGGCGCAGCTTGGGCAGGCGTGGCCCAGCTGCTGGGTGAGCGCCCTGAATGCTTAGGGCTGCCGATGCTGGTCTGAACAAGTTGGGTAGTTTCCGCTTGTTGCGCTGAGCGCACCGCTCGGAATACCTGAATGTCCCACAAAAGCGAACATTGACCATCAAGTAATGGCGGGGTGGAGGTTAGCGCAAATTGGCACTTGACAAGTTCGGGCTTAGCGCTTACCATTTAGTTGTGCTGGTAGGCTTGAATTTCCTATCCGTTCGATGCGCGCGACGCGCACATCACGCCCGTGACGTTCTCGGTGATCGAGCGCCTGACGCATTGGCAGGCCGCTGTGCGAATGGCCGAAACGCAACCGTGGCTGGGCGTGGGATTTGGCAACTACGCCGCGGCATATCCCGACTTCCGCCTTTTGCTGTGGGAGAACGCGCTCGGCCACGCGCACAACTATTACCTGAACGTGGCGGCCGAGATCGGCGCGATCGGCCTGCTCGCTTATCTCGGCATGTAGTTGTCCATCGTTGTCGTGACTGTCTGCCTGGCTCGCGCGCGGAGTGTTAGTGCGGATGGGCTGCTGGCCATCAGTCGTGTGCACTCAGTGCTGCGCCGCAGGGTTGCGGCCTTGCTCGTGCCTCCAACGTCCGCTGCCGCCCTCGCAGTCGGCATCCTCGGCGCCTAGGCGCATCTGGCTGCGCACCAAGTGTTTGACAAGCTGTACGTCGCGAACATGCACATGGTGAGAGGCGCCTATCTGGGCTTTCTCGTCGAGGCGGCGCTGGACGGGCGCGACTGCGCGGTGTGATTCGCCAGTATCATCGCGTCATGACCACGAGCACTTCCGCCCCCGCCCGCCTGTCTGACGAGCAGGTGCAGGCCTACGACCGAGACGGCTACCTGATCGTCACCGATCCGATCCTCCCCGAGGATAAGTTTAACAAGCTCAAGGACTACTTCGAGGGTCTGCTCGACAACCTCGCCACCGATCAGCGCCCCGAGGCCATGGACGTGCCGCACTTCGCGCACCCGGAATTGTTCGAGTGGCTGTTCGCCGACGAAGTGCTCGATCTGGTCGAGCCGATCGTCGGGCCGAACATTGTCTTATGGTCCAGCCATTTTATCTGCAAACCCAAGGGCGATGGCCGGCGCGTGCCATGGCACGAGGATAGCGCGTACTGGAAAGGCCAGCTCGACCCGATGCAGGTGTGCACGGTGTGGCTGGCCATCGATCTGTCCACGAAAGCGAACGGCTGCATGTACGTCATCCCAGGTACGCACGACAACGGCTTCAGTGATTACGACCCGGTCGACGCATCCAAGAATGTGTTCAGCACCGAGATCAAGCCGTCGCACCGCAAAGACCAACTGGCGCTGCCGATTGAGCTACACCCCAACCAGGCCAGCCTGCACGATGGCAAGCTGCAGCATGGCAGCCCGGCAAACACCAGTACGATGCGTCGCTGCGGCTATACCATGCGCTACATGCCGGCCAGCGTTCATTTCGCCAGCAGCCACGTAAACCACAACGGTGCTGTGCATCAGATCTATCTGACCCGGGGCAAGGACCAGGCGGGCAACACTTACGCTGACTCGAGCAAGGCCTACCCCGAGCTCGCGCGCTTTCGAGAGCAGAGCGGGCGGAAATTCCACTGACCTGTCGAGAGCGCTGTGGCGTGCGTCGAAGAGCTCGACGCGCGCCACAGCGCCGAAGTCGTCCCTAGGGTCATGCTCCCATGGGCGCAAAAACGTGTATGCGCTCCCGACACTGGTTTGCCGTAGTCAGCGTTGAATCGGACATGTTCGCTCATTTCGTTGTCACTTCGCATCTCGAGGTCCCGTTAACGACGATAGAGCAAGATTTTTACGCCATGGGCCAACAGGCGGCAAAGCTGCTTCTCGCGGCAATCCCTGAGGCGGGCGCGGAAGCGTCGCCGATCATCAGGGTTCCCGTCAGTTTGATCGAAAGAAAGTCGACCGCGATACGCTGCCGGTAATATCCGCATCTCTTCGAACGTACTTATACGGGAGGACATTCCAAACCTATGACGCAACGGCAGACGGCGCACATTATTTCCCATAGCCACTGGGACCGCGAATGGTATATGCCCTATGAACAGCACCATATTCGGTTGATCGAGTTAATGGATACCTTGCTGGACGTGATCAAGCGGGATCCGGATTACGATAGTTTTCACCTGGACGGCCAGACGATTATTCTGGACGATTATTTGCAGGTGCGGCCGGAGCGCAAAGACGAGCTTGAGCAAGCGATCTTGAACGGGAAAATAAAAATCGGACCGTGGTACATCCTGCAGGACGAATTTTTGACCAGCAGCGAGGCGAATCTACGCAACCTGTTGTATGGAACGATGGATTGCCGCAAATACGGCGCCGTAACGCAAATCGGTTATTTCCCCGATTCCTTCGGAAATATGGGACAGGCGCCGCAAATCATGCTGCAAGCCGGTATCGATAACGCCGTCTTCGGCAGAGGCGTCAAGCCGATCGGGGCGAACAACGCGATCGAAAAGATGGACAGCTTCGAATCTCCTTTTTCCGAGATGATTTGGCGCAGTCCGGACGGTTCGGAAGTGCTCGGCATCCTGTTCGCCAACTGGTACCACAACGGTATGGAAATTCCCGTGGACGAGACGGAAGCCCGTCAGTACTGGGAGACGAAGTTAAGAGACGTATCCCGGTTCGCGTCCACGAACCAATTGCTGTTCATGAACGGATGCGACCATCAGCCTGTACAGACCGATCTCACGGAAGCCATTCGAACGGCCGGAAAGCTGTTCCCGGACATGAATTTCATCCATACGAATTTCCCCGATTATTTGGCGGCGCTGCGCAAGTCGTTGCCCGAGAAACTCAAAGTCGTAGAGGGAGAGCTTCGCAGCCAGCAGACGAACGGCTGGGGGACGCTGGTCAATACCGCCTCTTCGCGCGTCTATATTAAACAAGCGAATCAGCGCGTGCAGACGTTGCTGGAGCAAGTCGCGGAGCCGCTAGCCACGATGGCTTACGTCAGCGGCGCGCCTTACCCGCATCACATGCTCCGGTACGCTTGGAAAACGCTCATGCAGAACCATCCGCATGACAGCATTTGCGGTTGCAGCGTGGATGAAGTGCACCGCGAGATGATGACGCGATTCGATAAGAGTCGCGAGACGGCGACGTACATCGTCAAGGAAAGCTTAGCTGCGCTTGCGCGGCGAATAGATACGTCCGGACTTAGTTCGGAAGGTCGCTATGGCGAGTACACGGTTGCATTCGCCGTATTCAATACGACGGGATGGAACAGGAGCGGCGTCGTGGAAATCGAGCTGGAGCTGTCCAAAACCTATCTCGAGTCGATGGCGATGGCTAAGGACATTAACGCGCAACTGCGCGCGATCGACGTTCGCAAAGGTTATGTTACGGATGCATCCGGTTGCAAGTGGTCTTGCAAAACGCAAGATTTAGGCGTCAAGTTCAATTATGAATTGCCGAAGGACCAGTTTCGCAAGCCGTACTACTCGCGGAACGTGAAGGTAACGTTCGAAGCGCTTGAAGTACCGGCTCTCGGTTATAAAGCCTTCGGCTGGGTGAATGGAAAGTCGGCATTCGGAGCCGATCCGCTTAGCGGCAGCCGATCGCTTATCGTCGGCGAACGCGAGATGGCAAACGATCGTTTTCATGTCGAAATTGGCGCGAACGGTACCGTGAAACTGACGGATAAGGCATCGGGTACCGTATATAGAGACTTGTGCGCCTACGAGAATGTCAGCGATATGGGCAACGAGTATATATTCGTGCAAGCAAAGGGAACGGAAGCGTTAACGACCTTCGGTCTAAACGCGGAAGTGAGGGTACTAGAGGACGCTTCGTTCCGCGCGACGATGGAAATCGTACATGAATGGCTCGTTCCGAAAGGCGCGACGGCGGAGCTTGAAACCGAAATGCTGGAAGTCGTTCCGCTGCAGGAACGCGTCGCGCAACGTTCGGACGAGAACGTGACGCTGCGAATCGTCACGCTGATTACCTTAGAGAAGGAAGGCAAAAGCGTTCGCGTCCGCAGCACCTTCTACAACCACGCGACCAATCACCGCGTAAGGATGTTGTTTCCTACCGACGCGGCAAGTGACGTGCATCAGGCGGATTCCATCTTCGAAGTCGCGACAAGAGCAAACATATCTTCCGAGCAGTGGACGAATCCGAGCTATTGCCATCCTCAACAAGCTTTCGTATCGGTTGGAAACGCGGACGGCGGGTTAACGATCGCGAACAAAGGGCTGGCCGAGTATGAGATTCTGCAGGACGGCCGCAACACGATCGCAGTGACGCTGCTTCGCGCGACGGGCGAGCTAGGCGACTGGGGCTACTTCCCGACGCCGGAAGCCCAGTGCATCGGAGAGACGGTCGCGGAGCTGGAAATCGTCCCGTTTTCCGCGCATGGCAAAGCAGCGGATTCCTACGTCGAGGCTTACCAGAGCAGAGTGCCATGGCCGGCCGTTCAAACGGGTATCCGCGAGGGAACGCTGCCCGCCGAGCATGCATTCGCGGATTGGAGCGGGGAGGGAATGGCCCTCACTTCCATGAAAGTGAACGAAACGCGCGGCGACGTTATGCTTCGTTGGTTTAACATGACGGATGCCGCAACTCAGCTAAGGTTGAATTCCGCAGTGCCGGATACCACTATTTACCGCAGCAACGTGGTGGAGGATAGGTTGGAGGTCATCCTATCGGATGCCGCCGATCAACCGTACCTATCCGTTCGTCCGGCGGAAATCGCAACGATCGGGTTTTCAATAATCCGATGAATCCTCAAATCCGAACATAGAAAAGAGGAGCAAGCCATTTCGATGGCATTGCCCCTCTTTTTTGCATGCACATAGAAATCGGATGAGTTAATGAAGGTCGGGGCCGGCGTAGTGCTTGAACCGCTTCCGCGGCGCTGTCCCGCACGAATACCGTACTATCGCTGACGATTCTTCCAATCGGTATAATAGGCATGCTCAACCACCTATCATTTCAGCGCTGCAGGTGTGCCGGGGACAAGCGCAGGCGGTAACTGCAAGTTGAACCGGGCCGCGGTGTACGTACGCCGGCGGCCGGAACGGAGTGCGGCGTATCAAGTGGTGCGTCAGAATTTGGAGGCGTGGCTGGCGCAGCGGCGCGCGGGTAGGCTGGTTGCAGGCGCAAATTGGGTGGTAGACCCGGTGCCGGGATACGTGGAGCGCGACCTGCGCAAGGTTCTAGAATGCGGCATTCTGGCGCACGGCTATGCGCGGGCGCGGTGTGAGCAGTGCGGCCAAGACTTTTTGGTAGCGTATTTGTGCAAGGGACGCGGGATGTGCCCGGGCTGCAACACACGGCGCATGGTGGAGACGGCGGCGCACCTGATGGAGCATGTATTTCCAGCAGTGGCAGTACAGCAGTGGGTGGTGGTGTTTCCGAAGCGCGCGACAGCGGGAGCGAGCACAAGCACGGCGGCGGCAGGCCGAAGCGGCGGGGTGTTGTTTGTGCACCGCTTTGGCGCGACGCTGAACGCACACGTGCATTTGCATTTGTGCATGCTGGACGGGGTGGTGGCACAGGGGCGGCAGGGGCTGGTGTTTCGCGGGGCGCGGGTGGATGAAGCATGTGTGGAGCGGGTGCAGGCGGCAGTGCGGCAGCGGGTGCCGATGCGTGTCTAACGCTGGCCGGCGCAGCCTGCATATCCGGGAATGACCCCGCCGCGATGGACC
>SXGT01746081.1_pt1 | contig 11022 bp, 8 predicted proteins | sample 3176221 | NCBI WGS metagenome assembly SXGT01 (sample SAMN11356862, study PRJNA531348) | freshwater metagenome | isolation source: freshwater sample F1-120 | place: China: Fuxian Lake, Yuxi | collected 2017-12-25
GCGGCTCGCCAAATTGCGCCTGAGCGACTGGTTTTTGTTGACCGCTTGCCCAGGCCGCTTTATTTGGCACGCTACAAGGTCGCCGATCTGTTTCTTGACACGCTCCCCTACAACGCTGGCGCCACAGCCAGCGATGCGCTGTGGGCCGGCTTGCCCGTTTTGACCTGCCGGGGCGAGTCCTTAGCCAGCCGAATGGCCGCAAGCCTGCTCACAGCGATCGAACTGCCCGAACTGATCACCGAAAATCAAGCTGACTTTGAAACCTTGGCCATTGAACTGGCGCAAGAACCGCAGCGCTTGCAAGGCCTGCGGGATCGTCTGGCAGCTAATCGCCATCACACGCCTCTGTTTGACACCCCTGCCTTCACGCGCAGCCTTGAGTCGGGATTTATCCAGATGCTGGAACGGCATTGGGCAGCATTGCCGCCCGAGCACATCCACGTCAAGCCGGCCTGACGGCCAGCAATCAATCAGCCCACTGAATCGAGCCGCATCTCAGCCGCCCACGCATGGGCCTGCAGCCCCTCGCCGTAAGCCAGCTCGGCGGCGATGGGGCCGAGCACCTGGGCGACGAGCTCTACCTTGATTGAATATCCTGGCGAAAGCATGGCAGGGGTTTCAGTCTGATGAAAGCCATGGAACCCAAAGCTCACAGTTGCAGCATGCGGTTGATTTCTTGCATGGCAAGGTCGTCAGCAGCCCCAACCAGCGCGAGCAGCCGGACCCTGGCGATCAGATGCGAAAAACGCACCTGAGCCAGATCACGCAACACCAGCGTGCGCTGCTGCTCGGCATTGAGCACGTCAAGAACAGTACGGTTGCCAGCAGAAAAAGACCGACGGCTTGAGACAAGCAACTGGTCAGCCGAGCGAGCGGCCTGCTCAATCGCACGAATTTTTGGCACACTGTCGCTGAGGCTGCGAAATTCCTTGTGAACTCGCAAACCCAGGTCGCGGCGAGCACTCTCTAATTCCTCCTTTGCCCGCTCAACACCGGCCAAAGATTGGCGCACCACCGAGCTGACATAGCCACCGCCATAAATCGGAATACTCAGTTGCAGGCCCAAAGAAAGGTTGGTGTACTTGGAATTTACATTTGTGACGCTTTCGCTTTCGCTGCGTGACCACTGTGCGATTGCGTCTAGCGTGGGGTGATGCCCCGACTCTGCTTTTTCAAGCTCTTGCCGCGCGGCTTCGAGCCTGGCCCGAAGTGCTTGAAGCTGCGGGCTGTTCTGCTCGGCCCGCTCAATCCAGGCCGACAGGCTATTTGGCTGGGGGGCAAGCAACTGCAATCGCGACACCTCTAGTTTGGCCAAGCGTTCGATCGGCTCATTAACCAGAATCTGTAACTGCCTGAGGGTGTAGTCAACGTTTTCCCGGGCATCCAACTCCTGCGACAGGGCCATATCCAACCTGGCCTGGGCCTCATCAATGTCAGTGCGCGTGCCAACTCCCGCAGCAAAGGATTTCCGGCCTGCATCCAATTGGGCGGTGTATGCGGCGCGTTGAGCCAGCACCAGCACCAACTGTTCGTTCGTCAACATAGCCTCAAAGTAGGCGCCACTCACGCGTACCGGCAAGCTCTGCTCTTCCTGAGCAAGCAACGCATTGCTGTTATCGACATCCGCCATCGCCTGCCGGTACTGGGCCATTAAACCGCTGCGGTACAGGGGCTGCCTTACCGTCAGGGTCTGGTTGCTGCTGGCGTAGTTTGAATCGGTTGTTTGCTCTCGACCCAAAAAATTAGCTGATGTACTGCTCAGCTGGTTCTGGTTATAGGCGATATTCGCCGACACATTGGGCCGCAACTGGGCCAAAGCTTGCGGCAAACGCTCACGCCCAGCGTCTGCTGCGGCACGTGCAGCACGCAGGGTCGAATCATGTTTTTTGGCGGCCTCATAGGCCTGCAACAAATCCATCGACCAGGAGGCCGAAGCAACAGACACCAGGCAGGCGACAAAAAAAATGTCCTGCTGGCGGTAAGGGGGTTTAGGTTCATGCGTAACATCGCCTCACTCCTCTTTCATTGAAGCAGCCATTCGCTTGGTCAGAGGGCTCAACAAGTAGGTCAGCAATGAGCGCTCCCCGGTCAAGAAAATCACCTCAACAGGCATGCCGGGCTGTAATTGACGCTTCCCAAGTTTTTTGTAGCCATCCGCAGTGACGCCCACGCGTGCCAGAAAATAGCCCATGCCAGTCGTTGGTTCAATCAGCAGATCTCCTGACACTGACACCACCTTGCCATCGACCACCAATTGCGGTGAGTGCGCAAAGGATGAAAAACGCACATCAACCGGCAGGCCAGCGCGCACCCGATCTATCAAGTGTGGTGGAACACGCGCCTCTATCAAAAGCGCTTCATCCTGAGGGACGATGTCCATTAATTTTTGGCCAGGGCCGACTACCGAACCGACCGTTTGAAACGCAATGCCCACCACCTGCCCCGCAGCTGGCGATTTGATCTCCAGGCGGCCAAGATCGTCGCCTGCGGCGGTGAATCTCGATGCGTCAGCCTGTACTTCGCGGCCAACGTCTGCCAATTGCGACTCGACCTCTTTGCGGTACTCCTGTTGGCGCACTATCGTTCTCTGGCGAAGCTCGGCAACCGCGCGGCGAGCCCGCACCGTGTTGCCCTGTAACTCCGCAATAGCTGAACTAATCTCAGCCGCCGAGCGCTCCAACTCAAGTTGCTTGTTCCGCGGCGCATAGCCATCGCTCACCAGACTGCGTATATTGCCGAGCTCTTCACCGATCAAGGCCTGCTGCTGGCGCCGATTAACCTGCATGGTGTCATAGGCTTGAATCAACCCCTCCTGCCCCTGAATAGTTTCACCGAGTGCCTGGACATCAGCCTGCAAAGCGGCCCGCCGAGACCGAAACAACTGCTCCTGTGTCGCCAAGACCTGTTGGATCTGCGGGTCCTTGCTGGCTTGTTGCAAGTCCTTATGAAAGCTGATCAATGCGAGGCCTTTTTGCTCGGCCAGCAGTCGGCTCTCCATGGCGCGCAGGCCCAGGTAGCGTTGCCGCACGGATTCGTAGACTGCGCGCACCGCAGCCTCGTCCAAACGTATGAGCGATTGCCCCTCCTTGACTTGATCCCCCTCCCCCACCAACACTTCCCGAACGATACCGCCAGTCAGGTGTTGAACCGTCTTGCGCTTGGTGTCGATAGCCACCATACCCTGACTGGGAACGCCCTCATCCAGCGGCGCAAAGCCTGCCCATAGCAAAAAGCCCCCAAAGCCTAGAACCAAGGCCCAGAATCCAAGCCGATTTGGTGAGGCTGATTGCACCGGGATTTTTTTTTCAGAGAAATCGACGTCTTCAATACCGGCTAACTCACTAAGGGGTTTGTGCTTCACATGTAAGGATTTATCGTCGGTTTTCATGTCGGATTTGACCTTCATCATCTAGGTGTGGTTCGAATTTAAGGGTTCGCTCAGGCTGCCGAAACAGCAGCTTGGGGAGTTGCAGAATCAGGCTGGGTCCTGGCAGATCGGGCCGCTTGCATGGCCGCCATGACCGCATCCCGTGGCCCCTCAAACTGCACCCGTCCGTCTTGGAGAACAAGCAGCCGGTCGGCTAAAGCCAAAGCGCCAGGGCGGTGAGATATTAAAAACACCGACTTTCCAGCAGCCTTGAGTTGCGCAACGGTCTGATAAAGCGCTGTCTCGCCAACCTCATCAAGGTTGGCATTGGGTTCATCAAGAACCAGCACAGAAGGCGCAGCATAAACGGCGCGGGCTAATGCGATGCGTTGGCGCTGGCCGCCAGAAAGCAGGTTACCAGCCTCTCCCATCTGGGTGTCATAGCCCTTGGGGAAACGCAAGATCATGTCGTGCAACCCAGCTTGTTTTGCAGCAGCAATAATTTGTTGCGACTCGGCCTTGCCAAATCGGGCTATGTTCTCCGCGATCGATCCATCAAAAAGTTCAATGTCCTGGGGCAGGTATCCGATTTGCGAGCCCAGCGCGGCTCGGTCCCATTGTTCGATGGGAACGCCGTCAAGTAGCACCTGCCCCGAAACCTGGGGCCAGATGCCGACCAAGACCCGGGCCAAGGTTGATTTTCCAGAACCCGAAGGCCCTGCAATAACCATCACTGTGCCGGCTGGCACTTCAAGGCTCAGGCCCGCGAGAATTGGCTCAGCCCGGCCGCTGGCAGTCGCTGTTACCACGCGCAGGCTTAGGTCGCCACTCAGATTGTCCTGCCGGTAAGTCGTGCTGCGCTGCGGGTAATCGATCAACAACTGCCCCAGGCGCCCAAAAGCCAAGCGCATGCCGGCAAATTGACGCCAACTTCCTACCAAAAGATCGATGGGCGCCAGGGCGCGACTCATCAGTACGTTGGCGGCAATCATTGCCCCGGGGGATAACTCGCCATTAATCACCAGCAACGCACCCGCACCCAGCGCCAAAGATTGTTGGCTGTAGCGGATGAACTTGCTCCAAGCAGAGGTGTGGTGGGTCAGGCGTTGTGCCCACCCGCTCAAAGCCAGCTGCTTTTGGTGCCGCTCAAGCCAGCGCGTACGCAAATTAGAGACCATCCCCATCGACTCCAAGACCTCGGCGCTGCGCAACTTGCCCTGTAAAAAAATGCTGGCCTCTGTTGCTGCCTTGTTTGCGACCTCGCTTGGCTCTGCTCCGATCCGGCTGCTCAACCAAGCCAGGCAAAGCTGCACCGCCGAAAAAAGCAGCCCAAGCGCTCCCAGCCAAGGATGTAAAAAATACAAGACTGCCAAATAGATCGGAGCCCAAGGCGCATCAAAAAAAGCAAATATGCCGTTACCGGTCAAAAACTGACGAATTTGGATCAGATCGCTGAAGGATCGAGCAGCAGCATTGCCTGAGTGGCTTAGATTAGCCTCAAAGCTGGCATTGAAAACCTGTGTGCTCAATTGTTTATCCAGGCGCACTCCGGTGTGGACCAACAACCTGGAGCGCATCCACTCGGCAAATGACATCACCGCAAACAAGCACAGTGTCAACAGGGAGATGGCCACCAGGGTCAGCTCACTTTGGCTTGCCAACACCCGGTCAAATACCTGCAGCATGTACAGAGTTGGCGCCAGCATCAGCAGATTTGCGACTAAGCTGAACAGCCCAACCAAGACAAACTCGCGCCTGAATGTCCATAAACCTTGGGTCAAGGCACTGCGGCTGAAAAATGCAACAGGTTTCATTTGGTTTTAAGTCTCTCGTGTATTTCAGCCGGCTACTGGCGCCGGTGCAGCCACCGACACATGACGCGCCTTGGCTGCCGCCTCGGCGAGGGCTTTGATCACGTCATCCCGAGGCCCGAACATCTGGGTTTGTCCATCACGCAGCACAAGCAACTTGTCAGCCACGCCCAGCACACTGGTGCGGTGTGTCATCACCACGAAGGTGGTGCCCGTCAACTTAAGTTGGGCAATCGCTTGAGCCAAGGCTGCGTCTCCGCTTTCATCAAGGCTCGAATTGGGTTCGTCAAGCACAACGAAAGCGGGACGTCCATAGAGGGCTCGGGCTAAAGCTACGCGTTGCCGCTGGCCACCAGACAGCACAGCACCATCCCGACCAACCGGGCTCGCGTAGCCCTGAGGCAGGGCCAAGATCAGGTCGTGCAGGCCTACGACTCTTGCCGCATCCTCGACCAGTTGTTGATCTACCCGGCCGAAGCGTGCGATGTTCTCAGCCACGGTGCCCTCAAACAATTCAACGCCCTGCGGCAAATAACCCATACTTGGGCCGAGCTCATTTTTGTCCCAGGCGAAGACATCAGCACCGTCAAGTCGCACCTTGCCGCCAACCGCTGGCCAAATACCCACCAAAAGGCGGGCCAAAGTGGTCTTTCCAGACGCCGAGGGCCCCACTACCGCCAGCACTTCGCCCGGGTTGAGGGCGAATGCCACGCCTCTGAGTATGAGTGCCTGGGTGCCTGGCGCGGCCGCCATCAGGCCTTCTACCAGCAGTTGCCCATTGGGCCGGGGTAAGGCCATTCCAGCTTGCCGCGCTGGCACCGCTGCCAGCATTCCGTCCAGCCGGGTGTAGGCATCCCGAACATTGACAACGGTTTGCCACTGTGCGACGAGCTGGACCAGGGGTGCCAACACCCGGCCACCTAATATGGAGCCAACAATCATGAAGGCAGCCCCACCGTTGAGTTGGTTTTTCAGCAAAAGCCAGGCGCCTAGCCCCAACAAAAGCGAGCCCACTGTGGTTTGTACAAACTTCGAGAGGGCTTGGTAAAAGCCGCCTCGGTAAGATGCCAAAGCCTGGCTTTGCAAAAACTCTTCATGCCGCTCCATCCACCGCCTGTAAATTCTGGGCAGCATTCCCATCGACTCGATGACCTGAGCGTTCCGCAGGCTGCTGTCTGCATACTGCTGCGCCGCTGTCGCACTGCGGTTGGCTGCCAGCAGTGGCGGCTGCGTGCTTCGCTCATTGCGCCAGCCCACAAAAGTTTGGACTACCGCTGCGACCACCGAAGTCCATCCCAGAACTGGGCTGATGGCAAATGTCAGCACCAAGGCCACCAAAGAAACTGGGACCTCCATGACCGTTAGCAGTGGCGGCGAATACAGAAAATCTCTAAGGGTTCGCAGGTCGTTCATGGGTTGCATGCTGCCACCAGGAATTCTCTTAAGGTTGGCATCGAAAATTGCAGAGAACACCCGAGGGCTCAGGCGCCGGTCTAGGCCCACAGCTGCCTCACGCATCACTTCTGCGCGAACCCACTCCAAAACCTCCATCAACGCATAGGCCATCAAGACCAGCAGGGTCAGCATCGCAAGCGTGAGATGGCTGCGGCTGTTCACCACCCTGTCAAAGACCTCCAGCATATAAGCCGAGGGAGCCAACACCAGCAAACTCGAAAACAAGCTAAACCATGCCCCGCGCCAAAAATAGGGACTGAGCTCCCCCAAGGCCAGACGCAATTCAGAGGCGGGTTTATTTTGATTCATGGGGCATCCTCGACCAGAACATACTCAGGAATATCGACATCCGTCGACATGGCGGCTTCCGAGGGGCTCGCGTCCTGCAGATCACCAAAAAGAAAAGTTAGCTCAAATTGTCCCACTGGCTGACGCAGCAGCGCGATTTCACGCAGTTTTTTCTCGTTGAAATTGGCCTCATCGGTAGGCTGCAAGGCCAGGGCAAAGCGCATCCGGCCATCTAGTGTGAACATGGACAATTGGCCGTTGCGCACGCTCAGAGTGTGCCGGTCAAAATACACGGGGCAGGTATCGCTAAAACGCAGCAAAGGCAAGGGGCGACCACCCAGCTTGACCAGATTGAAGGGGCTGTGCGGGTGCTGAAAAATCAGTCGGCTGGTACGCGATACCGAATAAATAGCGTTACACACCATTTGGGAGCCCATGTCAGGGAACCTCTCGCGCAAGCTCCGGTAGGCCAAGTGGTGCAGGGCCACCCGGTTCCAAACCCTGGTTTGCTGCACCGTGGACGCCAAAGCATTGCAAAGGGCTGCAAAAGCAGCCTGCAGGGCCCCAAGCCTCGCCAACTGCTCTGGCGTGGTGTTGAGCACAATGCGCAATGAAAAGTTCATATAGGAGAAAGTTTAGCATATTCCTATATGAATTTTTATCATTCCGAGGAATCAACATATTTCCCTCGAGAGTGCGTAGTTCATGAGTAGACACACCAGCCCTGTTCGGAGTGGGAAGATCCCCGGGGTTCGCCTTAGCACGAATTGACTCGAATCTGTACTTGGCTCGCTCGTTGGCATTGACTAAATTATCTTCAACCGCCGCCCGCCAACCTTCGTCAAACCACTCCGCTTCGGATGGTGTGTAGCCCGTATGGTCAAAAATATCAATCCGAGCCCATTTCCAGAAAAACACCGGCGTTTTGACTGCACTGCCAACAACAAAAAGCCCATCGGCTAAGTCCAAAGCTGCAACTTACACCAACAAAACTGCGGCTCAAAACAGCGCAGGCAGCCGCAGCGCAAATTGAACACGACCCAAACGCCCTGCCCTGGGTCGTGGCAGACTAAGCAGATACAGTGGGCAGGCATTTTTGATTTTTTGACCATACGGGCAGTGATCTGCACGGTAATGTTATGAGTACGCCGATCTTTTTGCCTTGCAGTGCGCAGCACCAGTTTTACCTGGCACAGCGTCCACTACGTGAGCTCGTCCAGACTTGCGTCAACTGCTGTGTTACCGGTCACCCTGCTAAACCCTGCACCCATTGCAACTGCCTTGGCAAGCATACCGTCTTCAAGTCATAGGTCGCCTGCGCAAACGCCCGCGCATTGGCCCCAAGCCTCTGGCGAGCCACCGGGTCGTCCAGCAGCGCACACACCTCGTTAGCGAGCCCCGGCACATCGAAGAAATCCACCAACCTCCCGGTGTCGTCGTGGCGGATCGCCTCGTGCAGCGGCTGGGTGTCGCTAGCCACAATGGCGCAACCGACGCTCATTGCCTCCAGCAGGCTCCAGCTCAGCACGAACGGGTATGTCAGATAGACGTGCACAGTGGACAGCTGCAGCAAGGGAATGAAATGTTGGTACGGGATGTGGCCCAGGAAATGCACCCGCGCCCAGTCCGCATCGCTGATCTGCGGACGCACCTCGCTTGCGAAAATGTCCTTCCACTTCTTGCCCTCTTCCGGGCGTGCGCCATAGCTGACGTCATCAGCCCCCACGATCAGCACCCGCGCCTGGGGCCGTCTTTTGAATAACTCAGGCAGCGTCCGCATGAATATGTGGTAGCCCCGGTAGGGTTCAAGATTGCGGTTGACGAAGGTAATCACTTCATCGGCACGGGTCAGCTTGATATTGCCGTTCAGCGTCAGGCTGACCGCCGGATTAGGTGCAACCGTCTCGGTATCGATGCCGTCGTGCACCACGGTGATCTTCGAGCGGAACGGCTCAGGGAAGGTGCTGGCCTGCCAGTGCGTCGGCGAGATGCCGGCATCGGCCGCTTCAAAGTGCAGCAGGTTGTTGAGGTTCTTTAAACGCAGACGGCAGACTTCGCCTTCATCTTTGACCGGAAACTCCGGGTCGAATCCGACATCAGCTCCGAGCGGGTGGTAATAGAACTCGCAGTAGATCGCCAGTTTGGCTTGAGACCAGACATCTTTGAGAAACAGGCTCTCACCCCAACCGTGGTGCGAAACGATCAGGTCTGGGTTCAAGCCCTTGGCCCTCATCCGCAGCGCTGCACGAAAGCAGGCCTCAGCACGAATGGTTTTGGTCTCAAAATCGCTGATCCAAGGGTGGACCTTGGGTGTGGTGCCGCGCGTGGCGGTGTATGGTGCCAGCCGGACCCCCTGCCACTCTTTGGCCTCGGTCTTTTGCATGGTCATGGCCACCACAGTGTGGTCTTCTTGGACCAGCGCCGGCGCCAGGTACTTGAACTGGCCGGGAAAATTTTGGTGAATAAAAAGAATCTTCATGCTCACTCAGGTGCCCTTACTGGCACAACTTGCACCAAATCGAATTTCCACAGCCACATCAGGCAACGCACGCCCACTAGGGTCGCGATACCAGCCGCCACCAGCAACTCGTTCACAGTCTGGCTGCCACTCTTTTCCAGCACACTGAGCAAGGCGATGATCGTCTCGGTTGGCAGCAGGTTGGCTTCAAAGGCGTAATTGGCCATCGCCAAGCTCCGCAAGTCGTTCAGCCGCGCCTGAGCACTCGGCTGGGCGAGCACCATCGCGTTGCCCGCCAGCGTGTGGCTAGAAAAATGGGCAAACCGCGCAAACGGGTCGGCGCGCTGCACCCAGGCCTCAGGCGCCTGTGGTCCGGCGGCCAAGCGGATTTTGGTCAGCTCGTCGGCCAACTGCGCGTAGCGCTGCAAGATCAAGGGCCAGTCAAAGTCAAGCGTAGCGCGTGCAAGCCCTGCTGCGCCCATACGCGATCGCAACTCAGGTTGCGACGCCAGAGCGATGCAGGCCTGGGCCAGCGCCGTTGGCTCAATCACGGTGGCCAGACTGGCCCTGCCAATGTAAAAATCATAGGTGTCCAAGCCCAGTGCGTGGCGCATGGCCAGGTCGCCGCCCATACCCGCTGGCGGCAAAGTGGTCGGCACGCGGAAGCCATCAACACCATCGCGCACTGTGTCCCTGTAGCCATTCCAATCCGACACCACCACAGGCAAGCCCGCCGCCATCGCCTCTACCGGCGTCAGGCCAAAGGTCTCCTGGATGTTGTCTGACAGCGAGACGAACGCATCGGCGCCCTGCCAGGCCTGTCGATAACGCAACTCATCCTGACCATCAACCCAGATAAACCGTACCGAGGGCGCCAGTGCTTTTTGTGCAGCCAAAAACCCGGTGCGAATAGCGTCGTTGGGGAACACGCCCGCCTCAATACAAACCACTGAAGCGTGCTGAGCCGCCTGCTCCATTGCTTGGTACATCGGCGCTGGGTTGGCCTTGGCATGAAACGAGAGCCGTCCCGAGAACAGAAAGGCCACCTCGTGGGATTGCAACTGCAGCGCCGCGCGGGCCGTCTGGCGCAACTTGGTGTTGGGTGCGAAAGACGGGCAATCAATGCCCAGTGCAATCACCGGCATCTGCGGTGTGTTGAAACGCGTGGCGCCCGTCTGCGCCGCCCACCAGGCCTTCATCTCGTCGTGCAGGCGGGTGGTGAAATCCAGCGCCGCCTGTGAGATGCAGATCATCGCGTCCCAAGGTTTAAATGGCGGCAGCACCAGGTCAGCCACTTGGTCCATAGCGCCGTTGGACGACAAAGTAAAGGTCACCCCCATGACGCTGAAAGCGCCAGGGTTAAACGCGTTGCGCGAATAGGTGAAGTCCTTGGCCGCGGGTGACGGGTAGTACAGATTACCTATCTCGCCAAGCGCCGGCCAGTTGGGGACCTCAACCCACTTAAGCTGGCCGGCAAAGCCATCGCCCTTTAGCTGGGCGTACATGGCCTTAGCAGTCTCGGTGCCCTGACCCAAACCATGGAGTTCGGCCTTTGGCCAGGTCCGCGCCACCCCTCGCATAAAGGCCTTGCCAGCGCTCTGGCGGCCCATGATCTTGTTGGCCGTTGAGTCGGCGTCACCCGC
>SXGT01217595.1_pt1 | contig 11021 bp, 9 predicted proteins | sample 3176221 | NCBI WGS metagenome assembly SXGT01 (sample SAMN11356862, study PRJNA531348) | freshwater metagenome | isolation source: freshwater sample F1-120 | place: China: Fuxian Lake, Yuxi | collected 2017-12-25
CCTACGGACTAGCCGTTCTCCTCCCGTTGCTCTCCACCCCGTCTCACGACGACGCAGTTACGTTCGGATACAAAGTTCAAACCAACTTCGACGAGGACTTACACCTCACTGATTCAATCCACTTGCAAACGCACTAGCCGTGGGCTTCAGCCCACGGTCCCGAAACCGTGACACCCCACTTGTCGCGGAGCGACATTTGATGGGTTGAAGTGTCGCGATCAAATGTCGCTCCGCGACAAGGGATATTCATCGCACATAATCCGTGGGCTGAAGCCCACGGCTACCATCAAGTGCCGCTCTGCGGCAAAAACAAAACGCGACTCACTCACACCTGCAATCCGTTAGAGTCAGGAAATCTCTTTTGTCGGCGGCGGGTTCACCATTTCAATGGCTGCTTTTCAGTTCGGAATGCAGCCAGGCACGGGCGAATCTCCAGTACCGCTCGGCCGTTGCCGTCGAGATGCCCATCGCCTGGGATGCCTCGGGAATCGCCAGCCCGGCGAAATACTTCAGTTTCACCAGCCTGGCTTTGTCGGGCCACTGTTGCTCAAACCGCGTCAGCGCCTCGTCGAGAGCCAGCAAGTCCTCGACCGGGTTCTCGATGGCCGCGGCGGGGTCATCCAGTTCGACACGCCGTAGATCGCCGCCATGTTTCTGACTCCGTTTGCGGCGAGCCTTCTCCACCAGAATGCGCCGCATGGCTTCGGCCGCCGCTCCGAAAAAATGACCGCGGCCGTGCCACTGTTGCGGCTGGTCCACATCCACCAGTCGGACATAAGCCTCATGGACCAGCATCGTCGGCTGCAGCGTCTGCCCCGGCTGCTCCTTCGAGAGCTTTGCCGCAGCGAGTTTGCGAAGTTCCTCATAGACCAGCGGCAATAGCTGCTGAGCAGCCACCAAGTCGCCTTGCTCGATGCGGCAGAGGATTTGTGTGACGTCCATCATGGAAGTGACGCGACACGTTAAATTTGTCACCTGTTGAGTGCCAGCGCTGCGAACGAAGAATGACGACGGCCGGCCCCGGTCTCTCGATCCACCTCTCTGGGGGCCGCGAGCTGGTCGTTCGCGGGATGACTTTGCCTTTCGGTCATTTGTCGGCCCCCGCACAACCGATACAACCGATACGAATTCACATCGGCTGGGGAGTTGGTGTCGTTTCGAGTCAGTCGGCCCAAATCGCCGCACTGCCCAGAAATTGCCCCACTTGCCCCCTCTGGCAGAAATCTTCGCGATGGGTGTCTGGCAACGATTCTCGCAGCAATGGTTGCAGGTCTGGACGCGGCTCAGCCCGATGGGTCGAGTTGCCTTCAGCGGTGCGGGTGCGTCGTTTCTCGTGTTGATCGTATGGGTTGGTTTCTGGGCCTCAACGACCAATTACGCCGTCCTCGCCAGCGGCTTGCAGCCGGAAGACGCGGCCGTCATCGCGCAAAAGCTCGACGCGGATCGCATCCCGTATGAACTCGCCAATGGCGGAACCACCATCCTGGTCCCGGCCGAGCGCGTCCAGAAAACTAGCATGAGCCTCAATGTCGCCGGGCTGCCGCAAGGAGGTGGCAAAGGGTTTGAACTGTTCGACCAGATGTCGATGGGAGCGACGCCGTTCCTGCAAAACGTGAACTACACCCGAGCCATGCAAGGGGAGTTAGCTCGCACGATCATGACCTTGGAGCCGGTGGCGCACGCAAAAGTCCTGATTGTCCCGGCTGACCAGTCCCCGTTCATTCGTGACGAGAAGCCAGCCACCGCCAACGTGACGATCCGCACGAAGCCCGGTCAGACACTGAGCCGCAAAGCGGTCGCGGGGATCGTGGCTCAGGTCGCCAGCAGCGTCAAAGGACTGACGCCTGATAACGTCACTGTCGTCGACTCTCAGAACTTTGTGCTTTCCGAGCAACCGGATTCGAGTGGTGGATTGGTCTCGTCCAAACAACGCGAACACCAGCGTGAAGTCGAAGCGGACCTCGCCCGGAAGGCTCAAGAGATTCTGAATCGAGCCGTGGGACCGGGCCAAGCGGTGGTGCGTGTGACGGCGGTCATGAAGTTCCAGCACGTCGAAGAGCAGAGCGACAAAGTCGATCCTGACGCTCGCGTTGCGACCCGCGAATCCAGCACGTTGTCCAAAACCACGAACCCAACCGGGCCGCGCGGAACAACCGGTGCCGTGGCCAATGTGCCGGGCGCTCAGCCGGTCACACCGAAGGATGGCGGCCCGCTGAAACAAGACGAGACCATCGAAAGCAACTACGCCATTTCGAGTACGAAGCGGCAGCTTGTTGAGAATCAAGAAACGATTGACCGGCTCACGATCGCGGTCATCCTGATGCCGATCTCCGACGATCCCGACGCCGATCCAGAGGAAGCCCTCGGCATCACCGCCACCGAAGCTGAGAAGCTCGTCAAACAGGCGGTGGGTTTCATTGAGAAGCGCGATGAGATTCAGGTGAGCATCGGCAAGCCCTCGGCTCCGGAAACGGACGCGGTGGAAGACACGGCGTTCGCGACAGCTCAGCGATGGCAGAATTACATCAATCTCGTGAAAGCTTCCGCGCTGGTGATCGCCGCGCTGGCCGGCTTGGTGATGGTCATGATGATGTTCCGAAGCAAGCCGATTGCCCCTGCTCAAGACGCTAAATCCAACGAGCCAGCCTCGTCACAAGAACTCCTGGATGTCGGAGCGGTTGTCAGCACTTTGAAATCGTGGCTGGGAGACTCAGGCCGCAACGCTCAACCGACGTAGCAAGGCAGCAGCGCCATGACACAGGCAACCCTCACGAACATGGACAAGGCGGCGATCCTGTTGCGAGCGCTGACGCCAGGACCGAATCAAGCGGTGCTGAGTCAGCTTGAACCCGCTCAGGCCTCGCAATTGCGAAGCATCATGGCGAACGTCGCCAAACGACCCGACTTGGCAAAGGTCACGCAGGAAGTCATGAGTGAGTTCCAAGAACTCCGTCGCCATGCTGCATCATCGACTTCGTCCGCAGCTCCGCACTACGCGGCCAATTGGGTCGCTCGCCAATACACCGAGTCTGCGGGATCGGATCGCTCTGACGAAGTCTCTGTTCCTGCCGCAAATGAGTCAGCCAATGTCGCGGCGAAACTCGTGCAAGTCGCCCCGCTGATTTTGGCTCGCGTGTTGCAAACGGAGCCGCCGCGAGTCTTAGTGCTGGTCCTGCAAGCGCTCCCTTCCGACCACGCCGCGTCGGTACTGAAACTTCTGCCTCCTGATGGCCGCGGAGCCGCCGTTTCGATGATGGCCACGGGACTGAACGTCGCCGAACCCGTCAGCGAATGTGTCCTGCAAACGGTCCTGCAACAGTGCTCGGTCATCGGACCAGTCCGTGAGACGACACAGGACGAAGACGCACAGGTCAAGCGTCTGGTCGGCGTCCTGCAAGTGCTCGACCGCGAAGAGCGATTGCGACTGATGAATTTGTTGAGCGAGGAGAACGAAGCGATCGCCGCGAAAATCGACGATTGCCTGTACGATTACACGGACTTGTTGCGCATCGGCGATCGCTCACTCCAGAAGATTCTCATGCAGACGGACCAAAAGACGCTGGCCATGGCGCTCAAGACCGCCCCCGAAGAAATCCGAGACAAGGTGATGAAAAACATGTCCGAGCGTGTGCGGGCCGCGCTGGCCGAGGAAATGGAATTCCTCAGCGAGGTTCCCAACGCGAAAGCCGAGGCCGCTCGCAAAGACATCACCGCCATCATCCGCACTCAGGACAAAGAAGGCTCGCTCGTCTGGTTGGAAGCGTGATGTCGAATTGCCGCCCATGAATGATGTGGGTTAGCCCTTCGAAAGTGGAATTTCCGCTCAAACGATGGTCTCGGAGGGCTGACGCCCTGCCGCTCGCCTGCCTACTCTTCTCTCCGGGTCCCGTTCGACTTTGATATTCGGCGAGTTTTGTGTGACTCAGCGAGATCACCCTCGTCGTTCAGAATCCAATCACGCCGATGAACTCTCGATTCAAACTGCTGCTGTACCTGATCTGCGGTCTGACCGATTTCGCGGCGTTCGTCGTGATCTTCGCGGTGTCGCGCGGCCTGGCGGAGGGGAAGGCGGAGTCGTGGTATCTCGGCGTGGTCGGGGCCGGACTGTCGTTGAGCGCGGGAGTCGGCAGCATCCTTGGCGGCTGGTTGGCTCACCGGTTCGATGGCCGAGTCGTGTTTGTCTCTGGAGCAGTCGCGATTGGAGTCAGCATCGCTGCGTGCGCGCTGGGAGATCCGACACGCCCGTGGTTTCTGCCCGGCTATTGGCTGTTGGGGATCGGATTGGGGTGTCTGTATCCGCCACTGATCGGCTGGTTGAATCAGGGAGAAGATGCTCACTCCAATCGTCGCGGAGTCAGTCGCACGTTGATTCTGTTTTGCGTGTCGTGGAATTTCGGCATGATGTGCGGCCAGTTGACGGCCGGTTCTCTGTTTTCGTTCGGGGCGCACTGGACGTACGGCGCGGCGTTCTTGGTCTCGATATTGAATCTGATTCTGGCACTCGCTGCTGTGTGCCGAGTCGTCCCGCTGCCGGTGGTGTCGAACGAACGGACGCCTGCGGAACACGAGGCCGTGGAATTGGCGGCGGCGTTCAAGCGACTGAGCTGGATCGCCAACTTGGGAGGCATGTTCGGCGGCAGCATGGTGATTCACTTGCTGCCCGATCTCGCGGTGACAATCGGCGTTGCCGCCGCCGATCACGGGAAATTGTTGGCGAGCTGGCGGGCAGTCATCATCGCAACTTATTTGGTGATGCACCGCGTGGCGTTCTGGCACTACCGGCTGAGTGCGTCGCTGGCATCACAGATGTTGGCGGCTGTTGGGCTGATCGTGATCGCGCGGGCTGAGTCGGCCGTCACACTTTTGATCGGCCTGAGTCTGCTGGGCCAGCTTGTCGGCTACAACTATTTCTCGGGGTTGTTCTACAGCACGGCCGGTAGCTCGCACGAACGTCGTGCGCTGGCCGCTGGCATTCATGAAGCGACGCTCGCAGTCGGCATGGCGGTCGGCACCATCGTGGGTGGCGTGCTTGGTACGATGGTGAATCAGCGCGTCCCCTACTTGCTCGCGGCGGCAGTCTTGCTGGTGATGATCGCGGTCCAAACCGTCGCCTGGTGGCGCTGGGTTCGGACTCCGAAACAGAATGCGTTTCGGACGGACGTCGATCCCAGGGCATTGGCCCAGGAGGAATCAACGTGACTCGATCGGCTGAGAAGGATCGCGTCCCGAATTTGAATCATCGTTGCCGTCTCGATCGCCATATTCGCGGTTGCGGATGGATTGCCAACTTGCCTCAATTGCAACAACCTTCCGACATCAATCGAGGTGACGATCATGCAGCTTCGCCCATTCGGTTTCACCGGACTTTTGTTTCTTTTCGTCTGCGCGCTGAGCGTCGGCCTGCCTTGGGCGATCGATTCGCTGATGGGTTCGGCATCGTTTGCCCAGGATGCAACCAAGTTTGTCGATGACAACTTTCAGGAATTTGCTCAGGGGTCGTTCGACGACGGCGGACATAATTTCTACGCGGCTCACGATGGGACGCTGCGGAACATCAATCGGTTTGATCTCAACGAGGACGGGCATCTCGACGTCATCTTCAATTGCACGCACAACACCTATCAGATGCTTCCCGCGACGTGTGGCACGATCAAGCCGGAGCGCCGTGCGGTGAGCGTCGACATTGCGGTGGAAGGGTCGCAACAGGTGGCTTGCGGCGATTTGGATCGGGATGGGTTCACGGACTTGGTGTTCTGTCCCAATCCAATCGGTGTGCATCACGATCGGCGTTTCGTATCGATTGCCTGGGGCGGACCCGACGGCTGGAATCCACAACGAATCAACTCGCCGTTGCCGATGAACGGTGCCGCGTCGGTCGCGATCGTCGATCTGAACGGTGACGAGTGGCCCGACATCGCGGTCTTGGGAGGCGCACGGTGGATGCCCGCTCAACCCGAAGGGCGGATCGTCCGCGTGTATTGGGGAAGTTCCACGGGTTACTCGGTTGTCGGGAAGCACGACCTGGGCGTGCCGGCCGCTCAAGCAATCGTGGCGGCAGACTTCGACCGTGACGGTCGTCGCGACCTCGCCGTGTTGGGTTCAGACAGTCGTGTCACGTTGATCTGGAACACGGTACCGATCGACGGTCGTTGGACGCCGGCGCGAACCGAAATCGCGTTGCCGTTCGCTGACGCCTCGTGCATCACGGCAGGTGATGTCACCGGGGATGAGCGTCCCGATCTCGTCGTTGGTCGTGCCAGCGCGTCGATTGGAGTACTCGTTGCGGCGGCGGAACGCACATGGGATCCACCGCTACAAGTTCCCGCGTTCTCGGCGACACAGATCTCGATTGCGAACATCGACCGTGACGCCCACGCCGATCTGGTGCTGACGCAATTCGATCAGGCTCGGGCGGCGGGAGGCGAACAGGCCGGCGCTGGGAAGCAAGCCAAAGAAGTAGTGCGAATCCTGTGGGGTGACTCGGCCGGTTTCGCGCAACAGCGCGTGACAAATCTCGAAATCCCGCTGGCGGTGGCGACTGCGGCGGCAGACATGGACGGCGATGGGTTCACCGACCTGGCGGTCGCCATTCATCAGGGGGAGAAGACGTTCAATGGCGAGTCGTTCGTCTGGTTCGGCGACGGCCAACGCGGATTCAAAAAGAGCGCGACCGGTTTCCGCACGTCCGGGACATTGCACGTCGCCGCGGTTCCGGCGGAGAAGGAACTCCCGGCGCGGGTCGTATTTTGCAACAGCATCGGCGGACAGCTTGACGAAGATGTCCCGTTGCACGTTTTCTGGGGTGGCAAAGCCGGCTTCGATCCCGAACGGATTTGGAAGCTGCCATTTCACAGCGGCTATGAATCCAGCGCGAGCGATTTGAACGCCGACGGGTTCACCGACTTGATCGTGCTCAATTCTGGACACGCGGGCGAGCACGCTCATGCCGACGCGACGCTCGGCGCGAACATTCTGTGGGGCGGTCCCGACGGATTGGAGCGTTCGACGAAACGGACGGTCCTGCACGAACACTTCTTGGGGACCAGCAGCGTGGCCGATCTGAATCGGGATGGCTGGCTCGACCTCGTGCTCGAACCCTTCGGCCCCGAGCATGGGGGCGAAAGGGAAAAGCTCTTCATTTATTACGGCGGTGCCGATGGGTACGTTTCGGCGGCAGGGCGTCGAGTCGCATTGGAAATGGACGGCTACGCGCAGGAGCACTTGGTCGCGGACTTCAATCGCGATCAGTGGCTCGATATCGCCGTCACGTCGCGATCGCTCGATTGCGTCCGCATCTTGTGGGGCGGTCCAAAAGGCTACGACACGAAACGCGATCAGCGGCTCAAGATTGCGGGGCCGGTGGGAGTCGATGCGGCGGACTTCAACGGCGACGGGTGGCTCGACCTGCTGGCCGGCAGCTACAACGATCCCGTCTCTGGACATCGCGACATGGGACTGGTCATCTATTGGGGCGGACGTGACGGATATCGGCATTCGGACGCGCAGTGGCTTCCTGGCTTCTCACCGCTCGGACGAACGATTGCCGACTTCGACGGGGACGGGCATCTCGATCTGGTCTCGCCCCAGCACAGCGGCGAGCTGACTCGCGAGGATTTGGCCTGTCACATTTACTGGGGCAGCGAGTCGGGCTTCGCGACCCGCCGCCGCACGACGTTCTTCTGCGATTCGGTCAACGACACGATGGCGGGGGACTTCAATGGCGATGGCCGGATCGACCTCGCAGTCAATGCGCATACGCGACACGGCGATCATCGCACTCAGTCCCGCATCCTCTACAACGACGGTAAACGCTTCGACAATCCGATCATTCAAAAGCTCCCGACGAACGGCCCGCACCTGATGTGGGCCGAGGATGTCGGCCACATGTACCACCGCCAAAATCGTCAAGCGTTCGAGTCGCGCGTGTTTTCCTGGAACGACCAGGCCGCGTCCGGAAAGCTCACCAGCAAGGCGATTCGACCGAACGGAACCCGAATCGTTTTCTCGGTGCGATCGGCTCCGAACGACGAGTCGTTGGCGAAGCAACCTTGGTCCGCAGTGACGAACGACACCTTCGCGACGCAACCGGACGACCGTCGGATGCAATACCGCGTGGAGTTCCATTCGGCGAACGGCGATCGCTATCCGGTTCTGGATCGGGTCGAAGTCAAGCTGCAACTGTGAGCGGCTTTCTGCAGGAATCATCACAACCGCTGGCACCCCATGAAAGCCTTTCTCATCATCGCGGCGTTGCTTGCATGGCTGCCACTGAGCGGTTGCTCGCCGCCGACATCGTCGAATGTCAGAACGGACGCGAGTCCGTCAGCACTGTCCAACGAGCCCACCGACGTGATCGTCGTTGGCGCCGGCATCTCTGGGTTATCGGCGGCACTTGATCTCGGGCGAGGCGGAGCGCGGGTCACGGTGATCGACATGTCGTCCGTCTTCGGCGGACATGCCGTCATGTCGCAAGGGAGCGTCAGCATCGTGGCGACGCCGGCGCAAGAACGAGCGGGCATCCAAGATTCTCCGGACTTGGCCTTTCAGGATTTTCATCGCTGGGGCGAAGACCCGGACACGGACTGGGTGCGCTACTACGTCGACCATTCGCGGAACGACATCTACGACTGGTTGGATGAATTGGGCGTGCGGTTCTCGGAAGTCGTGGCGTCCTCCGGCAATTCGGTCCCGCGCGAGCATCAGCCGGTGGGGCGCGGCATTGGTTTGGTCACGCCGATCTATCGAACTTGTTTGGAACTGGGCCACATCGATTTTGTCTGGAACAGCAAAGTCGAGCAGTTGCTCACGGACGATGGTCGCGTCGTCGGCGTGCTTGTGCGCGACATGCGCACTGGCCATGAACGCAAACTGCGAAGCCACGCAGTGGTCTTGGCAACCGGCGGGTTTCAGAGCAATCTCGACATGGTTCGAGAATTCTGGCCTGCCGACTTTCGCTTTCCCGAACGCATCTTGGCCGGCTCCGGCAGGAATTCCATCGGGCTTGGGCATCAGATGGCTCAGGCCGTCGGTGGCGAACTGGTCCACATGGACTACCAATGGAATTACTTCACCGGCCTGCCCGACCCGCGCTATCCCGGCACCAACCGCGGACTGAATGCGACGAATCTGTACGGCATCCTGGTGAATGCCGAGGGCCGGCGCTTCGCCAACTTCCACGGCTGGGCCAAGGAGGTCATGCCGATTCTGCTCAAGCAGAAGGACGCCACCTGCTGGTGCATTTTCGACGAAGCGGGCAAACCGTTCTTCAGTGTCTCCGGCTCGGATTGGGGAGACTTCAAGAAGGTCGAGAAGCTCATCTTTCAGAATCCGGACTTGATGAAGAAAGCGAACACGCTCGAAGAGTTGGCAAAGCTGGCTGGTCTCCCGGTGCAGAACGTGGTCGAGACCGTGGCTCGTTACAACGACTTGGTCGAGCAAGGGGACGACAAAGATTTTGGTCGCTTCGGTCCTGGCAAATCGGAGTTCTCGAACAAGGCGTCACCCAAGATCGTGAAGCCGCCGTTCTACGCCATGCAGACATTTCCGTTGACTCGTAAAAGCATGGGCGGCGTGGCGATCGACTTGCAGTGCCGCGTGCTCGACAAGCAGAAGCAGACGATCCCCGGCCTGTACGCCGTCGGCGAGTTGACCGGCCTTGCGGGCATCAACGGCAAAGCCGCGCTCGAAGGAACGTTCCTCGGACCGTGCATTGTCACCGGCCGAGTCGCCGCGCGCTCACTGCTCAAGGAACTCGAAGTTTCTTCGCAGCCTGCGGCATCCAACGAGTCGCGATGCGCGGCGTGCCACAACATGCCAGACTTGCTGTCGCAAGCCCGTGAAGGATTTTGGCACTTCGACAAAGTTCACCGCGCGACCCAAGAGCGCAGTCTCGATTGCCGGCATTGCCACAGCGAATTGACGCCGTATCGGGAAGACGCGCATCGCATCAATCGTCAGTCGTTGACGGCCAGTTGTGTTTTGTGCCACGTGGCGCAGGAGTGATTTCACGGATGCCATGCTCCACATCGTTCGGAATGCGTTGCCGCGTCTTTCTGGGACTGTTGTGTGGCTTGCGTAAACACGACTTTCGCGCGGCGGCGACGTGGATTATCACGATGTCTCCCGGAGTCTCGCCGATCGCGAAGTTTTTCAACTTCGTCCGCTGGTCGCTGCGGCAGATGTGGTGTGAGATTCCGGATGCGCTCGGTCTGATTCGACAGCTACTTTTGGGTTGGAGTTCCGCCTTTAGGCGGTGGAGCAACCGGCTAAAGCCGGGACTCCAGCTCGAAAGTGTGCAGTCGGATTGATTCTGCAAAAGACAACTGCATGTCGGCCATCGCGATGGACACGCGCTGAATGCAACACCAGCCGCTCGCGACGCCACAGCTCAACGTCAACGACCAGCCTCGCAAATTTCGAGCGATGCATGAAATGAGCGCGTCGTGGAAGATCATCACCGAAAACCTGCCTCAACCGCGTGGCATCGACCCAGTCCGACGCAGAGAAATCGTCCTGAGAATTCGCAGGATGTCATTCGAAAGATTGGATTTCGCAAACACACGATGGATTTCACCTGAGTCCACTCATTGATTAAATCTCGCCGCGACCTCGTAATTGAGTCCGTGTTGGGTCGTGACGAGGAGTTACCCGCCGCATGTTGCTGACGATCACCACGGCCTACTGCCCTGCGACGGACTTGGGATACCTTCTGCGAAAGAACCCAGCGCGGGTTCAAACATTTGAGCTTTCGTTTGGTCAAGCGCAGGTGTTCTATCCGCAGGCGAGCGATGACTGTTGTACGGCGGCGTTGCTGGTTGAAGTGGACCCTGTCGCTTTGGTGCGGACGCGGCGCGGGCCTGCGGGTGAGGGGCGATTGCTGGAACGGCGCTGCGTCATCTCAAATGCAATTTGAGGTTGCAGATTATTTGAGGAAGACTTCGTTGGGGGTTCTGTAGCCGAGGCAGCGGCGCGGGCGGTTATTCAGAAGATTTGCGACGCGTTCTAGCTCGGCCCAGGTGACG